>Ga0207996_1000222_pt1 | contig 53191 bp, 43 predicted proteins | sample AntAceMetag02UKG_FD_184773 | JGI IMG/M metagenome (GOLD analysis project Ga0207996, IMG submission 184773) | Saline lake microbial communities from Ace Lake, Antarctica - Antarctic Ace Lake Metagenome 02UKG (SPAdes) (version 2) | ecosystem: Environmental > Aquatic > Non-marine Saline and...
TAATACTGCTTTGCTTATTTTAAAAAGCCTAAGCTACAATTTTTCGAGAACCATTTTCTCCTATTTTCCTGCTATTATGCAGAACTCATTGTTCCCTTAAGATTAGGTTTTTCTATCATGGCATTATACAGGGTTACCTGTTGACCATTTTTTAATTCAACCTTTACCATATGTTTCTTTCCAAGATCTTCAGTACTTAAAAAAAAGTTCGGACTTTGACAAAAACAGATCGCTATAACAAAAAATAAAATAAATACAGAAATTACTCTTTTCATACCTCACTCCTTTGGTAAATTTAAACCGGCTAATTTCTCAATAACCTGTTGATTGTTTTTCTTATAAGTCGCTTCAAAAAGCAATTGCATACGATTTGCTCCAACAAAAGCATCTTCAGTTGTTTTCTTGTCTTTTGTAATTATTATTTCTTCCCAAACGACCCCGTCTGTCTTATTATCAATGAGTTGGTATTGCACTTTGAATATCGAGTTTACATTGAAAGCACCCTGCCACTCATTTGTGATCACATTGGCTGTTAATTTGTAATCACAGTCCCCTATATCCGCTATCTCAAATAATCTAGTAGCATTGATTGAGCGAATTAAACTGATTCTTGCCATCATTAAATCAATACTTGAATCTACTGCCCACATCTTCTCTGCATCGCTCAATGGTTTTCTCCCTCCTCTAAATTTATCAATAAATATTTTCTGATTAAATGGCTCAACATTCTCTGGAAGTTTCATATAAGCTGATTCCAATACACGGGCATTATAGGAGCATGATGTCAACATCAGTAAAATCATTAACACTCCTAAAAGAAGATACAAAAATCGGTTTCTTTTCATTTGTCCTCCATACTCTTAATCTGGTCTCTAAATTGAGACTTATATACAATATTTTATAAATATACAATTCATTAATAATTTCAATCTTATTAAAATTACTTCAAAATTATTGTCAATAAAAAAAATGGCAGGTACCCCCACGGAGTTAATGAGACTGTTTAATTTTTATAATTGATTTATCCCTTTCAGGGAAAATATCAATTTGCCCCTTCTTGTTTCACATAACTGATCAGAACCGTTGAGGTAATACGTAAACTTTCTGATTAATATTGCTATTTTAAACAATATTCAAGGCTATATTTACAAAATAATCACGTAGCTTTTCACAAAAATGATATTTTTTGAAATTATTCTAAATCCTTGTTAATGATTATGTTGATTTAGTAAATCTATCGGTAATAAAACAACTTTCGCAAAGTTCTCTGCTATCATCACAAAATCGCATATAAGAAAACCTGCTTCATTTGTTTAAGATCATAAGAAAGGTTGAGATTGTTTTTTACATAAAGTCACCTAAAAAATTACTTTGTCCTTTACATATAGATACAAATATATCTAACTTTTCTTTAGGTTGATTATCTAACCCTAGTTTATATCTTTCCCAAGGATCATTAGAAATAAATGTAGGGATATTTGTATTGACCTTATTATACATTCTTACTATATAAAGTTTAGTATTTGAATAATTATAAATATCTTCCCGTAATTTCTCAGGTTCAAAATGTAATAATTCAGATAGAAATCCTCTATTTATTTTATCATATAAATTATTGCCTAATATTATAATATCATTATGTGCTATGAGTCTGAGTTCAATTGCTTTTGATATTTCATTCTCAGATAACACAACCCCAGCAATCAATTCTTCTCCTAGTTCCTTTTTTAAAGAATAGTCTTAACTTTGATCTCCAATAAGGATTACTTTGTTTTTTTATTCCTCCCACAATAGATAATAAGAATGCTTTTTTATCAGATAACTTATGATATTCTTATTTGGTTCCCATGGTTCTATAAATTCTCGTAATAAAGTTACTAAAAGAATTAAATCTATAATTATCAATAATGCTATAGGGCACTTTCTGCAACGCATATATAGGTAGCAATTGCAATTATTATTTGCAATATAGACCTATTGAATATTCTCTTCCATTTAAATATTTTACCTTTCTTTGATAAATCTTTAAGTAAGCCCTGAAATAAATTCATTTATCTGCAATACAAACGTTACAAAAAGGTAGAATGTATGTCCTCGGGTTTCCATATGTGGTACCTATCCTATGAAGTTCTTCAGAGCTAGTCTGACCGATTATTTCAAATTATATTTTTAAAACCCGTAAAGTATTAAATACACAAAAAAATTACTGGTTTCATTACAATTAGTACATTCCAATTGCGTTAAATATTGCCGGTGGTCATACCTGCTTTGCCGGCAATTGTTCGTAAACTCGTCTTGCGGAATCCTTTTTCCAGAAATTCACGTCGAGCGTGCCTGATTATTTCTAATCTAACATTATCTTTTAATATCTCCAATAAACAGTGTTTACTATTTCATCAGCAGGATTTTAGCCGCCTGTGTCTTTTTGCCATTCTGCAATCTCAGGAGATAAATTCCGCTGGCGCATTGCTGCTGGTTTGCATCACATCCATCCCAGATCAATGTATGCTTTCCGGCAGTGAATTGGCTATTTATGAGAGTTTTGATCTTTTGCCCTTTCGTATTATATATACTCAATTCCACTATTGCAGGTTCGCTGAGATCAAATGATATCGTTGTTTCTGGATTACAGGGATTGGGATAATTTGTCAGGTTAAAGCTATTTTTCGTTATTTCTTCCTGATGAATATCGACTTGAATTTCTTCACTCAGGGTATAAAAACTAAATAAAGAGTCATTTTTTACCAGAAAGAGCAGTTCATCATTTGATTTCTTTAGTATTTCATTTGGCATAATCTCTGTTTCTCCTCTTAATGCCAGATTACCAGTGATCCTATTCCTAACATCAAATATATTCTGCCCATTCATATCCTCATAAAAATAAAGAATAAAATGATCTCCTTGGTTTGTACTGACGCAGGTTGATGCCTTTATCAGGCTGCCAATTAGATCAACATCACAAATCTGCCAGGTAGTGTCACTTAGAGCAGGAGAATAGCAGGTCATGAAATAATTTAGAGTTTCCCAGGTTATCAAACCATAATCCTGATAATTATTATCATTCTCTGTTAAATATTTTAGAAGGAAGCATTCGTATGCAGATATAGATAAAACATCTTCCACAATTACAGGATCATCCGGGGATACTGTCTTGATTGAATAGCCATACCATAAGTAGTCTGGAAATGAGAATCCACTTCTTGTCCCGAAGGCTATCAGAAAATCATAACCTTCAGGTTCAAAAAGTTTATATCCACAGCGATCTACTTCCTCTATCAAATTTATTGATCCATCCTCAAAGGAATACTTAAGCATTATTGAATTTGAACTTGATTCAGCATCAAAACCATAACCGACGATTAAACCATGGTAGAGATAGTCCTCATCATCGATGCTTGACATCCTGAGATAGCTTGTGGAGATATAATAGCCATAATAACTGTAAAGTGACCACCCTATCTCCCTTTGCTCAGTATCTATTAAAGTATTGGTTTCATTATCATAGATATCCATCAGGCAATAAAGTATTTCATCAATGTATAGATCATAAAATTCTATCCGATAAACGGTATTCTCTGATTTGAATGTGAAACATCTTCTAAACTGCTGTGACTCCAAAGATGGTCGCCATAATACTGATGTGCTATCCCCCTCCTGATTGTATTCCACTAAACACCAGTTATCTAAATCATCATAATCATAATAAGTTGTACAGATTTCATCAATACCATTCTCATCATAATCTGTCAGCCAGAGATCAGTTAATCGAGCTCCATTTATAATTCTTGGAATAGAAAATTGATAATCGAATTGAATTTGCCCCAGACAAAGGCTATACAGAGATATAAGCATAATTATCAAGAAATATTTGATCATCATTGTTTACTCCCTTAAATAAAATTATTCTATTATTTCATCATCAGGATTTTAGCTACCTGTTTCTCTTTGCCACTCTGCAATCTCAGCAGATATATTCCACTGGCGCATTGCTGCTGGCTTGCATCTTTACCATCCCAGGTTATCTGACCGGCTTTAGTGTTTACATTATATTCCCGTACTTTCTGACCTTTTATATTAAAGATACTGAGGCTGCTCTCATCATTTATCTCAGTAAGCTGCCAACAGATATTCACTTCAGGGTTAAAGGGATTAGGGTAGATTATCAGTCCTGAGTTTACTGACGGCAATTGTTCATTAGTGTTCCCATTGTTTGGTAAGTTGATCATCTGAGCATAGGCGTCATAGCCACCATCTTGGATATAATATTCCTCCTGCAGATGCAGGGTTCTCCAGCAATAATAAATCCCGTTATCATCACTGCGCAGGTCAAAAAAGTATTCTGAGGGAATCCCAAATTCAGCCCCTGGCAAGCCATCAATGCTATTACCTTCTAAATCATATACACATATTCCTGACATAGTAGAGCGGTCTTCATTGAACTGAGTTTTAATAAACAACATTGATTGCTGAGTATAAATATCCGTAAACGCTCTACCTTCAAGTTCATCAAAAGTAATATATTCATCACTGATAAGTTCACCAGACATTGACATGTATTTCAAAAGTAATTCATATTCATTCCCGCAAACTACACCGATCTGCTCAGGTTCTTCTACCTGGAAAAAATCCCTGATCTTAACATCTCCATTATCAAGCATCATAGGAGCATAAACACCCAGAAGTTTTTCACCATCACTGCTGATGATCTGCTTTTTTATTCTCCAGCTATATTCCTGCATCTGGCTGCCTTCATAGCTCACCCAGTATTTCACCAGGTTTTCACCCTGTATATATTCATAGGAAGCTCCATCATAATAACCCACACCTGTAAGCCAGACGGGGGTATCCCACACCGGCTCAAAATCATCATCCCAACGGGTAAGCAGGATATCACTTCCATGACTATATGTACAATAATTATCGGTTATTGATAGTATTGTGCCATAATCAATTCCTAATGAATAATCCTCTGGCAGCATAAATTCTCCATCTTCTATCAATTGAGCCCTGGTTTGTTCATGACGATTTTGCCAGTAAAAAAGGATACTGTCTTCATTATGCCTTAACGCGTGCAAATCTCCTGAAATTTCTGCTCCTTCCCAGTTGAGTCCGGTTTCTCCCCACTCCAACCAGGGTTCTTCATCAAGTTTGATATTATGAAAATGCGTGTATTCATCATCAAGCCAGCCAGCCCTTCCGGTTTCTTTAACCATTATGCTTACTTCATCCCCATAAATATATTCAAAATAGGACTGATAATCATTATTATATAGCAATTGCAACCCATCATCAGGTAATAATGTGTTTCCCTCATCATCTACATACTGGATCATTATCCGGGAAGAATAATTTGTGGCTTCTATCCAGAAGATCGCTGTTTTATTTTCTAAAAGAATTATCTGGCTTTCCATAGGATAGATATACTTATTTTGACAGAACAATAATCCATTATCAGCAAAGACCAATTCACTATCATTATTTAATATCTGCACAGAAAATCCTTCCTGATCATTCTCATCCAGTACGGTGTCGATTATATAGCAGTTCCCCTGCTGATCTCCTCTGATACTATAATTTTGATAATTATTCATTATTTCCAGCCAACCAATTTCAGGACTTATCAGCTCTCCTGATTCATTATATTCAACTAAGATCAGATTTTCCAGATATTCCGGATCAAGTACCAGAAGTAGAATATTGCCATCTGGTTTTACCTGCACATATCGCATATTATAAATGTAAGTCAATTCACTGCCGGTCGCTGATAATTGCCAGGTATCATCATATTTGTCCACTCGGATTGTATTCTGATCGTCATTATTAAGGCATAAATAATAGTATTCCCCCTGATTCAGTATATCGTAGTAATGTTCTCCATCTCCGGCTTCTCCCAGTATCTGTGGCTCGGAATAAAGAAATTCTCCATTACTTAATAATTTATTGCAGAATATCGTATCGTTGTTTACCCAGGCTAACATAAATTCATCGTCTATTCCGAAAAGATCAGCATAACCGTATGAATATTCTCCACAATACAGTCCATCTCCTGGATAAAGTTCAATTCCATCTCCATCTACTATTTGAAAATATCTGCCCGGTAGCTCAACATCATCTACTTTTTTTAATATTGCCAGACTACCACTGTCGGTTACTACACTGGCAAACCCCATGTGTTGACCCAGTTCAAGACCATCTTCCCAGTCTGCAATTATTGTTCCTGTCTCATCAATATGCCAGAATTTTGAATGTAGCTGAATATATAATCCGCCTGCATTATCACTGAGGATATCTACATTATTATATGAGTCAAGATCTATTTGTTGACCAGCATCTCCCCACATTAGTTCTCCTGTGTTTGATATCTTCTGCACATATTTACTGATCAAACTGTCAGGATGGGCATTATCATACCAGTAGAGATAGATATTGTCTGCATTATCCAAAGTGAGTATGGCTTCATCTGGAAATTCTGGTCCAGCATTTTGTATAACCGGCTCAGACCAGACGTATTCCTGATTGATATCTACTCCTTGAACTTTGATTTGATAGCCAGTATCACATTCCTCTGCCCAGCAATAATAACTTACCTCAGTTCCATTCACGCTGTCACGCCAGAATTCATAACGACTTTCAGTTAATTGACAATCTTCAACCCATCTAATCTGGGCAAATAATAATGAGCTTACAAATAACACGATAATTAAGATATATAGTTTCATTTTGAACTCCTTTCTCTATATACAGAATCTATTCACATTTCATTAATTTAGTATAACTAAAAAATAAGCATAATCTATTCCATTTTAATATATTTATTAATCACTTTCTTATGATACATAACAATTGTTTTTGATTTCTATCCAATTTAAATTGCTTTAGACACTGTAAATTATTTGTACATGATGTAAACTATTTTACCTAACAACAGCTTCAACAAATCGCTTTACAAATTTATCCGTAATTTACCACTGGTTAAAGGGGAATTCCCCAAGTAATGCCAAGGAATGCTGATGAAATTAACGCAACAGGAGCGTTATGCTTTCACAATGATCCTGCTCGCTGTTTTCTTTCGTGGGTTTGTGAGTGCTTCCTACCAGTTTCAGGAGATTGTAGCAAAAAAAGCTCTTAATGCTGCTGACTGGCAGGTTACTTTGCTGGTGATGATCTGGCCACTTTCCAATCTGCTCTCTATCTGGTGGGGGAAGCTGATGGAACGCTCAGCAAGTATCTCTCGATATTATTATATTATGGGATTCTGCGGCAGACTGGTTCTCATTTTTATGTTCTGGGTGCATAACTGGTGGAGCTACCTTTTGATCATGCTGATATTTTTTGGTTTCAATTCCATGCAAAGTCCAGCTCAAAGTACACTCTACCGTTATGGATTTGGACTGAAAAATCGAGGCAGGCTTTTTGGCATTGCTGCCAGCGTTGAGAATGCTGTTGTGGTAGTTTTCGCCTGGCTGGCGGGTTATCTTCTGGATATTAATGAAGACTGGTTTCGGCATATTTTTGCTCTTATTGGTATTTTTGGCTTACTCTCATCTCTGTTCTTTGCTCAGACTAAGATCACCAAACAGGTTCCTGCTAATCTAAAACCAATTAATTTAAATGAATTCCTCTTAGGTCCCATTCGCCGCAGCATCGAAGTACTAAAAGATAATCCTCTTTTCCGCCGTTTTGAGATCAATTATTTTATTTATGGGCTTGCCTTTATGATGATATTGCCGGTTATCCCCAAATTTATGGTTGATGCTGTGGGCATGAATTATTCGCAGATGTTCATTTCTAAAAGTGTGATCGCCAAGTTAGGAATTCTCTTTCTGGCACCACTTGCCGGTAAGCTTTCTGATCTGATCAATCCCGGTAAATTTGCCGGTATTTCTTATTTTGCTCTGGCACTATATCCTCTGGCACTTTTCGTTACCAGTTTTTATACTTCCTGGATATATGCACCATATCTGGTAATGTTTGCTTTTCTCTTCAATGGAATTGCCATGGCAGGTATTTATGTATCATGGAATATTGGTTCCATCTATTTTGCAGGTCCCGAGGAAGCACCCATGTTCCAGAGTGTTCATGTTACTCTCACAGGAGTAAGGGCGATCTTTGGACCTCTTATAGGCTTCATTGTTATGAAAGTTTTCAACTATCAGGCAGTATTCATACTCGCAGCCTTCACCTTCGTCACGGCAGCTGTTTTTAGTCTAAAACTCGGAAGAGTTATAGACTCACTTTCCCTCGCCAACCCTCAGGAAGATTAAAACCATATGAAAGGTATAGGTCTTATAGGAAGAATAGGACTTATATATCTAAAATAGGGGAGTCAGGGTAACTTTACATTTTATGTTGCAGAAACCAGTAGAAGGCGATAATAGCTTTGGCATCCAGGATTTTACCCTGATCAATAGATGACCGGATATCTTCTACAGGCATGAAAATAAGTTTAATGTCCTCATTCTCTTCAGGAACGCCACCACCTGCTGAAATTCTATCTGATTCAGTAACTTCTGCGTAATATAATATGATCTGTTCATCAGTGCAGCCGGGAGCTACAAAGAAGCGGGAGATCTCTTCAAATTGATCTACTTTATAACCCGTTTCCTCAATGGTTTCTCGCTTGACTGCTACCATTGGGTCTTCGTCCTTTTCCACCAGACCTGCAGGGATTTCCATCAGCCAGGGATGACCGGCTTCTGCGGTTGAATAGCGAAACTGTCTCACCATAATAAATGCTTTTTTTTCACGATGATATATAAGAGGAGCAACAGCATAACCTCTGATCAGGTTAAATCTTTGCACTTCTACCTGTTGATCAGAGTAATGCTGATCAAATTCAACATTTACTTTCTCTACTTTAAAATACTCATCAATTAATAGTTTTTTGCTTTTTATTTTATACTTCATTTACCCTCTTTAATAGTATATCGGCAGTTAATATCTTTAATAATAGTCTCCATGATCCTTCCTGAGGGGAATTCTACTGTGAGAGTTAAACCAGATTTCCGGTTACCCAAGCCAAAGTGCTGGATTAAGGAATGTTGATTCGTGGTACCTTTACCACCCTGGATTTCACGAGTAAGGATCAGATCACGTCCAGATATGGTAATGCGTGTTCCGATAATATTTTTACCACGTTCCGGCTGTATTCCAATCTGCAGCCAGTTATTTTCATTTTTAGTATCATTACGAAATAGCTGGATATTTCCGCCAGCAACCAGCATATCAAGATCGCCATCTTTGTCATAATCACAATATGCAACTCCCCAGCCATTAAAGTGGCGGGTACCTGAAAACCAGGTTACATCGCGGAAAGTATAATCACCATTACTCATATAAAGAAATGAACGACGTCCTTCATATACGTCAGTGATATAAAGGTCAAGGTATCCGTCATTATCCAGATCACCAAAGGCAGGCTCTGAGTTAGTTTCTTCATATCTGATCCCGGCATCAGCCCTGATATCCTGGAAAGTAAAATCCGGATAACCACTATTGATATAGAGCTTAGTTTTATTAGAGAAGTCAATATAACGAGGATGGGCCAGGTTGCAGGTGATCAGATCAAAATCACCGTCATTATCTATATCACCCCATTCGCTGCCGATCGTATGACCCCACCAGTCTTCAATTTCTTCACCGGCAATACCTAAATATTCAGCTTTTTCCTTGAAAGTACCATTTCCCTGATTAACGAACATCAGATTAGGATTCAAGCGATAGTTACTGACAAAAATATCAGGAAGACGATCATTATTGAAATCTCCAATATTTACTCCCCTGCCTGCCAGGGCTTTATCTTTTGCTGCGATGGCTCCTGCTTTATAAGTGGTCTCATTGAAACTGCCATTTCCGAACCCGTAGAATAGCTGGTCAGTGAAAAATTCGTTATTACCTTCATAATTCGCCAAATATATATCAAGGTATCCATCCTGATTGAGATCAGCAACAGCCATACCTTCGGAAGATACTTCATTATCAACGAAATCTGAAGGACGTTGAAAACGGTAAAAATGCTGATCAGTATTGATCCAGATATTCTCAGGATCTTTGGTGATGATATCCAGATCACCATCATTATCCACATCACCCCAGAGAGCTCCACCAAAAGTAACTTTCTCAGCAAATACGTCCTTAGTTACATCGATGAATTTTTTGCCTTTCTGGTTCTGGAAAAGTCTGCTGCCGCTTAAAAGAAAATCTTCCCAGCCGTCATTATTAAAGTCACCCCAGGCAATGCGGTTTCCACTAACATTCTCTAATCCCATTTTTGCAGTGGCATCAGTAAATGTAACATCCTGGTATTGGGTTTGTTTTCTGCTTGTTTGCAAAGTAGATTTATTTTCGGTAAGGTTTAATAGAAGACTATCTGCCATGGGTGAGTACCTGTTTCTGCTGTCACCCTCATTAAGAGCTTCACAGCATTGAATTACAGCCTTGTCATTCAGGTTTCGGTCAGCATACGACTTAGCCAGAGCATAATGAAGCCTGCAAGTGGTAGTTTCATCATCAATACCGAGCTGGTTATTCTCAATTGCATCAGTTAATATGGAATCTGCAATAGTGTAGTTTTGGTATTCTATATAAATATTACTCAGAGAGTAGGCAGCGAGGATTTTAGCTGATCTTTTTTCGAGCAGCCATTCCTGTTCGGGGAAGAATTGCGGTTTAATAGCTGAAAGGCTTAGCTGATATGCCTTTTGGGCAAATTGCAGTGAGGAAGCTGATTCTTCTTCCATCAATTGATAATTAGCAGCAGAAACATACCAGGGCAGGTAATCCCAGGGGAAAGCTTCACGCCAGTCCTGCAGATATTGCTTAAGCATCTCGGAATCTCCCACATTTGCCAGAGAATAGCAGAGATATTGATACATTGTTCTTCTCCAGGGAGTAGAAGGATATTTCAGCAGCAATTCTTCTATGATAATGATCTTTTCATGATCATCGTTCCAGACGGGATAGATAAGATCGTAAAACTCTGTCTGGGCAAACTCAAAGCAGGCTTTGGATGCCGGAAAATTCCTGATTATCTCCTGCATAAGTGGATTGGTTTCACTGGTATCAGCTTCTGCCAGTTGTAAGCCCAGAATGGCATAATATCTTTCATCTGGTTCTTCACTTTTTTTGAGAATTTTTCTGGCTTCAGATTGAATCCGAAAGCTAACCGTTACGCTGTCTCTACCCGCATTTTCAAAGTCATTTTTCCATTTCTGGTATCTGATTTCCGGTGGAACCGGTTTATGCAAAGACATTCCCTGGCACACGCCAGTAATAAGAATCAGGACAATAAAGAAAATTGTACTTTTTTTCATCATACTCACCTCTCGCTTCCTTGTAAATATAACAGGATTTCCGTAAAATTATTTACTACATGATCTGCTTCATGCTTTATTTTTTGCCAGTCCTTAATAGAATCAGCATCTTTTATGGCTATCACTTTCATTCCGGCTGCTTTGGCAGACATCACTCCCACCAGGGTATCTTCAATAACTATCACTTCACTGGGAGAAAAGCCCAACTCTTTGGCAGCTTCGCAAAATATATCAGGAAAGGGTTTACCCCGCAGGTGCGTGTCACCGGATATAACAATCTTAAAGTAATCATAAACCTGATTATTTTTTAATACAGATTTTGTTAGTTCCATCGAGTTGCTGGTTCCTACTGCCATCAAAATGTTTCTACTTATTAGATATTTAAGTAATTCCAAAACACCTGGTCGTAAACCGATATGGTGCTCATAATGATCTTTCACCATAGTTGTCCATTCAGCACAGATTGTTTCGATGCTGTCAGGAAGGCTAAATCTGTTTTTTACGTAATGAGCATATTCACTGAAACTATTGCCTTCAGGGACGTCAGCAAAAAGATCAGGAGTTGGTTCTATACCACGTTTTTCCAGATATTCCATATCTACATCCCGCCAGATACCCATGGAATCTATTAAGGTTCCGTCTAAATCAAAAATTACAGCTCCGAAATCCATTATAACTCCATTAATCTGGCTCTTATCTTACCACTGATCATATCCATTATCCAGATAACTATTGCTATTAACCAGATAATCAATCCTACATTGTGCCATCTTAAAAATTGCTGCTCCTGTTGTAAAGCCAAACCAATTCCACCACCACCAACAAAACCTACAATAGTTGCCATTCGGACATTGATATCCCACCTGTAGATTGTGAAAGCAAGATATGGAGAGACTATTTGAGGAATGACAGCGTATAACCATGTCTGCAGGGTTGATGCACCGGTTCCCCTGATGGCTTCCACAGGTCCCTGATTGATGTTCTCTATCTGTTCGGAATACAATTTTGTGAGGGCGGCAATGGAGTGAACTAATAGAGCAAGCATCCCGGCAAAAGGACCAATTCCCACCCAGACACAAAAAATGATTGCCCAGACAACTGCTTCCACAGAGCGTGAGAAAGTAGCCAAGGTGCGTACTGCGATATAAACCAGGTTGCCCCAGAAGGTGTTTGGCATCAGGTTACGGGCAGCCAGGAAACTGAATAAAAATGCAAAGGGAATTGCAAATACTGTTGCCAGCAGTGCCAGATAGATAGTTTCTGCAAGTGCACTGAGCATAGGCAGCAGATTTTTAAGGTTCGGTGAAAACAATCCGCTTAGGATTCCTTTGGTGTTATTCATACCCATAAGGAAATCAGAAATATTTACCTCAACTATTATCCAGCCAACGACAAGTGTAATAATTAATAAAAATATTATAAACCAGCCGCTGAAAGTGCGGAAAAATCTCCTCACGAGTAAAGTTTTAAATTCTGTTATCCGCAAACCTATGGAGTCATTTAATAACTGAAAGAACACAGTTAATAATACAATTAATAATGTAGTTAAGATCAATCCCGGTATTGTAAATGTATTCCAGGAGAAAATTTGATTGATCAAGAAAATTATACATCCAGTGAGATATGCAAAAAAAATAAAATCAAATATTATTGCAGAAGCTCTCTTCATCGTATCTCCACTTCCTGGGCATCTTGACCATAAATATCATGAAATCTAGCTTCATCAATCTCTTGCGGTGAACCTGAAAATACCAGTTTACCGTCTTTGAGAGCCATTACTCTGCTGCCATATTTGCGAGCCAGGCTTAAAAAATGCAATGAGCAAATTATTGTGATCCCTTCTTCTTGATTCAACTTACCAAGATATTGCATAACGCTGTCGGCTGTGGCGGGATCAAGACTCGCTACTGGCTCGTCAGCAAGTATAACTTCCGGTTGCTGCATCAAGGCTCTGGCAATTGCTACCCTTTGCTGCTGTCCACCACTTAGGTTTTTAACTCTTGTCCGGGTGAAATTAGTGAGTCCAACTTTGGCAATATTTTCTTTGGCTCGAGATACAAGTTCAACATTTCCAAGAGGGTACAGGCTCTGCCAGAAACTCATTCTGCCAAGATTACCGGAGATCACGTTTACTAATACTGAAAGATTGCCGATTAGATTGAATTGCTGGTAGATCATGCCAAACTTGCGTCGGGTTCTGCGAAGGTCTATACCCTGCAGATCAGTAATTTTTTGCTGATCAAAATAGACTTCTCCAGAAGTTGGTTCAATGAGTCTATTCAGACATCGTAACAAGGTTGATTTCCCCGAACCGCTTAAACCAAGTAGTACCAGAAATTCTCCTCGATTTACTGTAATATCTAAATTTTTTATTGCCTGAACACCGCCAGGGTAAGTCTTTGTTAAGCCTTTGGTTCGTAAAATTTCTGCCATTATTTCACAAATTCCTCAGCACCAAATCCCAGAGTCTCAAGAGACTGGCGAACAACGTCATAATCACTATCATTTGATTTTACGAAATTATCTACTGAATAAAGTTCATATAATACTGCATGACCCTGCTCGGAATTGGCAAATTCCAGTAGAGCATCCACGATACGCGTTTTCATTTCTTCGTCGATCCCTTTACGGAAGGTAACAGTATCATTAGGTATCCAGTCAGTGAAAGCTATTGGGATTACTATTTCCATAATGTCAGGGTAAGTTTCCAGCACAGCTTTCCTGGCATCCTGAGGTACATTATTTTGCGGTGGAGACCAGTATGAACATCCTACATCAACTCTGCCTTGATAAACAGCCAGTATTGTCTGGGGATGCCCACCAGCAAAATAATATTTATCCGGCTCTATATCATTCATTTTTAATAATGCTGAGGGGTAGATATAACCGGAAGTAGATGAAGCATCAGTATAGGCGACAGTTTTGCCATTTATATCCTGCAGGCTCTTTATCCCGCTATCGGCTCTTGCCACTAACTGTCCTCGATATTTTTCAAGTCCATTTCGCACGGTGGTGAGAGCAACTTGAGCCTGATACTTCTGATTTGCAAGAACATAGGCAAAGGTGGGAAGCCAGCCAATATCTGCTTGATCAGTTCCCATTGCTTCAATTACTGCGGCATAATTTGTGGGTACTGCAACTTTATATTTATAACCTGTGAGTTTCTCCAGCTCGGCAGCAATAGCATTTCCACTGGTCACAACCTTTCCTGCTTCCATAGATGGTACAAAATACATCTTGATGGGATTAGATTCTGTTCCCAGTTCTCCCTTTTTTGTGCAGCTATTTATATTGATCATTATGAAAATCAAGAAAAATAATTTACACAGTACTTTCATTTTATCTCCTATAATATATTTTTTATTTCAATCAGATCATAGACAGTAAAATCCGGTCTGAACGCACCCTGATTCTCACCCGTAAAATTGCACCAGATACTGGAAATCCCAGCATTCTGCGCACATTGAATATCTGAGCTCAAACTGTCTCCAATGATCATTACCTGCTCTTTATCATCCCATTTTTCTCTGTTCATTATATAATTTACTACTTCTGGGTCAGGTTTATGATATCCAATCACTTCACCAATATATAAGGGTGAAATATCCTGATGCAGAAAAGTATCAAGAATTCGCCTTTCCTGAGCATCCTTCAATCCATTAGTGATTAATGCTACCTTATATCTTTTTGTCAAGTATTCGTAGATTTCTTCTGCTGATGGATAAAAAAGATGATATTTGCAAAGCAGATCAAGATAATAACTTCCTGCATCCTCAGCGTCTTTCGAGATATTCTCCTGGTCAAAAAATCTTCTAAACCGTTCAGTATTAATTTTATCAATGCTGATATTTCCTTTTTCCAGAGCCGACCAGAGCTCATGATTAATCTGCTGATATTCCACGTAAAGTTTTTCTGTATTACCACCATTAGCATAATGCTCCAGAAATGCCCTCATTGCCAGCTTTTCTGTCTGACGAGTATCATACAGAGTATTATCTAGATCCAGCAGGATATATTTATATCTCACTAATGTAACCCCCAAATAATTTTTTGTTTACCAATTTTACTGTTAATAGTTAATAGGCAATAAAAATAAATAAAATACGGAGGTTTTTGTGTATTTCTTTCGTCACGACCTTATTAAAAAACACCAGGTTAATGTTAATGTACCGCATCTTAAATACATGATGTGCTTAAATGAAAGCGGACTTGATCCTTATCAGACAGTAAAAAATGAGTTTCTTAATTTGATGAACAGCATCCATCTCAACCGTTATTACAGTGATATTACACAAGACCTTAACCATGAAATCGCAAACTATGCAGAAATTGAACCAGAACAGCTTATATCAGGTAATGGTGCGGATGAAATGCTTTACTTTCTGTTCAATGCAGTCAGAGATAACGGTAATTCTTTTGCCCTTACTCTCTCCCCCTCTTATTTTGATTATCAAAGTTATTGCGATGCTGTAGGATTATCCCTCAAAACCTTCCCACTTTCAGAAGATTTCAGCTTTGAGCCTGATAATCTCATGAAGTTAGCTGATGATCCTGATTGCAAACTTGTGATTATCTGTAATCCCAATAACCCTACTGGAAACCTATTTCCTTACGAAGATATAATTCAGATTATTGAGAAAAATCCTCAAAGGCTGATGCTTATTGATGAAACATATTTTGAGTTCTCTGGTGTTACTTTAGTGCCATTGATCAATAAATATCCTAATCTGGTTATTATCAGAACCTTCTCAAAGGCATTCTCGGCTGCCGGTTTGCGCTTTGGCTATCTGATCTCCTGCCAGAATAATATTAATGAGATCAAAAAAGTTGTTACTGCTTTCAACATGAGCATATTTACACAGGCTATGGCTTTAACGATTATTAGAAACAAGGGAATTTTCCTCGAATACAATCAGAAAATAATTCAGCAGAGAGAACTTCTCTACAATAATATCACAACACTTCCTCAGGTGCAGGTTTTCAAATCCTACACCAATTTTCTGCTCTTTCGTCATAAAGATTACATTGACTTATTCAACTATCTTAAAGAAAATGAAATCGCAGTTAGAAATGTCGGAAATCAGGGCATTTTAAAGAATTGTCTGAGAGTTTCCGTTGCGGAAGATAAATTAAACAGGATTTTTTTTAAAAAGGTAAATGAGTTTGGATTATGAGGAAGTATAAGTTTGTTTTACTGCTAACTGTTGTTGTAGCAGTCTTTTTTGTTCTTAGCTGGTTTGTCTATGATGGGATAGATATTTTCTTTTCCATAGTGTATTCTGCGCCTTCAGAAAAAGAGGAAACCGTGAAAGCTACCACTACTACTCCAAGTAAAACTGTAAGAACAAAATATTCAAGTAAAGAAGCAAAGCCGGAAACCCAAACAAGAGATGATATGGAAGCACCAGAATCTCGTTATGATAAATTGAGTAGTACCTCTTATCGCAAAAGTGCCTTAGAAAAATTTGTGGTAAAAATTTTCCCGGAACAGCTCAGTTATATTCTTAATCCCTACACCTTCTTCCTCCTTTTAGTGCTGACGGTACTGCCTATAATAGGCATTTTTATTTATTTAATAATTTTTTCTCTAAAGTGATATTTTCAATTTCCAGGATTTTTTTAATTTTTATTTTTAAAAAGCTGATTTTCCGTTCATACATAGCTAAGGCTCTATAAGTCAATCAGATAGCTATACATTGCGTGGGTCTTTGATGATTTATTATTATTAAGTTATAAAAATAATTTAACTTAAGTTTCGCAGATGTAAAAGCCTCTCATAAACAACGTATTATATACTTTAATATACGCGAATAACTGGTATCAAATAGCTGCGATAATTAAAGTTAACAACATATTTACATTAAATATGATTAATATAAAAAAATAATCTACAATGAGTACGAGTTAAAGTAGCTTAATCGTCTCGATTAAGCATTTTCTTAATGATTAATCGAGGACGATTAATCTACGTTACAATTCTGAATTATATATAACTCATTGAATAACTGCTTCTTACAGGCATCTCCCCTACCGTTTTCGGCGAAGCCGAAAACGGTAGGGGAGGGGGAGCTTATAATTTTGGATCCATGGGTTTCACACATGGCTATTATTGTTATGCCCTTTCAGGGCATTTTTGTAGTCAATTCCATAATTTGAAGAAATGGTATTTTACTTTTTAGATAAAAATGATAAAAGCAAAATTGAGAAAATAGATGAAGACGAAAATGTGGCATAAATGACAGTAATTGTAAAATTGTTGTATATGCTATAGTAGCAGTTAATTAAGTGCGTAAAATCCGAATATTATAGTCTCGGAAAACCCATTATATTGCACGTTTGCGTATCTGCGAAACTTGAGTAATTTAATTAGAGAAAAGATTTTACTTGACAAGATTCAGCCATAGAAGCCTATATAGTACTATTAAATAACCGAGGAGGTTTTATGAATCGCCAAGAATTAATTGCGAAAATTTGTGAGGATGTAAAATTAACAAAAAAGCAAGCAAATTCTGCTTTGGCCTGTGTTCTGGAAAATATTGGAGGAGCCTTAAAGAAAGGTGATAAGGTCTCTCTGGTCGGATTTGGTACTTTCAAGGTTGCAGAACGTAAAGCTCGTACTGGTGTGAATCCTTCAACTGGTAAGAAAATTCAAATACCAGCTCGCAAAGTTCCTGTTTTCAAACCGGGAAAGAAACTAAAAGAATCAGTTTAATCAGTTTCTAATTCGGCACAAATTAAGCAAGGGTGGATAACCCTTGCTTATTTTTTTATCTGGCAAAATAATTCTATTGACTATTTTTGCAGGGACTCAATTTTGTTGCTTAAATATATTTATATAAAAAAGAGGATATTATGAAGTTTTCGATTGAACGCAAAGATTTGTTACCCCATATTCAGCATCTTATTAATATAGTCCCCGGCAAAAATACTATGCCGATACTTACAAATTTCCTGATAGAAGCGGATGAAAATGAAAATCAACTGATTATCACCGTCACAGATTTGGAAATAACAGTTATTGCTTATATTAAGGCAAATGTGATCAACGGTGGCAAGATAGCAATATCTGCAAAAAGACTGATGGATATTCTTACCAGATTACCTGATAAAATGATTGATTTTGTCAAAAAAGAAGATGACATCGTTATCGACTGCAATGCCATTGAATTTAATCTGCTTTGCGCAGAAACAAGTCAGTTCCCACTGGTTCCAGAGGTCGATCTCTCTGCTTCTGTCCCTATTAATGCCGGTCTCTTTCGCAAGATGATAGAAAACACCAGCTTTGCTGTATCTACAGAGATCAATCGCGCAATTTTTACTGGTATCAATTGGACTCTGGATCCTGAATTTCAAATGATGGCAGCTACTGATGGTAAAAAAATTGCTGAATTCAAGCATAACAAACCAACTCATGTGGAAGAACGCATCGAGAGGATAATTCCTACTAAAGGTCTTAATTTCCTGGATAAAGTCATTAATGAAACTATCTCCGAAGTTGGTGTTCTGATTGAACCCAATAGAGTGATCTTTCAGTATGCTCCTTATGTATTGATGACTCACGTAATTGAAGGTCATTATCCTGATTATAATAAAGCTATCCCCAAAAATAATACTAATATTCTCCTGTTGGATAAACTTTTGCTAAAAGAAGCAGTTAACCGTGTTTCTCTGCTGGCTATAGAAGATACTTACAAAATCCGCATGAAAATCAAAGAAAATACTATCTTGATAGATTGTATTAATCGTGATGAAGGTGAAGCGCATGAGCAGATCCATAACTTTGAATATGAAGGTGAAGATCTGGAAATTGCCTTTAATTATAAATTCTTACTCGCAATTCTAAATGTGATAGAAACTCCTCAAGTGGAAATCCGATTTGGCAAAGATAATGAGGGAGCTCTGCTCTTTAATCATGGTGAGGAAAAGGATTATTCTACCCGTTTCCTGCTCATGCCCTTGCGGTTCTTATAATTGCTGCTCAATTCTCTTGAGATCATAGATTTTAGAAATTATCGCGCCCTTAGTATGGATTTTGATCCCAGGGGCGCGATTATTACAGGAGATAATGGAATAGGAAAAACCAATCTACTGGAAGCTGTTTATTATCTTGCGTTTGGGAAATCATTTCGAACTGCTCATGATCATGAATTGATAAGATTCTCTCATCCTTTTTTTCGTGTAATAGGTAATTTCAATAAAGGAAAAGAAAATATTTCCATTTCTGCTGCTGCTGATAAAAACAATAAAATATTTAAAATAAATAAAGTCTCTCTGGAACGGCTTTCGGAATTATTTAGATACTTCAAAACTGTCTATTTCTCGCCTTCTGACCTGGATATTGTCACTGGAAGTCCTGCCTGCCGTCGCTTGTTTCTCGATCAGGCTATCGCTCAATATGATCCGCTATATCTAGAGAACCTGCGTAATTTTCGTCACACGCTTAAGCAGCGAAATGCTCTCCTTAAAACAAAATACAACAAACAGGAAAAAGAAACCTGGGATGATCAATTTGTGGAAGCTTCCAGCAGAGTTATCATGCAGAGGCTCAATTACCTGGAGCATTTTATCCCTCTTCTAATAGAGCAATACCGTCAATTTATTCAAAACCGTGAGACAATCCATATTTTTTATCAATACTCTTTTCAACTCAGGCAGAATGAATTCTCGCGCTCTGCGTTTTCTGAACATCTCCGTAAAAATGAATTTCAGGAGAACCTTGCCCAGAGGACTTTATCAGGTCCGCATCTTGATGATCTGGAATTCACAATCAATGGTATCAATGCCCGGAGCTTTGCCTCCCAGGGACAGGCAAGATCTCTGGTCATTATCATGCGACTCGTTCAGGCTCTGCTCATCAGCCATGATCAGGATGATCTTCCCCTGCTTATGTTTGACGATGTCCTCTCTGACCTTGATCAAAATAGAGCAAAAGCCATTCTCCAATTACTGCAGGATAAATACCAGATATTGATAGCTTCTCCATTTCTTTCACATTATCAACACCTGCCTCTCCCAGTTATTGATCTCAGGAAAACTATATGAAAAAGAAATTCGATGCTGATCTTAATCGTAATGTGCTCGCCTGGGTCATGTATGATTTTGCAAATTCTTCATTCACCACTATCATCGTCACCGTGGTTTATGCGGTATATTTCAAAAATATCGTTGTTGATAATGGTGAACTGGGAACCGCACTGTGGGGGAGAGCAGTAAGTTTATCCATGCTCCTCGTTGCTATCGCAGCTCCCATTTTGGGTGCAGTAGCAGATTTCTCCCGCGCCAAAAAGAATTTCCTGATCTATTGCACCGGCATCACAGTGGTTTTTACTGCCCTCTTATATTTTGTGGGTCCAGGTGATATTTCAAAAGGTATCTGGTTTTTCGTAATTGCCAATTTCGGTTTTAATTGTGCCAATGTGTTTTATAATGCCCTGCTGCCGGAAGTAACGTCTCGTTCCAGCATGGGCAAAGTCTCCGGCTGGGGCTGGGGAATAGGCTATATTGGTGGTCTTCTCTCACTTGTGCTGGTCTATCCCCTGGTCGAAAACCACATCAGACTGGTTTTCCCCGTTGTGGCAGTCTTCTTTTCCTCTTTCGCTCTTATCACATTCATCTTCCTCAAAAGTGCCATTCCTACCTTCTCCCGACGCACAAATTATTTCCGCACTGCCTTTCAGCGCATATATTCCTCTGCCCGTAAAATCGGTCATTTTCGCGAACTTGTTAAATTTATTATCAGCTACCTTATATATAATGACGGAATTGTGATCATCATCACCTTTGCTTCTATATATGGCTCCACCCGTTTTGATATGACCGGACAGGAACTCATTAAATATTTCATCATTATGAATGTCACTTCTTTTATTGGCGCATTTATATTCGGCTATATTCTGGATAGGATCGGTGCTAAAATAACCATTGCTATCACGCTGGTGCTTTGGCTCTTCGTTGCTGCCGGAGCTTTCTTCTGTAACTCCATGGGTACTTTTTATCTCGTAGGTATGTTTGCTGGTCTGGCAATTGGCTCCTGTCAATCTTCCAGCCGCACCATGCTTGCCCTGCTCACTCCTGATGACAAAATGGCTGAATTCTTTGGCTTCTATTCTTTTACTGGCAAAGTCTCCTCCGTTATTGGTCCTCTACTCTATGGCGAGATTGCCCGGATCACAGGCTCTCAGCAGCTCTCCATCCTCTCCATCTCTTTTTTCTTCCTCGCAGGTCTACTGGTGCTATTCACAGTAGATGAAAAAAAAGGCAAAGAAGCCGCCAAAAACTGGAAAACTACAGAATAGCTTCACAACTCACGAAAATTATAGACATTTTTCACTATAATATATTTTAGACACAAATAGAGCTTTGGATGGTAAATATATGCTAAGAGAATTTTTAAATAGTAAGATACACCGGGCAACTGTTACGGAACGGGACTTGAATTATGTAGGCAGCATCTCTATTGATGCAAATCTGCTAAAGGCTGCCAATATGCTCCCGGATGAGAAGGTGGATATCTATAATATCTCCAATGGCGAACGCTTTTCCACCTATATCCTGGAAGCTCCTGCCGGTTCTGGAATGATTGGACTCAATGGTGCTGCAGCCCATAAAGTGAATCTGCATGATAAGGTGATAATTGTCACCTATAATTATCTGGCAGAAAAAGAGATCCCTCACCGTAAATCTACTGTGATCGTGATCGAATCTGATGATAATCTCATATATAGAAAACTGGAGAAATAAATGCTCCCTTCTGTGATCAATTCCGTGCTGGAGATGCAATGCCTTACCCGTAAAGCTGATACTATTCTCGGATTTGTTCCCACCATGGGCTTTCTGCACAAAGGTCATCTATCTCTGGTGGAAATGGCAAAAAAACAGTGTGACATCGTCATCGTGAGCATATTCGTTAACCCCTCTCAATTTGCTCCCACTGAAGACCTTGATAATTATCCCCGGGATTTTGATCGGGATCTTAAATTACTGGCAGAATTAGGCGTAGATTATGTGTTTTTTCCCCAAACAATTGAAATGTATCCCCCCGGATATTCCACCTGGGTGACAGTGGAAGGCGTAAGCGAAGTACTGTGCGGTAAAAGCAGACCTGAGCATTTCAAAGGCGTTTCCACTATCGTATGCAAACTCGTAAATATAGTTAATCCTAATTATATGTATATGGGTGAAAAGGATTTTCAGCAGATTGCTGTGCTTAAAAGAATGCTCCTCGATCTTAATCTGGAAACTGTAATTGTCCCCTGCCCGATTATCCGCGAAGATGACGGACTTGCCATGAGTTCCCGCAATAAATATCTTGTTGATCAGCAGCGAGAAGATGCCCTTTGCCTCTATAGATCAATCCAGCATACCCGCACCAGATATCAGCAGGGATGTCGCACAGCAGACGAACTTCTCCCCGAAATTGAGCAGATCATAACTGAAAATAACGGCAAAATTGACTATATCGAGTTCAGAACAGCAGACGACCTGAAACCAGTTGACCAGCTCGATAAAAATACCCGCCTCTTCCTGGCAGTACAAATAGGAAACACCCGCCTTATAGACAACGCATTTATCACCATTTAATAATTAATCTCATACTAATCTAATTAATATCCCCTTATATTCCCCATTATTTCTCTCGCTTGCGCATTCTAAGCACCATATTCCCACCCTTGCCTCAATTGCACTCCAAACGACACCACATTTTATTGTTGTGTTGTTTGGAGTGCAATTGGGAATTTTTTGCTTTGATTCTGGTAGATATGTAGTATATTATCAAAAGGTAGTCGTATTTAGTTTGGGAAACTTATTCTCATTGGTATCTCCTTGATCTAAGGAGTGAAAATGAGTAGCAGGAAGAAAGTATTAAGAGGAGAGGGTCTGCTGCATTTCTTTGAGATGCACGGACGCTGGGGTGACACTATCTATCGCCAGAAACGTAATGGCGAGACCGAAGAGTACGATTATGTTTATATTCCACCTTCAGGTGAATCACCTTTGAAGTTGCGGACGCAAGTGATCAATTCCTTTGCCAATAAAGTATCGAATCCGCAATATCAGGGTTATAGCAGTATCCTCAAGAAGCTGTATTATTACACGCCCTACTTCATCACGCCAGGGAATTATCAATTGCTTGCCAAGACGATATTTTATATCCGCGAAACCGATATTTATACCCTGACACTTTCAGGTCAAGCAGGATTTAGCTGGCAGCAGAAACTTTTTAAAAGGACTAAAGTTAATCTGAGCTTCAATGTTGCGGGAGAATATGAGATAGCAGTTAATAAAGGACAGGATATTGATGAATACTGCCGTCGGAGATTTATTGTGCTGGAAGATGGGGCAGACCTGAAAACAGCTTATAGAGATTATCTGAATGAATATTTGGCAGAAATACTGCAAAAAGATGAACCTGCATTTGAACGGATCAAAACCTATAAGAGGGGACTTGTCCCAAAGACGAATATAGTATCAGGCATAAGCAGAACCTATCGAGGACAGATATTCTATCAGAGGAGAAACAGTAAAATCACATTTCTCAGAGCAAATTATGATCATTCTCTAAATGCCCAAACTCAAATATTTAAGCAGCAAAAAGCAGCAGCAATCATCTCCTGGAACGCAGAAACAGAAGAATTCAAGCATAACTGGGAGAGAAAGTTTAATACCTGGTACTCCATAAATTATCGCAGAATAAATCGAATGATGACGCCTTATATGTGGTATGTGAGGAGGTTTTTAGAAGATAATAAATAGTGGCTAAATTATAATGGTGTTCCATAATAAGAGTCAATAGTTAGAAAAATTATTTGACTTAACATTAATTATAAGATATTTTTGAATTGGTGCTGGGTAAGATCACGCATCTTAATAATTGGGAAATGGGATAAGTATAATACCCCAACAAGAGCCTTATGCAAAGGATGGTTATGATGAAAAGAGCGATGATGTTATTACTATTATTATGGACAATTGGTTTATGGAGTTTTATCTGCTGGGATGCCGGTGATCGGGATGATTATGATGGACTTAATATCACAAAGATAAACGTTTATTTCCAGAATGCAAATTGTACCATTACTGCTAAAGCATGGACTGGAGTTAATGCTGATACTGAAATACTCCGCCAGACATTGACTGCTCCTGTAGCAGATGCCGGGATCGATCAAGTTGTTCGTGATGGTGAAACTATCACTCTTGATGGATCAGGTTCTTATGATCCTGATGATGACGTAATCACTTATATCTGGACTGCTCCTGCTGGTATCACTCTTAATAATGCAGCCGCAGAAATGCCTACATTTATTGCTCCAGAAGTTAATAATGATATTGATTATACATTTACTCTGGTTGTAAGCGATGGTGAACAAACTGATTCAGATCAGGTAGTTGTTACTGTTCAGCAGGATGAACCACGAAATGTTGACGCTGTTCATCTTACAAATCCAGCTTTTATTATGCTTACCTGGGAAGCTCCTGGTATTGGTGGCGAAACAGGTGAATGGATACATTATGATGATGGCATGAATGATGATGGTATTGGAATCACCAATGGTGGCTCATTTAGAGTAGCTGCCCGTTGGGATGCTGGTGATCTTGATGATTATGATGGATTGCAGATCACTAAGATGAATTTCGTCCCACGTGAAGCTGGAAGCACATATACTCTTAAAGTCTGGACTGGTGTAAATGCCTCTAACGAAGTTCTCAGTCAGCCAGTTACTGATCTGGTTATGGAAGCCTGGAATGAAGTTTATTATACTTCTCCAATTACGATTGATTCAGCTGATGAACTTTGGATTGGTTATGCTATCGATAACCAGCCAGCCGGTAGTTATCCTGCTGGTTGCGATGCTGGACCTGCTATTGCCGGTTATGGAGATATGATCTCTATGAGCGGTGGTGCATGGCAGGCACTGAGTGCTTTAGAGCTTGATTATAACTGGAATATCCAAGCATGGGTTACCGGTGCAATTCGTCCACTTCCAAAGGCTGCTGTTTCAGAAGCTCCTGAAGTAATTGGTTTTCTCACTCTGGAAAGTAATGAATTCGCCAGGGGTAACCTGAGACCAGCTTCATCTGATACTCGTGATGAACGCTCATTCCTGCTCGGATTCTATGTTTTCTTAGATGACGTTCAGTATGATGAAGATCTTCTTGATATCGATGAAACTTCATATATCTTTCTGAATATGATTGGTAATCACAGTTATGGTGTTGCTGCTGTTTATAATGACGGTATGTCTGATATAGAATCGATAGGTACAGATACCGATGGTAATAATGTACTACCTGTTGTTACTGCTCTAACTAGTGTATACCCAAATCCATTCAATCCTGAGACTAATATCAGTTTTGAACTTGCTGGCGATGGGTTTGTGTTGATAGAGGTTTATAATATCAAGGGGCAGAAGATTGCCACTGTGCTTAAGCAAGAGATGGCTGTTGGAGCACATACAGTTATCTGGAATGCTGAAGGGCAGAATAGTGGGATTTATTTCCTGCGTTTTGAAGCTGACGGAAAATGTGATTTGAAGAAGGTGATTTTATTGAAATAAAGCGAGATACGAGACACGATATTTAGAAAATGCAGGGGCAGGATATTTTCTGCACCCTCTTGTTTTGCTCAACTGAGCACTCATAATTCAGGGACTTTAAATATATAACAATCCATATTTCGTTTTTATTAATCTAAATATACCTATTATCTGCGATCCTAAACGCAAATTATTATATTTATCAGGCATACTCCCGATAATTATATTAACAGGAAGGCTATTTAATTAATTTGCAACAATATAAGTCATCTAATATATTTAAATTCCCCGAAGGGGATAAAGGTGCATAGCCTCTGGTGGCACTTCGTTTCACCGGAGGCTATGCTTCTTTTTCCCCTTTCGGGGAATAATAAAAAACTGTGATGAATACTGATAAAATTCTGGGGTGATGCGTGTTATTATAATTATAACTTGCCAATGGAATCCAAAGAAAAAAGTTAAATTTCCCCAATCCTTCCCAAAAAAATTGAACTGTCTCTGTATTTAATGAGGCTGTTCATATAAGTAATTGATATTATTGCAGGTTTTAAATTTTGGTAAATTGACCTTACTAAGACCTCGCGGATGGTAGAAAACCTCCGCAATGTTTGACCGTTATGAGCAAGATATTAATATCATTATCTCATATCTTTGTATGGGATTAGGAGTTATAATTCCCTGATCAACCATTGCGAAGGCATCAGCCTATGCGTGGCTCCGGCTCCAGACTATGTTCCACCTCCGTCTCGACAAGCGACAAGCCATTCGCAAGGTTTTGGCTAGTGGTATTGAACAGTCTCTTACTGAATAAAATTTAATAGATAGAGAAATAATTTGACTTAACATTAGTTATAAGATATTTTTGATTTTGTGTTGGGTAAGATCACACATCTTAATAATTGGGAAACGGGATAAGTATAATATAACAACAAGAGCCTTATGCAAAGGATGGTTATGATGAAAAGAGCGATGATGTTATTACTATTATTATGGACAATTGGTTTATGGAGTTTTATCTGCTGGGATGAGAGTGGGGCACTTGTAGCAAAATCTAATAATCTAAGCTGGGATAAGGGTGGATTAGAGTTATCCGATGGTAATCTTCTGGTAGTATGGAGTGATTCGGAGAGTGAATGGCAGCAAATGAAAGCAATGAAAGTGAATGAAATGGGCGAGCAAATCTGGGCAGCTCCGGTTTTATTATGTAATAGTGTCAGCTTATACCCAAGGGCAATAGAGCTTCTGGAGACGGATACTGGAGTAGTGATCAGCTGGCTTGAGCAGGAAGAAATTACCAGCTTACGAACACAGAAAATTGACCTTTCAGGTAATAAACTATGGGGCGAGGATGGATTAAGTTTTGATATGGGGACTGGATATTCGAGTGGACCCAAACTGTGGCTAATAGAAGGTGAAGCAGGAGGATTATTCTTAGTTTTGCATGAATTTGACTGGCCCCAGGAAGTAAAGGCTATTTATCTTAATTCAGACGGAGAATTGGGCCAGGATTGGTCGGCAGAAGGAAATATTATTCTCTCAAGTATGTGTGAATTACCCTTTTTTGTAATTTCTGATGGATATGGTGGAATATTAGTGGGATATCTTGATTATGGATATGGGATTTTTCAGCGCTGCACAAATGAGGGTGAATTATTGTGGGGAGAAGCAGGAATAGAGCATCCGTTAGATGCATGGAACTTACAGATATATTTACATGAGCCAGGGGAATACAGATTCATATATGAGAATGATAATCAGTTTTATTTAAATGGGTTGGATGCGAGCGGTGAGTTTTTATGGGCAGACCCGATAGAGATATTTACCCTGCCAGAAGAGGCAAGTTACAGATATGATGTGGAGATATCCAGTGACGGCAGTTATCTGATAGCCTGGCGCGAGGGTGATCAGCTCAAAGCTCAGAAAGTAATTTTAGGAGAAGAACCATTATGGGGAGAAGACGGATTAATAATTGGCAATGATTTCACGACTTATTCATATTTTAATATTATTCCCGATGATAGTGGAGGTGCATATATAGCTTGGGATAATGTAGGGGCTAACCCGGATATATTTCTATTTCAACATATAGATTCAGATGGAGAACCATATTTTGGCGAAATTGGTTATGGGGTGGAGGTATGCGAAAAGAATGGTTATGATATGCAGGTTTTCGTGGAGTCTAATGACTCAGCGAAATTTATCTGGTATAGTGGTGAGGATACCCTTTCTGCGATAAAAATGCAGGTTGTATCCAGTTCAGGAGAATTGCTGCTTGAGCCGGAGAGTAGAGATATTTATTCATTGTTCAGATTATTTGAGGGAGATAGAAAGATGGTTTGCTGGGAGGATTATTCTGCTTTTATCACAGAATATTGTTTTACTGGTAAAACAGAGATCCGCTGTCAGATTTTGGAGGACGAAACAGGCAACAGGTTATTTCCTGAGCAGGCTCAGACAATACTTAGTCAACAAGATATGCGCTATGAAATACTGGATTGCGCCTTTGATGAAGAAGAGGAGCTATTGTATGTGACTTTTAGTATTTATTCCAATACAGATGCCCAGCATAATCTGGGAGTTCAAGCTATGGACCTAGATGGCAACTTACTTTATGGTGATACTGGTTTATTGATCAGTGACTGGGAAGATGGAACAAGTTATGAGCATGTGTTACTAAGACCAGAATCCGGTGGTATGCGAATTGTGTGGAATGAGACCTGCCCTGAAATTACTGCGCAAGCAATCTGGCGGATGCAGCAGTTAGATAATGAGGGATTAGTATGGTCTGAGGCAGTGAATTTGTGTGGAGCAACCACAATTAGTTACAAGAAAATAGTACTTACAGGAGATTATCTGGTTTGGATATATGGAGACTATGTCCGCGTGTTGAAATTTGATCAGATGGGGAATATTGATCCTGCCTGGAATGGAGACTATCTGGAAACAGCAGAACTTGGAGATTTTTTTGATTTATTTGTCCACGAGACTGATGAAGGTATGATACTGCTGACAAAAATCACAATTTGGGGTGATAATGATGAACTATATGGCTATTTAATCTCAGATCAGGGTGAATTTCTGTGGGGAGCAGAAGGTAGATTGCTGATGGAATTAGAGGGCTATGGTCGATTTGTTCTAACTGACAATTATTTTTATCGGGAGACAGGCGGGGATTGGAGCTACCAACGGATAATTGAGAAATATAATTATGAAGGTGAAATGCTCTGGGATGAAAGTGTAATGTGGATGGAATATGGTCAGGTTCATGATACCCAGATACTGGTTAGAGATGATAAGTTTTATATTTATTACTGCCAGGAAACTGGAGAGACCAGCAGAAGGGTGCTCACCATAAAAGGGTATAATGATGATGGGAGTATTATAGCAGGGATACCCACTGAAGGACTCGCGATCTGTGATGAATCTGGCAGTCAATGGATGGGAGCTGTGAAAGCCTCAGAAGAGGGCAAAGACGTGGTGTTCTGGTATGATTATCGTAACAGCGCAATTGGAGCTTCAACTCCCAGTGTATATGCTCAGAAAATAGATTTAACGGTTCTGGAAAATGGGAATAATAATATTGTGAATCCACCTGTGATCATCCGCAATTATCCCAATCCGTTCAGCCTGGGTACCTGGTTTGAAATCCAGGATGAGACAACCAGGGGAACGGGTACTATTGAGATTTATAATATCAAAGGTCAGAAATTGAAAACTCTGGATCTGGAGAGAGACGGGGAATATTGGGATGGAACTGACTCCCAGGGGAAAAAGGTTAGTGTCGGGATCTATCTCTACCGATTAAAGGGAGGAGCGTCCGGCAATGGTAACGGGAAAATGCTGATATTAAAATAAGAATGAGCAACTATCAGCATGAATTCCCTTGAAATGGTCTGATTTAATTCTATTGCAGTTTCATTTCATACAGAGAATTCTGGGAATCACTGACGAAGAAGAAGCTTTGGCGATCAGGTAGGTAACAAACGCCTTCTGGTTTGGCAAAGGATTGCGAATATTCGGCAATAACTCCGGTTTCAGGAGTCCAGGCAAAAAGGGCTTTATTCTGGTCACTTAATACCCAAACTCAATTATTTAAGCTGCAAAAAGCAGCAGCAATCATTGCCTGGAACGCAGAACCAGAAGAATTAAAGCATAATTGGGAGATAACGTTCAATGCCTGGTACACAAAAAACTATCGTGGAATCAACAAGATGAAGACGCCTTATATGTGGTATGTGAGTAACTTTGTAAATCGTAACTAAATAAGCTAGGGGCTCAATTTGTTGAAAATAATCAACAAAAGTTGTAAGAAATCATCATTTTTTAAATATGGGTTAAAGGCAGAAATCTCACTCATTGGTGTAAATCATTAATTATCAATATCTTAGAAAAAGATTACAGTTGTGGAACAATTATCGCTTTAATAAATAGCAATTAGAGGAGAGTTTGAATCTGGTATAGAGGAGGAGGATTTTTAAATTTCTTGAAGTTCCGAAATAACAGGTTTGCTGTAATTTCAAGTAAAAGTTAAATGCAATTATCAACATAATATGATAGTCACAAGGATTCATGAGGTAAATGTTACTATAAAAAATTTCTAAATTTAGGATAAAGGTGTCGTAAAATTAATGTTGACATTTATCAACAAAAGAGAATCTATGAATTAAGAAGAGTAGTATTTAACATGAATTAAAAAATTGGAACAGGGTTAAGCCGTGCAGCATTTTAAATTAAGAGAAATATTCTTTAGAGCTTATTTTATATTATCACTTTTGATAATAGCAGGTATTTTGGCAGTGATCATCAAACCATCCTGGGTAATGAAGGATGGTTTAGCATATAAGGTTGAAGTCAATTCTCTAACAAATGCACAAGCAGTCTGCTTTGTAGATAACCCTCGGTATGATAAAGTTCTGGCAGTTGAAAGAGGTGGAAACTGCGTGATCAAATACCAGAATTCTAAGACAGGTCTTCTCTCTGAGCATGAATATTATGGTATAACAGCTCAGAGAGTTCCAATGATCTGGGAACATAATAATGCCTGGTTCTGTGTAAAAAAGGGAGATGCAAGTTTATTACTTGTTAATGCCTTTGATTCCAATGGTGATCCAAATGCTGAAATGAGACTTATCCATCAACCATTTTATAAGGGAAAGCTATTCACATCTGAAACAGAGGTTGGTGACAAGAAAATATATGGCTTCAAAGTGGATGATGATCTTTTGGCTGGTTTTAAATTAAGTGAAGATAGAGATTCATTACGATTAGTATTTTCAGAAAAAGTATATAAAGCGATAAACAATACGACAATATTAAGTTACAATGAATCAAAAGTATATCAATCGCTCTCTGATTCTTTATCAACGTGGCTAAAAATGAATGTCAGCAAAGAGGATGTTTTTAAGATAATTGCCAATACAAGAAAAGCTATGTGGTTTAGGAATCAGAAGGAAAATGGAAAATTGGAAGGCATGCTGGGAGGCCAGATCATGGCTTCACATGACATCAATGGTGATGGTTATAATGATTTTATAATACTAACCGGGGGAACAAGATTTACACCAAACAGTTTGATCTGTTATGATCCCATTAATAAAGAGAAACTCTGGGAATATGCTTATTATGAAGGATTTATAGATTTTGATATTGCTGATATTGATAATGATAATATACCAGAAATAATAATCGGCACCTCAGCGCCAAGTGGCAGGCATGGGGCAAACTGGTTTGATCTGGAAGACCCTCTTTACAGCTTTTACTGTTCGTTACTAATATTAGATAATCATGGTAAGATAAAAGAATTAAATGGAGAAAAGGCACATTATATAACTGGCGGATTCGGTTGGGTCACAAAATTTTGTGTTCTGCCAGATAGTCGAATTGTATTAGGGGTTGATAATTATTTAAACCAGGAGAAGAAATTTCTGCAAATACTTGACCCTGCAACTGGCAAAGTTGATACGCTGAATATCGGTTTCACTAACCTTTTAGAATTAGATCTGATAGATGACAAATTAGTTATGATACACAGGAAAGGAAATCATCATTATAAAACAGTATTTAATGATGAATTTGAGGAAATAGATACTAGTTACTTCGAAAGTGAACATGTATTGAGAACTTTATTTAAAAAAAATAGGATTATATATAATAAGAAATTATTTTGGTTTATGAGTCCCTTGACAATTCTCGATAAGGATTTCAAAGTAATTTACCAGAATCTCGATATCGGTGGTTGTTTTGCTTTGCAGAGTAAAGACGATAATGTAAATATAATGGCAAACACGGGAAATGACGAAGCGACATTGTATAACATAAAATTGCTGAAAAATGATATTTTTAATTCAAATTTAATTGTATTATGGCTTATATTAGTTGTAGGATATCTGGTTTATATCATTACCAAGGCATTTTTCAATTTACCTGCCATGGCCCTGGATGGCAGTTATGCCGTATTATATAATATACTGGGTTTTGTGTACAATTGGAGAATATTTGGAGTAGGAAGAGTATATTCACAACCTGTGATAGGCTGTTTATCCAGAAAAAGATTTGAAGATATTATGAGTGATATTACGGATAGCTACCAGGAAGTAAAGACCCGCAATCTGGGTTTGATAAAACTGCAGTTTTACCGAATGGTAATAGGTAATGAGATGCATATTATGCAGCGAATAGCGCACGACATCAAAAATCAGGTGCATCTTGTAAATATGAGATTGATGGAAAGTAATCTGGAAGAAGATGATGACCTGGTGGGGGCAATGCAGGAAATATTTGAAAAATCTTCAATGTTATCAGACTTTTCCAGAATAAATCTCATGCAGAAAACTGAAGTTGATCTTGTTACTCTGATCGATAACGCTGTAATGAAATTTTATGGACATCCTCGTTATAATGACATTGTCTGGAAGTTTTCAGAGGATAGATTAATTGTTAATGCAGATGAGAATCTGCTCCATATAGCAGTTTTGAATTTGCTGGATAACAGTTTAAAGTATTCTCCTTTCGGATCAAAGGTCATAATAACATTGGATCAAGAGAAATCCAATGTTGTGTTAGCGATCAGTAATCAATTGAAAGATAATAAAATTGAGATTACCAAAGGGAGTGGAATTGGACTAATGGCAACAAATAAGATCATTAGTGCACATGGGGCAATTTTCAGGTTAAGTATCGAGGAAGAGGCCAACGCAGAGATCATATTCAATTTAAGAGGAAGGGAGGATGAAGATGAATAAGATATTACTACTTGAAGATGAGGATGGAGTAGCACGATCATTTATCAGATTACTAGGGCAAACTGATTATGAGGTGAGAAGGGCAGCTAACAGCGATGAATTCTTTCAAATTTATAATGAGTATAAACCTGATCTGATCCTACTCGACATTCAGTTGGGCAATAGTCAGCAAAATGGTGTACAGGTTTTTGATACGATACGGCGGAAAGAGGACTTTTCCAGTAAAGTAATAGTACTTTCAGCTCAAGCAACCCGAACTCAGGTAGCAGAAGCAATGAAGATGGGAGCAATAAATTATATAGAGAAAGGTTCATTTTTCCAGAAGGAGAAATTCCTGGCAGATATTCATCAGGCGATGGAATTAAGTAGAACTGAACAAGAAATTTTGAAACTGCGTTTGCTGAGTATGGATGCTCTGTTTATTGGCGAGTCTGAAGCGATAAAAAGGGTAAAGAAAAAGATATTAATGCTTTCGCCTAAGGAAATGAACATTTTGATCACTGGCGAGACAGGTACAGGCAAGGGAGTTGTGGCAGAACTTGTACACCGTTATTCTCTACGGGCTGATAAACCCTATAAAGTTGTTGATATCAAACTCATCCCGGACTCACTTTTAGAATCAGAACTATTTGGGCATCTCAAAGGTGCCTATACTGGTGCAGACTCTAATAAACCCGGTTACTTTGAAAATGCTGATACCGGTACGCTATTCATGGATGAGATATCTAATTTGAGCTCAAATGAACAATCTAAAATATTGACGGTGATAGAAGAAAAGAAGATACCTGTTGTTGGCTCGGGAGGGAAAACAAAGCAGGTGGATGTCCGCATCATTGCTGCATCTAATAAAGACCTTCCAGAATTATCAGTGCAGGGATATTTTCGAGATGACCTATATTATCGCCTGGCAGCAGGTAATATCCATATACCACCATTGCGGGAAAGGAAGGAAGATATCATGTTGCTGATGCAGCGTTTTCTGATCGATAATGCCAGAGAAAACCGGATGAAGCTTGATATTGACCTGGAAGCTATTGCCAGTGATCTACAATCCTATCCCTGGCCCGGGAATGTGAGAGAACTCAAGAACTTTGCAAACATTGTTACTGAATTATATGATATTGTCGATAATCAGGTGATCATCAAGGAATTTAATATCCACAAAAAACGTAATCATAAACTGGCAACAGTAATAAATAAAGAGAAAGAGGAAAATCCCTTTAATGAGATCATGCAAAACCCTGATTATCATTACGTGATGGATACTTTGGAGAAGAAATACCTGGAAACCCAGCTTGAGCTTCACAACCACAAAGTTACCCAAACAGCCAAAAACCTGGGACTGGAGAGAACTACTTTGTATAAGAAGCTTAAAAAAATGGGAATCTCTTTCTGATAAACATAGCTCTTAAGGGATGAAAACAAGGAAATTTATTAATACTGCAAATATTCTGCTGGTTCTTTTCCTCGGAGTTTGGATTATAATGTAAGATTAAACGGGACAAATTTTTATGAGTCTGGTGGGAAATTAGATTATATTGTTTTTCATTGGGATACACCAGGAAAAGATGCTGAGAAGGAATATGTGATCATCCCCTAATTAATCTGAGAGTTGGAAAAAACAAAGTGATAGAAATAAATATGAGATAAGTGATTAAAGATAAGCGATATATGAATAATACTATATAAGTTCAGTTAGCATGAATTTATCGAAGTTGTCTGGATATAATTTCTATTGTAATTTCATTTCATATAAAGCATTCTGGGAATCACTGACGAAGAAGAAGCTTTGGCGTTCAGGAACGTAGCAAACGCCTTCTGGTTTGGCAAAGGGTAGCGAGTATTCGGCTATTACTCCAGCTTCGGGAGTCCAGGCAAAAAGGGCTTCATTCTGATCGCTGACTATCCAGTAGAAATTTTCCTCTGTATTATAACTGATAGCGGAAAAATCTTCAGCAAAATCAATGATAAGTTCCTGTTCAACTTCATATAGTGAATCTAATTTTATAAACTTTCCCGGGTCTTTTTCTTTTACCAGAGCAAAAGTGCTGTCTGGCAGAAGGCAAATTCCTTCCAGTCCGCTGTTTGTTCCGGTTTCCAGAGGGATTTGATATCGGGCAAGTTCTGCTCCCTGCTGGGTGATATTGACTATCTGGCAATCTTCTTCTTCAGCCAGCCAGAGTGAGTTGTCAATAAAGGAATAAGCTATACCTTCCAAAGCAATGCCAATAAAGGGTAATTCCTGAATAATGTTCCCTTCCAGGTCAAAGTTATAGACTTTATTATTAGTATCACTCACTGTCCAGAGAGTGTTGGAAACCGGATCATAACTTAGGTCTGAAGGTTCTGTAAGATCAAGGGAATAGCTGGCAATCAGGACTAATTGCAATTCAGGATCGGGGGGTGCAACATCGTCCAGACTGCAGGCAGTAAGAGTGAGGATGGCAATGATCAAAAAATTAATGTATTTCATTTTTTACCTTTCATAAAAAAACGGCAGGAAATTTGACTTTCCTGCCGTAAATTAATCTATTTATTCGTTTGGTGCTCCAGGAGTTGGAACAGCAAAGTTTTCCCAGGTATCTCCACCATCAGGCATTCGGCCTTCGGAAACATCAGTTGTCTGAGCAACAAAGGTGTAGGAATCAATAAGAGTAACGCCATCAACATCAGTGAGTCCGATGTCTTCGCCATCTCCAGAGAGTTTTACATCATCAAGATGTAGAATACCCTGTTCAGGCTGTTTATCTGCCCAAAGGATAAGATAACCTCCAGGAGGGATAGTTGTTACATCAGGATCATCCGTAGGTATCATGCTTGTTTCAAGCGCTTCCAGATCATCTGTAACCCACATACCGCCGATATCCTTGGCAATATTTCCAGCATTATAGATTTCAATCCAGTCGTCATATTCACCAAATTCATCTACATTTGTGCTATCATTACTTGCTAGGAATTCATTGATATAAAGCGCAACAAAAGGAGCTTCTCCAGTGCCGTTGGCAGCACCAGGAGTTGGCATAGTATCATAACCAGCACCAAAAGATGCCCAGGTTTCACTGCCATCAGGTATTCTGCCAAAAGAAACGTCAGTAACCTGTTCTCCATAAGTGAGTGAATCAAGGATAGTAACGCCATCGATATCAGTAAGACCGATCTGTTCACCGCCACCGGAGAGCTTTACGTCATCAAGATGAAGAATACCCTGTTCAGGTTCTTTATCAGCCCAGAGTAAAAGGTATTCGCCCGGAGCAAGAGTTGTTATTGATGGATCATCAATAGGGATCATGCTGGTCATCAGGTTAGTCAGATCATCAGTAACATACATGCCACCGAGATCAACTGTTGTAGTACCGGCATTATAGATCTCAATCCAGTCTTCATGGTCACCATTTTCATCAATTGCTCCGAAGTCGTTACTTGCCAGAAATTCATTTATAACAAGCTTAGTTATGTCAGGTACTTCAGAATTGGAAATTCCTGGAGTTGATGGATCAATCAGTTCCCAGTTATCAGTTCCATCAGGAACGCGTCCCATGGACATATCATCAGGAACGACATCTGAATTAGTTTGATCTACTATAGTGCTACCATCAGAATATACGAGAGCAAAATCTTCATTATCACTAAGTTTGAGATCAAGGTGAAGAGTACCAAATTCTGGATTGGCATCAGCAATCAATACTAAATAACTTCCCGGTGCCATCGTAGTAATTTCGGGAGCGTCATCACCGATCATGGACAATTCAAGGTTACTCAGATCATCAGAAACATACATGCCGCCCACATCAATAGTTTCATCTGAACCATTATACAGCTCAATCCAGTCAGGATAATCGTCATTAGGTCCAGGCCAGCCAACATCGTTATGGCTCATAAATTCGTTAATTACAAGGGCATTAAGTGCGTCTGGTATATCAGTATCGTTATCATTATCAGTTGTATCATCCAAACTGCAACTAACAATCATGAAAACCAGCCCTAAAAGCAAAATTAGTAATTTCTTCATTACTTCCTCCTTTTAAAAGAAAAATATAGTCGTAAACTGTAGATAATTAAAGTCATATCCATCATCATAGTGATCATCAAAGATTTCATTATCAAAGCTGTAATCACCATCAGAATTGGCATTAGCATCCAGATCAACCATCGAATAAGCCATCTGGATTTTTACATTAGGATTGGCATACCAGTTCAAACCTAATGTGATGATATTCCCGGCACCACCATAGATTTCAGCATCCTCGTCAGTCAAATTAAGGTGGCTGTAACGGGCTGCGATTTCCCAAGCGCCCAATTTCTTATTTTTGGGAAGAACCTGACCAAATTCACCTTCAGCTAATTCCCAAGGTCTTCTTTCACCGGTTATCAGCCAGGAAAGATAAGCATATCCGCCAATAAATGTAGGGTCTTCTAATGGAGTTTCTTCCAAAGTTTCAGGATCTATCTCCACAGCTCCATCAATTCTGCAAACTGTAGTTTGAACAAATTCACCCTGCAGATGGAAATTCTTATATTGGAAAACACCTTCAGCAGCGATTTTACGGCTATGGTCAGCTTCATTTATACCACCGGTATCAAACCATTCCAGATCACCACTCTTGGTTTCAGCTTCACTCTTGTATTCGAGCTTTTCTGATTCATCATAAGGCATTTCATAAGCAAAAGCAGCTCCTATATGAACAAGCATATCTTCGTTTATTTCGGGTGCAACTACGAATCTTGCAGCAGCACCGCCACCGGTTTCATGAACTTCTTTTTCATAATCATTTTTAGTTTCATTAGTGAGTGTTTGAGTAAAGATTGATGAACGCAGGTTGAAAGGGATTTTACCCATATGTCCCCATTTGGAATATTCCAGACCGAACTGTCTGTCAGTTTCAAAGGCAAGCATAGGCAACGCTCTTTCGGGGAAGGTGAGTAATCTGGAAGAATTAAGTTCTTCCATACCGAAAGGTTGTTTGAAGTTTCCAAATTTAATGTGGCTGTTACTAAAGCCACTGTAGCTTACATACATGTCTTTAACTTCCACCATTTCACCGTCAGCGATATCGATATCCCATTCAAAAGACCATACTTTCCAGAGTCGGGTTTTTACCGCAAAACGGGCTTTACGAAGATTTGACTGGTTGCTGAGTATATCTTCCGGGTCGTCCAGAAAAATGCTCGCATTAATATAAAAACGGGTGTCGAGACGCATTTGGAAATTCCCATCATCAGATTTGAATACGAGATAGCCTCGTTCATCCCAACCTAACCCTCCACTGGCAGTCTCAGCCAGCAGATTTCCAAAGATAAATAACACTACGAGAAAGAAAAGAGTCTTCTTCATCATACCTCCTAAAAATTATTTCTTAATGCTTAGAAACTCTTTTTATTTTATGCTGAAGCAGTGGCCAGGCAAATGAAAGCACAGCCAGAGCTAATAAAATTATACTTAAAGGTCTGACCAGAAAAATATTGTATCCACCCATCATAACTGCTCGCCTGAAATTGGTTTCAGCGATATTTCCCAGCACTATACCAAGAATAATGGGAGCAACAGGATAATTGTGTTTGCGCAAGATCCAGCCGAAAACACCGAAGCCGAGACAGGCAGCAATATCGAAAAAGGAATTGCGAACTGCAAAGCTGCCGATAATGGAAACGGCAAAGATCATGGGATAGAGTATCTTTTTGGGTACGTCAGTTACCTTTACCCAGAGTCGGCTTCCTAATAATCCTAATCCGAGCAATACCAGGTTAGCCACCAGCAAACTGGCAAAAAGACCATAAATGATCTCAGGATTATTATTAAAAAGTTGAGGTCCGGGAGTGAGGTCATGGATCATCAAGGCACCGATGAGAACTGCCGTGGAAGCGCTTCCCGGAATACCCAGTGTGAGCAGGGGCACAAGTGCTCCACCCACTGAACTGCTGTTTGCCGCTTCTGCAGCAGCAACGCCTTCCAGGCTGCCTTTGCCGAATAGCTCTGGTTCCTTGCTGCTTCTTTTGGCAATATCATAAGAAATAAAAGATGCTATTGTAGCTCCAGCCCCAGGAAATATACCAATCAAAGTACCAACCAGAGATGATCTGATTATCCCGAATTTAAGTTTCCAATAATCACCAATCGTGGGCCATTTGGTTTTTTGCAGTTCCACTTTTTCACTTTGGAAATTGCGTTCATCAATCTGTTTAAAAACCTCACTGAGTGCAAATAAACCAATCAATGCCGGTATCAGGGAAAAACCGTCATATAGCTGTACTGAGCCAAATGTAAACCTGCTCACACCTGAAATGGGATCAATGCCAATTGTATTGATAAGCAGTCCAAAGATGGCTGCAATAAAGGCTTTCAGCCAGTTTTTGCCACCCAGGGTTGCCACTGTGGTCAAACCAAAAACTGCCAGGGCAAAATATTCTGCTGGATGAAATTTAACTGCAATTTTTGCCAGTTGCACACTGAAGAGGATCAATATTATTGTACCGATAAACCCGCCAACTGTGGAAGAGATCAAAGATACTCCCAGAGCCATACCCGGTTTATTCTGCTGGGTGAGTGGATAACCGTCAAATGAGGTAACCACTGAAGCAGGTGTACCTGGTGCATTAATGGTTACTGCTGTGATCGATCCCCCGTAATTTGCCGCTATATAGATAGAAACCAGTAGTATAAGAGCAAGAGTTGGTGACATGGCATAGGTGAAAGGCACCAGTAAGGCAACTCCCATAGAAGGAGAAAGACCTGGCATAGCTCCCGCCAGAATTCCCATGATCACACCCATCACAATGAAGAGCAAGGGTTGCCAGCCCATCACAAACTGAAATCCATGAGCCATATTTACTAAAATTTCCATATTAATATCCCCTTAAAACAGCATTTCCAGGATCAAGCCCTGAGGTAGTGGAACATAGAGTAATTTATAAAATACCAGATAAGAAAAGAGCAGCCAGCAGGCAGAAATAATAAGTGTCATCCTGATATTTTTATAGCCCAGGAGTAATATTCCTGCAATCACAAATAAAAATGTGCTGATAAAATAGCCCAGGAAATGTATTCCCATTAGATAAAGCGCCAGAAGAGCTACGAATTTGAATACTGAACTGCTGCTGTCTGTTGTTTTCAGAATTTCTTCCCTTTTAATCAGTATACTCACCAGCAGAGCAATATTCAAAGGAATCAGAATATATATCCAGAGACGAGGTACTATTGCTGGTCCCACATCTTCATTACTGGGGAAAGTGAACGAAAGAAGGTAGAAGATAAGTGACAGGAAGATGAAAAACACTGGCAGAAGAATTCCATTCAGCCAGCTTTTTATCTGAGATCGCGAGATAAAAAACCATAATACCAGGAATACTGCGCAAAGGATTATCACCAACATCCGGAAAGTATTACCACTAGCCAGTTTTGCCATAAAACTATCTGTTTCAGTATTGATAATTCTCAGTTTTGATAAATAGTAGGTAAAATCCTGTTTATCACTCTGAACTACCTGCAAAAATTCATTACTGTCAGCATACTTGACTTCAATACCACCTCGTTCCCAGTAATTTCGCCATTCCGGGTCAGCATTTACTTTCTGAAAAAGTTCATTATACCACTCTTTCACAGATTCAGGAACACCCTTCTTAAGCACAAATCCACGCCACATGTATTCATTTTCCAGATCAGGAAGCCCCAGTTCAGTCAAGGTGGGCACATTGGGGAATTGCGGTAACCTTTTTTCGCTGGAAACAGCAACTATCTGCAGGTCATCATTTCCCAGAACTTCACGGGGATTACCCACATAAGCCACTCCCTGTTCACCCAGGAGTGCTGCTATTGCTTTTCCGCCACTGGCAAAAGGTATCCACTTGGCATTAATACCTGCTTTGTCCCAAACTTTAAGGGCAGTTACATGGTCTAAACCACCATTTGCAGGACCCAGCCATATTTGTTTGCCATTCTTCTCTTTGGCATCAGCCACCAGATCGTCCCAGGTGTTTATTCCGCTTTGCCGGTAGGTGATAATGCATTCCGGGTCTGCCATCATCATCGCAGCCCAGTCAATATCCTCAATAAAAGTTTCTGCTCCAGTGGCTACTATTTTGGAAATATTTGATTTTGTGCTGGCAAGCAGAGTATAGCCATCTGCAGGTTTTTGCAGCATATTTTTAAGAGCTACTATCCCGCCGGAACCAGGTTTATTTTCAACTACAAAAGTAGCATCAGAATATTTATTTGCGATATCCACAAATTTACGGGCAGTAACATCAATCAGCCCTCCTGGTCCTGTATAAACCAGTAAAGTAATTGGTTTTTCTGGAAAAGAGAATTCGATTTCTCTTTTACAGCCTGAAAACAGCATTATCAGGATAAAGCCAAGTATCAGCAACTTTCTGAAATATTTCAGTTTATGAGAAAGACCGGTTTTAATATTTAACATATTCTCTCCTGCCTAATGATATACATTATGCATGAAAACATTTTGCATAAAAAATAAAGCGATATATGAAAAAATGGCAGATGCCAGGGGTGTTACCACCCAGCCTATACTAATCTCTGCCAGCTTTTTAAAATTTAGATTACGCACACCTTTTGCCAGACTGATACCCATCACAGATCCAACTACTGCCTGCGAACTGGATACGGGTACCAAAGGAAATGCCGGCAGATGGAGGGAAGTTAGAAAATCATATAATCCTTGCGAAGCGAAAAGGAAGAGAGTGATCGAGCTTGCCAGAACCACTACCAGCCCTGTGACAGGATTTAATTTAAAAATACCAGTTCCTACAGTTTTCATAACTCTTTTGGAATAGGTAAAAACTCCTATTGCTATGGCAATTCCACCCAGAAAGAAGAGCTGCTGTACATTAGAGATATGAAACAAGCTGGATAAAGTAATATCTTTGAATGGAGAAGAATTTATAAATACTCCCATTACGTTACCAATATTATTTGCTCCCAGACTATATGACCCAAAAGCACCCACAATGATCATAGCTATCCGGATATACATATCCATCCTAAGCATGTGGATACACGATTTTTCTACTATTCGTTTTACCAATAGAAAAAGGATAAAGGCAAATATAGCTGACAAGATTGGTGAAAATATCCAGGTCCCCACAATTTTGGTCAATGAACTCATGCTTGTAGGTGTCCCTGAAAATAAGTTCCAGCCAATTATGGAACCCACAATAGCCTGCGAGGTAGATACCGGTAATCCTGCTTTGGTCATCCATAAAACTGTAAGAGCCGCAGATAGCGCTACTATAAAGGCACCAGCGAGTTCATTTACATTTCCCAGCTTACCAAGAGTGTGTGATGCTCCAGCGCCGCTTATTACTGCTCCCAGGATCAGGAATATACTGCAGATCAATGCTGCTGTTTTGAATTTGACCATTTTGGTGCCAACTGCTGTGCCAAAGATATTGGCAGCATCATTTGCTCCTAAAGACCAGCCCAGAAACAAACCACTTGATAAGAAAAAAACTGTGATCAGCATTTATTATTTTTCCCTGCAATTAAATTACAGATCATAAAACGGCAAAACACATTTTGCCCATATTTAAAATATTTAGGCAATCTAATTTCCATTATATTTTTCATGAAACCACATTCTGTAAAAACACATTCTGCATAAAAAACAGTGTAAAATAAGCGATAACAGCCGAAAGTATTGGTGTGATGATCCAACCGAGCCCGATATGTCCTATCTTTTTAAAATTTATATTACGTCCCCCTTTAGCTATGCTGATTCCCATTACTGCCCCCACTATTGCCTGCGATGATGATACCGGTACCAGTGGAAATGCTGGTAAATGGTGTGATAGCAGAAAATGGCGTAAACCTACTGAAGCAAACAGAAATAGGGTTATTGAAGTTGAAAGCACCACTACCAGAGCAGTTACTGGTGATAATTTGAATATCCCTTCACCCACTGTCATCATTACCCGTTTTGAATAGGTGAAAACTCCCACTGCAATTGCTACGGCTCCAAGAAAGAATAACTGCTGCACAGCGCTGATATGAAGGAATCCAAATATCGTGAAATCTTTAAAGGGTGAGGAAGCGATAAAAATACCTACAACATTACCGATATTATTGGCACCCAGACTGTAGGATCCAAAGGCACCAACTATTATTAGTGCCAGGCGTGTGTAGTGATCCATGCTTAGTAGATGTATCCGTGATTTTTCTGCAATATGACGGAAAATATGGAAGAGGAAAACTGCAGTGACAGCCGTTAATACTGGGGAAAAAATCCAGGTTCCGGCTATTTTGTAAAGTGCCTGCTGATCTGTTGCCATGTGTGCATACAGATTCCAGCCGATGATACCACCTACTATTGCCTGACTGGTGGAAATGGGTATTCCCGCTCTAGTCATGATTAGTGAAGAAATCGCAGCTGAAAGTGCTACTACAAAGGCTCCTGGCAGTGTTGAAATCGAACCTAGTTTACCAAGAGTATCAGCAGCTCCAGCACCACTGATAACTGCTCCCAAAATCACAAATACACTGCATACTATCGCTGCAGTGCGGAATGAGATCATACGGGTGGCTACAGCTGAACCAAAAAAATTCGCGGCATTGTTTGCTCCTAAAGACCAGCCCAGGAATAATCCACTGGATAAAAAGAATATGACTGTAACCATTAAACTGCTATCTCCCGGTTATTATATCTTTCTTTTAATTGCATACACCGAAAGTCTCTCTGCTACCGCCTGTGCTACATCAGAGACCATAGCAATTTTTTCGGCAAAATAACGCATGTGAACTTTATGGCTGAAACGCTCGATCTCTGTGCTGTTAAAAGCTTTTCGTTTTAATTGCTCTTCCAGATCATCCACTTCGTGCTCATAGAAGTGAACCTTGTTTACATAATTACTCACCATAGTAATATCCGTGAAAAATGACCTGGCTGCTTTGACTATTTCATCTACGCAAAGGGCTGAAAGTTCTGCCAGTTCCCGGAAGTCAGATTTGAGAAAATCACGGATATCAGGGGTTTCGATGGAAAATTGTTCTAACACTTTCTCGCAAATATCCACTACATCATCAAGGGTTTCCAGAAGCCCCAGCACATCTCCGCGTGATTCAGGGATCAGCATATAAGTATAAAGTTTACGCTTAATATCACGTCGAACGGCGTCCGCTTCACTTTCCAGTGCAGTAATATCTCGGAAATTTTTGTCAAATTTTTCCATTTTCCCATTCAGATAGGCTTTCACGCCTTCATTAAAAACCAGACCAGCTCTTGACACCAGGTCAAGATAGCATTCAATATCTGCTTCTAATTGCTTTGTTTTACTGCCAAATATTGCCATCTTAACTCCTCCGTTTTAGTGGAACCTGTCAAACATCAGTCCGTGTCTTAATCCACGATCACTAATGGTCAGGCTCTCTATTTTTAGGATTTCCATTATTGTTTTTATTATTCCTGCACCAGCCAGGATCACATCTGCTCGTTTGGGTTGTAATCCAGTGATTGCCTTTCTTTGCTCAACACTTCTTGACTTATACATTTCCAATTGCCGATTTACTTCCGGCAGGGTTATACTGGAACCCTGGATAACGTTGGCATCATATTTCGCCATCTTATGCATCACAGCACCCATACTGGTAACTGTCCCTCCGATACCAACCAGATGATCAACCCTTTCACCAATGATCTCTTTTTCAAAGAATTTATGCATAAAAATCAGCATTCGCTTAACTTCTTGTTCCAGAGGCGGATCAGAAAGAAATTCCTCGGTAGGCGACACAGCACCCAGATTAAGACTGATCTTATTTTGAAATTCCATTCCACTACCAAATATGAATTCTGTACTGCCACCACCAGTATCAAATACTACAACATTCTTATCTGTTTTACCAATGGTTGATAATACTGCCAGGTAGGAGAGACGTGCTTCTTCCTCTCCGGGGATTACTTTTATCTCCAGGTTAAGTTCCTTTTTTGCCCGATCAAGAAACTTTCTGCTGTTTTTGGCTGTACGAAGGCACATAGTACCCACAGCTATGATCTCTTCGACTTTATATTCGCGCGCCTGGATCATAAATTCAGCCAGTACAGCTATATTCCTATCCATTGCCTCAGGTGAAATTTCACCGGTTTTATACAACCCTTCACCTAATCTCGAAATGTTGTTCGTGTCTATCAGTATCTCTGTTTTGCCTTGATCATGGGATAACAACATGAATTTTATTGAGTTTGTCCCAATATCTAATATTGCATAGTTTGCCATTAAGCCTCCTGCTTCACTTAATATTTGATCCCAAAAGCTCTTTTCATTGCTTTAATATAATTGATATTTTCAAATTTTGTGAGCCCCAGTTTTTGCACTGTTTGCAGAACCAGCTTTGGATCAGCATGTTCCACTGCAATAGTCTGCTGCGAGACATCATCAAATTGCACCTCTGCTATCTCCACGATTGCTCCGTCTATTTTATAGCCATGACGGTTCTTCTTTACATTAACTATCCTCAGCTCAGGATTTTTGCCGATCAATTCTTCAAGATATGCAGTGTAGCTATATTCGTCCTGTTTCAAATAGGGCAATTGCAGACCAAAAGCTTTATATACAAGTGCCAGATCATTGATATGGATTGGGAAAGCTGATTTTGCCAGAACTGTCCACTGCTCAAGTGAGTTTTCGTTATTGATACGGATAGGGGTTTTGATGTCCATCAGTTCTGCTCTGATCTTAGTATTGTCATTACTTTTGGCTGATAATATATATAATTCCTCACTTTCACGATCAAATGAATCCCCAGATTGCCTGATCACCTCTGCTTCTTTGCTGAGATCTTCACCAAAGGTTCGCCATTCCCATCTTGGGATTATCTTTTCCATTATTCTTCTCCTTTCAAAATTATTGTCTGCTTTATTTTATTTCTTGCTTCTGCTATCTTTTCCCAGTTGCCTTCCCATTTATTATATAATATCTGGGTGCCTATTTCCAGTATCTCTTTCAATTTGGGCTCACGGATGGAATAATACACTTTACGCCATTTCTGCTCTTTTTTCAGATATGCCCCTTCAAAGAGTATTTTTAAATGTGCAGATAGAGTATTTTGAGGTACATCGATCTTCTGAGATATTTCTGTCACGGAAAGACTTTCTTCCTCTGCCAGAGCATAGATTATTTTTATTCTAACGGGGTTAGACACCACGTCAAAAAGTTTTGAAAGCTTAGAGAGCACGAATTCATCAAGCATCATATCCTCCTTTCTGTCATCTTAGACACATCTGATATTATCAGATTATAAGTCAAGAACTTTTTTATTAGGATACCTGAAATAGGGTGAGACTATTTTAATAGTATTATTTTACCTGCTTTATCAATATTTTCTGCTGTTATCTGGTAAAAATATATTCCTGAAGCTACAGGGTGATTTTGTAAGTTTTGCCCTTTCCAGATAAAATAATGATAACCGGAGTTGGCATTTCGAGTGATTTTCTGCCAGATTTTCTGCCCCTTAAGATTGTAAACAGTCACTTTAAGTTCAGGTACATTATCCGCTAATTTAAAACTGATACATGTTTCGGGATTAAATGGATTGGGACTTGCCTTCAATTCAGTTATTATATCGCCTACTGGCATAATGGCATCATTGTGACTTACTGGCGGCAACAAATCTGTGAGATAGGGGAAACCACTATTGATCTCGACGTCAATAGACCAGTAATCTTCAATACCAATAATACTTTCACCTTCAAAATCCCAGCCAAGGTCAGTATAAAGAGTAATATCCTGCATCATCAAACTATCAGCAGCAACCAGATCGGAGATATTACCGCTAATTTGATAGCCAATAAAATCATCACATCCAGATAACTCATTATCCCAGATGCAGGCAGTTATATCAGAAGTATTATATCCAATCAATCCACCAGTATATATAGCAATTTCCATTTCTGTTCTTGCGTAACAGAATGAGACAGCAGAGCTAAAGCTTCTACCGATTAACCCTCCAGTAACACTTTCTCCTAATACACTTCCCAGGACATAACAATTTTCTAAAGTCCCATGGTGAAAACCTCCAGCTAACCCCCCAGTATTTGAATCCCCTGAAATTTCAATCTGGGCAAAGCTCTCTGTAAGGTCTGAGTCAGTGCAATATCCCACTATACCTCCAGCATAATCGCTGGCATTGATCTGCCCGGTCACATAATCTAATTCCATTGCTGAATATTCGCTCCTTCCGGCAATTCCTCCCACATCTATGTTTCCTGTAATTTCTCCTGTGAAAATGCAATTAGCTATATTAGAATGTTTCGCTAATCCTATTATTCCACCCGTGAATACGTCACCCTGCACTATCCCATTCACAGAGCAGTTTGAAATATTTGCATAATTGCCTTCTCCTGCTAATCCCCCAGTATTTCTATGACACGTAATATTAACGCCTATAAGCTGCAGATCACTCACATTTCCACTATCAATATAACCAAATAGACCTGTCCTATCTAACTGTGAATGAGTGATATTTAAGCCGGAAATGCTGTGTCCATTACCATCAAAATTACCATTGAAGGCAGGTATATAGAAATTGGACATTTCTGAAATATCAAGATCTGCCATCAAAATGAAATTTTGCTCATCTTCTCCAAAGGATAATAAACATGTTAAATCTTCCTCATCATTAATTTTATAAATATCATCGGAATATAAGTCCAGATAATCATCTATTTCCAAAGCCATGTCATTAGCCAGCCAGTCATCAAAAAGATCATTAGTTAATGCTCCATAGGTTACGGTGTGTTCATCATTAAATACCGAAGTTTCATAATTATAATAGGTATTGATCACACTGGAAAGATATATATCCGCAGCTAACCCGGCATAATTACTCGAAGCCTCAATGGAAAATTCTGCATAGCAATCATAAATCTCAGAGCTTGAGAATCTATAAGCAATCCCACCAGCAGATTCATAAACATCAATCTGGGAATTTGCCACACAATTATAAAGTACAGATTGACCTATAGTGCCGGCAATTCCTCCAACAGTATCAACACCATCAATTGTCACATCTACATTACAATTAAATATTGTGCCAAACAATGAGCCCGTTACTCCTCCCAAAATATGCCACCCATCCAAGTCACCGGTAATATCACAGTTATCAATAAAGCTATTATAACTGTGCCCCGTTAGCATTCCCACTCGCGTATGACCTCGCACATTGCCTTCAATAGTCACCCCATCGATATCAGAATTATTGCAGATACCCACTAACCCGCCTGTATAATCATAACCTCGCACATATAGATTTGTAAGATCAAGATTGCAGATATAGGCAGAATCTGTCCGGGCAAAAAATCCTATTACATTATCAGGGTGACGGCTGATATATAAACTATCTATTGTGTATCCCTGTCCATCATAATTAGCTTGAAAATGACTGCCAGTTGCTCCAATGGGAGGAAATCCGCTTCTCTCATTCCAGGAACTGGTCTCACTGGCATTAATATCATTTGTCTGCACAAAATATAGTCCGGGTAACCAGAAATTATCATAAGTGCTAACCCAAAGAAGATTCTCAATACAGCAGATCTCAAAAGGATTAGATTCTGTTCCATCACCCATCGGTGGTATGGGATCTGCAATTAGATAACTGAAATAAATAAATATTAACAATATTATTAGTTTTTTCATTTAAACATCCTCTTAGTTTATAACGCCATTACAACTTTTATTTGTCAAGACAAAATCAATATTTCTATACGGAAATCACCTTGAAAGGAAATTTTGTGCTTTGATTCTGGTGAATATGAGGCGGTAGTTTATCGGGGTGATGAGACTGAGGAGTATTGTCGCAGAATATTCATTGTGCTGGATGAGGGAACAGATTTGAAAGCAGCATATTTTGATTATTAAAGCGAGTTCTTACCTGCGATTTTGCAGAAGGAAGAACCGGAATTTGAGAGGATAAAAACGTATCAGCGGGGACTTGCACCAAAAACGAATGTGATCCTGGGCGAAAGTGGATCATATCGAGGACAGATATTTTATCAACGAAAGGGTCAGAATTACATTTCTGAGATCTAATTATGATCATGCAACAAATATGCAGAGCCAGTTGTTTAAGCAGCAGAAAGCGTAGGCAATAGCAGCCTGGAACGCAGAATCCTCAGAATCCAAACGAAATTGGACAGCAGGATTTTATAGATGGTACTCCAAAACTATCGAAAGATAGATAAAATGATGATGCCTTTTATGTGGTTCGTGAGCTGGTATATTGATGAGGATAGACAAAATAATTAATTATCCCGAGATTCTGTAATGAGTTTTTTTTGTCTAGTTACTGGATGGATATTTGTTATTATTTTGTATTCCGTTAAGGATACAAATAAGAAATGCCTTTTGTTTGTATGAATGAGAAAGATGAAGAAGATTTTCGATAATCAAGATGCATAGCCTCCGGAGAGGTATTCCGTAATCGGAGGGAAATAATGATAGTGTCCCCATCCCCGTCCAACTTGGCTCCACCGAGTTGGGCGGGGTGGGCTTTTGGGCTTTTTGATCCTCTCGTGAAACAAGTTTTACGGGAGGCTATACGTCTTTATCCCGTTCCGGGATGGATGTTTTTGGGAGTAATTATCATGTACCGGGATATTTATTTACAGGGTATTTTATCCTGTTCCAGGATGAATATTTCAGAGAGTCCTTATCCCGTTACAGGATGGGTATTTTCAGGGAGTTTTTATCCTGTTCCGGGATGAATATTTTGCAGGGAGTCTTTATCCGGTTTAGGGAGAAGAATAAAAAAAGCCCACACATGAATTGCATGTGTGTGCTTTTAATATAATCAGAAATTATTCTTTTTCAGCTTCCACAATTTGAGCACTTTGGATGATAACGTCTTCAAGAGGCCAGTCACGCATACCTTTTTTGGCACCGGTGGGATTGGTTTCAATCTTTTTTACCACATCCATACCTTTGATGACTTTACCAAAAACACAATATCCAAAATCACGAGAGCCATGATCGAGGAAATTATTATCTTTACAATTGATAAAAAATTGAGAAGTGGCAGAATCAACTATCTGAGTACGAGCCATGGCAATTGTACCTTCAAGGTTTTGCAAGCCATTATCAGCTTCATTTTTGATGGGATCCATGTTTTTTTTCTGGGTACCATCGGCAATGAATCCTCCGCCCTGGATCATAAAACCAGCTATCACACGGTGGAAAACCGTATCATTATAAAATCCATCTTTTACGTAAGTAAGGAAATTTTCTACCGTGATCGGTGCTTTATCAGCATAAAGTTCGATAGTGATATCTCCCATATTTGTGGAGAGATTAACAACGGGATTTTCTGCGAGCATAACGCCTCCTGCGATAATAATTAGGATGAGAATAAAATACTTTTTCATAAATTGAAAAACTCCTTGTAAATGTATATTTATTTATATTCTTTCAGGGTTAAGATACCCTTATTGAATTCGAGATAAGAGGTATGAGTAACCCAGTCACCAGTATTTGCATAGATGCCATGCTCAGCAGAGAAAATAACCGGGACATGAGAATGGGAAAAGATAACAAAGTCATAATCATGTGATTTAAGCAGTTTTTGGGCAGCCTGCTGGAGTGAATTGACCATAATCTCTCTTTTATGGCGAGGGATGCGTCTACTACGACTAGAGCGAGATAGCTTAATCCCGATATCAAGGGCAAAATCAGGGTGAAGAAGTGAGAAGATCTTTTGGACAAGTTTGTTCCTGATAACTGAGCGGAAAAGATGGTAGCGGAAATCATTCTTGGTATATCTATCACCATGATCGACAAAGAATTTCTTCCCTTCAATACTTTCAATAAAGCTATTTTTGCAAACTTCAATGTTGAGCTGGTTTTTGAGAAAACCGCTATACCAGAAATCATGATTCCCCGGTGTGAGAATAATACGAGTACCGTTTTGGGAAAGCTCAGATATAGCAGATAGCAATGAGAAATATTCTTTGATGATCACATGTTTCCAGGCAAGCCATAAATCAAAAATATCACCATTTAGCACTAATAGCTCTGTATTACCTTTGAGCGAATGGAGGAAATCAAGGAATCTTTTCCGTCTTTGGATATCTTCCTGATTTTCGTTAAATTTTATATGCGCATCAGAGACAAAAATAGTTCTCATTTGTTTTCCAGTGAATAGTGAACAGTGAATAGTGAACAGCGAATCGAATCTAAGTGTCGAGTTAAGATGCTGTACTCAGCAGATTGACTTGAGACCGACCCAGATACAGGGAAAGTGAATAGTGTCATTTCATTAACCTTTTGTGAGGATATAGTAGAAGATATTTACACCCATTTGAAAGGACTTCCGACGGATATTTTCCGGGTCATCATGAGCATTTGACCATCCATCAGAGATATTAGTTTCATAAGTGTATAGCACCATGATCCTACCCGATTCATTATAAATAGCAAATGTCTGGGGTCTTTTATCATCATGTTTGTGAATTTTAGGAGTGCCATTTAGATCATAGTAGCAATGAAAAATATCGTGCTCCGGAGGCAGTTCCATCAGCTCTTTTTCCGGGAAAACTTTTTTTATCTCTCGTCTGAAAGATTCATCCATACCATAATCATCATCGGCATAAAGCGTTCCACCGCGCAGCAGCCAGGTGCGAAGATTTTGAGCATCATTTTCAGAAAAAGTTATATTACCATGACCAGTCATGATAGCAAAAGGGAAATCAAAAAGCTTTGATTCACCAGGAGTCACAACAGCCTCTTCCGTAGCAAAATCAGTGTGAAGTTCACGATTTAGTACTTCAACAATATTAGGGATCATATCTGGGTCATTATACCAGTCACCACCGCCATCAAAGTGCAGCCTGGCAATCTGGTCTTTATTAACCTGAGCAATTACCGGAAAACTGATCAAAACCAGCATTCCAGCAACGATCAAAGTGATCAAATCTTTATTTTTCATATTGAGGAGAGAAAAAAAGCAGTTGCCAAAATGACAAGAAAAAAAAATATAAGTACAAGAAGAAATAATATTGCTTGATAAGTGAGGGTTAAATGTTCAAGGAGTTATTTGAGCGAATAAGTGCTACAGACCAGTTTTTTTTGATAGCCGGACCTTGTGTGATCGAGAGTGAAAAAATGCTGCTGGAAACAGCAGCGGAACTTATGCAGATAGCAGCAGAAAGAGATTTGATCCTGATATTTAAATCTTCCTGGAAAAAAGCTAATAGAACTAGTGTGGATTCATATACAGGACCGGGACTGGAACGAGGGATGCAAATGCTGGCGAAAGTGAAAGAAGAATTCGGATTACCGATCTTGACAGATATACATGAGTGCAGTGAAATAGAAGCAGTGGGAGAAGTTGCAGATATTTTACAGATACCGGCATTTTTGAGTCGTCAAACAGATCTATTACGAGCAGCGGGAAAAAGTGGTAGAATAGTTAATATCAAGAAAGGTCAGTTTATGGCACCGGAAGATATGAAACTGGCAGCAGAGAAAGTTGTTTCAACAGGTAATGAGCAGATATTTTTGACTGAGCGTGGCAGCAGCTTTGGGTATCATAATTTAGTGGTGGATTTCAGGTCATTTGCCGTGATGCATGAGACCGGTTATCCAGTAATTTATGATGTGACGCATAGTTTGCAGCGTCCCAGCGAAGGTAAAAAGAGTGGCGGAACACCACAATATGCTGAGATGATGGCGAAAGCAGCGATCGCGACTGGCATGGTGAAGGGATTATTTATAGAGACGCATCCTGATCCGGCAAAGGCACTAAGTGATGCAGGATCAATGTTGCCTTTGAAGGCAATGGGCAGGCTGCTTGATGAATGCTTAAATAAATGCAGATAAGGTGGGGAAGTGGACTATAAAAAGATAAAATTATTGATACTTGATTGTGATGGGGTTTTTTCTGACGGCAGGATCACTTATGATGATCATCGAGTGGAATCAAAGAATTTCTGTGCCAAAGACGGGATGGGAATAAAGCTGCTAAAATTTGCTGAGATAAAGGTAGCGATGATCACGGGTAGAAAGTCAAATGTTGTTTCACAACGCTGCCAGGATTTAAATTTTGATTACGTATATCAAGGAGTTTGGCGGAAATTGCCGGTTGCAGAAGAAATTATGGCAGAGCTGGGATATA
>Ga0207996_1000224_pt1 | contig 53178 bp, 32 predicted proteins | sample AntAceMetag02UKG_FD_184773 | JGI IMG/M metagenome (GOLD analysis project Ga0207996, IMG submission 184773) | Saline lake microbial communities from Ace Lake, Antarctica - Antarctic Ace Lake Metagenome 02UKG (SPAdes) (version 2) | ecosystem: Environmental > Aquatic > Non-marine Saline and...
TCCATCTTTGGGTTTTTATCTCTAATAATTCTGCCATTACTTGTGAATCTATTGCGTCTCCAGGATATTGACTATCTACCAGATAATATCCCATCCAGCTTTCCTGTTCGGCTGGCAAGTCTGGGTAAGTAAACAGACTTGTTGAATTTTCATCCATCAGATAGCCACCATTATAATGATACGAATCTGATGATATTTTAAATCCTTTCCAGCTCGGGACTTGATAAGTTCCACCTTCTGACCAATTCCATACGCCATTATTACAATATCCTTCAATTCTGGGATCTTGATCAACATCTTCAATATACCAGACAATAAAAACATCAGGATTACTAGTCCAATATTCTTCCCAGATGTTAGGTGGTATCAGATAATCATCGTTTTCACCATTATTATCATCATCCTGAACATCCAGTAGAGGATAGCACTTCCAAACATATCGATAACAAAGTGCATACTGATCTCTATCATAGCTGCAATATCCCATATCAATGGGAGATTGATCATCATCTTCTTCTGATGTATCACCAGCATCTATACAGGGACTGCCCCAAGGTATATGAAAATCATATTCTGGACCCGTATCATCAAGAAATAAAGGATCATCAATTATATTACCGATCCCAGGAAAACTTACTATATTTGTATTATAAGCACAGCAATATGTATAATCAATATCTGTTGAATAAGGATTTGCTACAATACAATTTTTCAGAATCATGTCAGCAGAGGGGTTATTATTATACAAATTATAGGATGCATAATCCACATGAAATGTGTTTTTTACCAAGATCACTTCATAATTATTTGAAATATCACTATATAAATTATATCCTCCCATGCATGCGTATGCTCCGTTTGAATGAAATACTGTATTCTGGATCTCAACATCTGAATTTCCAGAGATATACATTCCACCTGTATAGTTTGTTGTTGGTAGACCTCCTGAGTAATAATGTTTTCCGTAATTGTTACTAATTTCACAGTGACTTATAGAAAGATCACTGCTTTCACATTTAATCCCTCCTACATTTTCATATCTGCCCCCCATTATAACTAATCCATATAATTCCGAACCATTTGAATTTATAAAATTAAGGACTGGAGCATGTCCCGATCCTTGTATAATTGTATCTTTACCATTAATTGTCAGATATTTATTACTGATAGTTAATGGACCTGTATATGTCCCACTTTGCAGATTGATTGTATCTCCATCTGAGGCATTATCTATCATTGCCTGTACTGGATTAGTAGCTGAATGGCATGCCTGGCTAAAATACATAGTATCATTTTCAAAGTTTATAAGATATTGATCCCACACTGTAACCTCAATATAACCATCTCTAAATTCCCCACTTGTGTTCTCTTCACAGTTTATTACCACTTCTATCATTGATGTGCTTTGGTTATTATACGATATACTAATATAATCTGGACAATCATAATCAAATTGTGATGGATATTCTCCTAAAGAGTGTGAGAAGTAATTTTCATATTGAACCGAAGCTGCCGATACATAATAGTTATCTGATTGAAAACCACCATGTAGCATTAAAACGGTAACAGTAAAGAATATTATCATTAACAAAGTTTTATGTTTACACATACTTAACTCCTTATTATTTTGTTTTGTATCTTCATGATTTAGCTGCCTGTTCATTTGTTGGTGCTCAGGCAGCGACTTTTTTCAGTTCTCAGCCAAAAGCCCAAAGCTCATACCAGTATAACTTATATATATATATATATACTTAGCTAACTTCCTTATCAGTGAGTTATTAGATTGATAAATTTGTTTATAGTAAAATAGTAAGTCTTGATCAAACTGTAAACAGATTATTGCAGTTCCAGAAAACCGTATACAACATTTACAACCAATTCTGCCATCAACATAATCCACTTTCAAACTCAACCCTCCACTATTAAACACGTTACATTCTTTGTTCTGATTTAATCATTGTGTATAATATAATTTATCTAAGTCATATTTAAGCAATTTTTGTTCCATACTTATGATTATTGCATGTCTCTATCTCTTCTCAATATTAGGAAGTAATGTTATTATCATAGAACCAGTTTAATAGTAATTCCCAGCCATGTTATTGAGTTAAGAAACTGTACCCAGTTGATTGACTTAAGAACGAACAGTTACCACCAACCCAGTCAAGCAGGAGTTATGAACGGTACCCCGGATATGACTTCTGGCGATCAGTTACTACCCCTCTCACCCAGCTAAGTTATCGAGTTATGGCGATGTACTCATCGAAATGACTTAAGAATGACCAGATATCACCGTATACAGCGAACCTGGCGTCTCGTGAGGGACGCCAGGTTTTAAAATATTACATTAACAATTTCTCACCTGATTATTTTAGTAGCATTACCTTCTGCATTTCTTCCTGATTATTACTGGTAAACCTTATGAAATAAACTCCGGTACCTGCTATATATCCTTCGTCATCTCTGCCATTCCAGACAACTGAATGATTTCCTGATTGCGCCGGACATTTAGAAAAGTTTTTAACTAATTGCCCCTTTACATTGTAAATTCTGATACTCACTTCATCAGTAGGTTGGGATAATGAATAACTAATTGTAATTTCAGGATTAAAAGGATTAGGATAGCATTTTAATGAAATATCGGCAGGTATAATCCCTTCTTCTGGATCTTCATTCTCACGACTACTACCACTTACATCGATATCATCGAAAGCGAAGCCTCCTTTAGCAATTGGTCCATCCCCATAATGCTGAATTCGAATTACAAATTGTGATGTAAGATCAAGCGAAGCATTTGCAGCTAATGTGGAAACATTCAATGTGTATTTTGCCCAATTATCATCAGCATAATGTTCCCCATTCAGATCATATACTTTTGTAAAATTATTACCACCATCTTCAGAGAAATAAATACCATCAGTAATTTCGTAGGAATCCTTATAATCCTTCCAGTAAAACGCTAATTCTACATTATTCATATCTTCAAGATCAAGATACAGGTCAGCTCGGTTAAGCGAATTATAACCAAGACTGTCTACATCCATCGTCAGATGTTTATTTCCTGAATGAGGATTATTAGCTGTTGTTACAATAACTCTTCCATGTCCAGTTGATGATTCGGTTGTCCAGTAATCATCTAATCCTGACTCAAAACCTGTAGTATAAGGAATTGTTGAATACATTGAATATACCTGTATATCATCAAAAGCGAATCCATCTGAAGATATTGGACAATTATCTCGCTGCTGGAATTTTATTATGAAATTCTTATTATATTCCATACTCTCAGCAGCGATCACTGTATCAAGATCAATTACTATATGCTCCCAGCCGCTACCATCACATAATGAATCGATTTTTACATAGCTCGATCCATTATCATCAGAAATATATACACCATCTTCCGCATTAGTTTCGTCAGCAATGTCTTTCCAATAAAAATCTAAGATTATCCTGTTCTTATCAGTTAAATTCAAATGCAGTTCAGCACTATTAGTTGCATATTGACCTGTTGTGTTGGAGTCCATCGTTAAATGCATGTCACCATTATATGGATCATTTTCTGAAGTTACAAGTATCCTGCCATAGGTGGAATCAGGATATATCCGCCAGTTTTTATCCAAACCATTCTCGAAATCCATAATATATGGAACAGTGGAATAAGACTTCAGATACTCATATTCCCTTCTGTCTTGAAGATAATTTGCTTTATTTGCTGTTATGATCCAGTCATCAGCAATTGCAGCATTATAGTTATAGGGTGATAATCCCTTCCCCTGGATTACTCCCTCATCATCAATAACGCAGACAAGAGCTTCCACAAAATTACCCTCTGTATCATAAACCTCAAATGTCGGTGTGCTGCCAAAAGGAGAATACTCAATATTCTCACTAAGAACAAGTTGCTTTGCCTCTGCACTCCAAACATCCATGCTGGGGTCTCCGAATAATGTATATCCTATGAAGAGAAACCGATATAAATATAAATCAAAAGCATGATCATACAATTCCCAGGCAGTATTAGTAAGGTATCCAAGTTTATTTTCATTCTCAATAAAAATAAGATCAAGAAATTCATTTACAATTGAGTTAGTTATATTAGGATAATCGATAGCTGAAGATGCATATATAGCTACAGGGCCACCAATTTGATTAAAAAAAACTTCGTTAATACAATTCTCTTCATTTATAATAGGTTGTGGTTCGGATTCTACATAAACATCTTCTAACCATCCATAGATATTACTATTTTGAATAATAACATTATTGGAATCTCTTGCACAGGGCATTGAACTACTAACAAAATTCATATCCATAGTCATACATGAAGACATCCACATTACATAAGTGTTACCGTAGGTTTGTGGTAGAATATCCTCTAATTGAAGAAATGCATAACTTGGTGTTGTGTAATAATATTGCCATTCACCTTCGTGTGCACCACTCCCTTCTACGTAATAGCAACTACCTTCTTCAACAATATTTGAATTAATAGTAATTTGTTGCATATGGTTTGAATAATTGAGCCAACTCCATGGAAAATGTTTATTATATTGGCTGTCAAAAATCACAAACCTGTCAATCCCATGCCAATTACCATATAAGAAAGAATAGTCTCTGTCTTGTAGCTTATCAACTATAGCTGTCGCAGCACCATTTAAGGTGTCAACAAGATCAGCACATAACAGAGAATCACATACTATATTTTCTCCTGTATGGGTCATCATTTCTCTAACAATATTATCATAGATGTGATATTGATGATCTTTGGCTACATTTGTTGAAATGAAATTCATATGGTCAGTAAATTCAGTATTATTTGTTCGATAATTTTCATACTTTGTTATATAAATCTCTACCTCTGTGGAATTCCTGACTGGTAATCTACCTACATAAATATCTATATCAGTGTCAATATACATGATCTCATCGTCGTTTTGGGGCCAGGTAGAAAGTACATTGCTATAGTAAAAATCAGATGAAGAGGTTGTCGTATCACCTGCATGTGGATAAATTATCTGATGAGTTGGGACAATACTTTCGTCACCTCCTAAAATCACATATTGCAGATTAGAATTCGATGCTTTCTGGGTAGCCAGCCAGCTTCTTATTGCGGAAGATGTTGTTCCCATAGTTGTTAATGTAACAATTTCAGTTACAATGCCCTCTTCTGTCTTCAACTCGGCTAATTCCTCAAAATCAGATTCAAGCGAATCTGCTGTTATTATTATCAGTTCAGTATCTAATGTCCGGTTTTCTCTTAATTCATTGTCACGGGAAATATGTTTTGATGTTTGAAGTACATCAACTAATTGTTTTACTTCATCAGCTTGTGTATTTACAGGAAACATCTGACTGTGAGAATCATTAGTACCATTTATACAGTATAACTGAACTGTAACCAAAAATAGTATTATGATCATCAATGAGTTTTTTGCTTTCATCTTGTCATTCTCCTTTTATTTTCTCATTTAGGTAATTTACTGGATATTCTGGATAATTGATCCTTGCCAGTATAATTACTTGAATATTATTGTACTCTTGGCGGAAAGGGCTTAGGTATCTGCGTCAAAGGGACCAACCAAAGGCTTTTACCATTTACCTTTCCGCTTATTTTATTAACGTCATTTTCCTGGTTTCCACTATTTTCCCGTTATTTCTTAACCGATAAAAATAGACTCCTGAACTCATCTGATTATCATTTTTATCTTTCCCATTCCAAATAATAGCATTTTCTCCTTCTATTTCATCTAAATAGTATTCTTTAATCAATTGCCCTTTAATATTAAAAATCTCTAATAATGGATTTTTGATATTTTCAGCTAATTTATACACTATTGTTATAGTCGGATTGAATGGATTGGGATATCCATATGTTAAACAGTTACTGAGTTCTAATATTTCTTCTTCTGACACAGGATTGCATATATTTGGATCGTATAGTTTCTGCAATGATCGTATATCTAATGTTCCTAAAGTTGAGTAAAAACCATCTTGCGAGTCATGCATCACTACGCCATTAGCATCAATATGACCAACACCCCAGGCATGCAGCATTTCATGCATAAGCGTACGCAGTAAATATACTTCATATTCTTCCTGATCTAATGGAGAATCAAGTGAAATATCCCAATAAGGGTATATATCAAATTGTTCACAATAAACAAGGAATTCAGGTGTGCAGTTTATATATATTTCTGCACTTTCTATATAGTTTGGATCATCTAAATCTAAATGATACGTTGCATCACAATACCCTGGATCTACATCTGCATCTCCCTGAAAATTTGCCTGATCTCTTACAAATGTTATTGATACATTTACACTTGCTGAAAATTCAGCATCATCATATTCTGCTTCTCCAATTGACCACTCATCCTCTACCCATAGGTTTATTTTATCAACAGCATGTTGAACAACATTATCGATATCTTCATATTCAATTGCATTCCCAGGTTGAGAATAATAATCTGTTAACCCACTGTCAGATATCAGATAGTCTGTCCCTGTATTAGCTTCTGATGGATGATTTAAAAGGCAAATAGGACCATTACCTCCAAAAGTTATATGAGAGGGTTGTACAATGGGTACTTCTGGACGCCATCTAAATATAGTTTCATTGTTAACTTCAGTATACGTGTCTATACCAAAATTCTGAGTTGTATGATATCCAATCATAACATGATAAATTACACTATAAGTGCAAGCCCTTATCATAAAAGGATCTAATCCGCTTCCTAATACCATATTAGCAGATAATTCAGTTGTTGTATAACAATCAATATATTCCTCAGTATCTTCATTATATAGCATAAATGTTACTGTTTCAGTACCTGTTGCATTATTAGTATATACCATTGGCATAACAGCTATCTGATCAAATGGGTCTGTATAATCCACAATTGAATTATCTGCTGTTTGTGCAATTCCCCGACATTCATTTCCAACAAAACACCCCAACTGATAATCAGTAGTTGTAAGTGCCTCATTGTCATATATTACGTTTGACCATATAAACCCACTATATTCATAATCATGATAGTCAAAATCCCAGGCAGGGGGATCACACATTATAAATACTGGAATCAATATTAATATCAATAAAAGTATCTTATTCATTCTTAACTCCTTTTAAATTATTAATATATTCCAGATAGATATTTTTGAAAGTATCATAATCAAATTCTCTCGATTCTGACATAAGGTCTTTTAAAGGACAGAATTCAATATTATATCGTATTGCTTTACAAATATTGTTATTAATTTCAAATACCTTTGATGCCTGAGTAGTATAATACTTCTGCAAATCAATTTCTAATTTTTCAGGTGGACCTGCTTTCTGTCCTTCTCCCATATAAAAACATAGATTGATTAAGTAATCTTTCCCAATAATATAATCGTAATTATTAGGTGATGATTGCACAGATAAAACAATTTCATTCTCAGTAAACTGTTTACCGAGGGATTCAATGGTTGATAATTTTAAATAATTATACCCCCTATAATCAGATATTTTGACTAATTCGTTATCAATAATTCTTGCCCTTATCCATATATTCCATAATGTAGGATAGAAATCCTTATTGTAAATTTCCGGATCATCTTTTAAAAACCACTTAATACAGCTATTAATTTCTTCAATTGGTAGCAATCCTTCAGTTAACCCCTCATTAGTCTTATAGAATGCCCTTTGAGATTCGGGATAAATTGATAATCGGTCTAATTCATCCCAGGTATGTAATGTCTGAAGTCTCTTATCCCAAGGATTTCTGTTTATACTTAAGTATTCACAGTAATATTTAGGAATAGTATTTGACACTAACCAGATCAAATAAACAATATGTTTTTGTTTATCATAACTCAATCTGTCGAAGTGCTCTTTAAAACTCTCTCTTTGTTTTTTATCATCACCGAAGTAAGGTTCTAACATTTTTACAGTTTCCCAATAAAAAATAAACAACTCATCAAGCTCTTTAGGATAATCTTCAGGCAATTCACTATACACAAGTTTTTTGGGCATTACGCGATCCATGTCTAATTCTTCACTTAGCAGTGTCCCTGACAAAGTGATTAGAATCAGCATACTTAACAGTATTTTATTCATTTAAAACTCCTTATTTTTTTGTTGATCCATTGAGATTAAGTAATAAATTCGTTATGTAAATCCCTGAATAATGATTAAATTATTTATCAATCTTTCACAGTTCATTTCTTCTCCTTAATCTAATTTTTCTATACCAAATTATGATTTTCTGTCTGATATTTTTCTGAAATCCCGGCAACTGCTTTTTTTTAGTTCTCAGCCAAAAACCCAAAGCTCATACCTGTATAACTTATATATATAATATATATACTTAGCTAACTTCCCTATCAGTTGATCATTAGATTGATAAAATTGTTTACAGTAAAACAGTAAGTCTTGATCAAACTGTAAACAGATTATTGCAGTTCCAGAAAACTGTAAACAGTATTTACAATCCTTTCTGCCATCCTCATAATCCAATTTCACGCTCAATCCTCCACCATTAAACATGTTACATTCTTTGTTCTGATTTAATCATTGTGTACAATATAATTTATCTAAGTCTTATTTTAAGCAATTTTTGTTCCATACTTATGATTTTCATTTACCACTATCTCATCACAATTTCAAGTAGTAATGATATTAATATAGAACCGTTTATTAGTATTTTATCAATCAAGTTATTGAGTTAAAAACGATCATTATTCCTGACTATCCCGGAACTACGAGCACTAGCTCGTAGCTCTTTTTTTTTCTATGAACTGGTGCTCGTAGTTCCCATCATGTCCATAATCCAGTTTAGTATTTTTCCTCGTAGAGTATAATTATTTGTAGATTGGATAATGACACGATCCCCCCGCTCCCTTTTCTTCAACTACACAGCCGTTGAGGGAAAAAGAAATTGGTGGAAATCTGGTTCATTTTACTACAAATAAATAAGCACTACGTGCTAAATAAGAGCAAAAAATCCAGCCCCGTTAAGCAGGAGTTATGAGCGGTACTCCGGACATGACTTCTGGCGATCAGTTACTACCAAACTTCAATATAAGTGGACGTGCACTCCTGAGTACTCTCAGGTGGGGCGCGAACGCTACAGTTATTACCCGCAAACTGCCCGTCATCTGCGTCCCACTTCCGGAATACCGTTAGCGGTACACATCTGACTTAAATAGTAATATCCCAACACACCCCCATCATCTTTTAAGTAGCATACTGGTAACCTATTAGTATCTCAACTGGGCTACGCATAACAAAATAATGTTATGCGTAGCCCAGTTGAGATACCCCTTTGTTACCCGTAGGATACTCAGTTATTCCTTAAGGACTGGTATAAATTAAAAAAGGCGTAAAATATGATCTTTGTATTTTTCTAAAATCAGCCAGTTGAAAGTCAATTTTGTTTTATATCTAACCCAGAGCAGGGATGCTTTGGATACAGATACTATTTTCGTGTCATTTAGCGGTATTCGTGGTTAAATTATTACATCTTGTCAGCCTGAGGCTGATTACATTATCCGTGTAATCCGTGGTTCTTCTAAAAAATCTTCTTCATTATACACCAGTTCTATGATAAGATTATTCTTTTACTATCAACTCCAGTATGTATCAGATGTTCCATTTACTCATTTTCAGCCTCATTACCCCAATTCATAATATATCTCTTTTAAATATAATTTCTTAGCACCATAATCAGTCCATCTCTTACCCCCCTGTACCCTCCCTGTGGGTTCCCTGTGGGTTACAAGTGTACTAATCTCATATTTTAGCTAATTATGGTATAATAATAATAATATAACGTATAGCCCGTAATACATCAAAATAATAACAATATTTGATTATATAAAAAAAACCATGCCACCCAACCAAGTTATCGAGTTATGGCGATGTACTCATCGAAATGACTTAAGGACGATCAGTTATCACCAATGCCAGATGTACGCCCAGATAGGTAAAATCAAACCAGGGATGGTCTGGTTACGCAGCATAAATCAGCACCAGCAGCAATTAAAAAAAATCTATCATTCACTACTCTTTATTAAATAGTTCGTTTTGTTCGTTGCTTAAAAAAATCTTACATTACATTCTTCCGTGTAGTCCGTGCTGTCTGTGGTTAATAATTCTTACATTACATTTCTCTGTGCCCTCTGTGGTAAAAATTCTTACATTACATTATCATTGGCTAAACTATTTCTTAATAATTGAAATTCCCATCAACAATCCCTGCTCATCCCCATCATCATTATGTTCAAAGTAATATTTTAATTCACCTTTATAAAATTTCCAGTTTTTTATCAGCAATATACCTGCCCGGTAACCATCTCCAGTAAGGCAGACCTGTTTATTACTGTATCGCAGGTTATTTTCATATAAATACAATGGTAATTCTCCCCGAAAAGCAGTTAGCCTTAACCATAATTTACTATTTCCGAACTTCCTGCCTGCCTGCTGATAGATCACAAACCCCCGCTTTATTTCTCCTGAACCTGTGTTTTCTTCCCATCTAAAGCCCATTCGGGACTGCAGGATAATATCTTCAACTTCCTGACTAAACGTAATCTGACCAGAGCCATTCACAACGGGTATCACCAGACTGGAATCATCAATTGCCACATGCTGATCTGCTTTTCTATACCGTCCATAGATCTCCAGATAATTATCACCCCTGCCGTATTTCACATTAAGCATCTCTTCTGCTCCTCCAGTTGGCAGTTCTATCAGATACCGTTTATCTGGGAAATTATAAAGGTCAGCATACATATCAATCCGCCATCTATTGTCCGGTTTGAGCGTTATTCCATAATAAATGCCTTCCTCTCCCCCAAAATGAGATTTCCTTGCTGCAGGATTCCCATGAATATCAGGAAAATCTGCCTGATACCTCCTGAACAGCAAATACTGCCTGAACTTACTACTGCCATATTTCAAGGTCAAACTTCCTGCCCATTTAGCTTCTGAATATGCTATCTCTCCACCAGTCAGAAGATTTCTTCCCTTATACTCAATCCAACCCGAATAGTTTTCCAGCTCTCCCCATCCAACTTCTTTTTCAAACTCTTCTGAATAACGCAGCCGTTCTGCCAGTAATCCCAGTTTCCAATTACTCCATTCCCGCAATAACGCTCCCCCCAGGCAGGTTTCTAATGTATAAAACTCCTCTTCATCACTGCCATCGGTGATTGAACTGATCAACATACTATCAGCATAATTAACTGCCAGCTTAGCTTCGGAAAAATAGATTATCCCCCGAAATGCACCTTGCTTATATTGCACTGCCGATCCTGAAAAATATGTATTCTCATAGCTGCTGGTATATGGTCTGATAACATTGTCTGAACTCGAATAAAATCCCCCTGCTGTCTTGCCAAAACCCATTCTGAAAGCCGGAGCATGCAAAATTCCCTGTCCCCAGCGGACAGTATATTGTCCTACCAAAAACTGCCAGGGATAGCAATCATATTTAAAATAAAAGGGATGAAAAACATCTTCAACTGCTTCCTCTCCCCTTCTGTCCAGCAAAATTCCCAGTTCCACATCTCCCTGCTGGATTTTCGTCCTGAAACTGCTCCTGGTAAAACTGGTATCACTAAATGCTGATACTAATGCCATATTGATCTTGCTTTCTGCCGGTCTGCTGTAAGTGATATAAGTATCCAGAAGTCGCATTACATCTTCCGGCATACCCTTCTTTATCAGTTCATTACGATTCTTAATTTGCCTGCCTTTTACTATATCATGCAATTTTCTAATCTCTTCTGGTTCTATACCCGGGATGATTAGTAATCTATCCAGACTCTCAAAATTAATGGCTACCGGTGATTCCTGAAGTTCAATAAGTGCAATTTCAATTTCCGGCTGGCTGCTGATAGCTTCTTGTTCATTATATAGTAACTCGCTATCCACTACTCCCCAGATTATTGACACCCACAATAGTAAACCGAGACTAATTAACTGCCGTATATTGCAGACTGAGATAATGACTCTCCTGCAGGTCTTCATGATATTGCAAACCATATGATACTGCTATTTTACCAATAATGATTTCAAATCCGCAACCCAGACTGCCCGGATAAAAACTATATGAAGATATCAACCTGAATGATCTGCTCACAGAATAATCTCCTGCCAGGGTTGGGTGAAATTCAAAGCCCGTTTCCTTCTCTATCCTTATTGCCAGATTACCATCAGTCACTGCCTGCCAGTTTGCCTCCCACACAAAATATATCGGAATTGTTTCTTCTTCTATTGTGCCAGCTCCTACATTCAACCAGGAAACAGCACTTGACAACGTTTCGAGCTGCCATGACATTCCCAGATCAAATAAAAATGCTCCCTCAATCGGCTCCTCACTGATATCAATAAGTAAATTACGGATATTAATCCCTGCCCGAAAATTCTCATTGCCGTATCCCAGATTGATCAATTGATTGGTTTCCTTATAAAAGGGATGATGAAGATGATCGATGGCATAGCCAAGAGTAAAATCCTGCCACTCAGTCCCTGCCGCCAGAATATATCGCGGTAATTCAGCTAAATTATACATTCTGGTATTACTGAAGTAAATCCCCGTTCCTCCCAAAGAGGGATAACTGAATATCGCTCCACTATCTCCGCTGATATATCCGCAACAATTACTCGCTGCTGATTTTGCACTCCAGGGCAATAGTAATCCAGCAGCAGATAAATCTACCAGACACAAATTGAGCATAATAATAATACAGATCTTCAGAAATTTCATACTACTTCACTCGTGTTTTATTCTCACCATTTAATTCATCAATCAAACTATAAGTGGATTTCCTGTTGATATATGTCAAATATTTTTTTGTACCAACAAAGCTATCGGGTAAGACGCTACTCCGGATTGACTTGAGGACAACCACTTCCACCCCCAGAAAAATCTTTAGTGAATCCCGATCCTCCCCTGAAAACCCTACCCAGTTGGTCTTAACTCAATATCTTTTCTTCATCTTCTTCTCTTTCTTTCGCGCCTTAGCGGTTGATAAATTCTTTGGGGAAATTAATTTCCCCAAAGAATACAAACTCAAAGAACAAAATTCAAACTACGGGAGAGTCCTGGCACAACGGAATCCGAAAGAGCCGAAAGCGATAGTCGGGACGCTGCTGTAGCGACGCCAGGAACGCAAATAGTCGCTGCCACCGTAGTCGCCCCACGTCCCGCCACGCAAAACCCGGCTCATAGAATCCATCCAACTGTCTGTCCAATCAAATACATTCCCACACATGTCATAGCAACCATAAGGTGAAGGACTGTCGATAGTCTGAAATCCTTCATATAATTGACCATTATAGAAACCTACCGGGGTAGTGCCATTATCCCAGGGGTCTCCGCTATCATCATAATTAGCTCTATCTCCACTGAGCGAGTTACCCCAGGGATAGTCATAACCGGTCATCCCACGCGCGGACTTTTCCCATTCTTGCTCAGTAGGCAATCTAAAATCATAATGCAAAGCAAAAGCATTAGCACCAAACCAAGTTACATCAACAACCGGGTGGTTTTCGTAACTTTCCTGAATATTAAAGTTACTGCCATCCCAGCTTATCCTGCAACTATAACTACTCATATCATAAAACTCGTAATCTCCTGCTATATAATTTATATCCCCAGCATAATAACCGGAAACAGAAGCAGATGTTACTGCTACTTCTATATCACCTGCAGCAAGTGCTTCTTGTAAATATGCTGCATACTGACTATTTGTTACTTCATACTTCATGATCTCATAATTGTAATCAATTGTCTGAATTACATCATTTTCACCCCAGGTATAAGTTCCAAATGCCACGTAGCACCATTCAAATCCACCTTCACCATTACGGTCATCAGCAGTAATTTTGATCATGGTGGGGATATTCAGAACTCCCGGATGATCAACCGCAAAATCCCAGATTATCTGCTTACCTGTTCCTGAAGTGATATCAAGCCCGATATCACCGCTAACATTATTGATCGAGTAATTCCAGCTTTCACCTTCGTTATTCGAAGCTGTTATGCTCACCAGCATACTATCACCATCCGCGTCTTGCAGATCATAACTAATATCAACTATAAATGAACCATCATCACGCTGTTCCACTACTACATTACTAACTACAGGGATCTCATTACAAAACAAATTTAGCCCTATAAAAATCAAAACAACTAAAAATATCTTCTTCATCATAAACTCCTATAAGATTTAAATAAGCTAAGCTATCGAGTTAAGACGGTACTCCGGATTGACTTGAGGGCGACCATTTACACACCCTCCAGAAGAAATCTTAAGTCAATCCCGACCCTCCCAAGAAGACCATTCCCAGACGGTCTTAACTCAATATTTTTTCTTAATCTTCTTCTTTCGCGTCATTTCGCGCCTTTAGCGGTTGATGATCTTCCTTCTTTCCTGGTTACTACTGGTTCTTCTTCTACGGGGAAGATGTCTATCATATCTACAGAATATTGCAGGATAAGGCTAGCATCATAAGCTTCGATAGCTGTATTACCATCTACATCAGCGATAGTCTGGCGCCAGTCTTCCCAGGGCAAAGGAACACCTTGCGGTTCCATCATACAGAAATACTGCAATACTAATGATGCATCAAAGCTCTCTACCAGCGTATTATTATCAACATCACCATAACGCACTGAACTCAGCAGACATAATTCTGAAATTCCTTCGCCAACATGATTCACCTCTTCACTCATTGATGAAAGATAAACCAATGCGGAAATACCTTCACCAATATGCCCTAAATCCTCTTCCATAGAAGAAAGCAGCACCAGCTCCGATATGCCAATACCCACATGATTCACCTCTTCACTCATAGATGAAAGATAAACCAGACTGGAAATGCCTTCTCCAATATGACCAGGGTCTTCTTCCATTGAAGAAAGATAAACCAGACTGGAAATGCCTTCTCCAATGTGTCCAAGATCTTCTTCCATTGAGGAAAGATAAGCTAATTCAGACACGTCCCACCCGATTGCTGCTATAACTGGAAGAACAAATATCAGCAGTAAGAGCAACACATACAAACGTCGTAAGTTCATAAAATACCTCCTTTAAAATATGTTAAATACATAAAATTTATCTTAGCAATCAGTAAATACATCTCTACTATTCCAATTATGCCATTTTAATTATTTCACTCTTATATATCTATAAACCTATTTATCATAATTTATTACTATTCAAAATAGTTTGCTTTCTCCAATTTTAGTCAAGATTTTTGTTAAAAACTACGCATCCTACCTTTATTTTAGAAATGGGAATTATCTTACAATAGGATATTATATGAGTTACATAACCTTGTAGCTTAATCTTTCCAGATTAAGTTTTTTAATTTAATATCAAACTGGAAAGTTTGATCTACATTGCTCCGCAGTAAAACGATATAGTAGGCGAAGGATGGACTTCCGGAGTACCACCCGCTGTGCAAGTTCTACTTAGCTAACAATTACTAATTTTGGGTATGCTCCAGCAGAAATGCGAGCATTTGTGCGCTCTTATCGTAAAACTGGGTTTTTCCACCACCGAAACCATGTCCTTCATTATAATCTATGCGGCACAGGATGGGGTTTTCATTGCCAATATTCTCGGCGGCATATTGCAATCCTGCTGCAAACTTTCGTGCATGATACGGGTCACAACGCGAATCATTGAATCCCCCGGTTACCAGAGTAGCGGGATATTCTGCTTCCTCATCAATATTATGATACGGTGAATATGCCAGCAGATAATTAAATTCCTCTTCATCTTCCGCTGAGCCATATTCTTCTTTCCAGATATTGGCAAATTTGTTTTTATGGTAGCGGATCATATCAAGGAGCGGAACCTCAATTACGGCAGCAGCAAATAATTCTGGCTTCTGAACCAGGCAGGCTCCAGTAAGCAGACCACCATTACTGCCACCCATAATACCTAAATGCTCCGGTGAGGTATATTTCTCATTAATTATATATTTTGCAGCAGCAATAAAGTCATCAAATACATTCTGCTTCTTCTCTTTCATTCCCTCCTGATGCCATTCTTCCCCAAATTCTCCTCCACCACGCAGACATGCCGTTACATATATTCCACCCTGTTGGCATAGAGCCAGAACCCCAGCACTGAAATTTGGACCCATTGAAACATTGAAGCCACCGTAACCGTAAAGTATAACCGGATTACTGCCGTCTTTCTGCATATCTGCACTGTGACTGATGATCAAGGGAATCCTGGTCCCATCTCTGGAAATAGCATATTCAATTTTTGATACGAAATCAGTGCTGTTATAAGCAAACTCGGGATTAATATAAACAAAATCCTGCTCCAAAAAGTTTCTTTCAAAATCATACTTATATCTGATATATGGAGTTACAGGATTGCTGAAATAGATATAAATATCTTTCTCATCCTGCAAACCGCGCCAGAAGGCAATCCCATTACCTGGCAATTTGATCTCCTGCAAAAATCCACCATCAGTATCATATATTTCTATGGTATTATAAATCCCATCCAGATAATTTATAAACAGCTTCCCATCCACTATCCCAAATTTTTCAATCTTGCTATCCTTCTCAGGGATAAGAAGTTCCCAGTTCTCCCGCTCTGGTGCTGAACAATTTACTTTATAGATACAATTTTTAGGCGCATCTTCATCAGTCAAAATGTAAAGATGATCATTATATATCTCAATATCAAGTTGAAATTTAATTTCCGGCTTCACTGCCTTCATTTCTCCACTTCCATATTTCTCAATCCAGAAAGACTGTTTAAAGATCCCTTTACCATAAATTAAATACTGCTGATCATAACTCAGATAAGCATTTGCCCACATTTCTTTTACTTTATCATCAGCGAAGATCAGCTTATCTTCTTTCGCGTCTGTTCCCAGCCGATGCAGATTTGTCCGCGCCCAGTAATCCTGCTCATTTTCCGGAACCTCTGGAGGTAATGGACAATATCTGTAATAAAATCCGCTGTCATCAGGCAGCCAACTGTTAGTATATTGTTTATGCCCCTGCAGTTTATCAAGTAGATGTTCTCCACTGTCAATATCCATAATCCGGAAATCAGGATCTTCTTTACCCCCTTTGATTACTCCGTAATTAAGATAACGTCCCGTATTTGATATTTTATAATGACCCAAAGTCTCATCATTTGCCCAATTATTAGGATTCAAGATTTCCCGCGGTTTGCTTTCAGCATCCTCCATGATCATCAATATCGATTTCTCTTCCGCTGCCAGTTGCCGAGTAAAAAGTAAGCGAGTTCCACCCTTCACTTTGCGGGGAATGGAATCAACATCATAATAATAGCTGTCTTTAATTTTATTGAAGAAGTATTCTCTTGCTGGTAATGCCTGAAGATATGGCTCAGAAATCGCATTCTGGGCTTTATCCCAGTTAAGTACTTCTTCATCACTGCTATCTTCCAGCCAGCGATATGGATCATACACCTTTTTCCCATGAATTTCATCTACAATATCATCTCTGCGAGTATGCGGATATTTAAACATTATTTCTCCTAATCAGTGATTTTTATTTTGTATGAGTTAAATAATATACACAATTATGTCAATTAAAATCATTTTATTTTTTCCTATATTTCACATGTTATTTTAGCTTTATTCCAGGTTATTTCAATCCCGTAAGTGCCAAACAGGTGTTTTATACTTTCATATAAATCTAAGTTATTGATATATTGTCGGTTATCTATGCGATGTCTAAGTTTACATAATATTTGGGCTGAGGTGGGGAAATTTTCACCTATAAAAATATATTACTGGTAGTGCGTTTGATTTATATATAAATAGATATATTTTGATATTTATTAAAGAATTTAGTGATGTAAAAAATCTGGATAAAAAAATAAGGCAGGTTATGAAAAACCTGCCTTAATTATATTAGCTACGGTTTATTTTATCAGATCTTGCAACGTAGCCACATATGGGATTGCACCACCTTTTATATAGCCGTTGTGTTTTTGAATTACATTGCCAGAACTATCGGTGAGAATAAGAGTAGGAAGTCCCTTCAATCCAAATTTCTCAACCATTTGCTTGTTATAGTTTTCTTCATCTGCTGGTAATTTTGTATTTCTTGGAAAATCAAATCTAACTAAAATGAGATTTTCTTTGGCAAATTTTTCAAATTCCTGCTGATAGAATATCTCATTGTTCATCTTGTGGTAAAAGGGGGTCCAGTCAGAGCCAGAAAATCTTATCAGTATTGACTTGTTTTCTTTATTGGCGAGTTTTTTTGCTCTATCAAGATTTTTTTGCCAGACAAGTCCCTGATCATCAGTATAGGTGAAATTTGCTTCTTCTGATTGAGTTATCTTCAATTTTGAACTGCGGACTAAGCGGAAGCCAAGGGAGTTGATGGTGCCGCCAGTGTAGCGGGCAGGGTTGTATCGGGCGCGATAATCAGCCCGGCAGCAACTGGCATCACCGCTCCAGCCACCACCCCGACGCACTCGGTCAGAGCCCGATGCAGGTCCATGCGGATCAGTCTGTGCACTTTCGCTGTAATCACCATACCAGTCCCAGCACCATTCCCAAACATTGCCACTCATATCATATATCCCTAACTCATTAGCCTGTTTTTCACCTACACTATGCGTTTTTCCTGAATTATCACGATACCAGGCTACACTACCAAGATCATTACTGCCAGAATACTTATAGCCCTTGTTTTTGTTCCCCCCCAGTGCAGTAAACTCCCATTCTGCTTCTGTGGGCAGACGGTAACCATTAGCATTGAAATACCACGTAATATTACTTCCAGAGCCACTATAACAACGATCAAGTCCTTCCCGATCACTCAATTTATTACAATATTCCGCTGCCTCAACCCAGCTAACTTCCTCAACAGGAGCATCTTTGCCTGACTTCTTGAATTCAGAAGGATTCGTGCCCATCACAGCTTCATATTCACCCTGAGTAACCTCATATTTACCTATATAAAAATCACTCACAGTGACTCTATGCACTGGCTTTTCTCTATCTTTTCCACTTGTACTGCCCATCTGGAAAGTGCCACCTTCCACAAATACCATGCCTTTTGGTGGTACTTGCCCTGGCTCAGCTATCAATATTCCAGTTAATAATAATACTAATATCACCGCATAAATTGCTTTTTTCATATCTTCTTCCTCCTATTAAAAATTACCTCTTTCTGATTTTGTTCGAATATTAATATTCAGGCTTTTTTTTGCAAGAATAAAATATGAACCACGAATAGCTTTCGCAAGCTTACAGCTCATCAAGAATCCGCTAATAATACGCGAATAAATGTAAGAAAATAAAAAATGAGAAAGGCGTTTAAAGATTTCATGCATTATTCTCTTATTTAGCGTTCTTCCATTCGCGTTAATTAGCGGTTTTAGCGGTTGAATAAATCTTCAGATTACTTTTTCTATGTTAATCAGTGGAATTTATGTCTATGACTATTAAAGAAATCAGACCAGGATGGTCTGGTTATGCAGCATAAACCTTTGGCTTAGATGGTTTATTCTCCCGCATCTGCGCCCCACCTGTGATTTCACCGACGGTGCACATCTGCTAAAAAATAGTTCGTTTTGTTAGTTTTGTTCGTTGCTTAAAAATTCTTCACATTACATTCTTTCGTGTCATTTCGTGGTTTTCGTAGTTGATAATTCTTATATTACATTATCTGTAAAATTAACCATTGCGAAGGTTTAGTATATACACGTAGCCTAAGTTTACATAATATTTGGGTTGAGGTGGGGATATTTACACTTGTAAAAATATATTACTGGTTGGGCGTTTGATTTATATATAAATAGATATATTTTGATATTTATTAAAGAATTTAGTGCTGTAAAAAATCTGGATAAAAAAATAAGGCAGGTTAATAAAAACCTGCCTTAATTATATTAGCTATGGATCATTTGATCAGATCTTGCAGCATTGCCACATAAGGGATTGCACCACCTTTTTCATAGCCGAGTTTTTGAATTACATTGCCAGAGCTATCGGTGAGAAAGAGAGTAGGAAAGCCCTTCACTCCGAATTTCTGAGCCATTTGCATGTTATAGTTTTCTTCACCAGCCGGTAATTTGATTTGTTTGGGGAAATCAAATCTAACTAAGATGAGATTTTCTTTAGCAAATTCTTCAAATTCCTGCTGGTAGAATATCTCATCTCTGATCCTGTGGCACCAGATGCACCAGTCAGAGCCAGTGAAATTTATCAGTATAGACTTGTTTTCTTTTTTGGCGATTTTTTTTGCTAAATCCAGATTTTTCTGCCAGACAAGACCCTGATCATCAGTATAAGTAGAATTTGACTCATCAAATTTAAATTCCAGAGATCCTTTGAGGAATTTTACATATTGAAATGCTCCACCTTCTCTGTATCCTGTCTGTAATGCTACATTTCCATCAGTATCCAGGATCAGCACAGAAGGATAACCCTGAATATTATATTTTTGCTGTTTTTGATTATTATAAGCTTTTTGCTCTTTTGACAGAATATCAGCGCGAGGAAAATCGAGTTTTACCATGATCATATTTTCATTTACATAGTTTTTGAATTCCTGTTGGTCGAAAACTTCAGAAGTGAGTTTATCACACCAGCTACACCAATCTGAGCCGGTAAAAAAGACGAAAACATGTTTATTAGAAGCCTTTGCCTTTTGCAGGGCATCTTCTACGTTCGTGAGCCATTCGATATTATTTGCTGCTAATGAAAGAGAAATAAGCATAAGAATGGCAAGTATTGAGATTTTAAGGCGCATTAAATTTTAACTCCATTATTAATGATTATAGAATTGATTTTAGCGGTTTTTGCCAGCATCAGATATACGCCGCAAAAACGCTCTTCTGCCACGGTAACAGCTTTGGTTAACTTGGCATTATCAAGGTTTTCACCGGTGAAATTGTAAAATAGATCAATCCGGTCATATACCTGGGGGTGTTCAGTTGTCTTATTTGCTTCCACTTCAATTTCAAGTTTGAAATCTTTGATGCGCATTTTTTTTAAGATACCCACTACCCCAAAAGAACTGCAACCAGCTAAAGCAGGCAGTAATAATAACATGGGACCTGGTCCGGTATCATTTCCACCCTTTTCTTTAGTGGTATCGATATTTATTTTGTGACCACCCAGATCAGCTTCGAAACTTACATTACCTTTCCAGGTGATTTTGGCTTTATTTACCACGGGCAATTTCCTTTTCTCTTAATAATTCGTTATATGTTGTGAGATATATCATCACATGGTTAAAGATTTCATCAATATTCTCAGTTGGGAACATTTCGATAAGTTTTTCCTGGATTATCATCAAATCCTGAATTGATTCACTGGCGATTTTTCTACCTTTAGCCGTGATTTTAGCCAACCAGCTTCTACGGTCACGACGAGAGGCAAAGCGTTCTACAAGCCCTTTTTCTACAAGAGTATCAATCAGGCGGGTTATTCTACTATGGGAAACATTTAATTTTTCTGCAATATCATTCATGCAGATGGCGGTATTCAAATCGTGCAGATATTGCAATAGATCACATTCAATCCGACCAAGATTCAGTTGCTTTCTAGTCATGATCTCTCTTTTCTGGCAAAGAGTATTGAGTTCTTTGCTTAACTTTGCGAATTTTACCAGGTTCTTTTCCATAATTCCTCCACGCTATAATTCTAATAGCTTTTTTAATTTCTCTTTATCAAAACCAACAACCGGGCGATTATTCACCCAAGTTTGGGGGACGCCCCTTTGCCCACTTTTTTTAATCATATCACGCAACGCAGAAGCGTCACGCGAAACATCTATCTCTTTGAATCTGATCTGGTTTTGTTTTAGATAATCCTTCATCTTTTTGCACCAACTGCAAGTTGGCGTTGAAAATAAAATCACAGTTTTAGCTTTCATCTACTATCTCCACCTTATACTATTAATTATAGTATAACCATAAAATATTATTTTCCAAAAAATATTCCACATTCCAAAGATTTCTATATTAATTAATAAACACAATACAACTTTTTCATTTTTGAAAATTTTATACAAGATAAAAATAAAATAAGGCAGATAATTTATAAATTATTCTGCCTTATTATTACCTAACCTGAGCGATTCTCATTTGCTAATATCACTAATCTTTTTGGCATCTTGAAGTTGGGGAAAATTTTGAAATACCATGCGGTATTCCTGCAATTTTTCACAACTCAATCTGCTACAGATATTAGCAATCTGAAACAAAACAGAATCGCTCAGATTAGGTATTAGCTAAAATATTATTATTTAATAGTTTCCAGTAATTTTGTGATGATCTTATTAGTATCCAGACCTTCTGCTTCAGCGGCAAAAGAGACTAAGATCCGATGCCTTAAAACTATGTGAGCAACCTGCTTAACATCATCAATAGAAGGAGTGGGTCTTCCCTCCAGAGCAGCCCTTGTTTTGGCAGCAATTATCAGATACTGAGAAGCCCTGGGACCAGCACCCCAGCTAACCCATGTTTTAATAAAATCAGGGCATTCTGCATTAACAGGTCTGGTGGCACGCACTAAGTTAACAGCATATTCCATAACATGGTCACTAACAGGTATTTGTCGGATAAAGTTCTGATAAGTGACAATGTCTTTGGCGTCAATAACCTTTTTAATTCCGGAAATTCTATTAACAGTAGTCTGTTTTACAATGTCTACTTCTTCCTGATGACTTGGATAATCAATAAGAATATTGAACATAAATCTATCAAGTTGAGCTTCCGGGAGTGGATATGTACCTTCCTGCTCAATAGGATTTTGAGTAGCCATCACCAGGAATGGTTTTTCCAGTTCAAAAGTATTATTTCCAGCAGTGACCTGATATTCCTGCATTGCTTCCAGAAGTGAGCTTTGGGTTTTGGGAGGAGTTCTATTGATCTCATCAGCGAGAATGATATTTGCAAATATGGGACCTTTGAGGAACTGGAATTCTCTTTTACCTTCCCCTGATACTTCTGCCAGAATTTCAGTACCGGTAATATCAGAAGGCATCAGATCCGGAGTAAACTGGATACGGCTGAATTTCATATCAGTTGCTTCAGCCAGGGTAGATACCAGCATTGTTTTTGCCAGACCGGGAACACCCTCGATCAGGCAGTGACCTGCAGCAAAGATAGCTGTAAGGAAATTAACAATTACTTCTTCCTGACCTACGATATTTTTTTTGATCTCGTTGACGATTGCATTTCTGACTGCATTCAAGCTTTCTAATGTTTTAGCCTGTTCATTACTCATATAAAATTACCTCGTAATTAATTTCTTTATTTTCTATTGGAGACCAATTGATTAAATCTTAGTTTTAAGGCAAGCAAAGAAATGATTCCACATAAGAAAATCCAGATGGAGGTAATCAGATGAGAGAATATAACTGCTGCACTCGTAAGATTTTTATCTATGCCGAGAGCGATAGAGAAAATTAGTACCCACATAAATTGATTAGACCCGATTTGAGCGGGAGGCGTTGGCAGGATATACGTTAGATTCATCAATGTATAACCGAATAAAATCCTGAAATAAGTGGTTTCTGCCCCGAAAGCTTTGAAAACAAAATAGACATATAGTGCTTCGGAAAATACTGCTGCCAGAGTGATGAGATAAATAAGCATATACGCAAATATTCTTCCTTGCATGATAGCCATACCTGCAATGAAATCAGAGAAGAATTGATGCAGTTTGGGTCGCCAGGAAGCCGGAGCTATTCGTTCTATGCCTATGAGAATATTAAATGCTTTTTGCGGGTGTTTGACTGTGAAGAATACAAACAGCAGAAGTAAGATGAAAATAAGTAGAAGCAGAATAATGATGATCATTAGTAGCCGATTAATTTGCACAGTTAATAAAGGGATCAGAATTATTATCAGCAGAATCGGAAACAGGTCAGTGAGTTTATCAATAAAAATGGAAGGCAAGCTTTTGGAAACAGGAACCTGGTCTTTATTTTTTAAGATAATTGATTTTGCCAATTCTCCAGCTCTGACAGGAATCAGATAGTTTACCAGCATACCTGACATAAATACTTTGAAGGCATAGAAAATACTCATATTATATACAGGCTTGAGAATAATTTTCCAGCGCCAGCTTCGCAGAATATAGGCCAGAATATAAAAGAACGAAAATAGGGGGATCAAACTGAGATCATAATTCCTGAAATACTCGATGAGAATGTTCCAATCTACCATATGCAACCAGATGATTAGAAAGATCAAACCCAGAAGTATGCCCACTATCAGATTAATCCTATTTTTCATAATCCCTTTTACGAGCAATGATATAGCGGTGATGTGACCAGAATTGTTTTATGCACTGAGGAAGTGGTGAATCCTCGATGAACATGAATCTTTTTACTTTATTTTCCAGCTCAGGATCTTCACCAGCATACCATGCCATCATTGACCAGAGCCAGTCAGATTTTTTATTGCTTTCAACCTTGAAACCCAGTTTTCTTTTGAGTTCATCAACCGGCAGACATGTATCAGGCCAGGGCGGAGTATCAAAAACACCTTCTTCCAATATATCAAGACCATAAGTCCGTAATATTTGCTTTATACGGGGCATTTGCACCCAGCGAGTGTCAATATCATTTCCAGTGAAAAATTCTCTATCAAGCAGATACTTGCGTAAAGGATAACCTGGCTGTGATGTATTATTCACCGAGATCATCACTAATTTTTTGGAAAGGTCTATCATCCGGTTAATAATAATATCTGCGTCATGATAAAACCAGAGAGCAGCAAAATTCCAGACCAGATCATAACTTTGCTCAGGTAAGTCTATTCTACCTATTTCTGAATGAGGACAGTAATGAGTATTCAGCTTATGATCAAGCTGCAGCAACTGCCAGTTGTTTTTCACTTTTTCCAGTCGTTCCCAGTTATCATCCACTATCTCCACCTCAGCATTCTGCTGGGCAAAATAAACAGAATTTATCCCATCCACACCCGTCATACCATACATCGGGTATTCCAGGATTCGTTTAATATTGTTAGTTTTCATTAGACGCTTAAAAATATAATTCAGCCTGAAACGCTCATATACTGTCCCCAGCCCCTCATCATATTTCTCGATTAATTCTTTTTGATTTGCTTGATTTTCTTGTACCATTGTACTGTGCTCCTGATTCCTGTTGTGGTTTCTATATTCTTTAGTTTTAAATCCTCATAAGCTGCTTCTACATTATAATACCAGCTTCTGCTGAATAATTGGAAACGACTTGCCCAGGCTTTATTACCAAGCAATCCGGCAATTCTGGCAGCTGTATTAAAATACCAGTTCGGAATAATTAGTCTTTTATCAAAATCCTTTCCTTTTAGCTCCTGACTGATCGTATCTGCCAGAGTTAATAAATCTACTGGATTGCGGTCAGCAATATTATATATCTTGCCTGGCTGATAATCATTTTGCAGCAATTGCTGAACTGCAGAAACGAGCAGATCCACGTTTGCCAGGTGAATACTGGGAGCCTGTTTTGGTAACAGGATTTTATTTTTATCAATCATTTTTATCAGACTGTAAGGGAACCCGAAATCCCCTGTTCCATAGGTGATGGCAGGTCTGATAATTACTGAATTAAGTCCATAAAGCACATATCTATTTACCAGTGATTCAGCCTGGATCTTACTTTGATGATATAGATTATCACCTACCCGTGGAGAGCTTTCCTCAGGAGGTAAACTCACCGGGACACTACCAAATACGCCAACTGAGGAGAAAAACATGAACTTTGACTGATTTTTTATTGCATGCAGTGCTAATTGCTCAGTCGATTGCACATTTGCCTTTAAATAGTCATCAGCATTGTTCTGAGGTCTATTTCTAATTGCTCCAGCGTGGATTATCGCATCATACGTATTTTCTGTGAGTATTTTTTTTAACTTGTTAATATTTCTTAGATCCAGAAGAATTATTTCTGCTTTTTCTGGTAAATTATCCAATCTTTTTTTGTTTGTCTCTGGACGAACAAGAAGGGTAATATCATATTTCTTCATACTGAGCTGCTGCACTATATGACGACCGATAAAACCCGTAGCACCCGTGAGAAGTAATTTTTTATTCATAACCAGTAAAAAAGGTCTTAAGTATTGACCAAATTGATTTAGGTTTGTCCGGCAATCTCCAGTGATTGATCAATTCAATTTTTTCATCTGAAGAGATTCTGGCAGGATTATTTTCAAATAACTCATCAGCGATCTTATCTCCGAAATTGTGGGACACAAGCTGATAGGCACCTGCAAGCACAGATTCCTGATGATCTCCGTGATTATCTGAGGCAATAAAGTGAATATAGCCTTTTTCTAACAGACCAAAAGCAGTGTGTTGGACATTTCTGCCATACATTCCCAGTAAACTGCCGGCATTGATCTGAAGATATATGTCACGATGCAGGAAATCTTCCACAAGATCAGGCTTCCTGATAATATCTGAATAACGCTCTGGATGTGCCATGATCAATTTATATCCTGCTTTCTGCAATTGATAGGTCTGTTCAAATATATCTGCGGGAATTTGCAGCAGCATACTTTCAAAGAGGACATATGAGCTTTCACCTAAAGTAAGTTCCTCAGCCTGGATAGTTTCAGCGGCATGATTATCAATAAAAAACTCGCTTCCCAGCACAAGCTGGATATTTAACCCCAGAGCTTCTACTTCTTTCTTCAAATTATCATAAACCGGCAGGATCACCTCTTTTGTATTATGATATAGATTACGCATAAAATGTGGAGTCAGATATACTTTTTTTACTCCTGCCTGGGTCATAATTCTGAGCTGCTCGATAGTCTGCTGAAGCGAAGAACTGCCATCATCAACTCCTGGCAGCAAATGAGTGTGAATATCTATCATTTTTTTCTACTACTGTGGATTGCCCGGGCAAATTCCCTGATCAGATGGATATCGAAACCCTTTTCCAGAATATTGCCAGTTACCACGAAATCTGCTCCAGCAGCTGCCTTTTGTGCTGCAGTATCAGGATCTTTTATGCCTCCTCCCACTATGAGAGGAATATTAATATCAGATTTTACCAGAGAGATCATGCTGTTTGAGATTGGTTTTTTGGCTCCGCTGCCAGCATCCATATAGATGATCTTCATCCCGATATATTGTGCTGCCAAAGCATGAACCGCAGCAATATCATCTTTGGCATGTGGAATCGGCATACTGTGGCTCATATATTGCACAGATGAATTATTCCCTCCATCAATGAGCAAATATCCGGTACCTATCGCTTCAATTCCATATTTTCTTATCAATGGTGCTGCTCTCACCTGCTCACCGATCAGCATCTGGGCATTTCTTGAGGATACTACAGAAAGCAAAAGCAAAGCGTCAGCATAGGGTGAAACAAAATTGAACAGCCCTGGAAATATTAAAACCGGAATGTTTTTAACCGATTCCTTGATAATTTTCAAATTCTCTTCAAAACTGTCTCGATACATCAGGCTACCGCCCACCAGGATGCCATCTGCCCCATTCTCTTCACTTTTTACAGCATATTCTTTTGCTTCCTCTGCACTCAGATTATCGGGATCTAACAGGCAAAAATAGTTTGCCTGATTACGAGACATTTCAACTAACCGCTTATAAGTATTCATATAAATCTTCCTATAGCAAATATGATCAATAAAACAAGCATATCAAGTTTCATTAATCGGGATATTTTATTATAGATTTCCACCTTGTTTTGTGATGCTATGATCCGGTAAAATATCAATATTGGTAAAATCACAAAGAAAAGTAACAGTATAAATTGAGAATTTGCCAAGCCCTTCAGAATGAATAAATATGTGGTGAACGCAATTATCGCCAGAACAGGGATTAGACAAATACTGACAACTTTCTTTTTTTCCCAGCGAATTGCTATTGTACTTGCTCCTGCAAAACTATCTCCTTTGATATCTTCCAGGTCTTTTACAATCTCTCTCAGGAAAGTATAGAAGAAAGCAAAAAATGCGATTATCAAGCTGTTTTCTATATTCTTCCCAGCTATTCCTCCAAAGATAAAGCAGGAAGCAGATGCATAAGCTACCAGCAGATTACCTACAATAAATTCCCGTTTAAAAAATCTGGCATATAAAAATAGAAACATGGAATTAATGAAGGCTGTTAAAAGACAGATGATACTCCTGGTAAAATAGGAGAATATTATTCCGATCAGGAAAAGAATGATACTGTATATCAGAGCATTATTGCTTTTCATGGAACCTGATGGCAATACTCTATCCGGCTTATTAATTCTATCTATTTCAATATCATAATAATCATTCACAGTATAACCCGCAGCAGCGACAAAAACCCCTGAAAGAACCGCTGAAATAATTTTCCAGATCCCAGAGATCCGGTATTCTGGATACAGAGCACCAAAAGCAATGCACAAACCCACAAATAAAAGATTAAAAGGTCGGATTATTTTTAAATAGCTCAATATTCAATACTTCCTATGGTAAGCGTTCCTTCACCTGGTTGATGTACTCAATCAGAACCTCATTACCTTCCATATTTTTGATGAGATTATAGCAATCACGCAGAAGTTTCTCAGCAGTTTTTTTGGATTTCTCAAGTCCAATCAGGCTGGGATATGTTGCTTTATTACCTCGAGCATCAGAACCTGGTTCTTTACCAAGTACTTCATAGGTTCCCACTTCATCCAGAACATCATCAACTATCTGATAGGCAAGTCCAAGGTTCAAAGCATAATTTCCTAAAGTTATAGTAAGATTTTCCTCTGTGTCATTTAAAACACATGCCATTTCTATAGCTGCCTGAAGCAAGGCACCGGTCTTTTTCATGTGGATATATTTCAAGACATTAATATTTATCTTTTTGTTTTGGGAAATCAGATCCACCGCCTGACCACCAATCATTCCCCGCGTACTAAGCGCTCTTGTGAGCACATCTATGCATTTTACCGCATGAGAACGGTTTTTTATATCAGTCAAGACTTCAAAAGCCTTAGTGATAAGAGCGTCTCCAGCCAAAATTGCAGTTGCAGGAGAATACTTTATATGCACTGATGGCAATCCTCTCCGTTCCAGTGAGTTATCCATACTGGGTAGATCATCATGCACCAGAGATGCGTTATGAACGAGCTCCAAAGCTACTGCTGCGGGTAATACCCTATTCAGTCGATTAAGATTCTTTCTACCCATTAATATCTCATAAGTAGCAAAAAACAATATAGGTCTGAGCCTTTTCCCCCCACTGAACACAGCATAATTCATTGCTTCATTCAGATTCTGAGGATATTCGTCTTTGGCAGGTAAATATTCTCTTAAACCTGCTTCCAACAAGTCTGTCCTGCTTTTAAAATACTCTTGAACTAACAATTTTTACCTCACTTAAATTTTCAATGGTAATGGCACTCGCTTGCCATTTTTCGCAGATTCATACATTGCCAGGATAATCTCAAGTGATTTTCTGCCTTCTCTCCCATCTGTTTCCGGTTCACCAATTCCATGGAGTACATCAATCACATTTTTCAAATATCCCTGATGACCAAAACCATATACACTGGTCGGATTAGTGTCACATTGCTGAATAAGTTTATCATCATCTTCATAATCCTTAAATTCCCAGTGCTCTACTTTATTGACTGCTATACCACCTATTTTCACTGTTCCCTTTTTCCCCATAACTGTGATGGAACCTTCCAGATTCCTGGGAAAAATATTCATCGTTACTTCCACGGTTCCCAGCATCCCATTGCGGAATCGGATGATCCCGGTTCCCATATCCTCTGTTTCAATATTATGATCCAAAGTTGCCGTCATTGCCATCACACTATCAACCGGACCACCCAGCCATTGGATAAGGTCCATGTAATGAGATGCCTGATTCATAAAGGCTCCACCGTCAAATTCCCAGGTTCCCCTCCATTTTGCCTGATCATAATAATGCTGAGGACGCGACCAGCGAACTGTGGCATTTAAACTGAATATCTTCCCAAATCTACCTTTATTTATAGCCTTTCTTAATAATTGAATTGCAGGATTGAGTCTGTTTTGTTTCACTACAAAGAGCTGAACCTGATTAGCATCGCAGGCTTTAACTAATTCATCTGCTGCTGCCAGGCTTATCCCCATTGGCTTCTCTGTTATCACATGAATGCCTTTCTCTGCTGCCTTGATCCCCATCTCAGGATGCATACCACTGGGAGTACAAATCAATATAGCATCAAATTTCTCATCAATCAACATCTTATCGTAACTGGTATATACTGATTTAATCCCATGTTCCCGAGCTGCATCTTGTGCCCTTTGTTCAATAATATCACAACAACTGATAATCTCGGCACCTTCTATTTGCGCAATTGCCGAAAAATGCTTGCTGGATATACGCCCACAACCTACTAATCCTAATTTCTTTGTCTCCATTTAATCAGTTATCCTCCATTTTTTCTACAATAAACACCTTATTTATTATTTATCTTATTGTCAACTCTTTCTTAACCCTAAGTAAACTCTCCGAACTGTTTCCTAATGTTCTTTATCTTCACCGGTTTCTTTTTACTACAATTGTGAATTTTTCATCTCCAATTGTTTTAAGTAATTCATCAGTGATTCAATAATTTCAGGATTATCTCCGAATTTCTGGAAGTCTTTGTTAGAAGCATATTCCAATCTTATCTTTAAATAAAAATGCAACAAAAAATATTAACAACTGATTAATTAACTGGATAGTAATAATTTATCAAGAGAATAAAAATAAAATAAACTTGACAAAGCAGAGCAATGAATTTGTTTTCGTTTCGTGTACGACATAATTGTCGTAATAGAAGAGACAATGGAGGTTTGATGCCCGGAAAGCTCACTAAGGATCTTGTTAGAATAGGTCTTACTGAAGTTGAAGCTAATGCCTATCTTGCTCTTCTTGATCATTATAAAGTGTCTGCCAGGGAATTGTCATTAATTACCGGCATCTTCCGAACGCAGACTTATGACGTGCTAAAAAATCTTATCAAAAAAGGATTGTGCACCGAAGTATTTGATAAAGTGAAAACCTATGTTCCTGTGGACCCTGAACTTGCCTTTGATCCCATAATACGGGATATTGACGAGCAGGCAAAAACAGCTCGGAATCTTACCCGGCAGCTTCACCAGATGTTTTTATCTAACCAGAGTATTGAGCACAGCAATGATAAATTGATTGAGGTCTTAAGATCATCTAGCGCAGTACACAAAAGATTGAAGTCATATCTGGAGACTACAACCAAGGTTATTTTATCCTTTAACAAGCCACCTTACCAGCTCAGGCTGAATGGCGATAAAGGAGATTTGCTTGCCTGTTCTCCGCACGATTCCAGTAAAATTGTGCATAAGTCTATCTTTCAAATAGATAGCACTAATCCCAGGCATTCGCTGGAAGTTGCTCAAAAATTCCAGGCACTTGGTGAAACGGTAAAGCTAGCACGATTTCTGCCCATGAAGATGATGATCTTTGATAATACCAGAGTATTTTATCTTCTGACAGCAGATAATTCAATTTCAGAAAGTGACACCGCTACCTTTATCCGACATCCAGAGATCACACTGACTTTGATAAATTCTTTCTGGGTAGAATGGCAACGCAGCATCACACTGGATGAATTCCAGCAGGAACTGGATAATGAAAAATTAAATCCCTCCTCAAAAGCAAAGAGCGTCCCTTAAACTGCTCCCTCCCATTAGCAGGGGGCGCTCTCCTCTTTTATCTTTGAGGATTAAATATTTTTTTTAGTTTAAATCTCTCTTCTTTTTTGCCTGAACTCATCCGAGTTCAGGCTTTTTTTTATCCTAATTATCTTATCTATATAAAATTAACTAAAAAGCTCTTGACAACTAATCGCCCTCGAGAGAAATAGTTTCTTCGAATAAGGAATTTAGGAGAAAAATTATGACTAAAGCTGATTTAGTAAAGAAAGTTGCTGATGCCACAGGAATTATCCGCAAGGATGTCGCTCTGGCTGTTGATGCATTCCTGGATGCCATTAAAGACTCTATGGAAGAAGGTCACCATATCGAAATTAGAGGTTTTGGTACATTTAAACTTAAAACCCGTAAAGCACGCATGGGCCGCAACCCCAAAACTGATGAAAAAGTTCAGGTTCCCGAAAGAGTAGTTCCTACTTTTAAATTCTCACGTGCTTTCAAAGAAGAAGTAGATTCTTCAAACAAATAATTGGAGGATGAATGCCCTGCGGAAAAAAACGGAAAGGTTATAAGATCAATAACCACAAACGGAAAAAAAGACTGCGTAAGAATCGGCACAAAAAGAAAAAATAATTTCTTGAAATTGCTCTAATTAAGCAAATGGTTATGATGAACCTTCTCGTTTAAGCAGAAGATATTCATTTCAGACCGATAAATTAAGACCCGTTTTTGACGGGTCTTATTTTATTATTTACTGTCAGGTTATTCATCTTTATTTAATATTTATTTCAAACCCTTATTCTGCGTAATTAGACCATATACTGTAATCAATTATTTATTTATTTAACATCTATTAAGTTAATTTAGCAAGCCATGATGAGAACTATTATAGCAGCAAAGTAAAAAAAACTTGACATGATGTCTCCACTTTATTTCATTTGGCACGTGGGTTCTCACCACCCACTGTGGTTTTTTCTTAGCCATATTTTCTTCTGGCGATCCAAATCCAGGATCTCGCCAACGGGCAAAATTGGGTTAGGTGTTGTGCAGCATTCTTCCTTCTGCCGAAAGTCTTGTGTGGGGCTTGACGAATCGGTTTGCAAAAAGCCTGCCCAATTTTTTGCTTTTTTATTCTACCACCTGCAAAATTACATTTCCTTCAGTCAGCTTTTCATCAATAAAATGTATCCGATTTGATTGGCATTAGTTTATAGAGATATTGTTACCTGTATTGAACTGGTAAATTTAAATGTAAATATCTGTCTATTATCTTCTGATAATCCCTGAAATTACTGTTTATAAAGAGGTGTTTTGATCAGAAATACGGCTCCATTATTACTATTAGCAACCGAAATACTCCCCAGGAATTTATGTTCGATGATCATTTTTGCCAGATAAAGACCAATCCCGCTATTTTCATCATTAGATTTGGTTGAGAAGTTAAGTGAGAAGATCTGGTCAATCAGCTCAGGTTTGATCCCACCAGCATTATCAGATATCCTTATCCAGGATAAATTATCCTTAATCTCCTGATGTATTGATACATAAGCCGCATTTTTATCTTTTCCGGCAAAAGCATCAAAAGCATTATTAAGTATTATAAGAATAACCTGCAGCAATTGATTACTGCTGCCTGAGAGAAGGCAATTATCTTTTATTTTGAAATCGAGTTTAATATTTTCATTTATGAAACGATAATCAGTAAATCGAATAGATTTTTCAATCACTTCCCGTACATTAAAAATATCGTATTCCTGCTTTTCCTCAAAGAAAGAGCGGAAATCTTTGATCGTATTATTCATGGAAAAGATCACTTCTTTACCAGAAACTATTTTAGTATGTAGTGAATCCTCATCCAGTTCATCAAATTCCCAGGCATCATAGATTGAATCCAGAATTATGGAAAGTCCATTCAAAGGCTGTCTCCACTGGTGTGCAATTGCAGCTATCATCTGCCCCATCTCTGCCTGCCTGGCATAGATCATCATCAGTTGTTCCTTTTCATTCAGTTTGTCTTGCACTTCCAGAGTCGCTTGATAACGGGCAATTTTTTCTTTTGTAGTTTCATCCATGATTAATTCATGTATTTCATAAGACTTCTTAAGTGTATCATAAGCAAGTTTGCAGTCACCGATTTTGTCGTAACAGGATGCCAGTAATCGCAATATTTTTTCCTGATCGCCCAATTTTTCCTGTTCCTCCGCTGATTCAAGCGCAAATTTCAGATGAGGGATTGCCTCCTTTACTTTCCCGGAACTCTCCAAGACTGCTGCCAGCTGATATTTAACATCAGAATAGCGATTCTCTAACTCAGTATCATTGATCAAATTATTAGCTTTCTCAAAATACTTGATTGCTTTATCATATTCCTGCTTTGAGGAATAGGCATTGCCAATATTGATACAGCATGATATCTTACGGATTAAATTATTACCTTTCTCATATTTCTTTTCCAGTTCTAATCCAATTTTAATGGCTTCATCTATATCACCCACTTCTGAATTCACAGCAATCAGGTTTAGCATCAGTTCCGATTGATCAAAATCATTAGCTTCGGCAATTTTCTGCGCCTGAAGAAAATATTTCAAAGACTGGTCATTCTTTTTTAGATTCCGAAATAGTACTCCAATATTAATTGTCTCATTATAGATGATATTAATGTCATTATATTTATGTGCCAGATCCAGAACTCTCATAAATTCATCTATGCCAGTAGAGAAGTTACCTCTCTCAATATCAATTATTCCCCGAACCTTATGATAATATATTTGATCTGACATATCATTAGTTTCCGGAAGCAGATTTCCGATTTTATCTATATATTCTTTGGCTAAGTCTGTTTTACTCATATGCACCAGGTTAAAGACGTATTCCTTATAAATAGAAATCTTCTGATGTGGATCAGGATATTGTGAAATGTCGATCCTGTTCAGGATATCCAGCGCCTTAGAGGGTGACTGATTTCGGATTTTTTGAGCTTCTGTTAATAACTGGTCATTATTCATAAAATCCCCTTATTCCAGTTCCAGGCTTTTCATCTTGCGATAGAGTGCTTTGCGATTCATTCCCAGATATTCTGCAGCCTTTGTCTTATTCCCCTCAGAATTTATCAGTGCATTATTTATAAGCTGCTTCTCCAGATCCGATACTATATCATAAAAATTACCATCCAGATCAAATATATCTTCTGCCTTTGACCCAGGATGTGCCGACAGCGGATTAGGAATTAGATCCTCTAAAGTCAATTCTCTGCTTTCGCACATCAGAACTGCCCTCTTTAATACATGCTTCAGCTCTCGCACATTGCCCTGCCAGTCATGCTCGCAGATATATTCCAATGCCTCTGGCTTGAATGATCCCACCTGCTTTCCCAGTTCCTGGTTGGCTATTTTCAAAAAATATCTGGCGAACTCAGGTATATCTTCTCTACGTTCCCTCAATGGTGGTAAATGTATCTGAAATTCATTTAACCGATGATAGAGATCAAGCCGGAATTTACCATCCTTAAGAACTTCCTGTAAATTCAAATTTGTAGTTGCTATCACGCGTACGTCCACAGGGATATCCTTGTTGCCACCTACGTGCCTGATCTGACGTTCCTCCAATGCCCGTAAGAGTTTAGCCTGCCCGTCAAATGATAGATTTGTGATCTCATCAAGCATCAATGTCCCGCGATGTGCTGCTTCAAATTTACCCTGACGTGAATGATCTGCACCAGTGAAAGCACCCTTCTCATACCCAAATAATTCGCTTTCGATCAAGTTCTCAGGTATCGCACCACAATCTACTGCCACAAAGGGATAATCCTTCCGCTCGCTGCGTCGGTGGATCAATTGAGCAAAAACCTCTTTACCGGTTCCACTCTCTCCTGTAATTAACACGCTCATCCCGGTTGGTGAAACCAGATCTATAGATTTAATAATATTCTTGATCGCTCTGCTGTCACCTATCACTAGATCGCTTTGGCGATTGGCAAGCTGCTTTTTGAGCTCGCGAACTTCTCTATGCAGCGAATTGGTCTTTAAGGCATTTTTGATGATGATAAATAATTCTTCCAGGTCAAAGGGTTTGGTGATATAATCATGCGCTCCCAGCTTCATTGCCTTCACGCTCTGCTTGATATCTGCTGATGCCGTTAGCATGATCACTATCTGTTCTGGATTCAGCTTCATGATCTCACCCAGTGCACTCAATCCTTCCATTACCGGCATATATATATCCAGAAACACCAGATCTGGGCTTTCTTTCCGAAAAGTTTCCACACCCAGCTTTCCATTTTCTGCTTCAAACACCTCGTATCCCTGTTCCAAAAGGATATCCCGCAGTGTCTCCCTTGCTTCCACCTTATCTTCGCAGATCAGGATTTTTGCCATATATACCCCTTAAATATAAGACTTCAATCAAAAATTATATCTTCACCTTTTTTAAAAATACTCTAACTTTCAGGATTTAGACAATTCATCCATCCATATTTCTTAATTCACTCTCAGAATTCTTGCCTAAACACCCATTACTTGCAATTTCTGACTCTTTTCCCTCTTTACCTTTCTATAAATTAACATTATATTTATAAGTCAAGGAAAATCAGTTTCCTGGCAATTCTGCAGAAAATATCCGACTATTTTTTTTAAATTATTAATTCTTCTAACTCAGTAACTAAGAGGAAACAACTAACGTTCCCTACGAAAAATAATGAATTTCTACAAATTTATCCCAAAGACATCTATATATTATGTAAACTTGTGACCTGCGACCATAACTATATATAATTATTTATTTTAGACCTTTCACATGTCCTAAAGTAGTATTTAAGAGGAACAACAAAGCACATAGTGACATTTTTTTGTTAGATAGTGCTATGTTGTTACACCTGTTTAGCAGTTATATATCTGAAAATATCTGATAAATTTCTGAAAAACAGATTGAAGTTATCAGATTTGTTTAGAATTAAATTAATATAATTAGCTTTGCTCCTTTTTTAAGGTCCTTGATTTTTTTTGAGCAAGACATCATTATCAATGATGCATTTTCTACTTGATCATATCATTTTAGGGATTAGTAAAACTGAAATAATTATAGCTATCAGCAATATATTTTTTGCCCTCCGCAGAAATTAGTGGGTAAACAGTAAAACAAAGGTCATCAGAATAGCTGAAAATTAACAAAAGGAGTTTCAGTTACAAATTATGGGATATGGGTGTATAAGAAAATCATGTTTTGGGGTAAAAATGGTGATACAATTGAGAAATTGCTGAAAATGTTTTTTTTCAGTAGAAACGTTACGGCAATATATGAATATAATTATGATATTTTATATGGTAAAGATGAATATTGATACACTTGTAACCCATATGGAATCCACAGGGATGGTACAGGGAGAATAATTGGGACAGAGAAAGTAGTTAAATAATGACATTTAAAATCTTTATGATTAAAAGCATCTAAAATGAGATAAAATGCGAATAATGTAACATATGGACTAAAATATATAATGAGATAAATTGAAAGGACAGGAAGTAAACAAGTGTATGGTGATTTGATCAATTGTCGAGTATTTACTATGCGAAAGAGAAATTACTAAATTTAGTCTTTGTGACAATTTTGAAGTCTGCCGTTAATTTCTATGGAGAGCCATTTTTTTTAGAGAAAGTGGCATTAAACTCTTTGCTGAGAAGCAAGAATCAAACACAAAAAAGGTTTACATTATATATCGATCAATTTAGTTGCTTCATATAGGATGAAATTTACAGTTGAAGAGAAATCTAAACAACCAACAAGGGAATTATTGTTTGATGATAATTATCAAGCAGAGATTATGTTTTTCCATAATAAAAGAACCCATTCCGTTAACTTACTTTTAACCTTCTGGCAATATAGGGACAACAAAGGGGTAAGAAGTAAGCAAGGCAAGGCTGAACGGCATAACACATAGATGTCATGCCGTGCCTCCTTGCCTTACTCGGGTGTTGCCCTCTTGTTACCAGTCAAGTCCCAAATGTTGGTGTAAATGTATTTGTTTATTTTGTTCTATTATAGCGGAATTTTGCCAGTTCAGAAATGAAGGCAAAAACATACAAGATTCCACTGAAAAACTTACGATTATTAGCTTTTTCACTTAAATATTCCGTTTATGATTTTCTTTTCTTTTTTATTCATATAATTACCTCTCTTTCTCCAACTCTCTGTCACATCCATCAATATTGATCCACCTAATAGGGCTATACTGCTATCTGTGGGGAATATTGGTATTGTCTTAAAACGTCTTTCTAACTCTTCATTAAGGCGCTCTATTGGATTTGTACTTTTGATTTTACTCCAATGAGATTCAGGAAACTGTAGAAAGTTTATTAAATCCAATTTTGCATATTCAATTTCATCAACCAGGTTGTTATAACCTTCTTTTTCAAGTGTTGAGCATAGCCGATTGAAAGCATCGTTGAAACCTTCAAGGCTTATACAATTATTTATTTCCTTTAAGCGCAGAGTAATTATGGGCTTATCTTTGATTTTAATCTGATCAAGGACATTCCTGATCCAGTGAACTATACAGCGCTGTTGAAGTTGGCCAGAATACATCTTATCTAAGGCTTTTGTTAATCCTTTATGTTCATCTCTGATCCATAATTTACAATGTTTGAGACCACGGCGTTGAAGACCTTTAAGATATATTCTCCAATTGGATTCGTTTTCCTTATTTGCCAGAAAATACCCAAGACTTTCAATTTCTCCCTTCGCTGTTAATCCAAGTCCATGTAATACTACTACTGATTGTTTTTGGTGGTTATGGCGCTTTTTGGTAAATTTACCATCAAGCCAGATGTACTCATATTCAGTTGATAGCTGCCGATTATTCCATTTCTCAATCTCTTCTAATAACTTTGCAGTATGACGACTAATTGTACTCCTGGAAAGACCTTCAGATAATAACTCTTTATAAAGATATTTCATATTGCGAGTTGATACTCCGTGAATATAAGCCTCCTGAATTACACCGATTACGGCATCTACGATCCGCTCATAGCGATTTAAGATACTGGGGAAAAAACTACCCCTGCGGCATTTGGGTATTTTTAGGTTAAGCTCTCCAAACCCCGTTATTAAGTTCTTTTTCCTATGACCATTTCGATAGTTTTCTCTCAATTTAGATCGTTGATATCGAATGGCACCTAATTCAACTGAGAATTGAGTTTCGATGATGTTCTGGATCATTTCCTCAAGGGCAACACGGAAATCAAAGTCTTCAAGGTTTTGTGCCAATCTCAGCTTGACAAAATCACGGACTGTAATATTAACAGCAGCGTTCATAGGGGACTCCTTTTTGGTTTTTAGAGATTCTAATAAAGGAGTCTCTTTTTTTGTGGCAACAAATAAATATAAACATCTTTTTCTCCTTCTAAATTTACACCAACTTTTGGGACGTTACCTTGTTACCAGTATGCTGCCAGTATGCTTCTTAAATGCATACAGTGGTGTTTTTGAGGCAATCCAGATAATTTTCTGGAGCAATTTTGCCTGTGCGGCAGAGACATGAAATTTACTTAAAAAAAGGAAGGTTGTTCCTGCCTATACACGATCAGACATCTTAATGGGAGTAGAGAGACAATCATTTTTAAGGGACTGATTGTTTATAAATTATTCTGGAGAGTTGAGAATAAAATTCAGATGAAAAACGGGTGGATGCCAGTTATATTCTTTTCAGGCATCCCCCTGTTTTTTATATATTCGGGGCATGTTTCTAATAGATAAGTGATTAGATAAGTGAGACTTGCAGCGCTAACTGTACTCTGGAAGTGCGGCGAGAATTACGTGCAGTTATCAGTTGCAATCTATGTAATTATCCGCAGCAGTTTTTTCGTCGGGGATGGTTTGATAGCAGTCGTCATCTGCGCCGCACCTGTGAGTACACCAGCGCTGCACATGCACTTATTCGCAGAAAATATTTTAATTCCTGGAGGATGCGTGATATTCTTTTGAGTTGACAGTAAATTGCCAAAACATTTTAAATGAATTACATTCATTTAATAAAAGGTGTATTTATGAGAGGGGTTAAGTTAATTTTTGTATTTGTGGTCATAATAGTCTTTTTTCAGTTAACAGCAGCTGCAGGTGAAGAGCTTGCGGGAATGTTGATGAAGCTTGAAGAGCAGTCTGGTTCTGATCCAGCAATGGCTTTGGAAACCGGGGAAAAAGCGCTGGCAATAGCCAGAGAAGAGAAAGACACAGCCTCTGAATCGAAAATATTCCGGTTAATCGCAGACAGCTATTATTACCTGAATGATTTGAAATCGGCATTGAACTGGTATGAACAGGCAGCGGATCTGGTGAAGGAACTGGAAGGGGATTCATCACCTGCTTATGGAATGCGGCTGGGAGATGTTGCTTACTGTCAGGATTTATTGATGCAATATGAACAGGCAGAAATCACCTATCAGTCAGCATTGAAAATTGCCAAAAAGCTGGATGATAAACCGGAAGAAATCACCATACTAAATAATCTGGGGATAAATTATTATAAACAGGCACGTTATGATAAGGCAATGGAATATTTACAAGACGCACTTCAGGCGGAAGAAACTTATGGTAATGAGGAAGATATATCAACTGTGTTAAACAGCATTGGCATGGTTTATGAAGCCTGGAATGAGGAAGAGAAAGCTATTGGGTACTATCAGCGAGCATTGGCAATTGACCGGAAATATGGTGATCTTTCCAAAATTGCTGTAAGGTTGAATAATCTGGGATATATTTATCGTGATATGGAAGATTATGATCAGGCACTTGCTTATTTACTGGAAGCACTGGAAATTGAGCGTGAGATAGGAAATCCGCATCGGATAATGAACAGGATCAGTAATATAACTTCCTTATACATAGCGCTGGAGCAGTATGATCTTACCCGAGCCTATCTGGAGGAAACAGCAGAATATCTTCAGCAGTATAATAATATTCAGATAAAAGCAACTTATTATGAGAATTATGGTAATTATTATTTTAACAGAAAAGAGTACGGCAAGGCGGTAGAATATCATTTACAGGCATTAGAGCTGGCAGAGGACAACAATCTGGAGTCATTACGATTTTCTTCTTATTCAGATCTGGCTGCGGTTTACAGCGAAAAAGGTGATTTTGAGTCTGCACTATATTATAGAAACAGTTTTATGGGAATGCAGGACAGTTTGTTCACTGAGGAGAAACATAAACAGATAGCAGAGCTGGAAATGAAGTATGAGACGGAGAAAAAGGAAAATGAGATAGAGTTTTTAAAGAAGAATGCGGAATTGCAGGAATTGCAGCTCAAAGCCCATAAGCGGTCACGCAATCTATTATTTCTCGTATTGATATTAGTGATATTGCTGGTGATCGTGATATCAATATCTCTGCGCCGTAAAGCAGAAGTACGTAGAATAAGGCAGGCACAGAAAGCGATGGAACAATCAAGGCTGGCTATCCTGGGTGAACTGGCAGCAGGAATAGTGCATGAGATCAATCAGCCTTTACAGAGTATATCATTTACATTGGAAAATTTGGGAGAAGCATTAAAAGAGGGTTATGCAGATCAGGAGTATATAGAGAAAAAATCTGGATTTATGAATGATGATATTGAGCGTATGCGCCGGATAACTGATCATATTCGCACTTTCTCACACAATCAGTCAGAGGAAAAACAGGAACTGATAGACCTTAATGAAAGCATTCATAATGCATTGCGTATGACCACTGCCCGTTTCAGTAAACATCAGATAAAGATAACAGTGGAACTAACTGATAATTTGCCCAGACTTCAGGGTAATCTTTATAGTTTTGAGCAGGTGATATTGATCTTACTATCCAATGCGCGAGATGCAGTGGAAGAGATGAATCAAAGAGGAATAAAGGGCTATCAAAAGAAAATCTGCGTAAGGTCTGAAGTGCGTGAGGATGGCGTAGTGGTGCAGGTAGCGGATAATGGTGGCGGGATAGCAGAAAATATACAGGGCAGTGTGATGAAACCATTTTATACCACCAAAGAAGCTGGTAAAGGAACAGGACTTGGTTTAGCCATAGCACGGGGAATTATTAATGAAATGCAGGGCAGTATTAATATAAATTCTGCAGTTGGCAAAGGTACAATAATAAATCTTAACTTTGCTAAAACGGGAGATTAAATATATGGATTTGCGAGTAGTGATTTTAGATGATGATAAACGCATCACGATGGAGCTGCAGGAATATTTGCAAAGACAGGGATATTGGGTGGAAACAGCAAATTCATTGGAACAGGGATTAGCACTGATCAGGAAAGAGAAGCCAGATATATTGTTTTTAGACGTGATGCTGGGTGATGCCAATGGACTGGAACTTCTGGAGAAACTGAAAAGTGAAATTGCAGAGCTGGAAGTGATCATGATAACGGGTCATGGAGATATGGACACCGTGATAGAAGCGATGCGACTGGGTGCAATAGACTTTCTTAAAAAGCCGTTTCGGCAGATGGATGCTAAGATAGCTATCAGCAGGACTAGAAAATTTATCAGGATTCAGCAGAAGCTGCAGGAATATGAAGAGCGTAATTCTTTGATATCGATGGAACTGGAAAATTCACTGGAGCGGGAATTCATTGGCGGGAGCAGGCAAATCAAAGAAGTTCTGGAAAACGCCATAAATGTTGCAGGATATGATGTAAACGTGCTGATAACAGGTGAAAGTGGTACCGGGAAAGAGATCGTTAGCCGCATAATCCATTATTCCAGTAACAGAAAGGGAGGGAGTTTCTTTCCTATAAACTGTTCAGCAGTACCAGAGACATTGATGGAGAGCATATTTTTTGGACATAAGAAGGGCTCATTTACTGGTGCGATAGATGATAGAAAAGGGGTTTTTGAGCTAGCAAGAGGGGGAACATTGTTTCTGGATGAGATTGCAGATATGCCGGTGGAGATGCAGAGCAAACTTTTGCGAGTGATAGAAGAGAAGAAATTTAGAAGAATAGGGACTGAGCATGATATTGATTCTGATGTGCGGATAGTGGCAGCTACTAATCATGATCTGGGCAGGAGTATTGAGGAAGGTAGTTTCAGGCTTGATCTTTATCATCGTTTAAATACCATAGTCATAGATATTCCCCCGCTGCGAGAAAGGCGGGAAGATATAAAACCTTTACTGGAGCATTTCATTAATAAATTCTGTGGTCAAAATGGCAGAGTAGTTCCCGAAATCAGCAAAGAAGCTCTGCAATTACTTAAAAGTTATGATTTTCCGGGTAATGTGCGGGAATTGAAAAACCTGACTGAAAGGGCATTGATACTCAGTAAAGATAAAGTTTTGGGTGCGAAGAGCTTTCCGGTTTGCAATAATGGTAATAAAGACAATTGCGTAGAAAATGAGACCTGGAATCTGGAAGATAAAGAGCGTGAAATGATACTGAGTGCTCTGCAAAAGACGGATGGCAATCAGACAAAAGCCGCAGAGATATTGGGAGTATCAAGACATACCTTGATCAGGCGACTGGAGAAATATCAAAAAGTGAACGGTGAATAGTGAAGAGTGAAGAGAGGAAGAAGGGGAAAGTGAGAAGGGTGTTAGTCGTTAGTCGTGGATTGTAGCAAGATGGGACATTGTAGCAGATTGCTACAAAAAATTTGCTACAACTGGGGGAATATTGAGGAAGAGGAAAATAATACAGAGGACACTTAATTTAAAGATAACTTGAATAATTAAATATAGATACTGATTTTATAGTAAATTTTGGAAGAGAAATATCACCATGTGGAACTCGGACTGCTTATAGTAAAAGTAATGAAACCGAGGTATATGATATGAAAAGCATACTTGTCTTAGATGATGACAGCAGGATTTGTGATGAACTGGCAGAATATCTTTTGCACAGGAATTACGATGTATTTACAGCAGGGAAACCATCACTTGCACGCGAGATGCTTACGGAAAAGGATATAGGTTTAGTGTTTCTGGATATCAATTTGCCGGAAATGAATGGGATCAGCTTCTTAAAAGAAATCAAGCAGAAATATCCCCTAACTAAGGTAGTGATGATTTCGAGTAATGTTAGTGACAGGATAAAAAAAGATGCATTGGAGAGAGGCGCAGAGAGCTTCTTTTCCAAACCAATCCATTTCTATCAAATTCAAGAAGAAATAAATAGAATAAATAAAACAAACTGGAGGGAGTTATGAAAAACTCTATGATTTTTTTGGTTTTACTTTTTGTGGTATCGGCATTGTTTTCTAATAATGATATAGTGCCAGCGAATGTAATTGAAGACATAGCAATGAGGAATGCCGAAGCTCTTTGGGGGGAAGTAACCAAAGGTGACGTGATTCCGTATTATTACAGTGATGAAGAAATTGTGGCTTATCGATACAATTTCTTTAAAGGGGATAAATTTCCTGATGAACCTGATATCTCAGCGAATGAGGGATTTTGCTCGATGCTTTTGAGTGCACGCAGAGATATGCCAGTGATACTGCAACACTCTGAATCTCTTTCCCATGAGTATTTACTTGGTGATAAATTACGGTCTTTGGCAGAAGAAGAGATAGGAAAAGGTTATACTCTGGAAAAAACATACTATCTGACAACTGCTAATGTGTGGTATTGTGTGAGTAACAATGGAGAAAGAAAATATATTAGAGTATTACCTCCAGCAAAAGTAGTAGAAGAAGGGGATTTTATTGAGTTTGCAGAAAGTATTGATTTTTTTTGTGATAGAGAAGATTATAGTGCTGAATGGTCAGCATTTGAGAGTGGTGAGCGGGAATTAACCAGAAGTCAGGTATGTCTTGTAAATCATGAATACATGCCATTTTATCCCTGGCATTATGGCTGTGGACCTACGGCAGCAGCAATGCTTCTTGGCTGGTATGATTATAACTCCATTAATACTGTGCAAAATTACTCTAAACTTGTGGATTGGGTTTTTGCAGAAGTCGATGGAGCATCTATTGATTATCACGTGCCAAACACATCATGGGAACTGAAAGAAGATATGGAAACAGACGATATTGGAGGAACATTTTGTAGAAACATGGTGTCAGGGACATTGGCAGTAACAAATGATCGGAATAATTATGAATTTACCGGGTCAAGATATCAAGATCATGAGCCGAACTGGTATTTTGATCGTGTACGTGACTATGTGCAAGATGGATTTCCTATGATGCTTTGGATCAATGAGAATCATTTCGTCACAGCTATGGGATACAATGAAACCGATAATACAGTAGGTGTACATGACCCCAATTCTTCGGTTATTGAGTGGTATGATGAATCGATAATTGGAGAAGCTTATACAATAATTCCCGGAGGAGGGTATGGCAATGCCATAAATCTTTCATATCCCCATGGAGATTTGCGTTATTATCAGTCTGGAGCAGGAGATTCAGGAGAGGTATATGCCGGTACTGATATATGCGAAATCAGTTGGCAGGGTGATACACCAGCAGGTCAAAATCAAACAGTAAGCATTCTTTATGCAACAGACAGTGAAGTTAATACTGCGAATTATATTGTGAATAATATCCCTGATATTGGTCATCACATCTGGACAGTGCCAAATTATATAGATTCGGAGAAATGCAGGATCTGGGTTCGGCTCTATGATCAGAACGGGACATTGATAGGAGCTGATGGCAGTTATGGAGATTTTACCATTATTCCAGGTGGCAGTTTAGGGGAACTTCCTGAAGACCTGGGGATACTCACGGAGACTGACCCGGATTTCTTCATGCTTGATCATCCAACCAATAACTGGGGCATAGCAGGAGTACGGTCAAACGACATATATGATAACTGGGGAATCAGGCTATATAGTGATACCTCTTTCTCGCAGGAGACTGTGTGCTCAGAGGATTATTTTAGAAACGTAAATTTCATAGCCATTGATGGAAATCACACAGCATCTTATGACATGGGAGTGAGAGTGGGGCATTATGATGATGAAACAACTTCCAGTAATGCACGAGTAGAGAAAGAGGGCGGTGCCGGAGAGAATCTGGTTAGCGGATTAAATCCGGTGGAAAGCTGGCAATCAACGGACGTTGTTCAAATCTGGGATACATATTTGAATCCGGGAGTATATTCCATCTCGCTTGATATTCTCTCGGGATCTGCTGATTTGAACATAGGATTTTTTTCATCACAAAACAGTGACTATTTTCAGTCAATAGGAGACATGGTCACCTGGGGTGCCAGTAATGGAGCAGGAGAAGATGAATCAATTTCAGTAACAATTACGGATACTGATTATTATGGGGTATGTGTATGGTCAGAGAATGATAATTCCTGCACTTACCGGATAAATATAGAAGGACCAGGAGTATGGAGTGGAGCAGTTAGCACATACTGGTATGAGGAAGGAAACTGGGTAAACGGAATTGTACCTGATGAGGATACTGATGTTTTGATCCCTGAAGGTGCAGCAAATTATCCAGTGATAGGTTATTTTGATACCAACCAATGCAGAAACCTGACTGTTGCTGAAGGTGCAAGTTTAACGATTGGAAACCGATCTTTAGCAGTATATGGGTCAGCAAATATACATGGTGAAGTTCATTTAGCAAGTGATGGTCCTCAGGCAAGATTACAATTATTCGGAAATGTTCACTGGTATGGGACATCCCATCTCTACGATACTGCCGGGGGGCAAATAAACATACAAGGTAGCTGGTATGCTGATGCGGGTGCAGAGGTTACTTTAAATTACAGTGAGGTTATGTTTCTGGGATCAGAAGATGCATTGATTCGAATAAATGCAGAGAATCATGTGTTTTATGAGCTGATTATCTATAAACAGAATGACCATGAAGTTGTATTCAGCTCCGAATCTGATCAAGAGCTGGAAGTAATATTTCATTTTTATGTATATCCAGGTGCTGAATTTAGAGTACTTACCGAAGCTGCTGTCATGGTGCATGGCACTTTTTCAGTCAATGAAAACGCAAAAGTCACCTTTGAAGAAGGCACGCTGAATTTTGTCGATGCAAGTGCCTTTACCCCTGGAATAACCAGTATATATAAGGATATTAACATAGTTAGTGGTGCAGATATGGGTATGTACGGTGATATCGAATTAGAGTCACTGGTTATTGACGGTTCATTAAGTGCAGAAGATATTGAGATAATTGTTTCTGGGGACTGGATCAGAGAATCCGGTACATTTGCAGGTACTAATACTACAGTAATTTTTAACGGTGAAAATAACAATCAGTATGTGAATGAGACAAATTTCAATACGGTTATACTTGATAAAGACTTTGGTGGAGAACTGATTGTATCCAATAACAACGAATTTGTCTGTCAAAGCTTGGAATTTGATTTAGGAACAGTGAGGGTAAATGGAGGAAGTTTTATTGCAGAAGACCTGGCAGATCCTCGTGTGCTGGGTAATTATATACTCGAAAGCGGAACGATAGATTTGCATCAGGGAACCACCAGTTTTGAATATGTGGATCTGGATGCGAATATCTGGATATATGAAGGAGAATTCAATATTCATGGAGGTTATCCCTGGCCCAGTGAATGGGCAACTTCCAGAAATATAACCGTTTACATGGAAGATGGAGTGCTTGATTTCAAGGATAATGGAATATTGATCTCAGAAACGGGTCATGAGCTTAATGATATCATCACTGGCGGAATTATCAGAACCAGTGGAGATTTTAAAGTGGAGAATGACAGTTTCAGTCCCACCGGTGGTCAGATTGAGCTATATGGCGGAGGAACGGCTTATTGTTACAATAATTCCGGGAGCAGCTTTCGCAATGTGCGTGTAAATAAAGGATCAGGCACACGTGAAGAGGAAGAAAGAGACCGTTTAAACAGAGTGATATTTAATTATGATACTACAATTGATGGTGACCTGGTGGTGGAACACGGGTTTATCCAGATCAATGATATCACTTTGTCAATTGGTGATGATCTTTTATTTTATGGTGGCTTAAATATGGATAGTGAAGATGATATAATAAATGTGGCAGATGACGTTACCTGGTTTAATGGTTCAGGGGCTTATGTAACTGATGGAGAATTTCATGTGGGTGGCAATTGGACGTTTTATAATGGGATAGATTGCGAGTTTGAACCTTGTAATGTGGTATATTTTGATGGAGGTATTCCCGCGTATATTTATTCATATTCTACTGAAGCCTGCTTTGGAGATGTAAAGATAGACAAAACTAACTGTCAAGTTTCAATACATGACTATAATAATAACACAGTTCAAATTTCAGGAGATCTGGAAGTGTTATCAGATAACACTTTTGATGTATATGGAAACGAATTGACAGTGGATGGGATGATAGACTTGTATACCGATTCAGCTCTTACAATTGATACTGGAGGAGAACTAAATGTAAGCAATCTGGTTATGCAGGGAAATCTGTATATGTATGCGGGAACAGTTACCGTAATCGATAATTTTCATCAGTATTCCTCTGGTCATATAGCGATATGGGAAGGTGATTTGATATTAGATATGCCCTATGAAGGCAGCCATGAATCTATTAACGGGTATTTAGTTATATACGAGGGAAATATGCAGGTGACCAATAATGGAATTCAGTTTGGGGAAGATGCTGATTTCACACAGAGTCATGGAACAATGAAAATTGGCTGGGGATTTCGAGCACTATATACGGAAACTGTTGAACTGAATGGAGGCAGTATAGAATTCATAGGTAGTATGAATTCCCAGATCAATTTAGCTGATGATGTTTCTTTTAATGACGTTATTATCAATAAATCAGGGACTACCGGGAATTGCACTATGCAGTCAGAACTGCAGATCAATGGTGATCTAACGTTAAATGATGGACGATTGACAACAGGAGATTTTGATCTTGATGTGGTTGGTTCAGTTTATATAGGAGAAGAAGGAAGACTTACCGCAGGAAACAATGATATCCAGGTAGGAGGAGACTGGACAAATGAACATGGTATTGATGGATTTGATGAATCCACGAGTACTGTCAGGTTTTTAGGAGATATCCCCGCAGTTATCAATAGCGATGAGACCTTTTATGATCTGGAAGTTTTTAAGCAGACCGGGCAGAATTATTACTTGGAGCTTGCCGAAGGGAAATCTGTGCATGCTTTAAGAGATTTACTAATCTATGATGGTACATTTATGCTGCATACTGATTGTTTGCTGGATGTTGACAGAGACATTACCATTGGTGGTGTTGGAGGACTTAATTGTTACTTTCTGGATGAGAATATTACAATCCACGTGGGTGATAATTTTCTCGATTTAAACGTTGAGGTAAACATTATGGACGGTTTTATTGCGGGGCAGTCACTTGTGGTCTTTGATGGTGTAGCTAATCAGACTGTGCAAACATACAAGGAAGATTTTGATTTTAATGACGTCATTATAAATTGTTCTGGAGAATATGTGTCAATTAATGATAACATCAATGTTTTGGGTGACCTACAAGTAATGGATGGGGAATGGCATAATGGCGGAGGTGAGCTCACCCATTATTTTCATGGAGATGTGATTTTATGTGAAGATGGCTGGTGGGATTATGAGACTACTGTGGTATTTTATGGACCGAATGAGGCTGCTTATGATGATTTCGGTGGCGGAGTTACTTTCAATAATGTGATTATAGATAAAAATCCTGAGGGAGATAGAAATATCAGCAGAGATAACAATGCTTTAACTCTGGCATCAGATCTTATTTTGCTTCAGGGAGGAGATTTAACGATTGAAAGTGGAACTTTGATCTGTGAAGGTAATGAAATTAACTGCACAGGAGATGTGACTATCAATGATGGAACACTTTATCTGGAAAGCGATTCCGAACTACGGGTGGGTAATGAATGTGCCCTGGATGTAAATGCCGGAGGTTCGCTTATATGCATGGGAACTGAGGAATATCCCGTGGAAATCACCAGTTATGATGCAGGAAATTATCATGAGTTAAATATCAACACAGATGGCACAATTGCTGCTGAATATACTACTTTCAAATACATGTCAGCAGATGGAGTATATGTGACTATTGACGGTATTGTTGAAGAGGATCATGCTTTCAATCATTGTATTTTCAGAGATGGAATTGAGAATGGCTCTCTTTTCAAAATCCGCAATGATCAGGAACTTACTTGTTATGATGCAGCATTTCCTGAAAATACCTGGGGAAGCTCCTACAACGTACACCGAAACATGAATGCTGGCAACCTGGAATTTATCAATGCCAGTGGGGCTTTTTCTGGAGAAAGTTATGATTATGACCCTTATAATCGTGTTGACTGGATTATCATGACTCCTCCTGAGATAACTGTTTATGCTGATGATCCCATGGATTATGGTGAGATTATTGTTGGAGAAATGGGTTCAATTGGTATTGATATTGAAAATACGGGAACAATGGATCTGACAGGAACGATAACAACTCCCGAAGGATATACTGTATCATTTTGGGCAAGAGATGGGGAAGAAATATTAAACCGAAATGCTCTTGCTTTCACCGTGGAAGGTGAAGGCCTTCATTCTTATCGGGTAGATTTTGAGCCGACGGAATTGATGACTTATGCCGGAGAGATAGTGATTGAGCATAATGCAGACAGCGATACTGAGATTGTGAATGTCACCGGTATCGGGATACCAATTCCACCGCCAGCCTGCGAAATCTGGAATGAGGAATTTGCCTTTGGAGATGTGGTCATCAATGAAAGCAGAACAGATTGGTTTAATATTTATAATTCCGGAGGATCAACTTTGGAAGGTTCTATTGCTGTGCCGGAAGGATATACCATTGATGAAGAAGTCTGGCGAAGTATAGATAACCCTGAAGAAGAACACCATCGTGAAACGATGAACACCCGCAATGTAATCGACCTGGAAATTGAACCTGGCTATATGGTAAATTTTACACTCGTATTTGAACCTGTAGAATTACAGGAATATAATGGTGTTTTAGCAATTAGTCACAATGCTCCTGGTGGTGAAACATTGATTGATATCACTGGAAGAGGTGTGGAAGCCATATTGAGTTTTGATCCTTATGTTTTAAGGAGCGTATTGACACCAGGAGAAACGGAAACCCAGGTTTTGACGCTGGGAAATGAAGGAAATCTGGACATTAATTACCTGGCTTATGTTGGGTATGAGAATGTTAACAATATTATAATAAATGAGGGATTTGAAGGTGATTTTCCGCCAACTGGCTGGAGTACAGTAACAAGCGGATGGGAGAACTGGTATCAGAGTGATTATGATGCTTTTAATGGAGATTACTGTGCGGAAGTATCTTCAATGGAAGAAGACGTCAGGATCACTACATCCTGGTTTACTGCAACTGAAGACTGTCTGCTGAGATACTGGAATAAAGGTAATGAAAATTACTGGGAAGAATGGATGACAGGTTCATTTCAGGTGGAAGTGACTACAAATGGCAGTGACTGGACAGTTTTATCAAGTATTTCCCAGGAATTTCTGCCTTATGATTGGGAAGCAAGAGGAATAGCATTAGGTGCTTATGCCGGGCAAAATATCAAAGTGTCATTTCATGTTTTGGACAATTCTATGGGAAGAGGAGCTAAGCTTGATGATGTGGTAATAACAGGTGAGGCAAATCCAACATATCAATGGATATCTTTAAATAATGCCAGTAATGTAACAGGTATCATACCTGCTGGAAATCCTGCAGAAGAAATTCAGGTTACCTTCAATTCGGCGGGACTTGTAGATAGTGATTATTATGCTGATGTATATCTTTTAAGCAATGATACTTCTGACCCAATGATGAATATTTCAGTGGCTTTCAATGTGGGAGTATATGATATGACGGTTACTCCTGGCAGTCTGGATTTCGGTGAAATAGAAGCAGGGACGACTTTTACACAGCAATTTACTCTTTTGAACAGTGGAACTCTGGAGCTGGATGGAGTGATAACTATGCCATTGGGTTACTCAGTGGAAGAGCCAATGCCTGGGATGAGAAATGATGTACTGGAATATCATCTTTTCCAGGGTAACAGTTTCACCTATAATGCTATATTTGCTCCTGAGACTCATGGGAATTTTGATGGGGATATTAGCATCAGCAACGTCTGGAATGATGCAGTGGAACTTTTGCCAGTAACAGGTACAGGTCTGGCACCGGAAATGGAGTATTCTGGAGATATGCTGTTTATTGAGCAGCAACCGGGAAATACTACTACCAGTACTTTGACACTTTCAAATAATGGTAATGATGATCTGGAATATTCAGCAAGTGTTGATTATATGCGAGATAATCGGGATGTATTAGTTTCTGAAGGTTTTGAAAATGAATTTCCGCCTATGGATTGGTACACTGAAGACCTGGCAATGATGGGTGATTGGTGGCAGGACATGATGTATCCTCACAGTGGCACTTATGCTGCTGTTGCTGATCCTTATATGATGGAGGATGCCAGACTGGTTAGCCCAATGTTTACTGCTACTGCTGATTGCCAGTTATCATATTTCATCAGAACATATAATCAACCTGATGCAGGAGGCAACTTTGGCATAGAAGTCTCGACCGATGGCATGACCTGGACATTTCTGGATGAATTTGATCTGAGTACTCTTACTATGACGTATCAGCAGCGCACTCTTTCGCTGGCTGATTATGCAGGTTCCAATATTCAAGTTGCCTTCCGGCTTTATGACAATATTGATTATTTTTGTGCCGGTGCACTTGTTGATGATGTTGAGATTACCGGAAGTCCAGTGGCTCTTGATGAATGGCTTACGCTGAATGGTGAAGAGAGTGTTTCCGGAATTATTGAGCCCGGAAATAGTGAAGATATTTTGGTTGGATTTGATGCTGAAGATTTGCCGGAAGGCTGGTATATGGCAGAAATCGTGATTGATAGTAATGACCCCATGATGCCGCAGCAATGGATAATGGTAGAAATGAATGTGGGATATCCTCATATCAGCGTCTATCCCGATTCTCTTGATTTCTGGGATACTGTTATTGGAGAAGAAACCTGGCAAAGCTTCAGTATTGAAAACATGGGTTCGCTGACTTTGACTGGTGATATTAACATACCTGAGGGATTTACAGTTCTATTAGATACTCTGAACATTTTTAGAGAAGGTGAAGACAGCAGAGCAACTCGTACAACTTATCCCATTGAGATTGATCCCTGGATGAACCAGAATTACTATGTGATCTTTGCTCCTGAAGCAGTACAAAGCTATGGTGGTGAACTTGTTATCACCCATAATGCTCCAGAAGATGAAATTCATATTCCCTTAGCAGGACAGGGATGTAGTGCACCTGAGGTAAGTACTGCGGAAATCACAGAAATAACTGAATACTCAGCGCTTGGTGGTGGAGTAGTTATTCATGATGGAAATAATACTGTAGATACTCGCGGGATATGCTGGAATGAAGCCGGAAATCCGACAATAGATATGGACATGTTTACCGAAGATGGTGAAGGATTGGGAGAATTTGTCAGTGAGATGCAAACTTTAATGCCTGGTACTACATACTATGTAAGGGCTTATGCCACTAATTTCTATGGCTGCGGGTATGGAGAGGAAGTAAGCTTTGTTACCATTGG
>Ga0207996_1000226_pt1 | contig 52927 bp, 41 predicted proteins | sample AntAceMetag02UKG_FD_184773 | JGI IMG/M metagenome (GOLD analysis project Ga0207996, IMG submission 184773) | Saline lake microbial communities from Ace Lake, Antarctica - Antarctic Ace Lake Metagenome 02UKG (SPAdes) (version 2) | ecosystem: Environmental > Aquatic > Non-marine Saline and...
CCTTCTCTCAGGCTTCGCATAATTCGTTGCCTTACTATGCGCTGAGTTCTGTACCGACCTGCTGGTTAGGCTTTAGTCGGGCTGGTTTTCCAGCTTGCTTACATTAGCTTTCTTGGCGCACGGGACACCATACTAAATTATTTGAGGACCTAAGATTAAAAATAATAGATAATTTAGTATGGTGTCCCTGAATTACGTTCGAAATCTTCCTGTAAGGTCTTGACAATAGCCGGATTATAGTATATAATACAAAGTATTATGAAATATTGTCTAATACTTCTTGTAAGTGTCCTTGCGTTTACATTAACAGGTGTGTCGTTAAATTCCTTATCACCTAAAAAACCTGTTCCTGTACGACTCCACCCATTCGTGAAAAATGCGTTAAAAACGAAAGGATACCTCGCTAAGGATTCATTTTTTAAAGGGCTGAAGGAGACTATAGAAGATCGTGACAAGATTTCTCTCAGTGATGATGATGTGTTTAATATCATTATGATTATTAAAAAATTAAATAATACTGCAGGTGTCCATAGTTCTCAAATAAAAGATGTTGTTCTTGAACTGAATCAATATCTCGAAAAATTTGATTCGAATAAATCTATGGTAGGTAAGATACAGTTAGAAGAATTATTACTTCCTGTCATAGATGAAGCCGGAAAAAAACACTATGTGCCGATTGTATTTGTTTATTTAGGTAATAAAAGTGCGCTTGTATTTTACTTGATTCCTGATAAAGAAAGTGAAGCATTGGTTGAAACTGGAACAGCCGATATTGATTTAGATCGCGTCATTCCTGTGGATGATTTCGGGGTAAACAATATAAAAGTGGTGTTATTAACATCAAGAGATAGGCTCATTGCACAGGCTCTCAAGGAGGGAATCATTGAGCAAACAGTTAATAACCCTAGCCGAAAGCTCGTCACTTCACAAACTTTACAAAAGGCATATGACGTATTGTCTTCAAAAGAACCGTATTATTGGAAAAAGGAAATATTTAAACTACTCAATTTACCGATACCTAAATACCTTTCAGAAAAAGACGGCTGGAAAACATTCTTACACGATGTGTTAATAAAGAGTAATAGTCTCATTACGAATAAAAAATACACCCAGTTCGGTTTGGATGCAATGAAGATTAAAATATATACGGTTCGTGTTCCGTCTGAGCATGATGGTTTTGTGTATGAGGATGGGGCAACAAGATTAGTTTATCCACATCTGTCCCTGAAGAAAAGCAAACATGGGTATTCTCAAGGTGAGTTGGAATTGTATCTTCCGGAATTTATCGTGGATAAAAAAAAGGATAAGGGAATATTCTATCAATATAATATGGGCAATGTGCCAACCGAGGTATTGTTAGCGCAGATGATTGATAGAGCATTGGCTGTTGAGATATTTGGTCTTCCGGATTATTGGATGGCAGTTGAGACTATTCGCCTTAATTTTAACGACTTTGTTGCAATAAGTGAAGTAATGCTCTACAAAATATGTTGTGCTAAAGAAGTAAACGATAATAAATTTATCAAAAGATTTAATGATGAATATGCATCAGTAAAGACACCAAACGCTCGCATGAAATATATGATTGAACTTATGAACGATGAAGTTAATTTTTTATGGGATAAGAAGCTCATGTTTCCCACTACAAGTGTTTCAAAAAGATCCTGGGATAAAGTGTTGACCAAAAAAGAATGTATAGAGCTTAGCAGTATACCTTTAATGAAAGATATCAAAAAGTTAATGAGTACGCAGAACAAGGATGAAAATCAAATTACTGATACTGCTTCGCAAATTATGCTTGAGATATTCGATAGAATAGAAAATGAATTTATAGATAAAAAACTGTTAAGTGAGATTCGTATGTACGCACGAAAATCGTTTATTGCTGTAAAAAAGAAAAAATACAGTACTGCAGTATATTTCTGGGGTAAATTAAGAAACAGAGAGTCGTGGCTTAAGTCGGGAAATAATATGGAGGTGGAAATAAGAGATAAAGTTCGCAACAGTAAGAATTTCATGCTGTTAGACCTTCTCGGTAATTTTCTTGACTATCATTACGCGCAATACATCGAAATACATGGTGTTGCCTCATTAGAATCTATTGTAGGAAAAAATTACATGGTTGACGGTCAAATACGATTGATACGAAACGATAAAGAATTTAAGAAAGTATATAGTGATTTAAAGCCGTGGGAGATTATAGTGTTGCAATACATACCAGTGCTTTACGAAGAGATAGCGAATGTTGGGGGGATAATAACCGGTAATGTTGGTGCTATACAGTCTCATGAAGCAACGCTTGCACGTGAGATGGGGATTCCTGCCGCATCAATATACCATGCCCCGAAATTATTGGAACGACTAGACCGTAAGTGGGTAACATTTACCGTTTTTGGCGACACTGCTTCCATTGAACCATTTATAGACGAAAGAAGGATTGAAGCGGCGATGAATGTCCCGCCAAGCGATACTGAAAGAAAAATTGAAATACCGTGCGTTTATGTTAGTTCACTCGTTAACTATGTTAATGGCCTTGAGCAAATAGATTCTTTTGAAGAAGTAGGTAATAAGGCGTACAAACTGGCAGTCTTAAAAAGAAAACTGGATCTGCCAAAAGTGAGTGTTCCTGATGCAGATGCTGTCCTATTTTCAGCTTATCACAGATTTCTTAAGGAAAATCCTGAGCTCAAAAAATATATAGAGGATACTGTAGTAGGGATTGAAACAAAAAACGAAGATGAAATGATGCGGAAACTTCAGAAAATACGCCAAAAAATAATAGACACACCTTTGCCGGAGCAATTACGTGAGGAAATAACCAAAGGGTTGAAAGAAGGGGTGTTTAAGGATAAACAACCGGTTGCTGTCCGTTCGTCCACAAATGCTGAGGATTTACCGAATATGAGCGGTGCAGGATTGTATGAATCGTACCTAAATATTAAGACTCTTGACGAAATAATTGTGCATATAAAAAAGGTATGGGCGTCATTATGGAAACGGGAATCGTTTATGTGGAGAAAAGTTTTTGGCATTAATCATTTTGAGGTATATCCTGCTGTAATAATTCAAAAGATGGTTCCTGCGGATTTGTCGTTTGTTATATATACCGCAAATGTGCGGGGGAAAAAAGGGAAAAAGACTAATCAAGTGGTTATTGAGATGGTTGCCGGTATGGGTGAATCACTTGTTGGTGATGGGAGTCAGTACGTTGGGCATCCCGCACAATTCATATATGACAAAAAAAAGGATGCGTGTGTTTCAATAAAGCTTGGGGATCGAACAATAAAAGCGGTACCGGATAAAAAAGGAGGGCTTAAGACTGTTCACGACGATACATTAAATAAAGATCGGTTAGAAAAGCTTGTCGGTTCTTCTCTCAGTGAGTTTGTCAGTAGGATCGGGAGAATAGCTGTTGAAGATGAACTGATATTTGAAAAACCACAGGATATTGAGGCTGTCTATACTAATAAAGATGGTATTGATCAATTTGTCATAGTGCAATCTCGTGATATTGTCGGTTTTGATTATTATCCGGTACGTGACGATATTCTTATTAAAAAATACGGTGAAATGGTGGATAATATAGGGAAAGAAATGTTGCCCTACTTAGATAAAATGCATTCAACGGAAGAGTTTGCTGTGATCGAGGAAGTATTTCGTTATCCATTCCTTACGATGGAGGAAAGTGAATTTCGCTATCGCGTACCAATATTGAAGTATATATTTCGCTATAAAAATATTGGGCCAAAGATCTTATCGCGCTTGTTATGGTATCCCATGGGTGGTCATAAAGATTATTGTGGCTGGCTGAAAGAGTTTTCTCCTCGTATGCTAGCAAAACTATTTACGTTGATGGTTGTTGATCTAAATAACGAAGAAATTAAAAAGATATTTAAGCTTAATGCTTATATGATTACACGATCTATTGCTAATATGGGTGTAGAAAAGAGTAAAAAAATATTAAAGGACATTCGGGCAGAAAAGCTTGCAATGATTGTAAATGAAATAAATCATTACTATGAAAACTTTGATAGAATTGTAATAAAAGAGAACAAGGTACAAGAAGTAGAGATGAGGGACGTTATTATCGCTATGATCAATGTTATGGGACACAATCAAAAGGCGCGGTTTCTGTCGTCATTAGAACCAGGTTCTAAAAACTGGCTTTTTCAGGGAGATGAAAAGATACTGATAGAGGGTAGTTCTATAGAGCATCCTGAGTTATCAATACTGATTTTAAGTGATAACCCAGAAGAGTGCTGGAATATTCTTGATGTTATCGAGGAAAAGAATATACACATGTGTGTGCCCGTTGATAAAAGGATAGAAGAGAATATTAGCAGTACTTCGGTAAAGAGGGCTGTGAAACGCATAGACCCTTTTATTATAGTCCTTGACGTTAGTGGATGGAAAGCTGATGATCCAGGTTCAGGTAAACCGGTAATCGATTTTCTTTATTGGTTAAAGAGAGCTAAATTACGTTCTCAAGTAATTCTTATTGCTCGTAAGGGAATTCAAATACCTTCTTCTTTTTATGATGATTATGGAGTAACAGAAGTTATTGAAAAGGATGACATATTTTTAGAAAAAGTGCCTGCCGCAATTACGAGTATTATTAATGAAATCAAGCAATCGGAATTTTATGCAAAGGTCTATCCCCGTTCGTTGCAATTAGAAATAGATGATCATGATATGCGTAGAGAAAAGTTTGATGATCGATCATGATATTTCGCAAGTTTATTCTCAAAAGGGTAGTTAAAGACACATGAAATATCAACATAGCATATATGTTGCTTGAGCTGTGATGCTGTTTAAAAATGCCAGAGGTCGGAATCGAACCGACACGTCCTTGCGAACGGAGGATTTTGAGTCCTCTGCGTCTACCAATTTCACCACTCTGGCATATATCTACGTAATGAGTATATGAAATTATCAAAATGTATGGTCTATTGCAAGATAATTGTACTCTAATACCTGTGTAATAATAATTAATTATATTTTCTTCTAAAGTTTTTGAGTGATTGAGGAGGGGATAGTATCTGAGACATAATAATGCCTTGGGTAATAGGATCCTCGCCCTTTAGGATAGTGTCAAGAGTAGATTCAGCTTCCGGGGAAATAGAATCTATGTGTGATAGTGCGGGTGTAGGTTTCTCGTGAATATCTTTTTTTTGATATGTTTCGGTAATCTGTGAGGAATCAATCCATTCTGGTTGTGGTCGGGGAGTCGGAAAACCAAATCGTAACTCATTACGTTCTTTTTGAATCCTTTCGGTATTAATATCATCTACTTCAATGGGTTTAGGTGTAGCGGTGGATCGAACGTTAAGTTTACCCTGAGATTTAAGGTTTTTTATTGTTCTTATAATTGAAGTGACAAAGCTAAATATTGCAAATAATATAAATAAATAGATTAGTGGTTCAAAAGACATATATACCTATAAAAAAATAAAGTTATTATCTACGTATTAATTTTGATGAGGTTTGCCCTTATCTTTTTCTTTATCTTTGTTTGCTATTGTTTCTCTCATTGATGTGTCTGCCATAACGTTTTTTAAATTGTAATAGTCCATTATGCCAAGATTCCCTTCATGGAATGCGTGCGCGATTGATTTAGGGATTTCAGCTTCAGCTTCAATAACTTTTGCACGCATCTCCTGAACGCGAGCTTTCATCTCCTGCTCTGTCGCAACTGCCGCAGCTCTACGTGTTTCAGCGATTGCTTGTGCGACACGTTTATCCGCTTCAGCTTGATCTGTTTGTAATTTAGCTCCTATGTTAGCTCCAATATCAACATCAGCAATATCTATTGAAAGGATTTCAAATGCTGTTCCGGAATCGAGTCCTTTTTCAAGCACCATTTTAGAGATTTTATCAGGGTTCTCTAGAACCTCTTTGTGAGTGACTGCAGATCCGATAGTAGTAACGATCCCTTCCCCAACACGGGCAATGATAGTTTCTTCGGTTGCCCCGCCAACAAGCCGGTCAATATTTGTGCGTACTGTTACCCGTGCTTTTGCTCTCACCTGAATACCATTTTTAGCAATGCCGTCTATTGTATCCCTGCCTTTTGTAGGGTCAGGGCAGTCAATTACTTTGGGGTTCACGCTCATATGTACGGCAGACAAAACGTCTCGTCCAGCAAGATCAATTGCCGCTGCTTGTTTAAAAGCAAGTTTAATATTTGCTTTATCGGCTGAAATTAATGCACGTACTACATTTGTAACACTTCCTCCAGCAAGAAAATGTGCTTCAAGATCATTTGTTGTTATCTCTATACCTGCTTTTGTAGCCATGATTGATCCATCAATAATGATAGTAGGGGGTATGTTTCTCAATTTCATTCCGATAAGATTTGGGATGCTTACATGAGCACCGGATGCGAGTGCCCTAATCCAGAGTTTGATAAAATAAAAGAAAACAAATATAAAAATGATTGATACGGCAAGAATAAGTCCCATGAATACTTGCATGTAAAATCCTCCTTGTGTTAGATTTTCTTTACAATAACCTTGTTATTTTTAATCGAAATAACCATGATTTTTGATCCGCGTTCAATATATTCAGCGTCACTTACAACATCAATACGTTCACCTTGAATTTCAGCTATTCCTGATGGCCTTAAAAAACTAATGGCTAATCCCTCTTGATGTAAGAGAGGGGATAAATCTTTTTGTCGCGGGGAATAATTAGATTCTGATGTTTGCAAGGTAAGCGAACGGCCCAGTTTAGTTTTTGGGAACAATTTGCTCGCAATAAATATTGCAAGACTCGTAATAACGATCGTTCCTCCGAGATAATATGTTCCTACTTCTGTTCCAAGTGACATGTAACACATTATGATAGAGACTATTATACATATTGTTCCGATGATTCCACATATCATACCTGGTAAAAAAATCTCAGCGCACAAAAATATCAAACCAACAATTAGTAAAATAAGAATAATATTCATGTGTATAATTATACCTTTTTTACAATTATTTTGTTACCACTTATTTCAATAATCTTTATAGGTGATCCTTTATCGACATGATCGCCGTCAGTTATAACTTCATAGTTCTTATCATTAAATAGACCTTTGCCCGTCGGTCGTAATGTAGTGTGAGCTTTACCGATGTCTCCACAGCTCAGTGGAAGCGGCGGTTCAGACGAACGGTAACCAGAAATAGAATTTTCGCTGTTGGTTAAAATGATTCCATGCCCGAATACTGTTTTGGGTAAAATGTACCTAAAGATAATAATCGAGAGAAATATCCCGAAAAAAAGTGATGACCCGATGATAGTAACTGCCTGCCATATATGATCATGAGGAATAGGTAGATTTGGTATTGGTCGTTTTATCAGTGCGAGAAAAATGCCTGTTATAATGAGAGTGAATCCTCCTATACCAGCAATGCCAAAGCCAGGTATAATGAATATTTCAAGTATGATGAGGGTAAGCCCGATAGCAAACAAAATAATATCGATCCAGTTTGCCATTCCTACAAGGTAGTGCGCAAAAAAGAAACAGAGAATACATGCGATCCCAAAAATCCCAGGAATACCAAAACCAGGGGATTTGATTTCAACAATGATTCCCATTATTCCAAGAGTAAGAAGTATCGAACTCAGAATGGGGTGAGTGAGCATGCGTACAAGATTTTCCGCCCAGTTTGCTTTCATCGTTATGTGTGTATAGTTTTTCATCTCTAAACGTTTAAGAATGTCAGAAACCGAAGAACTTTTAAAACGTGCAAGTTTCCAAGTAACAGATTCGTTGGCAGTAAGCGTTAGTAATTTACCTTTATCTGAAAGACCTTCTATTACAATATCTTGATCAACAAATGCTTCTGCGATACGAGGTGGGTGTCCATTCATTTCCGCGGTTGATTTAAATTCTGTACGTAAAAAAGACACTACTTTTTCATCAACAGTACCTGGAGACTGGCTAAATCCCATCTTAATTGGTTTTGCAGCACCAATAGTTCCACCAGGCGCAATTATTATTGTTTTGGTGGCTAGTGCAATAAGTGCACCGGCAGATATTGCTCTCTTATTGATAAAGGCGATAGTCTTTAACTGCGAATCAATGATTGAATCACGTATTTTAATAGCCGCATCAACCCGACCGCCTAAAGTATCAATTTTTAAGATAATTGTTTCACAGTTGGCTTTTTTTGCTTCATGTATTGATCTATCAACAAAGCCCGCAAGACCGAGATCAATCGTTCCTTTTATTGGAATTTCATAGAGTGTTTTAGTATCGTCAGACTGAGATGTCTGACAAAGAGCTAGAATCATTAAAAAGGATAGTATAAATAAAGAATACTTTTTCATAAGTTTAATCCAGTATATCTTGGTTCTTTAATAAAGTAAATAGTGAGACTCGAAAATTACAAGCTGAAAGATTAGTAAGTTTCGTTAGTACCTTTAGGTTACATCCTTAATATTTAATCTTTTCTACAGGGCCTAATTGTTATAGTATATAAATAGTTTTTAACCATTATGAGGGTTTATTATGCTATCAATAGATGGAATTATTACAAAGCTTAGTCTGAAACCTCACCGTACAGAAGGTGGGTATTTCGCTGAAATATATCGATCAAGTGAATGTATTGGAGAGGGAGATCTGCCCCAGAGATATTCAGGAAAAAGAACATTTTCAACTGCGATATATTATCTCATAACAAAAGAATCATTTTCTAAGATGCATAGATTGCAATCGGATGAAGTCTTTCATTTCTATATGGGTGATCCGGTAGAGATGTTGCAGATAAAACCTGATGGGGTCGGAGAAATTGTGATTATTGGTAAGGACTTAATGAATAATGAAAAACCTCAAGTTGTTGTAGCGCGTAATATGTGGCAAGGTGCACGCCTTTGTGAAGGCGGAAAGTATGCGTTGTTAGGAACAACAGTTGCCCCTAGTTTTGAATTTATTGATTATGAAGATGGTGACAGAGATACTCTCATTAAGCTATGTCCTGCATATGAAGAAAATATTAAACGTCTTACGCCTTAGTACGAATAACGGAGAAATCGAATGGATGTCTATAATATCATAAGTTTTAGCGGGATATTTGTGCTTATTGGTTTCGCATGGCTTTTGTCAGCACACAAAAAAAATATGAATTGGCGTGTTGTATTTTGGGGGATAATTATTCAGCTTTGTTTTGCGGTATTTATCTTTATGGTCCCAGCCGGAACAAAGATGTTTTTCTTTTTAAATGAGATGGTAATAAAATTACTTAATTCCGCTTCGGCTGGTTCACGGTTTCTTTTTGGCCGTTTGGCTTTACCTCCTGGAACAACAGCTGAAACCGGAGAAACATCCCTTGGATTTTTTCTTGCCTTTCAGGCATTCCCAACAATTATCTTTTTTTCAGCGTTGATGTCAATATTGTACTTCTTTAACATTATGCCGCGGATAATAAGAGGTTTCTCATATATTTTTACGAAGCTTATGAAAGTATCAGGTGCTGAGTCGTTATGTGTTGCAAGTAATATTTTTGTTGGTATTGAGTCAGCGCTTACTGTGCGCCCATATCTTAATGAAATGACAAAATCTGAGCTGTGCACATTATTAACTGCAGGAATGACAACGGTTTCATCAAATGTTATGGCAGTGTATGTGTTTAGTTTACATGATTATTTTCCGTCTATTGCGGGACATCTCATATCCGCATCGCTCCTATCTGCTCCTGCAGCACTCATTATGTCTAAGGTTCTATTACCTGAAACGGGCACACCTGTGACTCTTGGTATGACTGTTGCTCCGCATTATGAGAAGGAGAGTAATGTTTTTGAAGCAATTATTAATGGTGCAGGAGCGGGAGTAAAGCTTATCGTTGGTATTGTTGCATTACTTTTAGCTATTTTGGGATTAGTTGCCATGCTTGATTTGATCCTTGGTTTTGTGGGGACACAAGTAAATGCTGTTTTTGGGACAGCAATAAAGTTAAGTTTAAAGAATATATTAGGGATGGTGTTTTATCCTTTTACCATTATATTAGGTGTTCCTGCACATGATGCGGGTATAATATCCAAGATAATCGGAGAGCGATCAATCCTGACAGAAGTTACTGCCTATCAGGATCTGGCCATGGCAATAAAAGGGAACTTATTGCAAAGTCCTCGTTCGGCGGTAATATGCACCTATGCATTGTGCGGTTTTGCGCATGTTGCCTCAATGGCGATATTTATAGGCGGTGTTGCGGCAATCGCTCCCAGTAAAACAAAAGAGTTGTCACAAGTCGGTTTTCGCGCGCTTGTCGCTGCAACCTTGGCATGTCTAATGACCGCATGTATAGCAGGTACATTTTTCACACAGGGGTCAATTCTTTTAGGAAAGTAAAAAAACTGCTATAAGCTGTAAGTTGTAAGCTTTAAGAAACGAGATACGATTCACGAGATACGAAAAAATGGAGGTGAGGGGACTTGAACCCCATCCCCGTCGGCTCGTAATCTCGCCTCTTCAAAGGGGGTTCCACCCCCTATGACGGTCGCTTTGCTCCCTGTTACCCCCTAAAGCATAAGGAGTGCTAACGCCCCCCTTATAATCCCCCCCGGTCAGGGGTATCAGATACATAAAACGTAGAGAGGGCTTGTTTGTTAAGAGGATTTAAGAAAATGGAGGTGAGGGGACTTGAACCCCTGACCCACAGACTGCCAGTCTGTTGCTCTCCCAACTGAGCTACACCCCCAATATCAGCTATAAAGCTGTAAGTTGTAAGCTTTAAGCAAAACAAAAAAAGATACAAACTACAAGTTACGATTTTTGAATAGTGTAAATATAACATATTATGATCGTGCGTCAAAATAAAAAGAATGGCTAAAAAATGATCGGAAATAAATATTGAAATCAAATTATTTGCAGGTATAATAATATTTCCGGTTAATAAATAACAGTGATGTAGATAAAAAGGAGGGGTACATGAGTAAAATGATTGAAGCAACCAATGAAATTTTTGAACAAGAAGTGATGAAAAATGAAGGAGTAGTGTTAGTTGACTTTTCAGCCGAGTGGTGCGGTCCATGTAAAAAACTTTTGCCGACTCTTGAAGAAATCTCAGATGAAATGGCAGACAAAATTAAAGTTGTGCATGTTGATGTTGATAAGTGCAGTGATGTTGCCGGTAAATTTGGCATTCTCAGTGTTCCAACTTTGATTATCTTTAAAAATGGTGAAAGAGTTGATGAAAGCATAGGTCTTGTAGCGAAAGAAAGCCTTATAGAAAAGATTGATGCTCAGCTGTAATAAGTAATAAATTGAAGGAAAATCATGACTACAAGTAATGATAAATATGATGTCGTTATAGTCGGCGGTGGCCCAGGCGGCCTTTCTGCCGGAATATATGGTGCCCGTGGAAGGTATAAAACACTTCTTCTCGAAAAAGATGTTCCGGGAGGGCAGCTTCTGCTTACCAATGAAGTCGAGAATTATCCTGGCTTTGAAGAGATGGTTGCGGGTCCAGACCTGATGAAAGCGATGGAAAATCAGGCAGTGAAACAAGGTCTTGAAATTAGACGTGAAGAAGTGAAAGAAATTGTGTTTAATGAAGGCGCCAACATTATAAAAACAAATAAAGCTGAGTACTGTTCAAAAACCGTTATTGTTGCGACTGGTTCTATTCCTCGTAAACTAGGTGTTCCCGGAGAAGATGCCCTGAGAGGTAAAGGTGTATCGTATTGTGCTACCTGTGACGGTGCTTTCTTTAGAAATAAAGTTCTTGCTGTAGTAGGAGGCGGAGATTCTGCTGTTGAAGAGGCCCTTTATTTAACTCGTTTTGCAAGTAAAGTATATATTATTCATAGAAGGGATGAATTGAGGGCGGCAAAGACCTCACAGCAAAGAGTATTTAAAAACGAAAAAATCGAAATGGTTTGGGATTCAGTTGTTGAAGAAATTGTTGGAGATAAGCTTGTTTCGAATGCAATTGTAAAAAATGTCAGATCAGGCCAAACAAATTCACTTGATATTAATGGTGTTTTTATTTATGTGGGTACTATTCCTGTAACAGATTTTCTGAAATCGTATGACATTTTCGATAAAGATGGACATATTGTAACCGATATATTTATGGAAACAAAATATAAAGGTGTGTTTGGTGTCGGTGATGTACGAGCAGATTCAGCGAGGCAGGTTGCTTCAGCTGTTGGGGATGGAGTCACGGCACTCCTAAAAGCAGCAAATAGATTGATTGAGTTATAATGAAAATTAAGAAACCGCTGGTATTGATTATACGTGATGGCTGGGGTGTTCGCGAAGCTTCTGAAGGAAATGCTACTCAAAGTGCCGATACACCTGTTCTAGACACATTACTTTCACAATATCCTTCCACAACATTAGATGCATCGGGTGGCCCCGTAGGCTTGCCTGATGGACAGATGGGCAACTCTGAAGTTGGCCATTTAAATATCGGTGCCGGAAGAAGAGTATATCAGGATTTTACCCGTGTTACCAAATCTATCCATGACGGTGATTTTTTTGACAATGAAGTTCTCATAAGTGCTTTTGGGCATGCAAAAAAGAACAATTCTTCGGTGCATCTTGCAGGCCTAATTTCTGATGGTGGTGTTCACAGTCACTTGGAGCATGTGTATGGGTTGCTCAGATTAGCTAACAAAATCGGAGTAAAAAATGTGTACGTACATGCTTTTCTCGACGGAAGAGATACGTCACCGACCGCCGGGATAAAATATATAGCCGAGCTTGAAAAGAAGATGGCGGAGTATACTGTTGGAAAAATTGCAACGATTACCGGGCGTTATTATGCTATGGATAGAGATAACCGTTGGGAACGTGTTGAAAGAGCTTACAGAGCGCTTGTATTTAGTGCGGGAGCGAAGAGTAATAGCGCAACGGAAGCTATTGCCGCCTCGTACGAAAAAGATGTCACTGACGAATTTGTAGAACCAATTATTCTGACCAATACCGAAGGGGCCCCTATTGCTTCCATCAACTCCGATGACTCAGTCATATTCTTTAATTTTAGGTCTGATAGAGCACGCGAAATTACAAGAACTTTCATCGATAGAGATTTTAATGAATTCCAGAGGAAAGAAAATCTTTTTCCTTATTATGTATGTTTAACAGAATATGATGCAGCGTTTAATGTGCCTGTAGCGTTTCCAACACTTTTTTTGAACAATATTTTTAGCGAAGTGATAAGTGCTGCCGGTTTAAAACAGCTTCGTATCGCTGAAACGGAAAAATATGCACATGTCACATTCTTTTTTAATGGCGGTATAGAAGAACCATTTCAGGGAGAAGATAGGTGTCTTATTCCATCTCCTAAAATTGCGACCTACGATTTAGAGCCTCAGATGAGCGCATATATAGTTACTGAAGAGCTTTTAAAGAGGATTGAATCACATACGTATGACGTTATCATTGTAAACTATGCAAATCCAGATATGGTTGGCCATACCGGGAAAATGGATGCAGTAACAAAAGCGCTTGAAGTTGTTGATGAATGTGTTGGAAGGGTAATTGAAGCTGTTAAAGCAAAGGGCGGAAGAGCTATTGTTACAGCTGATCATGGTAATTCTGATATGATGGTCGATCAAGTTACCGGGGAACCATTTACTGCACACACTACAAGTCCGGTGCATTTTATTCTCGTTGACGATGATATGAAAAGTGTCAAACTGCAACAAGGAAGTTTGGCTGATGTGGCTCCGACCATGCTTACACTACTCGATATTTCTATTCCGGAAGACATGACGGGTAAAAATTTGATTTCTTAATTGTTACCACTCTTTCCTATGATATAGCCATAAATTAGTAATAGAAAAAAATTGTAAAAGACGATATAATATTAGTTTAACTTTATTAGTAATCCAACTTTTGCGGATATGAAAAAACAAACATTTCTCGATAAATTTATAGAACGTTTCGACAAAATCGATAGAAACGAGCTTTTAACTGCGATGCGTGATCTTTCGCGGGAGAATACCTTTCTTGGTAACATTTTAAACAGTCTTAATGACGGCATTATAGTCCTGGATAAAGAGAGGTGTATACAATTCATTAATCCGACAGCAAGAGAGTTTGTTGGGGTAAATGAAAAAGATGCTACTGTTGGTAAGGTCATCGATAACTTTATCGTTGATGATGTTTTAAAGGAATTTATTATCCCTCAAGATGTATTGAGTTCACAAACTATTAATAGAGATCTTGAAATATCGTTTCCTCGTAAGCTTATATTGGGGATAAGCATTATCCCTCTTATGGATGAGAGTGAAGGCGTATCGGGAAGCGCAATCATAATACGGGATTTAACTGACAAGAGAAGGCTAGAAGGAAGGATGCTACAGTCTGAGAAATTGGGCGCTTTGTCAGTACTAGCGGCTGGACTTGCTCATGAAGTGGGGAATCCATTGAATTCATTGGATATCCATGTACAGCTTATCCAGCGTGAAGTAAGAAAATTAAGAATAGAAAGTAAAAAGAAGATAGTAGATTTAGTTAAGGTTGTTTCAGATGAAATACTCCGGCTCGATACTATTGTTCGTAATTATATTCATGCTATCCGACCATTAAAGCCGAATTATAAAGAAAACGATATTAATGAAATTATCTCTTCAACAGTTACGTTGCTTTCACCTGAGATGTTTCAATTGAATATAGTTGTAGAGCAGAATTTGTCCAAAAAGATACCCAAAACGATATCGGATAAAGGTCAGTTGAAACAGGCATTTGTAAATATTATAAAGAATGCCGTGCAAGCAATGCGTTCTGGCGGCATATTAAGAATATCTACCTATTTTGAGAGAGAAACTATTAGAATTACGGTTGAAGATAGGGGTTGCGGTATATCTCCAGAATATATATCACGTATTTTTGACCCGCATTTTACCACGAGAAGTGACGGTCTCGGATTAGGACTAATGATGACACACAGAATTATTAAAGAACATGGCGGGGATATAGAGGTAAAAAGTCAGATTGATTTTGGTACCGTAATTACGGTATTATTACCACTTAGAACAATTACGCCTAAAATGTTACCTGAAAAAGAATAGCGGTATAAGGAGAGTATCTCATAGTGAAGCCAAAGATATTGATCGTTGACGATGAATTAAATACACGTATTGGACTGCGTACAGCACTGGAAGGAAATGAGTATGAACTTTTTCTTGCTGATAAAGCTGATAATGCATTAAAGATTCTAGAGGAAAACGATATAGATGTAATGATAACTGATCTTTTCATGCCGGGGAAAAGTGGACTTGAGCTGTTAGAAGAAACAAAAAACATATCTCCGTCTACTCAGTGTATTATGATTACCGCATATGGATCGGTGGAAACCGCTGTTGATGCAATGAAATCAGGCGCATATGATTATCTTACCAAGCCGCTTAACATCGATAGAGTAGAGCTTTTGGTGAAAAGAGCATTATCTTCAAAACAGTTATCTGTAGAGAACATACAATTAAAAGAAATGCTGGACAAGAAATATGGATTACATGATATTATTGGTAGTTCAAAGGAAATGGCACAGGTCTTTGAATTAGTTAATCAGGTCGCAAATTCAAAAGCAACGGTATTAATTACGGGTGAAAGCGGGACAGGAAAAGAACTTATTGCAAAAGCCATTCATATGGCTAGCGATATACATAAAAAACCTTTTATCGCGGTACATTGTGCGGCTCTTGCAGAAGGGATACTTGAAAGTGAGCTTTTCGGACATGAAAAAGGATCTTTCACGGGTGCTATTGATCGTAAGATGGGACGGTTTGAACTCGCTGACGGAGGAACGTTGTTTCTTGATGAAGTAAGTGAAATGCGTCCTTCTACACAGGTAAAGCTATTGCGTGTTATACAGGAAAAAGAGATCGACCGAGTCGGTGGAACAAAAACAATAAAGGTTAATGTAAGAATCATTGCTGCAACAAATAAAGATTTGTTTACGCAGGTTAAAGAGGGAAAGTTTCGTGAAGATCTGTTCTATCGATTAAATGTTGTTCATATCAATATTCCGCCACTCAGGAAAAGAAAAGATGATATCCCTCTTTTAGTTGACCATTTCATAAAACAAAGCAGTCTTGAGAATAAAAAAGTGATTGAAGGTGTTAGTTCAGAAGTAATGAAACTTTTTGTGAAATATTCTTGGCCGGGAAATGTTAGAGAAATACAGAATTGTATTGAGACAATGGTTGTTTTATCCAGAAGTAATGTCCTTGAAGTTAAAGATATTCCGATTAATGTTGTAAATGCGATGGAGCAGGTATCAGTTACGCAATCAAGCGTTCCAATAAATCTTAATGAAGCAGAAAAAGAGCTTATCAAAAAAGCGCTTGTTCAATCACAGGGGAACAAGACTAAAGCTGCTGGACTTTTAGGTTTAAGTCGTAGAACCCTTCACCGAAAAATCAATGAGTTCGATTTAAAATAGAATTTGCGAACTCATATCATATCTATATTTTTCATGTATCATTTTAAGAGATTGTGTCAATCGAACAGTATGAGTTATTATGGCACTCTTTTTCATGGTAATCTTACTAAAAAAGTACAACTATAAGCTTTAAGCTGTAAGTTATAAGATAAATGACATATGCTTTAAGAAAGATAGCTGTAATTTTACCGCTTATAGCTTAAAGCTTACAGCATATAGCTTATATGGAAAGGTGGTGATTAATATGCAATTAGATAAATGTACAATTAAATTACAAGAGGCAATTGTAGCGGCACAAAATTGTGCTCAAAAATATAACAATCAAAATATTGAGCCGGAACATATTCTTTTATCTCTTATAGAACAGTCTGATGGTATTGCAAGACCGATCTTTGACGCTTTCGGTATTAATCCACAGGTGATTATAGGTAAGGCAGAAGCTGAAATTGAGCGTATACCAAAAGTATATGGGGTAAACACCGGACAGATATATTTTTCCAAAAAAACAGCTACTCTTTTTCAAAAAGCAGAAAAGGAAGCAGAGACATTAAAGGATGAATATATCAGTGTTGAGCATGTTTTGTTGGCTTTAACTGAATTAAATAGTGTTCCGTCAGGAGAAATTTTAAAAAGTCTTGGAGTAACACATGATTCATTATTGAAAGTACTTGAGAAAATACGTGGAGCTCAACGTGTGACAGATCAAAATCCTGAGGATAAATATCAAGCATTAACGAAATATGGTCGTGATCTTACCGATCTGGCTCGTAAGGAAAAGCTTGATCCAGTTATAGGAAGAGATCGTGAAATCAGACGTGTAATACAGGTCTTATCTCGAAGAACAAAAAATAATCCTGTTTTAATTGGTGATCCCGGAGTAGGAAAAACAGCGATTGTTGAAGGTATTGCGCAAAGAATCATCTCAGGAGATGTACCTGACAGTTTGAAAAACAAAAGGCTTATAGCCCTTGATATGGGATCTCTTCTCGCTGGCGCTAAATTTAGAGGTGAATTTGAAGATAGATTAAAAGCAGTATTAAAAGAAATTGAAAAAGCTGCAGGGACTGTCATACTTTTTATTGATGAACTGCATACCATAGTAGGCGCGGGGGCGGCGGAAGGTGCCGTTGACGCAGCGAATATTTTAAAGCCGCAGCTTGCTCGTGGTGAGTTGCGATGCATCGGAGCAACGACACTTGATGAATATCGCAAGTATATTGAAAAAGATGCGGCTCTGGAAAGACGGTTTCAGCAAGTGTTTATTGGTGAGCCGACACTTGAGGATACGATAGCAATTTTGCGCGGCCTGAAAGAAAAATATGAAGTGCACCACGGAGTGAAAATTACTGATTCTGCAATTGTTTCTGCGGCGACACTTTCGTCGCGTTATATAACGGAGCGTTTTTTGCCTGATAAGGCAATAGATCTGATAGATGAAGCAGCATCACGATTGAGAATTGAGATTGATAGTATGCCCGTTGAACTTGATGAAGTATGCAGGCGAATAATGCAGCTTGAGATTGAACGTGAAGCACTCAAAAAAGAAAAAGATGATGCGAGTAAAGAAAGAGTCAAATCTGTAACAAAAATGATTGCTGATTTAAAGGATAAAGAAAAATCAATGCGTGCGCATTGGGAAAACGAGAAAACGGTTATTGGCGATATTAGAAATATTAAAGAAGATATTGAAAAAGGTAAAGCTGATGAAGTAAAAGCAGAGCGTGAAGGTGACCTTGCGCGTGTTGCAGAATTACGGTATGGAACAATCGTTGAGCTACAAAATAAATTGTCTGATACTGAAAAGAAATTAAAAAGACTGCAAAAAGATACAAAAATGCTAAAGGAAGAAGTTGATGCAGATGATATAGCAGAGATTATTTCGAGTTGGACAGGGATTCCCGTATCAAATTTGCTTGAAAGCGAAAGAGAAAAGCTTGTACATATGGAAGAACGTATTGAAAAGCGTGTTATCGGACAGGATGAAGCGGTAAACATTATTTCTAATACAATACGTCGTTCACGTGCAGGGCTGCAAGATGTCAAACGACCTCTGGGCTCATTTATTTTTCTTGGGCCAACAGGTGTTGGTAAAACCGAACTTGCTAAATCTTTAGCAGAATTTTTGTTTGACGATGAAAATGCGCTTGTACGAATTGATATGTCAGAATACATGGAAAGACATTCCGTATCACGCCTCATTGGGGCGCCTCCAGGATATGTAGGGTATGATGAGGGCGGGCAACTGACAGAAAAGGTGCGCAGGAGGCCTTATGCGGTGATTCTTTTCGATGAAATAGAAAAAGCGCATCAAGACGTCTTTAATGTGATGCTTCAAATTCTCGATGAAGGAAGACTTACAGATGGACAAGGCAGAACAGTTGATTTTAGAAATTCTGTACTGATCATGACCTCAAATATAGGGAGTGAGTACATAATAGAATATAGTGAAAAGGAATATGAATCGATGCATGAAAAGGTGATGGAATCTATGAAGTTACATTTTCGTCCGGAATTCTTGAATCGTATAGATGAAATGATCATATTTCATAAATTAAGCAGGAAAACCATAAGGAAAATTGTTGAAAAAGAGCTACGTATTTTTAGTGATCGATTGAAAGAGCAGAATATTTCTCTCAAAATTGATGAAAATGCGGAGAATTATCTCGCTCTACATGGCTATGATCCACATTATGGCGCTCGACCACTCAAAAGACTCATTCAAAGATCTATCGTTGATCCATTAGCGATGGGGATACTTGACGGCCATTATATTAAAGGGGATACCGTCTCGGTAAATATATCTCCAAAATCTGATGAGATTCAGATAAAGAAGGGGTAAAATAGCCTCTATAATAACCGATTAAACACGCGGCAAATACGCAGGAAAACGAAACGGGTACGAACAGAAGGAGATAAAGGGAGTCTATACAGATCATTTTCCTATCTCCTTAATACATAGTATATTACATCATTACTTGTTATACAACAACTATTTAGGACTGTCTGGTTGTTCCCCGATGTTTCCCGTTGTTTTGGTGTTGCGTGGGCACACTTTGGGCACACAAAAGGCCTCGATATTTCTACCAAGGCCCTTTATATATCTTTTTATCTTCTGCTTACAGCTTACGCCTTACGGCTTATAGCTCTTCTTCTCATCCACCCGACAATCAATCCAAAAAGCCCTATCCCAAATAGGGCGTATGTTGACGGTTCAGGAACACCTGTGATATTAATATCATCTATCTGGGTCACTCCACCATTAGTATTTATAGCAAAACCAAGGTCTATAAAATTATTAACATCGTTAGCAAATTGGCATGCTACTACGCCTGTGCCTGCATTTGCACCATATGTATCACCATTAAAATCAACATTAGTTATAGTAATAGTATAAGCTGTACTAACACTTACAGTTCTTATTTGATTATTACTGACAAAATCACGTATTTCCAGGGTTCCACCATCATCATAAAAACCAAGTCTTATAGCTTTACCATCACCATCAGACCAAATCGTAAATTCACCGGCAGCTGCATCAGTAGATGGTGCAGTCTCAAGCCTAAGAACAAAAGTAAAAGTTGTAATGTCATTCAGCGCTTGGCTGAATTTCCTATAAATAACACTATCATCACCACTAGCAAACTGTCCGTATTGCTGACCTGTTTCATCCACGCAATCCCAAGAGGCATTCCCGCCCATTCCATTTTGCCAAGCACCATTCCAATTCGAACCTCCGCCGCTTTGAACAATTAAATCACCTGTGTCATAATCCTCAAAATCATCTGTAATAGTCACTCCATAAACAACCGAACTAACGCTAAAAGCAATAAATACGCATAGCACAAAAATGATCTTTTTCATTTAATCTCCTTTTAATTATTAAAGGATTTTAATTTTATGAAACCAGATTACTGCAGATACCTATTTTTGTCAATAAAAACTGGGTGAACAAGTAATTGCAGATATAACACATGAAAATTAATGCAAAAAGGGCCTATTTTGGGCACACATTCATTTTGATAATTTATGTGCAGTTGTAACTTATTGCAATAGAATGGCTTATTAGTAGAGAAAAAACGTGGCAGAGAGAGGGGGGAGGGTAATACACCAGTCGCAAGGCAGAGCCTCACATAATGCCAATCCGGAAGAGGTCAAGAAAAAGGTGAGGAAGATATATCGAGAGAAGTACTGGGATTTATAGATGATGCAACCGGCAGAGTATATGGCAAGTTTTATGAGTATGAAGGGACGATCCCGGCAATGGATCTTGATAGGTATTTATGCATCAAAACACAGCGTACAATTCGTAATGACTATTTATAACAGTAAGCTATATCAGATAACAAGTGTGACAAAAGCTAAGAAAATAACGGTAGAAGAGGTATATTCCACCAATGAGTCACCCATATAAAAAGAGAATGCATGATAAAAGGTACCAAAGAAAAGGGAAAGGACAGTTGCAGCTAGTTAATTAAAAACCGGACATTTTAACTTTGGGTTGACACAACTTTTCACCGACCCTTGACAAAACAACTTTTATAGTGTATATTACAGTAAATACGTGAGTTACACGGAAATGCAACAAGATATGCCTTTTTAAATTCTTGTTTTGAAGGGTGGGTATAATTGTGAACAATTACACGAAGAAAAAACGTCATAATTTTTTGGGTAAGGTTGTTATATGTCTGGTAGCAGCCTCTTTCCTTTGCCAAAACATTGTTTTTGCAACACCCAATCAATTAATTAATTCTACCAGAAATGAGATTACTAAAAGAACACTTCAACCACCATCTAAGATTGATGAAAAAGAAGAGCAGGAATTATTTCTAAATTTAGCAAAAATGACCGAGCTATTAAAAACTATATCTCATCTTCTTCTCTCGGCCTATACTAAAGCCATAGAGACAGATGAAATTAGTGATGAGGATCTTGATAAAGTTGATAAAGCAGTTGCCGACAGCGAATTTGAGATAAAAGTACTCCTTAATAGATCAGTTGCTTTAGAAGATTTTAATACTCGAGAAAAATCAGATTTCATAGCAGTTCCATTAAAAATTAAAGGTAAACATTATGTACTTATTATTAGATTGGACATTTCTAATATTACTGAAAATTGGGAAAAGTTTGAAAAAGAAACTAAAGTAGCTCTTAAAGAAGTAATAGAGCTTGCTATTGATGAAAGAAAATACCTGGTTAGTCTACATAGCGTAGATGAGGGGGAAGATTTATTAGCCCTAGGTAACTTATGGAGGAAAAGCGTAAATGCTGATCCGGTGACAGCTAAGATTTTAGAAGAAGCGAAGAGGGAGTTGGTAAAATCTGGAAAAGGGTGCATTATTAAACGAGATGGATTTAAATCCATCTCAATATTTCTGGTAATGTTGCTGGCTCTTGGGGGGATTGTTTCGTCTGTTGTGGCAATGCCTGACAGTATAGATATTGGTCCGCCTATAGATGCAGAGGTGGCTTCTATCGGAGTCTTGGCGGATGTGCAACAAAGTAAAACACCTGTTATGGTGGAAAATATCTTATTAAATATAGCTATGGAAGGTCCTATTCAAGCCCTAAATAATAAAAATGAGTACGTTCATCATATCACTGTAGCAGGCATAGTTAAAATTGGGACATCTGCAACCGAGCCAATGATTGATGTTTTGAGTAATAGCAATGGAACTAGAAGTCCATTTCAACGCGAATCTGCAGCAGAAATATTAGGTAAGCTCAAAGATAGAAGAGCCGTTAAACCCCTTATTGATATTGCAAAAGATCCTGCTGAAGACGAGTATTTTCGCATAACTGTAGTAGAAGCATTGGGTGAGCTCGGAGATCAAAGAGCAATAAAATCTCTCAGTGATATCGTGAATTCTGACGAAAACCTAAATATGCGCGAATTTGCTATAGAAGCATTAGGTAAAATAGGAGATAAAAGTGTAGTTAAGCTTTTATTTGACGCCTTGGAGAAGGATGAACAAAAAGACACTCTCGAAGCTACAGCAGCCGCACTTGGTGAACTCAAAGCTCAAAATGCTGCAAAGCCTCTTCTCAAATACTTATATGACGAAGATGGCGCTGTCTGGGGCGTTATAGTGAGAGCGTTGGGAGATATAGGAAACAGAAATGAAGAAATTATAGCCGCTATTACCAAAGTCCTGAAAAATGATGAAGAGGAGGAATATGTTCTCAATGATGCGGCAATGGCATTAGTCAAACTAGGAGTAAAAACTGAAAAGGCTAAAACTCTCATCCTGAGAATTGCAAGCAATGTAGAAGAAGAATATGATGATGATATCCGCATCACTTCAATAGCATTATTAGGTAAAATAGTAGACGCAGATGTAACTAAGTCCCTTACTGATATCTTAAATAATCCTAATGAATCCCAAGCTGTCCGCGAGGCTGCTCAGAAGACATTGGGTAATGACATGGAAACACTTGAAAGGGCAATTAGCGCGCGCGGTCTCACTAGTAGAAACCTGGTACTTGCAGGTATGGAAGAGGCAGAACCGAAAGAGGATATTATAGCTAAAATGGAATCTGGATATTTACAAAAAGATTGTGGGGCTAAAGAAATTAAAGGATTTAGACTTCAAAGCAAAAAAGGTCATATAATAGCCGATAGCTCAGTAATAGTAGATCCTAAATTAGTATTAGGAATAGAGCATGTTGATAAATCGGTTAGAGATTTGCTTACCCCGAAGGTGATAAAAGAATTTATTAATGTTAACAAACTTCCCGATGGTATGACTGTAGGTAAGATTATAAGCGAGATAAAAGCTATATTAGCCGGTGCGAATGTAAAGACGGATGAGGGAGATAGGCCGCTTGCAATACGGTATTTAAAAGGTTATACGGTAGGGAAAAAGGTCATTTCTCATGCGGGAGTTAAGTATGGATGTGTATACCTTCCTAGTGATATGGTAAGGAACTCAAATCCAAAAATAGTGGCAAGAATAGAACTGCATGAATTACTGCATCATATTCTTGATGATCCAAATCACGTGATAATAAAAGGGGAGATGAAGAGTGAACGCGACGCGGTTTTATCAGATATTGTTACGTTAAGTAAAGAGGCCCAAGAGATAAGAGAAGAAATAGCGAATATAAAAGCGTTGAGAGATTTTGAAGCAAAGGAAAAGGGTTTCGTAACAATTAATAAGACAATTACGGATATGAGAGAAGCGACAAAGGCCCAGAATCCATCAATGATATGCGTGACAGTAGATCCGGATAATATGATAGGTTGTGAAGATGAGATAAAGGCAATTAGTGCAAAGAAAAGGAATGCAAAGGTTATGCTGGTGGGTAAGAAAGGCTATGTGTGGACAGAAGATCAGCGCAATAAGCTCATGGGAAAATTCACTGATATACTAGTAGGATATATTACAGAGGAAGAATTAACAGAGATGAAGAAGATGCCTGAAATAGGGACATATGGAAAGGCATTGGTAGCATACGCAAATAAAAAGGTTTATAATGGGAATCCTGTATTTAAAGAGGTAGATTTAGCGTTTATAGATTCTGTATATGAGCAGAATCAATTAAAAGAAGTAATAGCGGGCATAAAAAATGTCATACCTGTAATAAAGGCAAAGATAAAGACCATAAAAGGGAAAGAAGATGTAGAAGGTAATCAGGCATATAGAGATATAGGCACGTTAATAGATGTGGCGGAACTAGCGATAATGGCGCACAGGATAGCGGTAGAAAATGGATTAGACTTTAGCTCGATAACATTTGAGCAGTTAGCCAAAGGGCTAGGCGGTGATCTAGCAACTGAATTTCTTTCTGCCTTAGAAACATTGGGCATAAAGCCAACGGATAATGTTGCTGTAGGATTGATTTCTGTTCCGCCGATAGAGACAATGCCGAAGGGATTGCAACAAAATGTTAATTCTTTGAGGGTGATGTTAATAGCTGCATAATTCGTTTCAAGAATGATGACATTATCCTAGAACACCCAATAATTAATTTAATAAAAATGACTGCTCTATTTCGGCGCAGTCATTTTTATTGGTAGGGAAGACATGAAAAACTTAAAATTCAAAAGTAAAAAGTAAAAAATTGAGAAACCGGTAAAATGAATGATTTTTTCATGTCTGATTTAGCAAAAATGTGTCTCTGCGAAAAATCCAAAAAGCGATTTATTATCGTATCTCGTATACTTATAGAATAAAAAAATATAATTTTAAGATTTATGTGAATAACAAATCATATATTAACAATGAATTCATAAATCCATTCAAATTTGTAAAAACATCCAAATTCCTTCTAATCCCGCTAAAATAGTATTCCAAATTAACACTTAATAATGTGTGTAATAAATAGGCATTACATATCCCAATAGATAACTATTCTTGTTAAAGAAAATGGTTTATAGGGCATTCTAGAGGCCAAATATTTAAGTAATCGGGGAAGCAGTCTTTACAGTTTTAAAACAGTATTTTGTCTATTTCAAATAGTAGATATCTCAAATATTTCTAATGAATTTAATTTCCATAATCATATAGATCTATAGTAGGGAGTAAAAGAAGCTCAATACAAGTTATTACCACAACTTATCCACAAGTTATTCATATGCAATCATAAGATACGTAAACACAGTAGGATAGAAATCTAATTGCCGCATTGCGTACTTGACATAAGATGTATTATACGACGTTGAGAATTAGAGAAAGATGTGTATTGTGGGGATAAAATTCTTGCTGCAAAAATTAGTTCTCAGGATTTGAGCTCTACTGATTCATATTTTTCTTGTTATTCATAGACTTGCCTTCTATAATTGCTTTATGAAATCTACTAACAAAGCTTTTACACTCGTAGAATTAATGATAGTCCTATCTATTATTGTTATATTATTTGCCCTGCTATTGCCTGGTCTTAAGAAATCTATGGATAAAGCTAAGCAATTAAAATGTCAGTCTCAGCTTAAGAATCTATACACTGCTGTTGAGATTTATGCGCAAGAATATGATGGTATATACCCCTATATTGATAACAATCAGCCTGATAATGCGTATGTAGGTATTAGGCATGCATTAGGTTTTTTTATTGATACTAATAATGACGATATTTTTAAATGCACAAATGGCTCATCAAAAACAGCACTCGATTCATATTATTATTATAACAGTCTCTTTAATGATGATCATCCCACTAATGCAGATATGGTTGCTCAAGAAACGAATACTCCCCCATCAAAAGTTTATATCTTTAGCTGTCGAAGTGGGTTTAAGGACGGTTCTGCCCTAGAATACTATCCGCATTCCCATGGCGTAAATGTACTGTATACTGATGGTCATGTAACGTGGGAAAGGCAATAAAATAACATTTATTTCTTACGTGCTTTTATGGCAATATGTGTTCTCTTGCCAGCAAATAGTAGTGGAAAGATATTTCTTGTACTAAGTGACAGTATATTTTTCAAGCTAGATATTATTTGAGGTGGAATGTCCCAGTTGAAACTATAAGATTTCTCTATTATAAATCCTGCTTTTTTTAGTAAATAGCAAATTTCATGAATAGAATAAAATCGTATATGCGGTCTCTTTGTGGTGTAGCCATCCGGGATGTATCTCTCTACAAGTTCAGGGTCGAGATTTGATTTCCTGCTAAATAGCAATTTAATTATACCATTAATATTATGTACATTATTAGTTTCCAGAAAACATACGCCGCCTGGCTTTAAACATGACTTAATAGTATTGATTAGCTTGTAAGGAGTATGTAGATGTTCAATAACTTCCATGCAGGTAACGATATCAAAGCGTTCATTGAACGCATTGTCATTTTCCTTATTAAAGCAATAATCAAGCTCGCATGATATAAAATCAATTCCTTCGCTAAGAAAATAATCTTTAAACCCTAAATCGGATTGGATACATTTAATATTTTTGAACTTTCTTGCTTTACTGCGATAATTTTCCTCGTCTTCAGGTAAAATTAATCCGGTTCCTGTAAGGTGCATTTGTTTTTTATTAAAATAGATATCCTTGCATAACCTGAGAAAAGTTCCAGGGTATGCGCCAATATCAAGAAGATGAGTACCATCTTTCACATCATGGGCAATATTCTTATAACATTCATAATATAATTTTGACCCTGAATAAGCCCGATGCGAATATTTGGGGTTAACATCAGGATGTTCATCAGTGATGTCGTACACAGTAGGGGTAAAATTATTTAATTTTTTGAGGTAGGCAATATAAGTAAGCATAATGTATTTTATTCTAGCATATTGATTCTTGATGGCGGCCAGTACGTTAAAAATGCTTTACCTTTGATATTATTCTCAGGGACAAAACCCCAATAGCGGCTATCTCTACTATTGGCGCTGTTATCACCGAGTACATAATAATGATCTTTAGGTATTAAAACTTTTTCTCCAGCTTTGCCAAATCCATTAGAATGAGAACCAACATTGTAGTAGGTGTTTGTTCTAAAAGTATCAGGAGTGACTAATGGGGTTCCGTTTATGTATAGATGGCCATCTATAATTTCAACTGAATCTCCAGGGAGTCCTACGAGACGTTTGATGTAATCCTTATTTTGATCGAGCCCTAGAATTCCTTTTGTTTTAAAAACAATTATGTCTCCCCTTTCGGGTTTTTTGAAATAATAGAGAAATTTGTTAACGAGTATCCTGTCTCCACCGCTTTTTGCCCCATGTAAAGTTGGTTCCATTGAGCCAGTTGGAATTTTATATGCTTGAACAATAAAAGTTCTGACAAACATTGCGATTATAAATGCGTATATAATTGCTTCTGTGTATTCTTTCACAACCGGATGCCTATGGAAGAAACTCTTTACAGATGCAATAACGCCATTTTTATTTGAAAGTCTATTATTCATTATAGTAATATCATTCTTTAAATAGGACTTTAAGGTATTCCTGTGTAGTATCTTTTAGTGCACGTTTTGTTATTTCTTCAAGATCATTGAGATCAAAAGGTTTTTTTAACTCAGCAAAAGCATCATATTTCAGCTCGTCAATCTCTGTTCTTAAATTGCTATGTCCCGTCATAATTATGACGGGAACTATATCATCAATATTTTTAATCTGCCTCAATATGTCAATGCCGTCTATTCCTCCTGGTAAAACAATATCAAGAAATACTAAATCAAAATTTGTGTTATTGAATGCCTTAAGGGCGTCCTTTCCGGTGGATGCTGCATAAACATTATATCCTTTAGAGCTAAAAAGATCTTTAATCATATCCCTGATATTCTTTTCATTGTCTACAACTAAAATGTTAGTTTTATCAGGCAATATCCCAAACTTTAGTTTTAACTCTTCTAGATCTTTATTTATTCTATATTTTTCTTTCAGATGCTTTGTGCCGATTGTCATAATTCCAAGAATAATGAGCAGGACTGAAGATCCAAGAATGAGGAGTAATATTGAATCAAAGATACTTGTACTGTTTCTTAGAACAAGAGCACAAATCCCCGTGCATATTGCAAGCATATATATAACAAGTACCGCGTGGTGTTTTTTTAAACCAATTGCAACGAGTCTATGTGATAAATGATCTTGCGCGCAATGTTTAAGTGCTTCACGAAACGTTTTAGTGACTTTGTGATAATGACGACTTATTACAGTAAATAGTATATCGAAGATAGGTATGCCAAGAATAAACACGGGTATTGTAATAGAAATAAATGGATTTGTGTTCCACTCCCCCATTACACTAAGTGACCCTAAGAGAAACCCGATAAAAAAACTGCCGGCATCACCAAGGAATATTGTTGCTGGCCTGAAATTATATCTTAAAAACCCTAAGCAACTTCCCGCAAGAGCAATGCTTAGCATGCCAAACCACCACTGTTGTGTTTGGATCGCAACAATAGTAAAAAAGAATGATGCAATAAATGCCACACCGGGAGAAAGGCCGTCCATGTTATCTATCGCGTTAAATGCGCTTGTAACACCGACGATCCATAAAATGGTTAAAGTAAGATTGCCTATATAGAAAAAGATATTACCAGCTGGGAATATCTTAAGTATTACACCGAATTGAGCTAATAATATGGTTAGTAATACAAGAATGATGAACTTAATCGTTCCAGACAACCCTTTTCTGAGATCATCGATAATTCCGACAAGGAGTGCTACACAACTGCCATATACTATCGCTTTAAGTGGATTAGAGTAATATCTGGTCAGAACAATAGATAGCACAAAAGGAATGAAGACTGCGATTCCACCCCATAAAGGGACTGAACGTGTATGTATTTTCCCTTTCCCAGGCTTGTCGTAAATGTTGAATACTTGTGCAAGTTTTCTGATTAATGGTGTAACCAAAAGCGCACATATGAGAGAAAATAAGAAAATAAATAAATAAGTTTTAAACCAATACGTCGACATCCTAGGATGATAACAGAAAGGACACTATTTTATCAATTTCTTTTTTCTTTAGCGTGGGATATATAGGAATAGAATAGACAGTTTTCCACGCGCTCATTGTATTTGTAAAATGATTGTCTGGTAAATTAAAATATTTATGAAGGGGTTTAAATATCGGTTTTTTTATGCAAATATTCTCTTTTTTTGCCCGTAAGACAAATTCATTTTGTTTTCTTTCTATACGAATTAAATATCTGAAATAGTTATTAGATTTATCAGTATTCCTCTCTATATATAAAGGGGTGTTTTTTAACTTATTATTATAATATGATGCAATAGTATGTCGCGCGGATATGAAGTTCTTTAGTTGTTTTAACTGTGAAATACCCATTGATGCTGAGACATCAGTCATTTTGTAATTATACCGGGTTTTATAAGTTCGTTTTTCATCATAATCACGCATATCTTTGGCAAATTCGTATAGTTTTTTGTTCTTGGTGAGAATCATCCCTCCCTCCCCTGCGGATGTTATCACTTTTGTTGAATAAAACGAAAACATTGAAACATCACTGAAAGTGCCAAGAGGTCTTTTATTGAGAGATGCACCAATTGATTGAGCACAATCTTCTATTATAGGAATTCTGTATTGTGATAGTTTCTCTATCTTTGCTGCATGACCAAAGAGATGAGGCACTATAATGGCTTTTGTTCTTCTATTTATTTTTCTCTTAACATCTACCGGAGAGAGGTTGAAATCATCTAGATCAATATCTACGAGCTGTGGGGTAGCTCCAACATAGTGTATTGCATTCAAGAGAGCAGTGCACACATAACTAGGTATGATTACTTCATCTCCTGGGTGTATATTGCTTGATAATAGTGCAAGATGTAAGGCACTCGTTCCAGAACTAGTTGCTAATGCATATCTATCAAAGTGTTTTTTTGAGAATAGCCTCTCAAATTCGGTTACTTTTTTTCCTTGTGAGATGTATCCGGATTTAAGTACATCGTTAATAGCGATAATATCATTTTTACTTATGGTTGGTTTATTATGATTAATCATAGTCTTATCACTTTTCTATAGTGTTATTAAGCAAAATATTGCGTGCGTTTTCACCTTCGTTCAACAACAAATCTAAAATTGATAGATCTTTAAAAAAACCATTTTTTTGATATAACTGGTTGTATGTAGGGGCATTCCACTGCTGTATTTCCATTGATATACCGTTTTGAGAGAAAGCCTTTTCATCAAGATACGTATCAAGTGCGTAAGCACCAGTCAAATAATTGTCAGCTCCAAGACTTTTACAGATATTGATAAGCCGCTCGGTTGCTGTTTCACCAATGTTTAGTTCCGAGCTGAGTAAAAGTCTTGTGTCTATCTGTAGTTCCTTTAGAAAATAGTGCAACATAGTGTAATTGATGTCATTGAGCATTACCCATTCTCGGTCATATAGTGATTTAAGAGATCCTTCATATTTGGAAAAATAAGGTGCTTTATTATAATTCATACAGATCGTATTCCAATGTTTTTTTCTCCAATTTGATTTATTATCTATGTGCACTTCATCAAGGTTCTGTTGGAATTTATTGTATATTGGAATAGTGAGAATAAGCTCGCCTGTGCTTGATTTAATCTTATTTCTGTTTTGCCAACCATTCTTATTGAATTGAATGTCATCCAGGACGACAAACGTGTCACTGAGAGCGATCTTGTGGAAATATCTCAGCCACGGAATATAATGTAATTGGTGTATGCCTAGTATCATATTTTAGCCTCTCAACCCCATTATAAGACAAATCTATATGTCATATACGCTTCGGCCGCTTGTACTGATATTTCTCTCCCTCTTACATTTGCAAGATGTTCAACACTTTCTATGCTTCCGTGATGTGGCGAAGCTCTTAGTTGAGATTTATGTAGTGAAAGTGCATGCAACTTATCCTTGAGGTGATTACTGATATCGACATAAAAATTAGGATGAAACTTTTCTCTATCAGTACTCCACGATATTGCAGGATTATCATATGCAATAAATATATTTTGAAATGGTTTATACTCAGGGAGATGAGGCCTGCATGCGGTAAAACATACTCTAAAAACAACTTCATGGTCTTGATTGTATGAAACAGCAGGGACCGCTATCATTGTTGGTTTCACTTTATCAATTGATATTCGAGCATCTTTTTCCACTTTTGCGATTAAATCTCTCCGGGGGATATCATCTAATCGTAAATGCACCTGGTCATCGTCAAACAATATCTCATAATCAGTGACATCGAGATATTTCATAACACTATCTAATTCGCTTGATCGTTTATCTCCGGTTACTTGTTTATCAACTCCATAGTGCGCTACATTCCCTACGGAAAAGACTATAACATATACTTCTGCTCCAAGAGACCTCATCCTAGCAATAGTACCTGCACAGCCATATGTTTCATCATCGGCATGTGGTGCAACAACGAGGAGTCGTTGTTTTGAAAGAAATTCATCTGATACATTCATAGTCACCTCTCCCTAAATTGATTATTGATATATATTTATTTTTTGTAATAATCTATTACTTTTAGAATCAGCTGCTCTAAATTTGTTTTTGATTCATACCCAACAGCTGTATATATACGCGTTAAATCAGGACGGCGATAACGCATATCTTCAAAACCCATTTTATATGCTTCATTATAAGGAATTAATTTTATGTGCGATTTACTTTTCGTTAATTCTTTTATCTTCTTTGCAAGTTCAATAATGCTTTTATCCTCTTCTGTGCCAATATTAAAGACTTTACCGATAGCATCTTTACTTTTTACTAATTTCATTATTCCATTAACAACATCGCCAACATAGGCAAAACAACGTCTTTGCCTTCCATCTCCATAGACTGTAATGGTTTCATTTGACAGTGCTTGAGTGACGAATCGCGGTATAACCATTCCATATCTTCCTGATTGGCGCGGACCGCAGGTATTGAACAATCTAAGAATTATTGTCTTAAGTTTTTTTTCTCTGTGATAAGCAAATGTCATAAACTCATCAAGTGCTTTAGCACAGGCATAACTCCATCTGCTAATGTTTGTTGAACCCTCTATTCTATCGTCATCCTCAGAGAAGAATACTTTTTCATTTTTTCCATACACTTCTGATGTTGAAGCGAGAACAAAAAGTGCATTATTTTTATCAGCGCAATCTAAAGCAATTTCTGTTCCTCTTACATTGGTAATCATTGATTTAAGCGGATTGTCTATAATGTATTTAACACCTACTGCTGCGGCAAGATGGAAGATAATATCTACGTTACGGGAAACTTTTTTCATCAGTTTTTCGTCCATTATGTCCCCGCGTATAAAAGTGCAGTTCTTTTCAGTCTTTATTTTTTTTATGTTTCTGAGAGATCCTGTAGATAAATTATCAATGATTTTGACTTTAAATCCTTTTAATAAAAGTTCTTCTGCTAAATGGGAACCAATAAAGCCGGCCCCTCCTGTTACAAGCGCAGTTTTCATGGATGAATCCTTTCTGTTACTATTTATGTAATTTAGTATGCAGTAGTTCTTCATAAAGAGATGCAATGTTTTTAACCATTGTCTCAATACTAAAACGTTCGCCAACATTAGCGCGTCCGGCATCCCCCATTTTTGTCCTCATTGCATCAGACTTAAGAAGCTCTATTGATCTCTGGGCGATGCTACCTGAATCTCGCGATGTAACTAAAAAGCCATTTACTCCATTAGTCACAATTTCTCTCACGCCACCGACATCTGTTGCTATTATCGGTTTTCCTAAATGCTGTGATTGCAACAATACTTTTCCCATTCCTTCGTTTAAAGAAGGCAGGATAAAAATATCCATAATAGAAATTAGTTCAGCAATATCAGTGCGTAAACCCAAAAACAGGACTTTATTAACTATATCTAAATTGTGTACAACTTGTAAAAGTTCATTTTTTGCTGGGCCGTCCCCTACTAAAATTAAACAACAGTTTGGGACTTTACTACATATTTCCGGCATTGCCTCAATAAGATATTTCTGTCCTTTTATATCGGCTAGCCGGGCAATATTTCCAATGACTAGCGTTTCTTTAGCAATGTTCAATTCCTGTTTCTTTTTATTTATATCAATGCTAAAGGGATCTTTTCTTATATTTATACCGCTATAAATCGTAACAAATTTGTCAGCAGGAGCAATGTTCATCATAACATGTTCTTCTGTTCCCCGATGAGTAAGCGTTATAATTTTATCTGTAAAAAGAGCGGTTATTCTTTCAAAAATAATAAATATATTTGTTATAAACGCACTAAAATAACCATAAAATATATGCCCGTGTGGAGTATGAATGATTATTGGTATTCCAGCAAGTTTTGCTGCAAAACGTCCTAATATGCCAGCTTTCGAACTATGTGTATGAATTATATCATATTTGTTTTTCCTCATCAAATGAAACAATTTGTATAATGCTATGAAATCTTTTATTGGGGCCGGGCTTCTTATAAGTTCATTGATTACGGTAAATTCTATTTCATTGTCATCTGTGATTATATGCTCCAATGATCCTTCATCACCATCTGAGGGTCCACTGACAAGTGATACATCGTAGCGTGTCTTGTCCAGGAGCTTAACAGTATAAAGAGTGTTTTCCTGTGCTCCTCCATGAACAAGGCGTGTTATGATATGAAGCACCTTTATTTTATTATTATTGGGCATATTGTTAACCAGGTCGTTTTTCTTTTTGTTGTTTCTTTAATAAATTTCTTTCATGAATTGTTGGCCACTTATACGTGTGAGCTTTTTCGGGATTCTGTTTTATGAAGGTGCATGATTTATGCTCAATACAATCGAGTGCTTTTACAACTAATTGTGGTCCAATTTGTAGTTTGCGTTTATAAAGAGACAGTTCGTTATCATTATGCTTAATATCAATATATTGTTCTATAATTATATCACCCGTGTCTAATGATGCATCTATTGCATGCACGGTTATCCCGCCTTTATTTTCTCCGTTAAAAATTTCCCAAAAACATGAGTCAGTGCCTCTATATTTAGGGAGTTTTCCCAAATGAAGATTTATGCAGCCGTATCGTGGTAGTTCGATAATATTATTTTTTATAATTCTGGTATTACTCAAAACAATAATATCAGGCATATATTTCTTAATAATATCGGCTGTTTTATCGGAATTATGGTCTTTTACAATATAAAAAGGAATCTTCTTATCATAAATGAGTTCCTGTATTGAATAATATGGTGCTGTTTTATTGCATAAGCATAATATGCGTATATACCTGTGTAGTTTTATCTTTATGTATTCGACTATTTTCTGTAGAACAAAGAGAGACCCATATTTATGAAATGAGTCAATAATCACTGAGTAAACATTCTTTTTCTTTGTAAGCATACTTGTTCTTTTTTCAGCAATAATTGCAATGAGACTATGATTGCTTTTAAGTATTTGGGCTGCTACACGCGCTCCTGAAGGGCGATCCGTTCTCGTAAAAAGAATAACGTTCATAGAGTAATCTTTCTCTTATTTCATTTCAGATAACAGCTTCTTAAATTCATTCGTGTAATCATTCCATGAAAAGTGCTCTTTGACATATTGTAAAGCAAATTGCCCCATTTCGGAGGACAGATCATTATTGCACAATAGATTAGTAATTTTATCTGCGATATCTGCACTGTTTTCAGGGTCAACTAAAAATCCCGTTTTTCCATTAACAATAGCCTCCGGGATTCCACCGGAACGCCCGCCTATCACGGGTTTTCCACAAGCGTTTGCTTCAATAAAAACAATGCCAAACCCCTCTACATGACCGTCACTGTCAACTTCCCTACTTGGCATGATAAAGACATTACTGCAATTATAAAAAAATTGAAGATCTGAATTTGATATTTCATCAGTAAATAAAACATAGGGATCAAGTTTTTTGTTCTTTATAATTTTTTCTAATCTATTTTTCTCAGGGCCTTTGCCTACTATAATATACAATATTTCAGGGATCTTTTGAGCGACCGTAGGCAGAGCATCTAAAACCATATCATGCCCTTTGCGATGCACGAGGCGTGAAACACTTAAGAGTATTTTTCTGTTTTTAAGGGAATATTTATTAAGAAATGCATCCGGTACTTTTAAAGGTTTGAAGAATGATGTATCTACCCCAGGGTAGACAACAATAATCTTATTGTTTTTAGCTCCAAACTCAAGTAATAGCTTTTTGACATATTGGCTGCATGTTACAATTGCGTGGGCATTTCTATAAACATGAGAATATATTTTTCTTACAAGCACATTGTCTTTAAATTTCATAAATTCATATCCTTGTGCGGTAACAATATAATCTAATTTTAAGAACGTCTTAAGTAAAACGGCAATAAAGCCCCCATATCCAACATTTGTTGCTATTATTTTGTTTATTTTATGTTTTATAACAACATAGGGTACAATAAATAAAAGAGGAATGAGTTTAATATATCCATAGTCATATAATGGCGAACGATAGATCTTAAATTTATGCGTTTGATCATATTTAAAATCATTTTTAGCAGAAGGTCCAATAACAATAAACGTATCCTCATGATCAAGTGATAAGTGTTCAGCAAGTTCTTTCGCTAATGTTGTTATCCCATCCTTATGGGGCGGGAAATCCATAGATATTAACAATGTTGCCATAGTATATCCTTTTCTACTCGTAATCCAATGTTCCAAACAGTTTGTTTCCCGTACGTATTATTGTTCTTCCCAGCATAGACTCTGCGCATAAAAAAAACAGATCTAATGCCCCGTTGAGCTTTGCTCTTAGCGTAAATAGTGTATCGCTTGATTCAACGCCGATTCGCCTGAGAGTGTAAGTATTGCTCCTGTTGGTGTTCCAACCATACTGAGCCATAAAACCGGCTTTAAAGCCTGCTTTTTGCAGGAATTTAGGCCATTTATTATTAAAATCAGACTTTGTTCCAAAAGGATACGATATGAATACAGTCTTTCGCTTCAGTTTATTCTCTATTGTTTGCTTTGATTTAAGGATTTCTTCGTTAAAGATGGTATCAGTACACGTGGACAATCGACAATGTGATGATGTGTGTGATCCAATAGATATAATTGTTGGATCCATACTTTTTATTTGGTTCCAGTTCATCAAGTAGTTATTTTCTCGGATATCTTTTATGTCATGGTGGAGTATGTCTTCGGTGCCAATATAGTCTGAAATAATAAATATTGTTGCCGGAACAGAATATTTTTGGAGGACGGGGTATGCACAAGTATAATTATCCATATATCCATCATCAAAGGTTATGCTGACAGAATGATTTATTAAAATAGTATTATCAGATAAGGTTTTGCATCCTTCGTCGATGGATATAATAGTATAGTTATCTTGCAAATATTTTAGATGTTCTTCAAAAATATGTGTTTGTATGTTTGTTTCATGGACTCTTTTATCCCCCACGCTATGGTACCTCAAGATTCTCCACGTATTTTTGTTCCAGAAAAAGTGAGCGAATATTGGAATACAAAATAGATATCCCAATATCGCAAAAATAGTAAGAATACATTTTTTAATAAAAACTTTTGTTTTCATAAAATTATTTTATTGGTATTTTTGAAGCCATAATTCCAACATCAAGAGAGAAAAAATATGATGACCTAGATTTCTTTTTCCGTTTTGATGCGACTCTAGTAATGTATTTATAAAATCGTGATTAAGATATTCACTCAAACGGGCATTTTTATCTAATAAGATCTCTTTAGCATAAACCTTTAGCTCATTTCTAAACCAGTCATGTATCGGAATAGAAAAACCACTTTTCCTTTGTTTTGTTATTCTTTTTGGAAGCTTATCTGAAAACGCTTTTTTTATTATGTACTTTGTTGTTAATCCATTGATTTTATAGTGAGATTGAATAGATGTAGCATACTCCATAACCCTATGATCTAGGAACGGAACTCTTACTTCAAGTGAATTTGCCATACTCATCCTATCAACTTTTTTTAGCGTATCATCCGGCAGGTATAAAGATGCGTCCACATACAACATAGCGCTCAATGGATCAAGGTCCTTAGCCTCATTAAATTTATTCAAAACAGTATCATATGAAGAGTAGCCCGAAAGATCCTTGCAAAATTCTTTATTGTACAGATTGCTTTTTAAAGCATTATCAAAACAAGTAATACGCCTTAGAAATCCGCTACCAAGATCATCAGCCCCAGATAATGCCATCCGCACAAGCTTATCCATGAAAACCGTATTTATGGGGATGCTCTTAATAGATGCACTGAGTCCTCTGCGTATGAATAAAGGCAACATTCTATACCTGTTTAAAAGTAAATTAGCTTTTGTCCAGGAATAGCCTCCAAAAAACTCATCTCCACCGTCTCCTGATAATGCTACCGTAACATGTTGCCTTGTTAATTGTGACACTATATAGGTTGGCACAATTGAAGAATCTGCAAAAGGTTCGTCAAGATATTCAACAAGCTTAGGAAGTAAATCTATCATATCTGGTTTGACTTTGAATTCGTGGTGATCTGTTTTATATAACGTGGCAATTTCTCTGGCATATGAAAGCTCATTATAGGCAGCATTATCAAAACCAATTGAGAATGTTTTTACATTGTCGCCTATAAGTTCGCTCATTATAGCAACAACAGTGCTTGAATCAATCCCTCCACTTAGAAATGCCCCAAGAGGGACATCGCTTATAAGCTCTTCACGAACAGCATCTTTTAGTAATGAGTATACCTTATCAGTTATATATAGTTCATCAGTATTTGTTTGTGTTTGTATCTTATTGTTTTTGTAGCATGAGAGTAAATCCCAATAGCAGGTGATATCGACACGTCTGTTCTGAGATATAAGCATATGTCCCGGCATAAGTGATTTTATGCTTGAAAATATTGTTTGCGGGGATGCTGTGTAATTAAACGAGAAATAGTCGTCTAGCGCACAAGGATTGATTTTTTTATTAACTAATCCAGAGTTTAGTATGCACTTCATTTCAGAACCGAAAACAAGATAACTGTCACTATAAGAATAATAAAGTGGTTTTATCCCGATACGATCTCTTATAAGTATGAGTTTCTTTGATTTTGTATCGTGCAAAGCAATTGCAAACATACCGCGTAAATATTGTGGAAAATCCATCCCGTATTCTTCATACAGGTGGACAATGGTCTCCGAATCGGTTTTTGTTAGAAATATATGCCCTTTTCTTTCTAAATCATTACGCAATTCAAGAAAATTATATATCTCGCCATTAAATACTACGGCTATAGTTTTATCTTCATTAAAGATAGGCTGTTTACCCCCATCAACATCAATAATAGAAAGACGCCGCATTGCTATGCCAATAGAATTGTGAATAAATACTCCATCGCTATCAGGTCCACGATGATATATTGATTCATTCATTTTATGGAGTGTTTCTGAAGGAAAAGTTTGTTGCTGTGAATGAAGGGCAATACCACATATTCCGCACATGTTAATTTACTCCACGGGCCTCTATTTTATTTATAAAATTCTGAGTGTCTTTGTATTCTGGATATTTTTTTGATAAAGATACGCAAATGCTGTTCCAACAGCTAAAAGCGTTATGAGAGATCTCATCCCGCTGTACGCATCTACGACTTCTAACCTTGTGTATTGTTCATATTCTTGAATTTCATAGAATACATTTTACATCATTTTTTGTGAAAAATCAAGGAATAACAGAGATAAATAAGATTAACGTGTTGTATCGGGGTTGCCTTTAATACCGTAGGTTATATATCCATAAATAAATCCGAATAAATATGACAGGCTTGTGCAAAATGCAACAAATCTAAAATGCAGTAAATGGTCAAGCACTCTTAAAGGGTATCGTAGAATTCTGTACAGAAATTTTCTTTTAACAATGAAATCTCCCCTTCCTGAATCCGTTTCATATAGATATTGAGGATAAAAAAGTTGGATATAACTTGAGCCCATGCCGTTACGAAAAAATTTTCTTATTATTTTCCCAAACGTTTTTGGTGGCAAATGGTAAAAGTGCGTATTTGGGACTAAAACAATTTTATAGCCGGCATTTCTTAATCGTACTCGTAAATCTGGATCTAAGCCTCTTATAATTTCTTCTCTTTCAGCACCTACCTCAAAAAAAACTTCTTTAGGCAAAATACAGCAACCATGACAAACAAAATCACTTTCTGTCACGGTCTCTACTATCGGTGATGTATATCTGGGTATTTCAAGCATTACACGTTTTTGTATCCAATTTGCTTTATCCCAAACAGCAAGTGAAGCTCCAGCCATACCAATTGCTTTATCTTCTTCTGCCACATGCACTAGTTTTTCAAGTACGTCACTATCCCCCAGGATAATGTCATCGTCCATGATAACGATATACTTACCCGTTGCCTCTTTTGCCCCATTATTTATGGCTCTTCCCTGCCTATTATCCCCTACCTTTAGAATTACTTCACAATTCTTATAAGTTTGTTCTTTTATTTGTTCTAATAGATTAGGCAACATTCCATCTCTATCGCCGTCAATTGTCGGTATGATGATAGATATTTTAGGGGTGTTAGTCGTCGTCATAAAAATAACCTTTAATGTGCATTTCAGTATAACATCGATATAAAGCGCAATGCAATTATTCCGAGTATTTTTCTAAATATAATTTAGTATAATTATTTACCATAGACTCTACGCTATAGGTATTAACAATTTTTTTGCGTGCTTCTGAACCAATGTCCTCACATACTTTTTTATTCTCTATTAAATAGTTCAGCGTATCTAAAAAACTTTCCTCATCATTATCATCGATGAGGAACCCATTTGATTTATGATCAATTATTTCAGGAATACCACCAACTCTAAAGGCAATCACAGGAATACCTGCTGCCATAGCTTCCAGAATCGCGTTTGGAAATCCTTCAGTATGAGATGTAAATGCAAATATATTAATAATTGCTAATAACTTGGCAACATTATTAGTGGTGTCTATAAATGTCACGTTTTCTGTTATATGTAATAGTTGTACTTGCTGCATACATTTAGCTTTTAATGGACCGTCTCCAGCTAATAAAAAATGAATATCATCTCTTTTTGACAATATAGTTTTTGCGATGTCGATAAATGTTTGCTGGCCCTTAAAATAGCCAAAATTAGCTATCATACCAATGATTATTTTATCACTTTGTATTCCGTAGGTGTTTTTAAGTTTATGGGGGGCACCAGGTGTTGCTTTATTGTTTGTTTCGAGACCATTATATATAACATGAACTTTTTTTGTAGATGCATGCTCGTTTTCTAAAGTGTAGTTTCTTACCGCGATAGAATTTGCTACGATTACATCAGAAAATCTATTTGCTATGATTTGAATGATCTTATGATGCAGTTTTTTCCATACGGGGATTTGCCTGCGTGAAGAAATGATAGTTTTTACCTTCCCAATTCGTGCTGCGATATTTGCATAAAGGTCAAATCCAAATAAAAATGTATGGATGATATGAATATCATATTTTTTGATTATTTTTGTTAGGGAATACAATGCAATAGGATTATAAATAGAATGGATTCTTAAGTTGATTATTGGGATATCTAGATCTTTAATCCATTGAGATAGGCATCCCTCCTCTTTAATGCAGCATACAACGGGGTTAAATTTTGTTTTGTCTAAGTATTTTAGCAATAGAAAGAGTTGCTTTTCCGTGCCTCCGAGGCGAAGAGCAGGCAGTATATAGAGTATGTTGATCTTTTTACTCATGTAATGATCTTAATATTGATGTTAGTTTTGTGGCGTTAACATTCACTGAATATTTGTTATTCACTGTCTGTGAACCATTTTCTATAAATTGTTTTCTTATTGATACATCAGATAATAGTGCTGTAAGCTTTAAAGTCCATTCTTCGTTAGTATTCGCAAGATAACCATTAATCCCATCTTCTAGAATATCAGAGTTAATACCAACAGGCGAACCAATTACAGGAATTCCATAAGCCATATACAATAGTAATTTTAAGCCACACTTTCCTTCTGTCCATCTATCCTGTTTAAGCGGCATGACGCCTATATCAAATGATGAAAGTAAAATATGTTCATTATCATAACTCCACTTTTCAAATTCCACGGGATAACCTTTAAACAAATTCAAATCAACATAGTCTAAATCGGTACTTACAATTTTTAATTGAAATCTATAGCCATTTAATGCAAGCCTATTTAAAGGCTCAGAAAGTATGTTTAAGTACTGGTTAGTACTTCGCGTTCCAGACCACCCTATTGTAAATGTCTTACTCAATGGGCAAGCAGGTTTGATAGGAGATTTACATCTTTCCGTATCTACTGATGTTGGAATATAAAATACATTGCTATTTAAGGTCTTAGCATATCTTTCTAAATAGTGATTTCCCGCAATAACGGCTTTAGATCGTCTGATAATATTTTTGATCTGGTCTTTATCCTGAAGAATGGAGAAGAATTTAAAGAAACCAGATGGTGGCATTATGTGTACAGCATCATCATAGTCATAGATAACATTCTTATTGAAATAAAACAGTAAGCTATCTAAACCACGCAATGAAGAGCTACATATAGCTTTTTGAATAAATACTGCATCGTATTTATAAGAACTAACTATATCTTTTAACCGATTAATTGCTTCAATAATAGTATATAGTCTATTCAAAGACCTACGTTTTGATAAATACAAATAACTAAATAGATTTTTTGGAACAGCAGGCGATACGGTATAGGAAATGCCTGCGTTTTTAATATAACGTAAATACTGCCATACTCTGAAACGAGTACTAGGTTGAGGCTCTGGATATAAAGTAAGAATAAGAATTTTCATTTATAATTATCAATACTGTTTCGTACGTTAGAATATACACTTTCAAATTATAGCTTAATCATGCAATATTAATGCGGTCAATTATTTATAGTATTGAATAAGCAATTACAATGTTAAATACACTTGATTAGCATTGGTTATATATATTTAATAATTTCTGCACAGAATTATCCCACGAATATTTAATAGCCGTAGCGTAACCATTTTTAATTAAATGTGAGCGAAGCTTTTTATCATTCATGAGAGAATGCATCCCATCCGCGATGTGATTTACATCCAACGGATCAATTAATACTGCTGAATCACTGCATATTTCTTTGAGTGAAGTATTGTTCGAGGTTATAACGGGACATCCACATGCCATTGATTCCACGGGAGGCATCCCAAAACCTTCATACAGTGATGGAAAAACAAATAACTCTGCATAATTATATAATGTTCTTAAATCATTATCGTCCACATAACCGGTAAATATTATATCTGATTCTATGTTTTCGGCTTGAATTATTTTTATAAGCTCTAGCTTATATTCATGGTTGTATTTTCCAACACTTCCCACAATTATCAATTTGTGAGGAATCTTATAATTCTTTTTAAGTAAAATAAATGCTGCTATCATATTTTTTAAGTTCTTTCTAAAATCTATTCCTCCGACATTTAGGATATATGGAGTTCGGATATTATACTTATCAAAAATAAGAGATTGATCTTCTACTGATATCTCACTTTTGTAAAAAATATTATTATCGACCCCACTGTATGCCACTCTAATTCTATTTTTTTTAATACCCAACGTATCTATTATATCGTTCTTGGAATAGTTTGATACTGTTATAATGCAACTTGCATTTCTTTTGATAAGTTCAATATGTTTTTGGTACGTAAAATACTCCTCATCACTAGAAAAAAACTTTTCTGGATATTTGTATGGTGTAATATCATGTAAAGTTACCAGTGTTTTACAATACGATGAATTCCAAATATCAGCGGTTGGAAAATGAAAAATATCTAAGTCTTTGAAGAATAATTTTCCATACCATTCCATATGGCTCTTTCTAATAAAATGAAATCTCTTGTGCAATTTCTCTCGGATAAAATTGCTTCCTAATTCGTATTGCGAGACATCATTATTTGTAAAAAGTCTATATTGATTAACTTTGTCTATTTTCGAAAGGTGTTTAATTATCTCTTCAGTATGCCGATCCATACCTCTACCGGGATTAAGTCTTCTTGCATCGATCCCTATTTTCATGCATATACCCTTTATTTTATTGAATAAGCTACTGATTAGGTAATAATCTTACGAATTCTGGTTGCTTATTTGGCTCATCTTCATCCGCTTTCATTTTTCTATATACAAAGCATATAAGTCCCATGTGAAACCAAAATGGCTCCATAGTTCGAATAAGAATAAATACCGATAATGTTATTCCATTCACCATATATGCTACGGTTCCGGCAAATAGACCAATAGATAGATGCTTGATAAAATTATCATCCGTATTTCGAATTACTTTTATGATTGTGTAAAGTGCTACAAATAAAAGGAGGATAAATATTACAAAGCCAACTATTCCAATGGATGTTAGTTCCATAAAATATTGGTTATCTACACCTCCAAGGTCAAATGAGCCTGGCCCATTGCCTAAAATAGGGTGCATTTTCCATTTACGTATTGCTTTTTCCCACATTCCAAGCCTATCATCCCATGATGTCATGCCTACCGTTTCTTGTGTCAAAAGAGTGTTAATAGAAAAGATTCTATCAAGGATCTTTTGTGGTAAAAGCACCTTAAAAAATATGGCGAAGCTTGCAAGAGGAATCAATAATATCCTATACCCTTTAAATAATGTTAATGTCAAAACCCCTGCAGCCAGAGCTATATATCCACCCCTCGAAAATGTGAGAAAAAATGGGACTATGATCATAACTGCAAGTAAATAGAAAGGAATACTCCTAACCTTAAATTTGTAATGCACTATCATTGATAATGTTAGGCACAAATTCATTACAAAATATGATGCGATTGTATTTGCCTCACCTAAATCAAAAGGGCCATGAAAACGCTCTGGCATTTGACCTACAAAAATCATTCCAAAGCCCCATAAACAAGTAAGTCCACATACTAATAATGACAGCATAAAAAAGAATTTTACGTCTTTGATTTTCTCAATATTATTTAATACGAGAAAAAAGATAAACGCATATTCAATTTTTTTAAGTGTAAATAATAAAGTAGTTGTTACTGATACAGTTCCGTGGGCAACACCATTAATCGATGATAATATATTTATGAGTAGAAATAACAGCATTATCATGTTTACTGGACTTCTTTTCCATGTTACTTCTTCAGATAAAAATGCCATTTTTGCAAGCCAACCAAAGATAATAGTGATGATAATAAGGTCATCTAAACGAAATGTCATTGCTCGTCCGGCAATATCCTCCTTAGAGAGTAGTAGTTCAGGCGAAAAAATTACAAGGAATATGAGAACAAACATACCCCAGCGCACATCATAGAGGGTAAGAAAAAATAGAATAAAAAGTCCAAGTGCTCCAAAAATTACTGTAGGTGAATAAATATTTATTATGCGTCCGAAGTAAAATAAAAAAGCTACTAATACAATGAAAATAATTGGTTTAAGTATGTTAGGTGATTTGGCCATAAATTAAAGTCCGTTCTTACCTCTAAAATAAAAATAGGGACAGCTAATTCCGTCCCTGTGTGATTGAATAATATATAAACATAAATTAATCTATTATAGAGTTATTTTTTCATAGCTCCTTTTTTATCTGAGCTATAATAGTAATAATAATACCCTTCTCTCGTAACATCAACAGCATTAAAGACAATACCGACAACGTATGCATCGATTTTTCTTAGCAGACTTAACGTTCTCATGGCAGCATCACGGGGTGTTTTATCAGCTAATATTACCAACAGAATTCCGTCTACCATCGTAGATAATATAGAAGCATCTGTTACAGTTAGAACTGATGCTGAATCTAAAAATATAATATCAAAGAAATTAGATTGTTCTTTAAGCAGGTCTTTCATTTTTTCAGTCCCAATCAATTCAGACGGATTTTTTGGGATATGTCCAGCAGGTAAAACAGTAAGGTTATCAATGCCGGTTCTCACTAATGCTTTATCCCAACTGTAATTACCGCGCAAAACATCCGATAATCCAGGATCTTTATTGATATTCAGCATACTGTGTACAGCGGGTCTTCTCATATCTGTATCCACTAAAAGGACATTATTCCCAATTTCTGCCAATGTAATCGCAAGATTTACCGCAGTTAAGGTTTTTCCTTCTTCTGGACGACAGCTTGTGACAAGAATGGTCTTTAAGTTCTTATCTTTGTTAATATAATTTAAATTTGTGCGTAAAGTCCTATAGGCTTCTGTGATTGGAGATCGTGGATCACTGTGAGCAATAATCTTCGATGATATTTGAATCTGTTGCTGTTTTAAATGTTCATTAATTTCTTCTTTCATAAATTAGCACCTATCTATTCTTGTTTTGATGGAGAATATGATTCGCGTGCAGGTATTTTAGGTATAACACCTAAGACTTGCACATTTAAATATCTTTCAACTTCACTAATACTTTTCAGCGAAGTGTCTAAATGTTCTAATAAGAATGCCATGCCAATACCAATAAATAAACCTAATAATGCACCTAAAATACCTTTTTGAGCTTCGGAGACTTCAATTGCATGTTTAGGAAGTATGGCAAGATCAATAATTCTAACGTTACCACTTTCCATGGATTCAGCTATTTTTATTTCTTCTAATTTCTCGAGTAGTGTGAGATATGTTTCCTCACTGATCTTTAGCTGGCGGGTTAATTTTAAATATTCTGCCTTTTTACTGGCAAGATCGTTGAGCTGTTCAGTGAAATCTTCCATTTGCTTCTTTAGCGCGTCTTCTCTGACTTTTAATGCCTTAATAACAATTTCAAGATTAATATGTTCATTAAGCAAGTTTTGATAATTTGCCCAGGGATCAAGACTGGGCAAACCCTCTTTGGATACTATTGAAAATTCTGCACGTAAATCTTTTACTGTTGCATCGATTTCTTTTTTTAATTCTATAAGTGCAGGATGCTTGTCCGTATAATCTCTCAACAATAACGATCTTTGCAACTCTAAAGATATAAGTTTTTCACGTAATCCTTCCATTATAGTTGATTGAACATTTGCTAAAGAAGGAACAGCTGTTATATTTAAATCTGAAAGCTGTTGTTTTAATGCTTGTAATTTTGACTCCGTAATTTCTCGTTCTGATTTTGTATCAATATAAGTATTTTCAATAATTGAAAGCCGTTGAATCTCTTTCTCAATAGTTGTATATTGTTCTTTTGTTTTAAATGATGTTAGTTTATCTTCAGATTCTTGTAATTTCTTTGCGTATGAATCTACTTGTCTCTCTATAAATTGTCTTGCAGTTTGTGTTTCTTGACTGCTTGCTTTCATACTTTGTGATACAAAAGCTTTCGCGACAGAATTGGCAATATCTCTTGCTTTTATTGGAGTGCCTGCACGTACTTTTATAACGAGCAAATTCGTGTTACCTACCCTGCTTACTGAAATACTTTTTCTGATATGATCAACAACATTCCCAGAATTAAGCCACTCTGCTTCCCCGCCTCTTTCTTTAACAGCTGACATCATATTAAGCTTAAGAAATTTCACCGCATTGTCCGCAACAGTACGACTGGTAATTAATTCAGCCTGTGTTTCCAGCTGAGTGCTTTTCAAGGGAGATGAAAGACCCTCTAAAAGTGGCGTTGATTGAGCAGGATTTTCAATCAATACCGTAGTAAATGCCTCATAAACAGGAGGAGGTGTTGGCGCAAATATAAGAGAGGAAATGGTAACCGTAAAAACACATAAGAGTATAATCCACTTTCTCTTATACAGTATTAGTAAATAATCACGTAATGTAATCTCTTTTAAATCAACCATGGTATATTCCCTTATTCACATTATGTTATTTTAACATTTGATTTACTTCGGACTTATCTAATAATTTTGCCTTTTCTTGCTTTTGTTTGCTATGCATGGGGACCTTTTCATTATCGTTTACATCTGCTTCGTGTTTAAGAATGAATTGTCCGCTGTCTGCTTTGAAATTGTATGGACTATGATCAATTTTGAACTTAAGTATTTTTTCTCTCTCTTTCATTGAAGCTTGCGTAATAGTTCTTTTAATTTCATCATCCAAAATCCGAGGAGTGATAAAAATTATGAGTTCATTTTTTTCTATATCTTCAGATTCTTGTCTAAAGAATGTACCAATAAAAGGTATATCTCCTAGTATGGGTATTTTATTGGTACGATTAATCTTCTTCTCATTGATTAAACCTCCAATTACTAATGTTTTGTTGTTCATAATATTTACTTTTGTAGTAGCTTTACGGGCAACTCTGATGGGTACATTTTCGTTAAACCCTTGTATGAAAGATACTTCAGGGGCTACTTCTAAGTTTATTTTTCCGTTATCTCTAATATGCGGTGTTACCGGCAGAAGTATTCCATAATCAAGAAACTTTGTTGTAAACACAAAACTGTTAGATCCGAGAACAAGACCGCTTCCAGATAATTCTCTATAGGGATAGGATGTTATGATCTGTATATTTGCTCTTTGGTTGTTTTCTACAACAATTTTAGGATTAGCAACAATTCTTCCCTTATTTTGACGAACCATTGCATTAATATACGAAGAATATTTGTGCTTTGATATTACTTTTCCGAAAAAGAAATTACCGCCATCTCCAAGCTGCGGCATTAAAATGTCACTAATCTGAGTAATATTTCTACCTATATTTCCAGTTTGGCCAGCGGCTACTGCCATCGGAAGAGAAACGGGAGTATTATATTTACCCATAAAATCATCACGGCTTATATGCTGCATCATTAGATCGAATTGGAGATCATTGTCATTGGTGATAGTGAGTTCAATGATCTCTGCCTCAATCAAAACTTCTTGTGTTCTTTTATCTAATGACTCCAGCTCATTTACGAGATTGGTGATTTCTACTATTTTTGCGGCAGTATCTGAAATAATAAGTGAATTTGAACCTATATCTGATGCAAGTGTTCCGTTGTCAGAAAGTGCGCCGGAAAGTGCATCTATGAGACTTTCGGCATTAGAGTTCTTGAGTGGAATTATTTTTGTTAGTATCTCTGGCTCTTCATCATACCCCATTGATGATGTTTGTGTCATTTGTGATGCATACCCGGCTTTAACCTCAAGTTCCGGGTTTTTTATATATGTACGAAGTGCTGTTAACAGATCCTTTTTGAAGGTGTTGTATGTAACCCCTTCAGCCTTCACTTCCCCCACAAGAGGTAGTGTAACATTTCCATCTTTTGATACAGTCACCACTCTATCGAGATCTGAATGCCTCTTGACTGTAATTATAAGACTATCCCCGCTCCGAATAACATCATCTGCGCTCGCAATCAATGTATCAGTAACACTGATCAATGAAAAAGATATAATAAAAACACATAAAATTAAACGATGCATCTGACTCCTTATTGACATAATTCCCCCATTATTTATTTTCAATTTTATATTTCTCGCCTTCAATGATTAATAATCTCTTGCGTGCCTTTTCCATCCACTCCAACGTAGATGATTTATTTAGGGCAGCTTTCATATAAAACTCTTTGGCTTTAGTCATATCTTCTAGACGTTCATATGCATATGCTATTTCATATAATTCATGTCCGTCAGAAATATTATTGTTATTTCTCAGCATTTCCTCATAGATCTTTATAACATCAGTATATTTATCAGTTTTTTTATAACAATTTGCAATATTTTCTAAAGAAGCGTTCACTATTTCTTTTTCCGGATTAACTTTCATTGCTTTTCTGAACTCTTGAATTGCCTCATCATATTTATTTTCTTTTGCTAAAATATTGCCGAGCCAATGATATGAATAACCTGCTCGCTGACTGTCAGGAAACATAGATATTACCTTATTATATTTCTCCTTAGCGCTTTTATTATCACCGAGTATCTCATAACACGCTGCAAGAAAATAATAAGCGTCTTCAACAAGAGGGTTTTGAGGGTATTTTTTAATAAATTTACGATAGTAGATTGACGCGTTTTTGTAGTCGCGAAGAGAGTGGTATTTTGAAGCATTATTATATATATACTCAGAGCTGGATGTTTTTTTATAGTACATAAATGAGAATAGAACTACCGCGCATAAAACTAGAATAACGATAGTCTTTTTTGTTAAACTTTTTCTATGAATTTCAGCAACTTGCTTTTTCTTTTCATGCTTAATCTTTTCTTCAAATATCTCTCTATCTTCTTTTTTTAAATCAACAAGGTAGTTATCATCCATATCTTCCGGTTTCTTTGCAATACCTATATGTCTTTTTAATTTTCTCGCACGATCGCTTTTTTCAATTTGCATAGCACGATTTGGCGGGCCGTACATGATTACGATGAAATCTGTTCCATTATCAAAGAATTTTGGATCTGGAAGATTCAGTTCTTTTAGAGAGTTTTTTATGCGGGTAACACCGGTGCCGAGTTTTTCAACATATTTACCCATATAATATAGCGCTTCCATCAGGTTTCGATTACGTAAAAATTGTATGTTTTCAATATTCGTAACTGTTAAAGATGAAGTTAATCCCCCCGGAGAATAGAATTCAAGTCTATCATCAAACATGTATACCCGGCACGTTGATCCTGTCATACTATAGTCTCTGTGAATAAGTCCATTGACAATAATTTCACGAACAGCATCGAGAGGATATTCTGGAATATCAGTTCTTTTTAGCCCTTTAACTGTGCCATATAATTTCATGTTTCTGACAAAAAATAACTCTGCCGCGTTAATAATTTCTGGAATTGTCCCTCGTATTTCCTTCTGTTCAATTATGTGCCCTGCTTTATTTGTTCCAGAAAATTTGACCATCTTGAGACTGCTTGCCCATAAATATTTCTGAGGATTTTTGCCAAATAATAGCAGTCCGGCAATGGTCGGATGTATTTTATTTCCTACCTTTTTGATAAGATTCATTTCTAAAAGTATTGACTCTGCGGTCCCATCGCTTGATTTAATATCTCGATTATTAAGGACTTTACTTGCGAAATCCTCAATAAGGTCTTTATCTAAGTCATCATATGTCGATTCTAATACTGGGGTTTCATCGTAATCTTGTGTATATTTCTTATCTGCTGTATCATCCATAATTTTTAACCCTCACCGAATTTTTTAAAATGTTTTCTTTCCTGCTCAACATCTTTCCTCATCCAGCCTTCAATATTTTTCATAAGATGGTAAAAATCAGAAAGTGTTACCTTATCATCATCGCGACTGACAGACGATGTTGCATGGCCTCTAATCTTATTGACATACACATTATACTGAGAGTCTGTCATAGAGGCTTTGTTATAAAAATATCCTGCAATAAGACCCAACATAAGACAACCAATGACGATTAAGGCATATTTATTAAGTAAAATATGTTTAATATAATAGTCGATAGTTTCCCTTTTTCGAGCAATCTTTGAAATATAATCTTTTTCAATCCGTTTTTTGTCTAATTCTATTTCCTGCGCATTCTGCTCAACCTGTTCTTTAAGGGCATACCATTTTTTTTGTATGAGCTGCTTTTGAGATACATCACTTTTCCCATAATAATTTTGCATTGTTTCCATATAAGGTAATTTGCCGAATTTAGCTCTATGGAGAACGTATTTTATTAGCGATAAGAGGTAATCAATATCAAAAGGCTTTGTTATATAGTCAAAGACACCGTAGTTCTCTGCTTCTATAACTGCATCTTTTCTTTTCCCGTATGCGGAGAGGATAATAATACTGACGGTATGATCTTTTTTGCGGATTCGTTTGATAGTCTCAATGCCATTAATGCCGGGCATCATCACATCAACCATTATGAGGTCAAATTTGTCCTTTGAAGCTATCTCCACGCCTTTTTCCCCACCAGATGCTGTCATTACATCGTAACCTTCTGATGAAAGGATATCCTCAATCAACGCTGAAATAGATTCTTCATCATCTATAACAAGAATCTTTATTAGCGTGTTATTAGTTTCTTTCTTTGTGTGATTCGATGGCATTATTTATTACCTGTTCAATAATATTAATGTCAAAAGGCTTGCCTATTTCCCCATAAGCTCCAAGTTTTATTTCGTTGAGATCTGTTTCCGGTGACCCATATGCAGTTATAATAATGACAATTGCAGTTGGATTGATGTCCTTCATTTGCTTAAGAACATCAATCCCATTGGCCTTTCCCAACTTTAAATCAAGGAGGACAATATGCGGTTTGAGTTCTTTAAATTCGTCAATAGCCTCCAGAGCAGTTTCTGCTGTTTTGATGGTGTATCCCTTTAAACTAAGCATATCAAACAACAGTGTGCGAATATTTTCTTCGTCATCAACAACAAGAATTTTTATATTTTCATTATTCATAATAGCCTCAATTACAGGGTAATTTTATTGTAAATGTCGTTCCTACACCAATTTTACTGTGAACGCATAACTCACCGCCAAAGTTCTCTATAATATTTTTACTTACAGCCAGTCCTAATCCTGTACCGCTTCCTACTTCCCATTTTGTGTAAAATGGCTCAAAAATGTTTTCAATATCTTTCTTATCTACACCCACACCTGTATCTTTAAACTCGATATCCAAAAAATCATTTTGATGAGTTGTTATAGTTAAATCCCCTCCGCTTGACATTGCTTTCACCGCATTCAAAATTATATTGATAACGACCTGCATAAACTGATCGCCGTCAATTTGTATCTTCGGGATATCAGTATCATATCTTTTATACAGTGAGATGTTTCCCTTTTTTAGGTCAGCTGTCAATAAATTTAATGAATTATCTATTACATGATTAATATCAGACAGCTGAGTTTTTGTTTTATTAATTTTTGCAAAATTAAGCAAATTATTAAGAATTCTTGAAATCCTTTCTACTTCACTTTTTACAACAGTTAATATTTTTGTGGTATTTTCATCAGTAGCACTACGCATAAGTTGTTGCACTCTGCCATAAATCGATGTGAGAGGATTATTTATTTCATGAGATAAATTTGCTGCCAGTTTACCTATCGCGGCAAATTTTTCTGATCGAATCAGTTGCTCATGTGTTTTTTTGACTTCGGTTTTCGCGTGCATTAAGTGTTCAATAAGCTGCGCATTATCTATAACGGAGGCTATTTGAAAGGCAAGTGGCTCTAATATCTTTCTATCTTCTTCGTTGAAGGGTTTTTCATTGATCTTATTATTTATATTCAATACGCCTATCACCGTATCTTTGATCTTGAGGGGAACACATAAAAGTGAAGAGGTTAAATATCTCTCTTTGTTTCGTTCTTTAAATCTTCCATCATCAGCGATATTGGAAATCAAAAGCGATTTTCCCTCGGCTAACACCCATCCGGAAACACCTTCTCCAACTTTAATACTTGTTGAATCAATAATATTCTGCTGCAAGCCAGCGGCTTCTTTTATTTCAAGTTCTCCCGTAGCATCATTTATAAGCATCAGTGAACATATTTTTACTTTCATTGTGTAGGTAATTAGTAACACGATCATTTTAAATAATGTTTCAAGATTAAAAACTGAGCCGGTAATTTTACTTGCTTCATAAAGCAGGGATACTTTTAGATCTTTTTCTTTTATCAGTTCCAGAGATTGCGCATGGAGTATCTCATGCAGTTTATGGATTTCTGATGATGATCTGTTTTTTTCTGAAGCTCTGAGCACAATACAAGATATATATTCACAAGAGGTATAGTTTTCAATACATTCAAATGCACCTTGGGTTATATATTGAGTTATCTCCTTTTCAGAAGGTTTTTTGGTAACGATAATATACTCAAAAGATGTTGCATGATTCTTTTTCCATTGCAATAAATCGTTGATTTTATAATCGATAGAAGTAAGGTTTATAATGAGAACTGTTATGGCATTGTTTCTGATAGCATTAAACAGATTCTTGTTGTTATCTTCATGTAAAACTGAAAAAGTCTTTGGAAGTGTAGATGTTAAGTCTTTATAAATTCTATCGGTAGTGTCAAAAACCAATATATTTTCATTTGTAACAGAACGCGTATCAATATTTTTCATTTTTACCTGTTAAACTAGTTTATGTGTCGTTTAAATTATTAGTCTGATATTGTACAAACATTAGTGATGAAAATCAAGCAATATGTATAACAGACAACGATTCCGCAACAATACGCATAAGGTATGATTTTAAGCTTAATTAGAGGTTTTTAAACAAAGGGTCATATTCGCGAAAGGATTTCGCTTAAAAAATTGGATTACAAAAGACGATTATATCTACC
>Ga0207996_1000228_pt1 | contig 52790 bp, 42 predicted proteins | sample AntAceMetag02UKG_FD_184773 | JGI IMG/M metagenome (GOLD analysis project Ga0207996, IMG submission 184773) | Saline lake microbial communities from Ace Lake, Antarctica - Antarctic Ace Lake Metagenome 02UKG (SPAdes) (version 2) | ecosystem: Environmental > Aquatic > Non-marine Saline and...
CCTGTTCGTTCATATGGTTCCGCCTGTAAATAACGGGATCGCTCTATCTGCATGGCGGAATTCATCATAATTGCGATACTGTCCGCAATACCGTCAAGGCCATTTTGAATCAACAGTTCCATTGCAATGTCAAATTGGGTATTCTCTATTTGGCAGGTCATTGTTCTCTCCTTTTGATTGTTTTGTGATGATTGCAATCCGAAAGGATAAGCAGTTGCCTGCTACTGCCAAGCTTTATTTGAATTTACAGAAAGAATGGTACACTAACAATTTTGGTTTTGAAGTGGAGACATGCAATCAGCAGATATACGCATAAAGCAATCCAAATCAAGAAATCAAGGGCAGACCCTATTGGCCAAATGGAAACAGACAGCAAGACACTCATTCACAGATCCCGCCGTGGAGACAGGTTAGTGGAGATATTCGATAGGGAAAATTTCCGCTATCTTTACTTCGACACCAAGTTCCTCCAGTCGAAAATGGTACTTGATGCTCCCCATCTTCTGGTTCTGCCCTATACACGCTACATGATGCTCTCCCTCATGTTCCTCCCCGACCCGAAACGGATTCTGCTCATCGGGCTCGGTGCCGGTTCACTGGTGCGATATCTCAGCACGATGCTTCCAGATTGCCGAATAGACGCAGTGGATCATTCCCAGGAGATAATCGACCTGGCTCGTGGCTATTTCAAGCTACCGGAGACGGACAACGTCACCGTACATTGTCGGGACGGTGTTACGTTCCTGGAGAACTGGGACGACGGGGAGCCCTATGATATAATCCTGCTCGACGCCTTTGACGAACTGGGGATCGCCGACGTTATCTACAACCGGGACTTTTTTACGACGTGCCGAAACCACCTCACTGAAGGCGGCACCCTCTGCTCCAACCTCTGGAGCGGCTCCGCCTCGGAGCTGACCCGCGTGACCCGTGAACTGGCCGAATGCTTTGCCGGTAACCTCACCTGCCCTGTACCGAACCGCGGCAACGTGATCGGTTATTCGTTCAAACATGAGATAGGTCTGGATGCCTTTGCCGGTGACTACAAAAAACCGGAAAGACTCCAGGCCCGTTTTGAACTGGATTTCAGGGATATGAAGCAACGCCTCATACGTCACAACCTTTGATTTGAGTTATCGTTAAGTCTGGTGTTTGAGAAATTAAGGGAGTGTTCATCGTTCTGTGTCAGCATTTTAATTTCAGATCTGTTACTCAAGGTTGCTGTAGCGGGTGTCGCAGATCTGAATCTTGCATAAATTTCACTTCTATCAAATTCTCAACTTTTTACCCAGCCTTCCTTAAAAAATATAGCTAACTGTGAAATGGTCAGTGAGCAGTTATCTTGGCAATTCCAATATCATCGCCCGCTCGAATTATCTTAGTTTTGTCATCGATGGTATTTCCCAGGGCCAAAATCCTGAACTTGTTGGCAGGGCTGAAAAAGGAGTCTTGGTGGTATATTACCAAAGGAATGCGATCCTTTAGAAGCATATGATGAACGTGTTCTTGGCAGTGGGGCTTTTGTTGAGCAACTGCGGTAAAAACTGGAACTAAAGGACGAATCTTTTCTGGATGGACATTCCTGAACTAATGGGCCATATTGAAAAATATTATGGTATTGCACCAGGTGAACTTGATCAGCCGCGCAGAAACAAGCAGGTTGTAGAAGCTCGGGACGTATTCTGTTATCTCGCGTAGGGGGAGGAAACGAAAAAATATTCAAAAAAGAGCTAATCATATGAAGCTGTTGTCTTTATATGGGATACTTTCCCTGCTGCGCAATCACGCATCGAGATAATGTCTGTAAAATCAGCGTATTGTAATGGTCGAGTTGCGTATACTCAGGAATAAGGTCAAATCACCTGTTTGGTCCTTGCCTTAACATTACCAGAGGTTATCTTGTTTTTCAGTCTCATATTTTATTCTTCAAAGACTGCTCTAAATACTTTCTTTTTCTGATTCGAGTAACATCTTTTTGCGCTCAGTTCCCCATCGGTAACCACTCACCTTACCATTTTTTGATATGACCCTATGGCATGGGATCACTACTGCAAGTTTATTTGATGCGCAAGCGGATGCTACTGCACGAACAGCATTTGGATTGCCAATCCGATTAGCCACATCTGAATAACTCAGCGTCTTGCCAGGTTTGATCTGCCTCAAAACATTCCAAACCCGTTGTTGAAAAGCTGTACCTTGAATATCTAGAGGAAGTTGAAATTTATCTTCTGGTGCTTTGATGAAATCAACGACTTCTTTGATTAGGCTATCAAAGCCTATATCAGCTTTTTTCAGCTGAGCATTTGGAAATCTGGCTTGAACTTGGTCTGGTAGTATGTCCGGTTCGTCGCCAAACTCGATTGCACAGATTCCTCGATCAGTTGCAGCAACAATCACCCATCCTAGGAAACAATGAGCAAGCCCATAGGTTATAGTTATACCAGTTGCACCTTTACGATACTCCTTGGGGTTCATTGCCAGTTGATCTTGCGTTTTATCATAGGCACTGCCGCTGGAACCATATCCAGCTGAATATATTGCATCAGTTACCGAGGGACTTGTTTTGAGGCCTTTTTGAAAACGCTGCGATTGATTTCTCGAAGCGTATTGTTTTGGAGTTACACCAACTATTTTTTTAAAAAGTCGATGAAAGTGGTAAGGGCTCAGATCCACTCGTGTTGCTATTTCATCCAGTTTTAAGGAAATATCGCTTTCTTTTATAATCCTGCATGCATGAATGATTTTTTTCTCGATCTCCAGAGTTTTAGAATCAGTTGTGGGGTTGCACCTTTTGCATGCTCTATATCCAGAAGCTTCAGCCTCTTCACTGGTCGTATAATATTCTACATTAGCCCGATTGGGTGACCTGGATGTACAGCTCGGACGACAATACACCCCTGTAGTTTTTACTGCATAGTAGAATGTGCCGTCAGCGCTCGAATCGTTATCAATAACTGCTTTCCATCTGGTATCATCTGTACTGTCCTGTGCATCAGTCATCGTTAGACCTTATCCATTAGGTATTTGAATTTTTCGTCTGCTGAATGCGGAATCTATTACGTAGTGATAGAAACACACGACCATCAATCGATAACAAGCCAATACTGATCATCCCCATGCCGATCATATGCTTGAGTTCAAGTTGTTCGCCGAGAATTGCTGTTCCAAGCAATATCGCACTGACAGGTACGAGCAGTGTAACCAGGAGTACATTAGTAGCTCCTGCAGTTGACAGTATGCGGAAATAAAGGATATAAGCAAGCGCTGTAGAGAACAGAGCTAAAGAAACGATTGCCAGCCATATCTCAACATCAGGCATTGCTAAGGTGAAGGGACGATCATAAAACAATGCAAGTGGAATGAGAAGCAGACTTGAGGCAGTTACCTGTCCTGTTGCAGTAACAACGGGTTTTATCCCCAACTGCCTGAAGCGACGGCCATAGATTCCTGCAAAAGAATATGAAATTGCAGCCCCCAGCACAGCGAGTTGCCCGAGAATACTGTCTTCAAGTCCTCCAAATGCTTCTTGCCCGATCATTATCACAACACCTGTCAGACCAAAGACGACCCCCAGAATTTTGAGCGTGGACATTTTTTCATCCTTGGTCAGATAGTGTGCTGCAACAACAGTGAATAACGGAGTAGTTGCGTTGAGAATCGAGGCCAAGCCACTCGCAATATGGGTTTGCCCCCAAACAATCAAGGTAAATGGAATAACATTGTTCAGAACGCCCATACCAATGAATGCAATCCATACTGTAGGGTTAGATGGCATTCTTGAGCCTGTGAAATATACAACTGCCAGAAGAACAATTGCAGCCAAAAATACCCTAAGGGTAACGATGGTAAGCGGTGGGAGGGCTTCAACCGCAACTCCAACAAAGAAAAAAGAGCCTCCCCATAAAATAGACAAGATTATTAGAAGCAGCCATTCATAGGAACTCATAGATTTTACTGTGGATTGCATGTGTCATCCTCTTGAGATTGTTATTTAGATTAGTCACATTATATAACCCCCATGGAATGAAACACTCAGATTCTTGCTATGTAATTCAAAAAAGTCACTTAGAGTATCTTTCCAGAACACCAGTTACATGAGTTTGCCTGTACGAACCCATACATAATGTCTATTTGTCCAACGTTGAGATATCTACTGCGAATGTAAGATTTATTGAACACTCTTAGTCAAGCTGTCAGATCGAGTATGACACAACTACACGTTATGACTACACGTTATGACAGAAGTGCACAGAGATATTTTGCTATGCTCTCAGCACCATTTACCACTGGGACTGTTGACTGGGGCGTGGAAGTGAGCTGCTTGATATTTTTGAGCCAACTGCCGGAGGGAAATTCTCTCTGTTCCAGGGTCTGTCCGTTGAGCTGAGTAATGCTGAATTGTTCAAGGACTGCAGATTCCGGGAAGCGAGATCTGCCCACTGTGACAATGGAAACTCCTGCCTGAACGCATTCAGCAATTGTTGAATAGCCACTCTTGCAAATCACAAGATCAGCCGCATTTATAAGGTCCGGATGGTAATATTCGGAGTCTCTTGCAAGCAGTAAAATGTTTTTTCCTAAATGCTGGGTCTTCTTTTGGCCGGCAAGGATGAAAAACGTATCTTTGATTACAGGGAGTTGCTGGATAAAGGGGAGCTCCAGGTCAATTCCACCCATGGAGATAAGGACCAGTCGTTTGTTTTTACAGTTGAGGTTTTTCCGTATTTTGCTTCGTTTCGTTCGGATACGGCGGAAGATAGGGCCACATTCAAAATCACCCCGTGTTTTACCGCAATAGGGCTGGCAACGAATATGGATATCAGCTTTCTGATACTGGGCGTCAAGATAGTTAATGGCCGGCTGCAGCTCTAGGTGATCGGTAAGATATGCCCTGTAAATCCAGTCCCAGGTGAAATTTTCTATAAGCACTGAAGTGATCCCCGCTTCCCGAGCAACAGCAATCCCAAGGGGGGCAATATCACAGAGAATTAGGTTACATCCCTGTACTTTTTCGGCAAGTTCTTCTATCAGAGCATCTTGGAAAGGAAGAAAAGACTCAAGGCCTTTGATGGTTGCGGGCAGATCAGCTTGGAGTCCATTTTTTTGAACAAGACCAATATCGCAGGAAAGCGGATGGTAGCTGAAATGCGCAAGTGTTTCTGCAAAAAGGGCTTTCGGCACTGTGCTGTATAGATGGGGGTGCAGGTCCGGAATGACTTTCTGCAGAGCCTCCAGCACCGCAATCATTCTGGTGGCATGACCAAAGCCATGGGGAGTTATAAAACAGGCTATCTCATGCATTCGCCACCTTCAGCCTTCAGTCTAACCACTTTCTCCCTCTTCCCCTCATGTCCCATGCTGATGGGGATGGTCACCATAGGGGTGAATATGATCATGGCTGTGAACCTGTTTCTCTTCACAGCGAATGAGCTTGCTGTCGTGAAGTGTGTAGAGTTTGCTGCAGGTAGAGGCCAGAAAGTCCAGGTCATGGGAGATGATGATATGGGCCAGATCCTGTTTCCGCAGGATCTCTATTAATCGTTCCCTGGTTGTCGGGTCGAGATTGTTGCTTGGCTCATCAAGGAGGAGGAGGAGCGGTTTCATGGAGAGAATGGTGGCCAGTGCCACCAGTTTTTTTTCACCTCCCGATAGTTTATGGGTGATGCGCTCTTCAAAACCTTTTAGACCCAGGTATTCCAGGGTCTGGATTGATATTTCTCTGGCATTATCCGGAGTCATGCCAAGGTTTAAGGGGCCAAATGCCACATCTTCCAGTACTGTCGGGGAAAAGAGCTGATCGTCTGAGTTCTGGAAGAGAAACCCCAATTTTCGTCTCAGTGACTGAAAGTCCTTTTCAGTCTTCATTGCTATTCCGTTCAGAAGAATTTCTCCTGTTTCAGCTTTTAATAGGCCCATGATAATCTGAAAAAGAGTTGTTTTGCCACAGCCATTGGGGCCAATCAGTCCGATCCGTTCCGTGTCAATCTGGAGGTTAATGCCGTCCAGTAGTGATGAATTGTGGCCCGGATAGGAGTAGCCGATATTACGGAGTTCAAGGAGTGGTGCTTTGCTCATAGGGGATCACAGTGGAAAGGAGGCAAATGAAAATCCAGCCAGAGTCAGGCTGATCAGCAGTAAAATGATAAGAAAATAGTAATCAACCCAGGTGGGTTGGGGCTGGTTCAGGGGAATAAGTCTGCCATTGAAACCACGCAGCACCATGGCTTGTTGCACTCGCTCTGAGCGGTTCCAGCTTTTAACGAGGGTCATTCCAAAAAGATATGCATAGGTGCGGTAGGTGTGCAGGGAGTTTACAGGGATAAATCCCCTGAGTTTTGCAGCCCGCTGCAGTCGCGTATATTCTTGGTGAATAATAAAGAGCTGGCGGTAGGAAAAGAGGAGGAGGAATATGAGCTTACGCGGCATACCCAGCTTTTCCAAACCATGGCCGAGATTGACAGTGGTGGAGGTGGCAAGGAGTGCCAGAAAGCAGAAGAGGATTCCGTTGCTTTTTAAGGCAATAAGTACAGCCATACGCAATCCATCTGGACTGAAATGAAAGAATTGCAGATCCGTTGTTCTGTCTCCACCATAGGTAAAAGAAAGTGTGATAAGAAGAAAAACGGTGAAGCTGTTCACAGCTGCAATTCGTTTCAGGACAGGAATTACATTCGGTCTGGACAGGATGAGCAAAAGCCCTGTAAAAAGACACCCGCTTATTGCTGTTATAAAGGATGTGGTAAGGGCCAGTACCAGGCTGAGGCTTGCGGCAGCAATAAGTTTGACACGTGGATCACGCCTATGGAAAAAGCTTGTGCCTGTGGCAAAGGGTTCCTCTATCATTTCTCGGACAGATCCTTTGGTCGTCGATTTTTCAACCAGGCAACGAGACCTGCAAGGCCGAGAAGGTAGCCAATACCACCCATGATATCGTGAAAACCCGGTTTTTTATCCTCGGCCGCAGCAAGGCTTCGTTTGATGGGAGCCAACTCCTGCGTCAGCAGTTCTTGTATCATCTGTTTGAGTTTGTCATCGTTGAGAGGAGGGGCAACGGATTGCACGATGGGGGGTGTAGGTGGTGCGGCGGAAAGATATTCTTCGGCAGGGACCAGCCACTGGCTCTGATGTCCTTCGCCGCCGGACACTCCAATAAGGAGATCCATATGTTCTTCCCTGGCGATGGCTGGGATTGTAAACGTAAAAATTCCATTTTCATCTCCTATGCCCTCCAGGAGAATGGCTTTCGATGCATTGTTTTGCACGGTCACCGAGCCGTTCACTAAGGGGCGATTCCCGGAAAAACTGGACTCTACAGTTATAGTATCCCCTGATACCCAGGCGAAGACATGGATCTTATGGGCCTGTGCCAGGCACGGCAGGAGAAGAATGGAGAAAAGAAGAAAGAAAAGTCGTGTACGCATCATATTTTTGATAATTGAAGAGAGAAAATATCTGGTTGAACTCTGATAAGAAAGCTGACAACAAACATGGTGATCAGCCCTTCAATAAGCATAACAGGAAGGTGGCTGAGCAGTACAAGGCCGGCAACTTTTAGAAATCCTTGATCAGAGAGGAATAGAGCGCCCGCCATAAGAAGGGCTGAAAGAAACATGGCACAGAATCCGGCCAGAAATCCGGCGATCATCTGCTGTTTTTTAGTACCTGAAAGCAAGCGTTTAAGAAGCGTACCACAGAGAACCGCAGGACCGGCAATGATACAGCCATTGACCCCGAGTACGATTATGCCGCCATACTGGAAAAAGAGGGCCTGCAGGCCCAAGGCCACGACAATTGCCGGGAATGCCCCCCAGCCAAGGATAAGCCCAAGCAGGCCACCGAGAAGGAGGTGCACCGAACCCGGTCCCACTGGAACATGGATAAGTGAGGCCACAAAGAATGTCGCGGAAAGAAGAGATACGGTCATGATACGATCGTAATCAAGTCTTTTCAGGCCCACGGCCGTGCCAAGTACTGTGAGAGCAGCACCACCCGCCAGCACCGGTGCACTAAGAACGCCTTCTGAGATATGCATAGCTGATCAGTGGAGCTCGATGCCCGTGGAGCCCATGGACAAATTACTGTTTCGTACACCGCGCAGCGCTTTGAGGCTATCGGCAAGCTTGCGGACATCACCTGCCTTGCCGCGAACAATGATCACTTCCAGACAGTTGTCATGGTCCATATGGACATGGGTGGTGGAGACGATCTGATGATGAAAACCATGTTGCAACTCTGTTACTTTTTCCTGGAGTTTATGCTGGTGATGATCATAGACCAGTGAAATAACGCCCATCACATCCTTGTCCGCCTGCCACTCTTTTTCAATGATACGACCGCGGATAAGATCACGGAGGGCTTCCGATCGGTTTTGGTAACCGTGTTCCTGGATAAAACTATCAAAATCATCGAGAAGGTTGTCTTCCATGGAGACAGTGAAGCGCTTTAGCATCTGTAACACCTTTTTTGAATTTGTGTTAAATTAACACCTGCCTGCAAAAAGGTCAACCGGTGTCCGATTATGAGGCGATGCGGATTGTGTTGACTTCCCATGGAAGCATCGTAATTATTTTTCCCAGTCCTTCTACTGTGCCTCACAATTCTGCTGATCCCTGCTGTGCTTGCAGGACTTCATGTCTCAAAACAAGAAGAGTACAGTTCCAGATAACAAAATATGTGCTTTGCCACACCTATCCGCAAACCCTGCAACACTTGTGTTGAACAAAAAACTACACAATTCCTATCCGATACCACATGTTTGATTCTTGCCACACTTTCACACACCATAAGTGTAGTTATGAAATACGAGCGTATTTGTTGTTTTAATGTCTGTAATATCAGCATCATAAAGTGGTTTGTGGTTTTTTTATGAGGTAAATGAAAAACTGGCACCAATCCTGCTACATAGAAAGCAAGACAACAAAAAATGAGTATAAAATTAATCCAATACGGAGGACACCATGACTACAAATACACAAACAACAACCAACACTCAGATTGAAGCAGGATACGAAACTTCCAAGTTTGCTCTCGGTTTAGGAATGACCATGGCTGCTCTCGTTGGACTTTGGGGCACCGCATGTTTGGCAAGTGCAATGATCTCCATGGGACCTCTCAATGTTGTCCAGGGATATATCACCGCGGTAATCGGCTAAAATATAACAACATAAAAATTCTATCAACAAAAATAAGGATAACACCATGAAAGAAAATACTTCAAAAACAGGATCAAGAATAATATTAGCAGCCGGTTCAGTTATGTGTCTCTGGGTTGGAGCAGCCCTTGTAAGTGCCCTTTCTTCAGTAGGCTGGTCAGTAAGCGAGTTGGCAGGACAATATATGGTAGCGATCGGAATGGTTAAGCCTCTGCATACGCTTGTTGATTATTACACACACATCAAAGGTATTGAGTATCTGATCTGTGTAGCCTTCTTTGTAGCCTTCCCAGTTTTCTTTAAATATGTAAACAAGGCTCCAGCAAAGGTTACAGCTGCTAAATAGCAAACACTTTACTCGATGGAGACATGGTCTCTGCAAACAGAACCTCCTGTGAATCGGATAGTACTTGCGATTTGCAGGAGGTTTTTTTTTCTAAAGGCAGATTTACGAGCAGCAGTGTGGTATCAACGGCCTCACAGGAGGCATCTTTTGAACTTGATGCATTGGTGCTTGTACTGTAGGCTGATTTTTGCTGAATTGGAGTGGGTTGTGTCTTTTGGTATAGAGTGGTGTCGGCCGTATTCATAGAACAATCAGTGGTATATTCCGTACTGGGTGGAAGGCGAATTCATATCATTTTCCCACCGAACAACAATGTGATTTCTTTCATAAGAAGATAGATGGGAAACGGTAAAGATAGAAGGCCAATGCCGAAGGAAGTATCGGCACTGAATACGTACTGGCTTGTTCAATATTTGAATGAGTGGCATTCGGATCTTGATTTACAGAGTGTGATCGAACAGATCTCTCAAATGTTTCCTTGTTATGTTCATAACTTGCAGACCGGTGTGGTTGAGCCGGTTCATCTTACTCATCTACAGACTCCCAGATATTGGTTTTCCCATATATTTGTCAAGGCCCTGCATGATAGGATTCAGGAACATATTCCTGATCCCAGGCTTGGGTTTAAGATAGGTAGTACAATTTATAAAACTCAGCCGTTGCTCAAAACTGCTTTGGCGATCCCTCTCCTGGGGACCCACAGGGTGGCCCGCAGAGTTTCCAGGGAGGCTGCCAAGTATAACAGAACAAAAGAGTACCATATTCAGAAGCTTGGCAAGGGGCTTGTGGATATCCGTATTATCCATTTTCCAGGGATTGTTACCAGCGAGTTTACCATGCAATGGAATGCAGGATGTTTCGCTTCCTATGCTCGATTGGCTGGGGCTACAGATATCACCGTTGCCCTCCACTGTATTGATCCCGGCCCAGATAATCCAGATGATCCAGGGATAGCCATCTGGGATTTTGAACTTCGCTATCAGGAACCGGGGTTGCTGACACGTGTCGCCAAGGCTGTATTGGGCAATGTGCCCTGGATCAGGGAACTGGCAGAACGGGCAGGGGCTGTTGAAGATGAGCATCAGGAGCAGATCTTTAATCGTGATAATATCAATCGCGAACGAACAGCAGACATTGCGAAAGTCAACGAAATGCTGCGTGTCGAGATTGCTGAACGTAAATTGGTGGGAGATACACTTCTGCAAAGTCAGGGACAGCTGCAACAGTATGTCACAGCCGTAGATGATATTGGTTTGGGACTGTGTGTGATTGATGCCGATTATCGTATTAGCGTTATGAATACGACATTGATTAGCTGGTTCGGTGATCAGCGTGGGTCGAGGTGTTTCTGCGGCCTGATGGGACAGGAGAGAATGTGCTCGAATTGTAAGTTGAGTGATGTTGTCAAACTGGGTAAGAAAGTCCGTTATTTTCATACCCTACCCGATGGAAGAAGCTTTGAGATAGTGGCAACACCGATCTCTAATAGTGACGGCAGCATTTCCAAAATGGGAATAATCAGGGATATCACTGAACAAAAAGCCCAGGAGGAGCAAAGGTTAGAGACAAGTAGGCAGAAGGAACAACTCAAAAAACTTGCAAGTCTTAAAACTATGGCCGGAGCTATTGCTCATCGCTTTAATAATTCAATGGCGGGAGTAGAGGGAAATCTTGAGCTTATGACTGCCAGATTAATTCATGATTCCGATGAACACCTGATGGCTTCAAGGGCATTACAGGCTGCCAGAGGGGCGTCGCAGGTTGGTTCCATGATGTTGAGTTACGTGGGGCAGAAGCCATTGCATGTTGAAGAAGCATCTTTTGCTGATCTTGTCATGGAAAGTGTCACACAACTGAAAAGGAACCTGGAACCATCAATTTCTCTTAGGGTTACTCCACCGCAACAACCTATTTATTGTTCTATTGATATCCTTCAATTAAAAGAGGTGGTGGAGAGCATAGTTACCAATGCTATTGAGTCACTTGATTCTGATTCAGGGGAAATTGAAATCTCTTTTGGACTGGATTATTTTACAACAAACACTTTTTCCTTGTTTTTTCAAGATGGTAATCTTCAAAACGGCATGTATGTCTACTGCCAGGTAAAAGATTCTGGGCATGGAGTCAGCCCTGAAAAGCTTCAACAGATTATTGAACCTTTTTATACAACCAGATTTGTTGGCAGGGGACTTGGCCTTGCTCTGACCGCAGGAATAATGCAGACACATGGTGGTGCCCTGACTCTTGAAAGTACGCCGGAGAGAGGGACGACTGTCAGGATACTGCTGCCATCTCTCTCTTCGCTTCCTGAGAAAACACTATATTCTTCAAATGTTGTCCAGGGTGCGATTGTGCCTCTGTCAGGGAATATTCTGCTCGCCGATGATGAACCTCTTGTTCTGCTTGCTATCAGGATGATGATCGAACAGTTTGGTTTTACGGTGCACACTGCTGTAAATGGCAAAGAGGCGATAGAGAAGATTCGGAAACAGGATGTTGCTTTTTGTGCTGTTGTTCTGGATATTTCAATGCCTGAAATCAATGGTATTGAGGCTATGAAGGAAATTAGAAAAATAGATTCTACTCTTCCGGTCTTGTTGATCAGTGGCTATTCAAAAGATGATCTTCCCTTCCAGAGACATCAGGAAAATAAACCTGACGCCTTTATGGTAAAACCGGTTGAGCAAAATGATATGCGAAGGAATCTTGAGATGTTGTTGGCGTGATAGAAAGGTCAATCGCTGTCACGATTCAGAAGGGGGCGGATAGTGTTGACTTCCACTCTGCTCCTATGTAGTTGTTTTGAAGAGGTATTACATCCATCTTATTGTCTATCTGATTGTTGCGTCCCGTGTGATAATATGCCCAAAAGGAGTTATCCATTATTCCGAGTTCGGCGGTGATAGAATGGCATTCGACCAGAACTAATAGGAGAGGACTGCGTTTAGGGACGCATTAAGAATGCGCTTTACGCTGCTAAAGATATCTTTATGTTTGGAAAACAAAAGAAATCATTCTGTAATAGTGTGGTCTCAAATGTGGTTACGTTGTCCATTGGTTTATGCCTTATTTACCCTGATAATGAAGCAACTCTTGAATCGATCTATAAGCAGTGTGATGACGCTCTTTATATGGCAAAAAAAATCGGCAGAAACACAATTTATTTGGGAACTTTACAATGAATGAAGATCATCACACCAGCATTTTCTAATGCATAAATGTTTCCATTAACAGTCCTCAACATGCCAACATGCCAACATGGGAGCTCAACATGGGCTCGGATCAATCAATGGGCTCGTAATCACGCAATAATGGGCTGAAAAGTAGCCCGTTTTAGCTCTTAGAAGGCTCTTTTTACCACCGAAAAGGACCGTTTAAGAAAACTAAATAGGTGGTTGGATGCGTTAATATTGCCACATCGAAGGACTGAATTTCCTGTTATCACGAAAACTTAATAGATAGACTGTTCACCTAAAGTTCTGTTCTGTCAGTTAGTTGAATCTCGCCACTCTCTGGGTTTCGAGAGGATTCAGGAAGAAGGCAAAGTTTTAAATTATGATCTCAGGCAATGGTCGCCAGAGGATATCTTCTCCTTTTGAATGGAAGGCTAACAGATGTTTCACTTTGAAATTTATTCACGATCAGTGAAGGGGAAATCTTTCAATTTAAATGAGTCAGGAAACATTTTAATTTCCCGTCATTCGTCATAGATTGAGAGCGCCAGTGGATAGCTGTATCTGTTTACCTGCTGAATAATACGTATCAATAGAATGTAATATGCCAGCTTGACTTTGGTGCCAGACTTGCATCATAACCAGTTGTCACCGTATCATATCCAGGTCGTCGAGCCAACCGGCGTTTTCAGTCAGGCTGCCCATGAGAATACGCGAAGCTTCTTCAGGATGTTCTGGGCGGGAGTGAATTTGGCTCATTACCAGAATGTCATCTTTGCGTCCGCAAATTTCGATTTTTCCGATGTCATGGCCCATTATGAATTTAAAACGCTTGGCGTAACCATCCAGACCACGCTTGGCTTCCGATACAATATCCACACCGCGTTTCAGGGGAACCTGGAAGTGATGACGCACGCGCGAAACTGGCATGCACTGGTACAGATAGTAGGGATTTACGCCGATTCGGACCAAGCCGTTCATCAGGTTTTCAAGATCCTGAACAGTGTCATTGACGCCCTTAAGAAATACGGCTTGATTGTTGACAGTGATGCCAGCGTTACGGATGCGTTTTACAGCGTCCGTAGAGAGGTCGGTGATTTCTTTGGCATGGTTGAAATGGGTAGGAATATAAAGAGTCTTGTGTTGATTGAAATCGCGAAGCACTTCAATTAAATCATCATCGAAATAGCGTAAGGGGTACACCACAGGAGTACGGGTACCAATGCGGACATAGTTCACATGATCGATGTTTTTTAAGGACTCCAACATTTTGGCGATGACCTTGGTTGGCAGCATCATGGGGTCACCACCGGAAATGATCACATTGGTGATTTCCTTGTGTTCGGCAATATACTTAGCGGCATTCTTGAAGTTCTCGACCGTCTTATCGTTTGGCAATCCTACCAGGCGTTTTCGAAAACAGTGCCGGCAGTACATGGAGCAGTATTCGGTGGCCACCACCAAGGCAGAGTAAGGGTATTTGTGCAAAATCCCGTTGCCTTTATTGTGCTTGTCGTCCCCGTAAGGGTCCCCAGTTGTTTCGCCCATCTGGCCAGCTACAACCAGTTCGTCTACAGTTGGGATTGCCAGTTTGCGAATTGGATCGTGAGGATCGCCAGGGGTGATGAGACTGAGGTAGTAGCGAGGGATATTCATAGGATGATTATCCAGCACCTCTTGCAGGGAGCCTTTTTCCTCTTCGGTCAGAGAAATATACGACTTCAATTTTTCCAAAGAATTTATGTTATTAGCGATTTCGCTGTTCCATTTCAATTTGCGAAAATTAATGCTGCCCAATTTTTCAAATTGTTCATTCGTGCTCAACTCACTCATGCTTTTTTTATCTCCTTAGATATTTCTGGTATTTTTTTTCTGTTTTAAGAGCTTTTGTGGTGAGATTTTGGATAATATTGCCAGCGGGAACATCTTCTTTATTCCGGTATATTAGGGAGTTTAGTTGTCTCGCCTTTGTAATTTTCTAAGGTGTATTGCCGCTCATTTCTGTGTGGCAAAGATGAGAGCAATAGACTCATTGGCGAAACAACCATTTTCGCAATAGTTGCTTAATTGCACCTCATTTACGAGTTCGACTGTTACTTCCTGCTTCTCTGGGCACCATCCAATGTTTCCAGAATGAGTGCCTAAGTCTCAAAAAAAAGTGGCTTTTGGGTATCGATGAACACTCATCTTTACAGGTGGTTCCACGCGTGTGGTAGCCTCTGGCTGAGGAAAATGCTCAATTGATGGGATTAACAATTCGATTTTAATATTTTAAAATGGTTGATACTTCGTGAGTTATCCACTCCCACTGAAAAGGTATTTCACGATATATTATTGTACAATAACATATCCTACAATAATATCAAGTTGGTCCCTGGCCAGCGTCTTCATGGCAAAACCTGCCTATAACGGCAAATAAGATAACGGGTGTAAATTCGTTGTTATCGCTGTTGTGCAACGAATGATAAATGGAAGTATGGAAGTAGGAAACTATGAAAAAAAGAGAGAAACGAGAAAGGTAGATTTCCAGAAAAACTGAAAAGAGAAGCGTTGAGGATGGAGAGGGCTGCGAGAGGATTCAGGAAAAAGGCCCAGCGGAAGCATTGGCAAAAAAGGTTGTAATTGCAAATGGCCTGCTCAGAGCAACACCTCTTCCTGTAATCTGCTTTCTGGTAGATGCTAACGTAGGGAAACTTGCCGGAAAATTACGGATGACCGGTTTTTGACACGCTGCTCTATAACCTATGGTGGCATGATGCCGAACTGGCTGAGCTTTACGGCCTGTCTTGATGAAATCTGCGTATTCAGCCGTTGTATGCACTGTAATGGCACCCCTGCCTCCAGTTCCCAAGCAAGAGTTCCTTGATCTAATTGAGCCACTGACACGGAAATACTACCACACCTTTTACCGTTGCAGCCTCCGTGAACAAATGGAAAAGGATATCGAAGAGCTTAACGTAACTATTCACCATGCTATTGAACGGAACAATATTTATCCGGAATCTGGGGACACGATCCCAATTCAAAAGACAAAGACGAATTGGGTCATGTCCCCAGTTTCCTACCAGCTTATTCGTTATGCAATTCCGACTCAAACTCAATTTCGGTGAATAGCAACTTAACAACTATTGCCCACTTCCCTTCTGAAATTTCTTTCATGCAAGGAACTTGCTCCCTTTGCTGGTTTGTATTTTTCCACCAGAAAGCGAATTTTTATCAATTGGCGTATTAGAGCCTTACCGTTCATCACCGGTGTTAGTTTTGTAAAGTTTTTGTAAAGATGATTGTGAGAGTCAATTCTTTATCCGATGCGTAGAGAAGTGAAGATAAAGCATCTTCATTTGCTGTTGGTAGAGGAGTGTTCTTAACAGGAGATTGGAAACGGACTGCCTCTCTCTTTCACCAAAAAGAGGATTAATTATGATGAATGGAATTAGTGCTTCGAGTAGTTCATTCGCTCAAATGCAGGGCACGCAGCAACGGAAAGGCCAGGGAGCGCGGTTTGACCAGTGTGAACTACAGACCATGACTGATAAAATTTCAGAAATGACAGGTCAAAAATTAGATGTAGAAGAAGTAACAAAGACCTATGATGCCGATAATGATGGCTTACTGGGGCAGGGTGAGATGCAATCGATGATGATGGACCTCCGCGGCACCATGGGAAGCAATCAGGGAGGGCCGGGATCCATGCAATCACTCCTTGCCAACTATCAAACAGATCCGGAAAAAGATCCCGCTGCTGTATTGATGGATATGTTTGCGGAACAAGAAGAGGATCAGGAGGAATATTCACCGGTTAACCTCCAAGCATAATGTAATAACACGCACAAACTCTATCACCGACCTGGATGAAAAGGATTTTACTGGGTCGGCAGGTAAAATAAACACTCTGTAACACATACACAAATTGTACTTAATAACCTGAGGCAGTTACCTATGTTTGACAAAATGTTCATGAGAAATGCGGGTTAGAACAGCGGTAAGTGTATATCAACCACCAGCCCGCCTTTCGCAGCATTTCTTGCCACTATGTTACCGCCATGCATTAAAATTGCCTGTTTGGCGATGGCCAGGCCAATTCCCGTCCCACCGCTGTCACGATCTCGTGCTTCCGCCACCCGGAAGAATGGTTTAAATATCTGCCCAAGATACTCCTGTGGTATGCCGGGGCCATGATCCCTGATACTGATAGTCACAGAAGTCGCACTTTTAGAGAGAGCGATTTCAACGACACTTCCGGCTGCCGTATAACGGAGGCCATTACGAATCACATTTTCCAGTGCTCGACCAAGCATTTCCCTGGAACCAAGTACTGTAACCTCCTCGGTATCTTGTATTTCTATGCTTTTATCTTGTTTGGCAACCTCAAAATCGGCATCGTGAGCAATGTTATTTAACAGTATACTGAGTTCAACCGGTTCTTTGGGGCTGTTATCCGTATTTCCCTCAAGTCTGGTCAAAATGAGGAGCTGATCGATGAGTTCACTGAGCCGTCCGGACTCTTTTTCGATCCTCGCCAAATAGGGTTCTGCATCGCTAAACCGTTGTCGGGCCAACTCCACTGCAAGATTCTGCCTGGTTAACGGGGAGCGCAGCTCATGGGAAATATCGCGTAATAATCGTTTCTGAGACGTGAGTAATGACTGGGTTCGCTCAGCCATGGTGTTAAAATCATGGCCCAAATCTGCAATTTCATCCCTTTTACGATTGACAAGGTTCACTCGAGCTGAGTAATCGCCTTTGCTCATCTGTTGCGTGGCTTTACGCAGATCACGAATTGGCGCCGTCAACGAACGAGCAAGCAGGTAACAACCGGCTCCGGCAATAAGGAGCACAACAATAGCAGGTAAGCCGAAACGATGCCGAAGCATAAGTATACGTTGCCAGACTTTTTTCACTTTCCCATCCCAAAAAACGTTGGGTCGTATTATTCTGGCTGTGCTTCCGACAAGAGTCATATTCTGCCCGTTTTTGGTTAAGAGAGGCAAGGTAACGATGATTTCTGTCTTGGATATATTGTGTTGAGTATCATGAGATTTACGGGAAGAAACGGCAAGATCGGTAATTGTCTGGGATAGGTTACGATCTGCAAAACTGCTGTGGTCTTCCTGCAGGAGAAAGATTCGACTGTGGTTCTGCTTTTCAACTTCTTGTAAATACTCAATCAACGCTTTCCTGCCACCATTTTCAAGTATCGTTACTGCGGCAAGACTCGTGACGGAAAGGGAATGAGTCAGGGCTTGAATTTGATTGTGTTCCACCCGTTTTTTCAACTCGCCGTAGGGGCCGACCTGTGCCAGATAGGAGACTATTACTGTCGTAAGGCTGGCAAGCAGAGTGATAAGCAGAAAGCTCATAAAAATCTTACAAAAAAGGCTGCGCATAATTATAAATCCTGATGGGCCAGAGTATAAAGATAGCCAACGCTGCGTATGGTTTTTATCCGTTCCCGGTTATCTATATTGTGACCAAGCTTTTTGCGCAGGCTGCTTACATGGACATCAATGCTGCGGTCAAAATCTTCAAGTTTGCGACTTAAAACCTTTTGGGTTAACTCCTCACGTGTCATTACTTGACCGGCATTTTTTAACAGCTCATACAGCAGGGAAAATTCGGCGGCGGTAAGCTTAATGGTATGGTTGTTTTGCTTTACGCTCCTTGAGCCCATATCAAGAATGATATCGTCAAGTTCGAGTTGTGATCGATTATCCAGCTGTTGCTGTTCTTCCGGCTTGCTTCGACGCCAGATGGCCTGAATCCTTGCCACAAGCTCACGAGGATTAAAAGGCTTGGGCAGATAATCATCCGCCCCCATCTCCAGACCGACAATACGGTCAACATCTTCCCCTCTGGCTGTCAGCATTAACACCGGAACCTGGGAAGATATTCTCAAATTTCGTAAGAGTTCAAAACCTGTCATTGAAGGAAGCATTACATCAAGAATCACCAGGCCGTGTTCACCGGACAAGGCTCGTCGTAAGCCGCTGTATGGCTCATTCATCGTTTCTACGCTAAATCCTTCTGGTTCCAGAAATTCAACCAATAACTCGCAGAGCTCTTTGTCGTCATCAATGACTAAAATTTGCTTCATGTTGTTTCCTCTAAAATCAGGCATGTAAGGCTGTCTTAAGAGAGATAGTACTGCACTGTGTCTTGTCCTCGCAACAGCTTTACACAACTTTACACAACTTGACTGAAGCTTAACAGCAATTGGTCTGAGGCTGATGTACTTTAGAATAATCAAAGGCTAATCGACCCGTCAATGGTGATTGAGGTCAAGACTATTAGCAGAATAATTTTTGCAAAATGAGATTGATATGCAAACAGGTAAACTCAATGTCCTTATCATTCTTTTGTCAAGCATGTTGCTTGGCGGGTGTAATGAAATTGAAATGCAAAGCCGGTGGACTGAACCGTTTACTCTGGGTTCCGGTGATGGCTCTGGCTGGCCTGAGGATCCCCAGTATTTTGATAAGGACTCCAAAGTACTGGTGTCTGTTATGAACGATGACACCTCTCTCTATATCCGCTTGTTAAGCAGAAGTCATGCAAGCAAGATGATGTTTATACGTGGTGGATTCACGGTATGGCTAAACGAAAGCGGAGACACAGGAGAACAATTCGGGCTGCAGTTTCCACTTCCAAGGAAAAAAATGATGGGGCCAAGCACAGCGGATCATAAATCAAGAAACAATATAGAGGATATGCTGGAAGATAGCCAGTACAGCCTGGCCATACTTGATGGGCCGGGAGAAACCCGTCAAACCATGCCAACAAGTAAGGCTGCAGAAATGGGAATATACGCTCGGCTCGGTATACAAGAGGGCTATCTGCTTTATGAACTGAAAGTTCCTCTCATCCATTCAAAAGACCACAAAACCATTGGGCTTGGTTTTGAAACCGGAAAAATAGAAGGAACGTCAGGGAGAGGTTCTTCAGGCGGAGGTGGCGGAGGTGGCGGAAAGGGTGGTGGTGGCAAAGGCGGTGGAGGAAAAGGTGGCAGCAAGATGGGAGGGAATGGAAGTAGTCATGGCGGAGGCAGCCCTAAACCGATTGAGATCTGGGCAAAGGTCTCTTTGGCTGAGGATGCATCCCTGACGCATTATGGGAAGATCAAGGAAAGTGGATCCGTTTTGTAATAGCGTTGTATGGATTTTTTATAAAATTGGTATCAGCGTAACAGTAGAAAGATGAAAGGCATATTTGGATGTAACCAAACTCTCAACAGAGGAATGTAAAATGAAAAAAAACGTATTAACAACTTTAGCAACGTTAACTGTACTCGTAGCTCCCATGAATTTAATGGCCAATGATGATTCTTTTTATATAAAGGCTAATATTGGTGTCGGCATGAATCTGGATAGCGATGTGGACAACATTTTGAACACAGCAGAATCTGCCAAAATTACTTATGACAGTGGTTTTATAGGCTCTCTGGCTGCAGGATATGACTTTGCGAATCCACTACGTGTGGAGATAGAGCTTATCAAACAAAAGAATGATCTTGAAATCACCTCGAACAACACCTTATACGGCAGCTTTAATGAGGGTGACCTGAAAAATCATTCTCTTATGGCCAATGCTTTTTATGATGTCGATACCGGGTCTGCCTGGACACCATTTGTCGGTGCAGGAATAGGCTGGTCCAGGATTGATATCAACAATCCTGGGTTTACTGATTCAGACAGTGAGGATGACGTCTTCGCCTACCAGCTTATCGGAGGTGTCGCTTATGCTTTCAATGAACAGTGGTCTGTTGATGCTCAGTATCGCTTTAAGGGGAGCAGTGATGCCACTATCGACGGTGCTGATTTCAATGTTAACAGTAATGATGTAATGCTTGGTCTTCGTTTCAGTTTCTAAGGTGCTTGGGTTCATTCAGAAATAACAGGGGTACTGGGGGATATTCTCCAGTGCCCCTAAGTTATGTTGACTCATCTCTTGTGAGAGATGCAAGAATATAGCGTTAAAAAAGCTACCTGTTAAATATCTGACCCGTGAACCGCAGCGCAAACATATCAGTTTTACGTATATCAGGAAGCATCCTAGGCTTCTGTTTGATTGTTGTAGAGTAGCCTTAGTTCCGGCAGTCACCCTTGACTTCCATTATTCCACCCTATATAATTTTATAGAAGTTCCATTGTTTCCCATGGATGCTTTATCTTCTATGCGGATTGTCACGCAATGAAAATAAACTTGGTTTTTTATGAATGAAAAATGGAAGATAATTCTGATAGTTATGCTGATAATAGTCAGCATTTGTTCTGTTTTTATCTCCCTTTTTATTCTTGATAGTCGAGAGCATCTCAACAATTTTGTAGATACTAAAATTGACAGTATCAGAGCTATTGTCAAAAGCGTTGAAGATGGAAACAGTCGTCACTACAAAAGCCGCATAAAAAGCTTTGTCAACTATTCAGAATCCCCCAAGCAGGAAAAACTCATCAGCGCCTTTGCAAGACGGGACAGGGATGAATTGCACGAACTGGCAACTCCATACCTCTCTCTTTTTAGAAAAGAAAACTCTTATTTCTCAACCTTAGCTTGGCTAACTCCAGATAATTACAATTTTCTGCGTGTCCATCAACCAACATTATTTGGTGATAAGATTGGTAAAATGCGACCTGACATCGTGGATGCCAATACAAATCACCAACAAAATACCGGGTATGCGGTCGCTGGAAGTGGTCTACAGTATCGTCTTGTTCAACCTGTGTCCTACGAAGGGCGGCATGTAGGTGTTGTGCAGTTCGGCTTAAAGGACAGTTTACTCCTGGATACTCTCGAGGAAACACTCAATATTCCGGTTGGCATGGCGATTCCGAATACGAAGTTTTCTTTTATCAACAATTCTAAACTCCCCTTTTTTGAAGGTGATTCGTATACAGTCCAAACCAAAGAAATCGATCTCCTCCAACATGATATTGATAGTATTGACTGGAATCTTGACCAGCAGAAGATCACTTTGCAGGGGAAAACCTACATTATTGCAAATGCTTTCAATCTCCTGAACTACAGACAGGAAAAGCAAGGGTATATCTTTGTGGCGCTGGATATTTCACAGCAGGAAGAAAAGATACAATTACGTGTCGGTTTAATTCTTCTTCTGAGCGGTGCCTTTCTTCTGCTTTCCTTTTTTATCCTCAACTCAAGCTATGGTTCCTTGATTCAAAAAATCATTGGCCTGAACCGATCTCTTAAAAAAAATAACCTTGAGCTTGAAAGTCGAGTTCATGAACGTACAGCCAAATTAGTAAAGAGTGAAAAACGACTGCAGGAGATTCTGGATCAGGCCCCTTTGGGTATCCTAATTGTCGACACACAATCAATGCAGATTCAATATGCAAACCCTGCTATCGCCAGAATGCTTGGTTATGACAGAACAAAATTGGAAAATATGGCCGTTGATGCACTTCATGCTCCAGCCGATCTCGACCTGGTAACCAAAGACTTCAAGGAACTAGCACAGGGTAAAAAGAACAATTCAACTGATATTCCTTTCCTGCGAAAAGACGGTACGACGTTCGAGGCTGATATTATCAGTGCTTCCATTGAACTTGAGGGAAGATCTTGTTTGATCGGCTTTATCGTAGACCGAACAAAGATGAAAAAGCTGGCAATACAGCTACACCGTGCTCAGAAGATGGAAGCCATCGGTATGATGGCTGGTGGTGTAGCCCACGATTTAAACAATATCCTTTCAGGTATTGTCAGTTATCCTGAATTAATGCTTCTAAACTTACCTCCGTCCAGTGAATTGAGAAAACCTCTTGAGGCAATCCAGGAATCGGGCAAACGGGCAGCAACGGTGGTAGCTGATCTCCTTACTGTTGCCAGGGGGGCTGCCACTATAATGGAATCGCATGACATCAACGTGCTCATTCAAGAGTATCTTAATTCTCCTGAATGCAAAAAACTCAAATCCTTACACCTTGCAGTGGCGTGTACCGAACAACTCGATGCTGAATACCCCGTCATCTCATGCTCTCCCATGCATATCAAAAAAACACTAATGAATTTGATGACAAATGCTGTGGAGTCCCTTGGCAATGATGGAAATGTCATTGTCTCCACTTACAACCGGCAGGTTGATACGTCCGAGACATTGGAACACACTATGGAACCGGGTCACTACGTGGTTCTTACTGTTCAGGATTCTGGGTCGGGTATTGCCGACAAGGACCTTGAGCATATTTTTGAGCCGTTTTATACCAAGAAGGTGATGGGTAAAAGCGGTACCGGACTTGGCCTGGCGATCGTGTGGAACACTGTACAGGATCACAATGGTAGAATATTTGTAGAAAGCAGTGAAGAGGGAACACGCTTCTTACTCTATTTTCCTGTGAGCAAAGGGGAAAAAGTCGCTCAAACTGAGAACGACAAGACAGAGAAACTCACCGGCAACAGTGAGCATATTCTGGTTGTGGATGACGAGCCGCAACTAAGGGACATTGCTTGTCAGATGCTAAGAACCCTGGGCTACGTTGTCGATTCAGTTTGTTCTGGTGAATTGGCTATTGCATTTGTAAAGGATAAGCCCGTTGATCTTGTTGTGCTGGATATGCTGATGGAGCCAGGTATAAACGGGTACCAGACTTATAAAGAAATCCTAAAACTTTATCCCGATCAGAAGGGCGTTGTTGTAAGTGGCTTTTCAGAGAGTGATGATGTTAAGGCAACTCTACGGCTTGGTGCTGGCGGGTTTATGAAAAAACCGTATTCGATGAGTCGAGTTGGTAGGGTGGTTAAAGAAGCATTAAATAACTGATTGATTCTGCCTGCACAAGCAGGTGTATATTTATTATACCAGCCCTAAGCTTTCACCTACTGCTTGCCATAAGTTCTGGATTCTCGATCGGTTGGGTCTTGTTCACTCTCTTGATTTTAAGAAAAATCAAGAAGAAGGTAAAACTGCAGTGATACTTTTAATCTGTGGAATTGGCCAAGGACATTTTTATCCAGAATAAAACCTATGCAGGACCTCTGTACTACCAAATCAGACACGTCTAACGCGTTAAGTCATCCAATCTTTTCCGGGTTTTGACCAATATATTCCAGGGAATATCTTCCCGGTTTTCCAAAAAAGGAAGCAACAGCACGCGAAGTAAGGTCAGCTGCTTTGGTTCTCATATCTATTTGTTATATTTCTCGTAATTTCAATGCAATAAGGAAATAATAGAGCCTGCTTGAACGCAGGACGCTCCCAGCAGTGTCTTAAATTTGGACATATTCATTGTGGAGGACAGAGGAACTGTCCTGTTTTTGGACAGGTGGCAGCCGGAAGATGCAGTCCTTCGGGGATGCAAACACATCTAAACAATAAAATTTTTAATATTACCAGTAGGATATCTGGTCACTGTCATGTTTGTTAACAAACATGGTACGGAAAATGCTACAAAGTGGTATACGTATTGTTAACAGCAGTTCTTACATAAAGGAGAAATACAATGATGCACAATGGATTTGGTCAGGGATTCGGACAATACAGCCACTGGTTATGCGGCCCTGGCGCATTCTTTCCTGGCCCCCTTGGATTAATTATTACACTGCTCTTCTGGGGACTGGGTATTTATCTTGTGATAAAGCTTTTCGGGGCGATTTTCTCAGAAAAAAAAGGAACTTCCACCACGAATCTTGATGCCTTGAAAGAACGTTATGCCAGAGGAGAGATTGGTGAAGATGAGTATCACCGTATGAAAACTGAGCTCGTCTAGGAGCGTGTCCGAGAATGCCCTTTTTCCTCAACTCTTCGTTATTTGAGAAAAAATTGCTATTTTCGGACAAGCTCCTATACCTTACAAAATCAGACGGGATTACATTATGAAACGACGTACAATATTAAAAAGTGGCCTTGCGGCACTGGTACTGGCCGGTGCTACCCCGTACGGCCTTTCGTTTCTCGGTAAGGAGGGCTTTCTTACCGCAGCCCATGCAGGCAGCAATGACTTTGTAACACCACTGCCCATCCCTCCACTCCTTGAGAACCTTGATAAGAGTGGCAAGACAGCTCGTTTTGCGCTCGACGTGCAGCAGGGGAAGATGAGTTTCTTCCCTGGAGAGTCCACTGCAACGATTGGCTATAACGGGAATTTTCTTGGTCCCACTATCCGGGTAAGAAACGGACAGCGTTTCAATATGAGCGCCCGTAATAGTCTGGAACAAAACACCACTCTGCACTGGCACGGACTGCATGTGCCCGCCCAGTGGGATGGCGGCCCAAGGCAGCCTGTCGCAGCAGGGACAACCTGGAAGCCGGAGTTCACCATTAAACAGGAGGCGGCCACTCTCTGGTACCACCCGCATGCCATGGGACTCACCGGCGAACAGGTATATAACGGCCTGGCAGGACTCTTTTATATCGAAGATGACTTTTCTGACAGCCTGGATATTCCAAAGGATTACGGGATTGACGATATTCCGCTGGTCATCCAGGATCGTCGTTTCTTCAGTAACGGACAGTTTGCCTATGCCCAGAATATGCACGATGTAATGAACGGAGTGATAGGCAACTATATGTTGGTGAACGGGGCCATACAACCGACCCTTTCCGTCCATGCAGGCCTGATTCGTCTGCGACTGCTCAACGGTTCCAACTCATCCATCTATCAAATTGGTTTTAAGGATCGGCGTACTTTTCACGTCATTGCCTCCGACGGCGGCTTCCTTGAGCGTCCGGTAGCTATGAACTCCATTGTTCTCTCGGCAGGAGAGCGGGCCGAAGTAATGCTCGATTTAACGGAGACCGCAGTGGGAGCTGAAATCAGTCTGCTGGTGGATCAAATGAAAGGAAACAGGTTTGAGGCCATGCGGATCAAAGTGAACCAGCCTGCCGAAAGCACTGTATCCTTGCCAGTAGAGCTACGCTCTCTTGATAGGATACCTGAGTCGGAAGCCTCTGTTGTTCGCAGATTTGCCATGGCAACTATGGGAATGGGGATGATGGGCGGCGGACTCACCATTAACGGCAAAAAGATGGATATAAACCGGATTGATGAGCAGGTCAAACTAGGCTCTACTGAAATCTGGGAGATCACAAACCGGTCAGCCATGATGATGAGTATGCCTCACTCCATGCATCTGCATGATGTCCAGTTTCAGATTTTGTCCAGAAACGGCCAGGCACCACTTCTTCATGAACAGGGACGAAAAGATACCGTTCTGATCATGCCGGGCGAGACCGTACGCATCATCAGCCGTTTCAAGGACTATACCGGTATTTATATGTACCACTGCCACCTTCTGGAACATGAAGATGACGGTATGATGGGACAGTTTGAAGTAATAAGCTAACACGAGGTGTAATAGAGAAAAAAGATGAACTGTACCTGGGGATACACATGGCATGGGCGCTATCTGTACCATGGCTGACTCTTCAGGCTGCTGCTATAGTCAGGTGGAAGCAGTTTGTCTGCATTTTTCGGAAAACGGTCAGGAGTTGGAGAGCCACTGCCCAGGATGTTATCATATCGTTGGTAGGAGCTGGCAATGATGATTACACTAAAAAGAAGTGCTTCATTCCAAAGTAGAGAACGAACCAACAAAGGTAGGGTGTATTGTCCGCCTGAGTGAGACAAACAATATGGAGAGATATCACGATGTATACAAACAGAATACTAACGCTCCCCAATGAAATCAACCAGCCACGCCGCAGGTTTGTCAAGGGGCTTGCCATGGGTGGGGCCCTGCTCGGACTGGGGGGGCTTCCAGAGCAGCTCCTGGCAGCAGCAGCTTCACCTGCTGCTCAGCCAATGCTCAGAGGGAAACATTTTAAATTGGCCATCGGCCCGCAGCCCGTCAACTTTACGGGGAAAGAACGTATTGCCACCGCCGTAAACGGTTCCGTTCCCGGTCCGATTTTGCGCTGGAAGGAAGGCGAAAGAATTACTCTTGATGTCACCAATAATCTGAGGGAGGCAAGCTCCATCCATTGGCATGGGATTATTCTGCCAACGGAAATGGATGGAGTACCGGATATCAGCTTTGACGGTATTGCACCAGGAGCCACTTTCCGCTATCAGTTCCAGGTCAAACAGAGCGGCACTTACTGGTATCACAGTCATTCAGGGTTCCAGGAGCAGACCGGACAGTACGGATCCATTATCATTGATCCAGCAACCACGGATCCGGTCAGTTCTGACCGTGAGTATGTGGTTATGCTCTCGGACTGGTCCGATGAAGATCCTGGTGACATCTATGCAACACTGAAAAAAATGAGCGGTTATTATAACTTTTCCGAACGTACCACCGGCGACCTTATCCGTGACATAAGGGAAAAAGGTCTTACCGAGACCTGGAATGCTCGTTCTATGTGGAACCAGATGCGCATGAGTGATCGTGATCTGTCCGATGTCACAGGCCACACCTACACCTATCTTATGAATGGCCAGACACCTGCTGATGGCTGGACAGGCCTGTTTAAACGGGGTGAAAAGGTGCGACTGCGAATTATCAATGGTTCTGCCATGAGCTTTTTTGATGTCTGTATTCCGGGACTCAGCATGACTGTCGTGGCTGCAGACGGCCAGAATATCGAACCGGTGACTGTTGATGAATTCCGCATTGGTGTGGCTGAAACCTACGATGTAATCGTAACCCCCAAAGATGATCGGGCCTACTGCATTTTTGCTCAGTCCCTTGACCGGACTGGATATGCCCGCGGTACGTTGACTCCCGATCCTTCCTTGACCATTGAAGTGCCTGAGCTTGATCCCTATCCTCTTCTGACCCACAGTGATATGGGCATGGATATGGCGAGTATGAGTGGTATGGCTGGTATGGACGGCATGGATAAGAAGAGTGATATGAATGGAATGGCGGGAATGGCGGGTATGGATCATTCTGCCATGAAGAGTAAGGGCTCAAAAATGGATATGCGGGGTCCTGCCGGAATGGGAAGTTCCGCAAAAGTTGTCCATGCCGATACGGAGTTTGGCCCCCATGTTGATGCCAGGGCTTCCAGCCCTCAGTATCGTCTCGATGATCCAGGTGTTGGCCTGCGCGACAATGGTCGCCGGGTACTTACCTACGCAGATCTCAGGAATCTTTATCCCACACCTGATCCACGCGATCCGGAGAGGGAGATTCAGCTGCACCTGACTGGCAATATGGCGCGTTATATGTGGTCCATCAACGGAATAAAATACAGCGATGCTGAACCGCTCCGCTTTAACTACGGTGAGCGATTGCGGATAACCCTCGTCAATGACACGATGATGAATCATCCCATGCATCTTCATGGAATGTGGAGTGATCTGGAAACCGGGGATGGCAAACGAATCCCCAGGAAACACACCGTAATTGCCCAGCCGGGAGCAAAGATCAGTTATCTGGTAACAGCCGATGCCAGGGGGGGATGGGCCTACCATTGCCACCTGCTCTATCATATGCTGGCCATGTTCCGTAAAGTTGTTGTGAGTTAGGAGAAAAAACATGAAAAAATATATACTTCTGTTGTTTATAACAGTGACAATGACCGGAACTGCGCAGGCAGGTGGCATGAATGACGATCCGCTGCTAACAATGTTGCTTGTAGACCAGTTTGAAATTCAGATGGGCAGTGGTGATGATCCGCTGGTCTGGGATGCTGAAGGATGGGTTGGAAAAGATCTTAATAAACTCTGGATCAAAAGCGATGGTGAATATAGTGACGGTTCCGTAGAAGACATGGAGCTGCAGGCCCTCTACAGCAGGGCCATCGCGCCATTCTGGGATCTGCAAGCCGGCTGGAGGCGGGATATCCGCCCCAGTCCGGATCGTGACTGGCTGGCACTTGGCATAAAAGGGCTTGCGCCCTATTACTTTGATATTGATGCCGCGGTTTTTCTTGGTGATAACGGCCGAACTGCTGCCAGATTGCAGTTTGAGTATGAATTTATGTTCACCCAGCGACTCATACTTGTACCCGAACTGGAACTGAATTTTTATGGTAAGGATGATCCTGCAGTGGGCATCGGGTCAGGCTTGTCAGATATTGAAGCAGGTTTTAGGCTCCGCTATGAGATCCGTCGTGAGTTTGCCCCCTATATCGGTGTGAACTGGTCGCATCTCTATGGCCAGACGGCTGATTACGCCCGTGAAGAGGGCGAAGACACTGACGACTTTCGCTTTGTGGCCGGGATTCGATTCTGGTTTTAATAATTTACTCCAAGGAGAAAGATAATGACGATAGTCGCAATTAATGGAATGAGTTGCCCGCACTGTGTGGCATCGACGAAAAAAGCTTTAGAGGATATTGCAGGAATTTCGAATGTAACTGTGGATCTTGAAAAAAAGCAGGCAAGCTATGATGGAGATGTGGAGAAGGAAACGGTGAGAGATGCGATTACAAAGATTGGGTTTGAAGTGATTGAGTAATTCGTGCATGGAGAATTTTTGTAACTATTCATCGAAATTGCATAACGAATAAGCAGGTAGGAAACTGGGGACATGACCCAATTCGTCTTTGTCTTTTGAATTGGAATCGTGTCCCCAGATTCCGGGTAAACATTGCGCTGTTTCATAGCATAGTGAATGGTTACGATTTTCTTTACGGCACACGATATGCGTAATAACTATTAAAAGTAGTGGAAAACCTGAATATGAGTCGTTTTCTCAGACAGAGGATATTCCTTAAAAACGGATAAAAGATATTTGTAGGGAGCGGACTATGAATTGGCTCAAAAAACAGCGTCTCTCTGATTACTTGAAAATGGTACTAATTTTTTCCCTTGTTACAGGAACGACAGCACTTCACTATCTGACCAGGCAGGATCAGAACTATTTCCATATTTTTTTTAGAGAACTTTATTTCTTCCCCATCCTCCTTGCCGCGTTCTGGTATGGATTGCGAGGTGGCCTTGTGACCTCAGCTGGGATCAGTATTCTCTATATTCCCCTTGTTTCCATGCATTGGCAGCAGTTTTCACCTACAGATCTGGACAAGTCACTTGAGATCATTCTCTTTAACCTGGTCGCACTGGTCATGGGTGTTTTGAGCGATCGTGAGAAGAAGCGGGAACAGGAAAAACAGGAGACAATTCTGGCAATGGCGGGAACCATAGCCCATGAACTCAATTCTCCGATTCAAGTCGTACTGGGAAACTCCCAGTTACTTCAGGATGATTTTGAACCTGAATCGGAACCATATCAGGAACTCCAGACCATCATCAATAACACAAAAACGATCAGGGAGATTGTGAAGAAAATTTCCTTCCTCGACCGATTCGTCCTCAGAGAGTATGCCGGCGACGCACAAATTGTCGATATTTCAGGAGGTGAGCATCATGAAAAATAAAAACAAAAGCACCTTGGATATCAAACATCTTCGCTAATTCTTCGCCTACCTAATTTTTCGGAAAGCACCTACGCCAGCTCTATCAGTTGGGTTTTATAGTAATAAAATACCAGATTTCCTAATTCCAGGCCAACTGGCTGCGGGTATGCCAGTAGCTTTCCACTGGTTCCACCAACTCACGCAGGGTAGCCGCCAGTGAATCACTCCAGGGTAGTTGCAATGCCTGGAGATTGGATTGCAGATGTTCAACGGAGGCGGCACCACTTAAGACCACATCGACAAAGGGTTGATTGAGAACTGCAGCCAGAGCTAGACCATCCACCGTGCTGTTCAGTTCTTCTGCTAAGCGTTGGAGCATGGTCATCTGCTTTTGAAAATCCGGAGCAGTATTGCGCGAGGTCAGACGCCCATTGGCGAGCCCCTCCTTCACAATAACACCCAGGCCTGCGTTATGTGCCATCTGCAGGGCAGAGGTCACAGACTGTTCCAGTAGATTCCAGCTTGCCTGCACAGCAGAAAAGAGCAGGGTGCCATCGAACTTAATTTCCAGGGCACGTTCGATCGTTTCTGCCTGTCCTGTACCAGTTACCGAAAACCCAATAGCCAGGCCGGTATCGCGTAAACGGGCCAGTTCTGTAAGGACCGACATGTTACTTAATACACCGCTATCCAGAGTAGTCGAGTGAATTTGGTACAGACCCAGTTGCCCGCCCAGGAGATTGCGACTTTCCTGGATCTGCCGCTGTAAAACCGTTAGGGAATGCTCCTTGACCTCATGCAGTTTCCCCTTTTCCACATTGACCTGCCAGTCGGCTGTGTAAGTGTAGCCCCACTTGGAGCCAATCGTGACACTGTCTGCCTCTATTTTTCGTTTTACCAGCCAGGAGCTTAAAAAATCCTCGGCCTTTCCGTATGATCTGGCAGCATCAAAATAGCGAATACCACCTTCCCAGGCTGCATCTAAAACCTTATGTGCTCGGGCTTCCATCACCATCACATCATGATTATTCTCAAGGTCAGCACCATGTCCCAGATTGATATAACCGGGGCGCCCCAAGGCGGCCAGGCCAAGACCCATCTGTGTGACTGGTAAATGACTGTTGCCCAGTTCCTGTCTGCTCATTTTTCATACTCCGTTTAAAAGGAATCTTCCTAAATAGCTGTCTGTCCTTTTATAAAGAAAAACTGTAACTTCACAATGCTATTGAACGGAACAATATTTATCCGGAATCGGGGGACACGATCCCAATTCAAAAGACAAAAACGAATTGGGTCATGTCCCCAGTTTCCTACCAGCGTATTCGTTATGCAATTCCGACTCAAACACAATATCGGTGAATAGTTACGAAAAACTATCGAATAGTACTGATTATTTAGTAACTATTCACCGGGGCACGATATTACCTTAACTTCTGAGCTGTAGGCCGTGTATGCTATCGCCGGTAAGTTGTTCCCATCGAGAGTCAGGGTGTCGTCAATATCAGTGAGAACGTATTGAACCCGTTGTTTGTTTGCAAGGGGGAAGGTATGGAATGGTTTCATAGGTGGATTGGCCTACCTTGTAACTGGAGCTACCCTTAAAATTGTATTTGAGAAAGGATAGATTGAACGGCCCTGTCGCTTCCGGAATTGGTCATATGACCGTCATCCCAGAAAAAGAAGCTATCCCCGCTTTTGAACTGACAAACCCGTTCTTCAGAGAACGTTTGACTCGGATCTGCAAAACTATCCGGCCCGGCAATTTCTTGCAAATTCGAATTTATGGTTTCTATGTCCATGGAGATCGGACTTTTCGATGCAGGCATTCTGACAACGACAGAATTGTTACTGATATCCTGGACGCTTCTGTCAAATCGTGGACTCTGTCCAATTAGTAAAACCTTCAGTCCCTTATCACGAAGATATTGGATGGTGCTGCGAAGATCTTCATAGCGAAATCCGTTTTTGAGCGCAAGATCCCAGCCGGCTGCCAGGACCACCGTGGAAATATCATATTCTGCAAGGATACGATCAATCTGTGCAGCAAAGGGTTTGCACTGAGTTCGATAGGCTGGGTCGAAGGCAAATGCCGGTGCACAGCCGGAGAAGCTGTATAGCAGGACATTGGAGGTAATGCTATCTGCATTTACTAATATGCCTGGTACATAATGAGCAGCAAAAGAATCTCCCCATATAAGAGTATTGGATTCCTTGTCCGTCTGTAAAAAGCAAGATTCTCCCTTCCAGTTAGAAATTCGTTGCTGTTCCCCCAGGAAACAGTTTCCGATTTTGTATTGACGGAGATTGTAGGTAAATGAAACAAGGCGATTTTCAAATCTGCCTGGAAAGCCATCGTTTTTGTGTATGGTATATCCGGCGATAACACTTATGGTCATAACAAGGATAGCTGCACAAAACAGCTTGTTACGATTTGCAAATACTGTCCTTTTGCGAAATGGCCGTTCAATATAGTGCCATGAGAAGATAGCCATGAGAAATGACAGGATAAGGATAGCAAGTGTGTGAAAAACAGTGAATCTTTCAAAAAACATATGTTTGGCAAAGACAATTATGGACCAGTGCCAGAGATACAGTGAGTAGGAAATTAATCCAATAAAGACTATGGGCCGAAGACCCAGGAAACGACCAATAAGTGATGTGCCATCTTTGCCGGAATAAATAATTAATGCCGCCCCTAGGCAGGGAATAAGAGCATTTACTCCAGGAAAAAGGGTGTCTCGAGTGAATTGAAAGATGGACCACAGGATGAGTAGGAGGCCAACAAGGGAAGAAATATCCCGTTGGAGTTGGCTGCGCAGTACGAGGAAGAGTCCAAGAGCAATAAATGAGCCAAGAAGCAATTCCCAGGCCCTTGTCGGGAAGAGATAGAATGTTGCCGTGGGAAATGGGCCGATGGCCCAGATATTGAGGATAAGAGAGAGAAGGGCAGCAGGCACAAGAAACAGTTTCCAGCGACCCTGGAAATATTTATAAGCAACCAGGAGGACAATTGGAAAAATAACATAAAACTGCTCTTCGACGGAGAGAGACCAGGTATGGAGGAGTGGCTTTGTCTCCGAGGCTGCTCCAAAATAACCGGCCTCCTTATAAAAAAGAATGTTTGCCACAAAAAGAGTTGCAGCAACAACACTTTGACCGTAGTCACGAAAAGCCATGGGAAACAGGATGATTGATGAGATAATGGAACAAATAACGATAACGAAAAAGAGGGCCGGAAAGATACGCCGTACTCGTCGTTCATAAAAGTCCAGTATGGTAAATTGTCCCTGGCGGATCTCTTCACTTATAAGCAGAGTTATCAGATAGCCTGAAATGACAAAGAAGATATCAACACCGATAAATCCGCCGCTGAAGAGTTCAACTTTTGCGTGATAGAGGACAACGAGGATGATAGCAAGGGCACGAAGGCCATCTATGTCGGCTCTGTATTTTATCTTGCGGCAAAATACCGGTTGAGTAAGGTAGTCATGAATACAGTGGCCTTGAAGACGGAAGTAAGAGAAGAATTAAACTGCCTGCTATTTACACGGATACGAATTACTTATCAATATATCTCTGCTATCCAGAACTAAGGAAGAAGCTGAAGCATTTTTGCCAATCAATCACTGTTGAGGGCTGACGTGGAGTACACAATACAGGCAATTGGACGAATCCATTCCTGCTATAAAGAAAAATTTGGTATCCCGAGGCAACCAGGTCTGGTGAAAAGTGCAAGGGGCACAATTGAACTGCTGGAGCCCTGTGATCGTGAGGAAATGTTCAGAGAACTAGACACTTTTTCTCATATCTGGCTACAGTTCTTATTCCATGAAGCCATTGCTGACGGCTGGCGTTCCACGGTGCGGCCTCCATGGCTTGGGGGACAGAAACGTGTGGGCCTCTTTGCAAGCAGGACTCCGCACAGGCCGAATTTTTTAGGACTCTCTGTTGTTCGCTACCATGGATTGCGTAAGGAAAAAGGGAGACTCTTTCTCGATATCAGTGAGCTGGATCTGTTAGATGGGACACCAATTTTTGATATCAAGCCCTATGTCCCCTACAGTGATGCAATTGAAGAGGCGACCAGTGGCTTTGTTCAGTTTGCTGAAGAAAAGATGGCCGTATCCTTTAGTCCTGAAGCAGATGTCAATTGTCTCCACTATAAGAAGCAGCGGGGCAAGGACCTGAAGACACTGATTATCGAGGTCTTAGAACAGGATCCACGACCCGCGAGTCAACGGGGCCGCCAGAGGGAATATGGAATACTTCTCTGGGAAATGAATATCCGTTGGATGGCAGATGCAAGAGGATTTATTGTTTTGTCTGTTCAAGAGGAGAGTCTTGGCCGGTAAGGGAAACATAAAGTGATCTGATTTTTTTCAGGGGAGTTGTCTTCTTGTATGATATGCCCACGGTATTTACATATCGTAAGCATATCACAATGTGTTGCGGTGCAAATAGTTAACGTCAGCTTGTCAGGGTCACTTATTACCCATTAAATCATCAAGCAGGCTGTCCAGTTCCTTTTGTTCAAAATCAAGAGGATTACCTTTGGAAGCATCTTTACTGCTCTCTCCTTCCTCCAGCATCTCCTCCTGCGGATGATTATGCTGCCCGTCGTCATTATCATCACCAGGGCATGGTGTTTCCGTTGAAATATGCCAATCGGCAAGGGTGTCTACTACAATTGCCTCTGCTATGGGTTTTTGATCTATACTCAGGTTCTGGCAGAGTTCAGTCGCAAATAATTTGAAAGCTTCTTCCACACTTACCTTCAGGCTGTAGATTCGATCATCTTTTATGATCAGGCTGTTGGGAAAGGTGCCGTCTGATTTGAAAGAGCTCAGTAAGCTGTCAGCAATTGTCTCATCGATATCTTTACGAACCTTATCGAGGATATCGTTGAAGGCTTTTATGTAGTTTTCTGTGACCAGTTGGGAGTCATCTCTGAGATCAAGACCTACTGCCAGGGTTTCCAGCTTGGCCATGAAAAAATTAATAAGATCTTTTTGGATGATCTTACCATGCTGGGAGGCTATTAGTTCCAGACCATCGGTCTGCTGTCTGAAATCATGAACTGCTTTTTTCAGTGCAAGGTTGGTGGGCATGTAGATTTCGTGAAATGTTTTCATGCCGTCCCAGTACTCTTTTTCAGCATAGAGATCCGTTGACGTGGTTAATCCGCCAAAAAGGTCACCGGTGAACAGAACTTTTTGTTCTTCATCATACAGAGCACATGCTCCACGAAAATGGGCATATGGAGTTGGAATAAGACGTAGTTGATGTCCGGTTTTGACTTTGATTTTTCCGGTTTTAAAATTCTCAGTGGCAATAAATTGCTTTTCTTTAAGACCGTAAAAACGAACCAGACGCCAGGTATCTTCCGAGGTGACAATCTGGAGTTTTGGGAAGTGACGCTGGAAATAGACCGTATTGATACAGACATCAGGGTCTTGATGGTTGAGATATACCAGATCAAGGCTGTAGTCTGCTCCAAGGACCTGCTCAATCTTACTGGCAATGGCATTGAAATCAGGGCTTGGCCCCGGATCAATCAGGAGATTAAACTGTTTACCGTTTCCCTTGAAAACTCTCAAGTAGGCGTTACTTTCAAATCCTTTATCGTTTCTGTTACCGACCCAGTAAATATCTTTTGCAATCTCTACGGGGCCGGAACAATCAGGTTGGGAGCGTGTCATTACATTGTTTCCTTTTCTATGGTGTATTGAAGGCTGAAAATATCAAAATGAGAATAAGTATTACATCTTTTTCTTAAGTATGTCAATTCGTTTTTCAGTGGAAGAACCATAGAAGTAATGTGTGATACCGCTGTTTTACCTATCTTGAGGGTTAGGCCGCACACTGCCACCTCCAGTAGGATATTCCTTCTGATGAACAGTTATCATTCCACTACTTGATCTCGTAAGCATCCATATAGATCCAGAGTACTGCGCCAAGCTCCACTTCCTTGTCTTCTCCCTGTGGGTTCTTCAGGGTGTAATCAGCGCTACTCAGTGCCGCAAAGCCCCACCAGCCGGGAACAGGGCAGGAAAATGTGAAAATTCCTGCTGCATCTGCTTTTACCACCTGGGTGATGTGAAGGTCGCTGACTGCTCTGTACTTCCCATCCTGATTGTATAACTCCACTTCAACCTCGGCATTTGGAAGTGCTTTTCCGTTGAGGAGAACCTGGCCCGTAAAACTGTTTCCGGCATAATTTCCAAAGGGGCGAAGAAGGGGGACAATTTCTGTGGCTAGTCCCACCGGTTGATCCCAGCCATCTTCCATACCAAATGCCGGAACAATAACCTTTGTATAGTGGATGATGGAAAGGTCTTCGGTTGGTTCCCAGTAGGGCTGGGGTTCCATAACAAAATGATAGACCCCCGGTCGTTTTACCTGATAGTCAGCCTGCCAGCCAAGACGATCCATGATCTCCGTTTCCTTGAGGCCGCCAAGCAGGTCTGTTTTGGTACCGTCTTTGATTACATAAAATTGTGCCGGTTTTGGCAGATCCATTCCTGTTTCTTCAAAGGGATGAGAAAAGGAGAGGGCAAGCTGTATGCTTCTGTTATGTGGCTCAACTCGGGGCTCTTTCGGTATGATCATTCCAAAATGGGCACTACTTTGAGTGCTACTGAACAGGAGAAGAAGTACGGCAAAAAAGCTTAATTTGGACAGTTTCATGACATTTCCTGAAAGGTTGAGGTTGCATGTAACACGAAAAATAAATACGTGTGATATTACAGGTTGGAATTACACTTGTCAAGCAATGTCGGAACTATGGCTGTTTTTTTAAAAGGAGGCGTCGTCCGGGGAGCTGAAGTTTTCGAGCTTACAACGTACTCGACCACTCAGGTCATATGATTCTGTTTCGGTGTTAAATATAAGGTTATTGCCGCGGATCTCAATCTTTTCGCCGATTACCTGTGTTTTTTCGGGGGAGATAGCTATTTTTGTTTTATCATTATAGATAAGCAGGTCGGTATATAACTCAAATTTTTGCTTGGGTTTCATAACCACAACTTCATCGATCAGGGTGAGAATAGCAGTCGTTTTGTCGAGGAGTCCTTTGCGGGCAGAAATAAAGGTTTGTTCACCGGTGGTACCGGTAACAACAGCATCAATTTCTTCCATCTCAAATTCATCTCCAGTTTCACCGGTATAGGCTCGTTCTGCAACAATTTCAAGACTGGTTTTACCACGTTCACTTTGGGTAATATGAACATTTTCCATGGTAAATCTGTGGGTGTCAAGTTGGCGTTGGGCAAGGGATGCGTCATAGCCGCCACGCGGGGAGAGAAAAGCGTTAACGGGGATGCGCCATAGAGGAAATGTGACAAAGAAGCACAGAGGAATGAGCCAGACGAGATTTCTACGGGTCATCATCGGCCTGAGTACTCCTGGAGTAACTCTTTGTGCTTGCCCATGCCCTCAAGAATCAGGTCGCAGATTTCACGCACTGCACCATGTCCCCCGGATTGTTCCGTGGTGTAATGAACCATCTCTTTTACTTCAATTACAGCGTTTGCAGGGGCTACAGCCAGTCCCACACGTTTCAGTAGTACCATGTCCAGCCAGTCATCTCCCATGTAGGCAATCTGAAAGGGTTTAAGGCCTGTTGCTTTGACGATTTCCTTGTAGGCGATAAGTTTATTGGCAGCTCCCTGGTACAAACGGGAAATTTTAAGATCCTGAGCCCGTCGTTCCAGGGCCTCTGAGCTTCTTGCAGTGATAATACCCACTTCAACGCCCGCATCCTGGAGCATGCGGAGGCCAAAGCCATCTTGGGTGTTAAAGGATTTGGATTCTTTCCCATCGTGGGAGTAGATGAGGTTACCATCGGTGAGAACACCGTCGACGTCGAGGAGGAGGAGTTTGATCTCTTTGGCCTTGGAAAGCGTAATCAGCCAATTCTCACTTCGGTTATTCTGCATAGCTTTCTCTCGTACGATTTTACGATAGCCTTCACGGACTTCACAATCGGAAGGATAGGCACCGGGTCCGGAAGGAGAACAGGAATTGGTATCCATGGCAGGTTTGCTGGGGTTCAGAAGGTAATGGCTTCTCGAATACGAAGCAGTTGGACCAGAAGGTCTTCGATGGAATCAAGTGCTATGGAGTTGGGGCCGTCACAGAGTGCTTTGTCTGGATCTGGATGCACTTCCATAAAGAGACCATCAATACCGACAGCAACTGCAGCACGAGACAGCGGGGTGATAAACTCACGCATTCCGCTGGATGATCCACCGGCTCCGCCGGGAAGTTGCACCGAATGGGTGGCATCAAATATTACCGGACAGCCAAAGCCACGCATAACAGGAAGTGAGCGCATATCCACAACCAGATTGTTGTAGCCAAAACATGCACCTCGTTCCACCAACATGGTTTTGGTACCGCCGGCTCCCTTTAACTTGTTTACTCCGTTCTCCATATCCCATGGGGAAACGAACTGTCCTTTCTTGAGGTTGATTGGCTTGTCCGTTTTTGCCGCAGCAATTAGCAGGTCTGTCTGGCGGCAGAGAAAAGCAGGTATCTGTATTATGTCGAGTACTTCAGCAGCGGGAGCTATCTGGCTGACGTCGTGCACATCGGAGATAACCGGAACCTGCATCTCTTCTCTGATCCTGGAGAGGATGCTGAGACCTTCATCAAGACCGGGGCCCCGATAGGATTCAAGAGATGTTCTGTTGGCCTTATCAAAAGAGGCCTTAAAGACATAAGAAATACCGAGTCTGCCACAGATATCCTGCATCGTCCCTGCAACTCTGCGGGCGAGTTCTTCTGATTCCAGAGCACAGGGCCCGGCAATAAGGAGTAGGGGTTGTCCAGAACCAACGATGATATCCTTACCATCTGGGGTTTCAACGGATACGGGAGAAACAGACATAATCAACCCTTATGTTTTATTGCTGCTGCAATAAAGTCGCGGAACAGTGGATGCGGGTTCATGGGTTTGGACTTAAATTCCGGGTGGAATTGACAACCGAGAAACCAGGGGTGCTCGGCAATTTCAACGATCTCAACCAGGTTGTTGTCGGGGGATGTTCCTGAGATAACCAGCCCCTTTTCTTCCAGCTGGGCGCGGTAGTCATTGTTAAATTCATAGCGATGACGGTGACGTTCCGAGATTTCCTCTTCGCCGTAGGCAGCTCTTGCAAAAGTATCTTCACCCAGAATGCATGGATAGGCGCCAAGGCGCAGGGTCCCACCCATATCGGATGTTTCGTCACGAACCTGCATCACCTTAGTGCGGTAGTCGAACCACTCTTTGATCAGATAGATAACCGGATTGGTGGTTGTAGCGTCAAATTCTGTGGAATGGGCATCTTTCAGGCCAAGTACATTACGGGCATATTCAACAACAGCGAGCTGCATGCCAAGGCAGATTCCGAAAAATGGGATTCCGTTTTCTCTGGCATAGGTGATGGCAGTCATCTTTCCCTCCACACCCCGTTGTCCAAATCCACCTGGAACCAGAATGCCATGACAGCCTTCAAAGAGAACTGCAGGATCCTTACTTGTATCTTCCAGATCCTCGGCACTGATATAGCGAGGTTCAACCTTCACCCTATTACCAAGGCCACCGTGAACAAGGGATTCATGGAGACTTTTATAGGATTCCTTGAGATCGACATATTTCCCGGTCAGGGCAATGGTGATGGTGTCTTTGGGGGTCTGACTTCTTTGGAGCAGGTCCTGCCAGGGTTTGATGTTGGGCTTTCCTGTCCATATATTCAAGAGTTCAAGGATTTTTGTGTCAATTCCTTCTTCATGGAGGCGAAGGGGTACTTCATAGATGTCGTCCACATCGATGGCGGTAATAACCGCATCCGGAGAAACATCACAAAAAAGAGCAATTTTGGCCTTGAGTGAATCTTCCAGTGGGACTTCGGTACGACAGACCAGAATGTCAGGCTGGATACCATCTGCCCGCAGTTCCCGAACTGAATGTTGAGTGGGCTTGGTCTTGATCTCTCCTGCCGCTTTTATATAGGGAATAAGAGTCAGGTGGATATAGAGGGAGTTTTCTTTTCCAAGATCCCCCCGCAGCTGGCGGATGGCCTCGATAAATGGAAGCCCCTCGATATCACCCACGGTGCCGCCGATTTCGATAAGGGCAACATCCACGGTACCGTCAAGCTGAAGAATGGCCGCTTTTATTTCATCGGTAATATGGGGAATAACCTGCACCGTACCGCCAAGATATTCACCACGTCGTTCCTTGGTGATAACCGAGTAGTATATCCGGCCGGTGGTGTAATTGTTTTTTTGAGCCATGACTGCATTGGTGTAGCGCTCGTAATGTCCCATGTCCAGATCTGTTTCCGCACCATCATCGGTCACATAAACCTCTCCATGCTGGAAGGGATTCATGGTTCCGGGATCGACGTTGATATATGGATCGAGTTTCTGGAAGGTGACGGTGAGCCCTCTGCTTTCGAGGAGTGCACCAATGGCAGCAGCAGCCAGTCCTTTCCCGAGAGAGGACAGTACGCCGCCTGTAACAAAGATAAATTTGGTCCGTTTGGGTCCGTTTGTAGTTTTCATATTGGCACTATAGCTCGTCAGATTCGATTTAGAAACAAGAAAAGTTACAGCTCAGAAGTTAGGGTAATGTCGTACCTCGCTGAATAGTTACCAAGGAAAAAGAAAAAGGTAATTTGTCTTTTTGCTTGTCTCTAACGGCAATAATGCATACTTCTTTTCATGTGAGAATGATTATTGTAATGTGGAGGTGTTCAATGACACAATCTCAAAGGATAGCAGCAGTACTGTTTGTCTGGATAACACTATTTATAACGCAGGGGAAAGAGGCTATGGCAGAGGAACGAAGAGCTGTTTTTGGTGGTGGATGTTTCTGGTGTATGGAGCCTCCCTTTGAGCAACTTGAGGGGGTCATAGAGGTACAGGCCGGATACAGTGGTGGGATAGAAGAGGATGCCAACTATGAGCAGGTAAGTGGAGGACAGACCGATCACTACGAAGCAGTGGAAGTGCGTTATGATCCGCAGCGGATAACGTATGCAAAACTTGTGGAAGTCTTCTGGCGTCAGATCGATCCAACGGATTCCGGCGGTCAGTTTGCAGATCGTGGCTCTCAATATAAAACAGCCATATTTTTTGGAAACGATTCGGAAAAAAAGGCGGCGCTTGCCTCAAGAAAGAAACTTCAGCAATCCGGACTTTTTGATAAACCCATTATGACAGAGGTTTTAGCAGAAGTTCCCTTTTATCCGGCGGAGGAATATCATCAGGACTATTATCGAAAAAATTATTCCCACTATTCATCCTATAAAAAGGGTTCGGGTCGGGAGTATTTTGTTGATACGGTCTGGCCCGGGAAACTGGCTCAGCAGTCTGCAAGCTACAAAAAACCATCGGAGGCAGAACTTCGCACTAAATTGAGTGATCTGCAGTACAGAGTAACCCAGAAAGAGGGTACGGAACAGGCGTTTAAAAACGAATACTGGGATAATAAGGCCGAAGGTATCTATGTTGATATCGTCTCCGGTGAGCCCCTGTTCAGTTCACGGGATAAATATAAATCTGGAACCGGATGGCCCAGTTTTGATAAGCCCATTGAAGCAAAACATATAGTTGAAAAGAAAGATCGAAGCTTTTTTACTGTACGCACCGAGGTGCGGAGTAAATATGGGGATTCACATCTCGGACATGTTTTTGATGATGGACCGCCGTCAACAGGGCTGCGTTATTGTATTAATTCTGCGGCACTTCGCTTTGTTCCCAAGGATCAGTTGAAAAAGGAGGGCTATGGGGAGTTTTTACATTTGTTTTCAGATGCTCCGTGAAGGAATGATGTTTTTTGATAATAATTTTGCAAACTCATAACCATTTATCATGCACTTAGGGTGAGTTGCAGTCGATTGGAGGATTTTGTCTGATCCCCCTACCGGCTTTTAATCACCGGTGTAAAAGGATTGTTAATGTCTTTTTTTAGAAGTGATGCCAGAGGGTTTATATTTCTTCGCTTTTTGCGGTATGGGATTGTTGTGGCCCTTGTACCCTTTATTTTTGGTACAGCCCATGCTGATCAAAGAGTTATTGTGTATCCAAAACCGGAATCGACGCAGGATCAGCGAACAAATTATCCCGTTGCTCTTTTGCGGCTTGCTCTTGGAAAGTCGGGAAAGTCATATCAGCTTCAGGCAGGAACCCGCGTAGTTCAACAGGCCAGGGCGCTGAAGGCGCTTGAAGAAAAACAAGGGATTGACGTGGTGTGGTCCATGACTTCCATTCAGCGCGAAGAAAAGTTATTAGCTGTTGAAATCCCCATTTATAAAGGTCTGATTGGTTGGCGCCTGCTGCTTATTCATAGCTCAATGCTAGACTTTTTTATGGATGTTAGTAAACTGGAGCAGCTTTTTCCACTAGTAGCCGGACAGGGCCATGACTGGCCGGATACCACTATTTTACAGGCAAATGGTCTGAATGTTTATGGCGCGTCTTCCTATGAGGGGCTGTTCAAGATGCTTGCAGTTGGGAGGATAGATTATTTTCCCCGATCTGTTATAGAAATATGGGACGAATTTCAGGCGCACAAAGAGGAAGGGCTGGTGATTTGTCCCGGGATTGTCTTACAATATCCGACGGCTTTTTACTATTTTGTAAATCAGGATGATAGGGAGCTGGCCGCAGATATAGAAAGAGGTTTGGAAAATGCTCTTGCCGATGGCTCCTTTGATGCCTTGTTTTTCGAACGCTATGAACTCTTTTTACAAAAAACAAAACTTCTGGAGCGTAATGTTTTCCGTCTCAATAATCCCGCTATTTCACCCAAAACTCCACTTGATCGCTCAGATCTCAGGTACCACGGCCTCCCTGCCAGGTAGCAGATCCAGAGAGTTAGACTTTTTACCCATATATGGCCTTGTAGCCACTTAATAAGCATGGCGAATATCAAAAGAAACGCATTCCGTTTTTCCATTGATCGAGGTGGTACCTTTACCGATGTCTATGCCGAGGTGCCGGGGAAGCCAGGATTCAAGGTTGTGAAACTTTTATCTGAAGATCCGGGTAATTATGATGATGCTCCACGTGAGGGGATCAGGCGGATTCTAGAGGAGTATGCACAGAATTCTGAAAAAAATACCATTGACGCTTCACAGATTGAGTGGATACGGATGGGTACCACCGTGGCAACAAATGCCCTGCTAGAACGTAAAGGCGCCCCCTGCGCCCTGATTACCACCAAGGGCTTTGGTGATACCCTCCAGATCGGTAATCAGGACAGACCCCATCTATTTGACCTGAAGATCAAAAAGCCCGAACTTCTCTACAGAGAAGTAATAGAGGTTGATGAACGCCTGCGACTTCTTCGCTCAGATGAAAAAACGGAACAGACAGTATTGAGGGGAGTGACCGGTGAAGAGTTTGCAGTTCTCAGGCAACCTGATCTGAAAACATTACAGCCCCAACTGGAAGCGTTGCTGCAACGCGGTATCAGAAGTCTTGCCGTGGTGTTTCTCCATGCCTACGCCTGTCCGGAGCACGAACAGGCCGTGGGAAAGCTTGCGGCCTCTCTGGGGTTTGATCAGGTTTCTCTCTCTTCAGAGGTGATGCCCATGGTCAAACTGGTCTCCCGTGGTGATACCACCATGGTGGACTCCTATCTGACTCCGCATATTCGCAGCTATCTCCAAAGTTTTAAAAAAGGATTTTCCGATAATCTTGCAGATACCCAGCTTCTGTTTATGCAATCGGATGGTGGCCTGGCCCCGGCTGAGGACTTTACTGGAAGCAGGGCCATACTCTCGGGTCCTGCTGGCGGAGTTGTCGGCTATGCCATGACCACCTACAACCGGGAAACAAAAAAGCCGGTGATCGGTTTTGATATGGGTGGGACATCCACGGATGTCTCCCGCTACGGCGGCGACTATGACTTGACCTTTGAAACAAAAACAGCCGGGGTGCGTATTCAGGCGCCACAACTTGATATCAGGACCGTTGCGGCAGGTGGCGGCTCACGGCTCTTTTTTGATAACGGGATGTTTGTGGTCGGCCCCGAATCTTCCGGGGCCCATCCCGGCCCCGTCTGTTACAGGAAAAACGGTTATCTGGCGGTGACCGATGCCAATCTGGTGCTGGGTCGTTTACAGCCGGATCATTTCCCTAAAATCTTCGGAGTGGATGAAGACCAGCCTCTTGATTTTAAGGAGAGCTATCGCGAGATGTCGGAGCTCACCGATACAATAAACGGCTTTTATGCGAAGAGTGGGCGTGTGCCACTCTCGGTGGAAGAGACTGCCCTTGGATTTCTTGAAGTGGCCAATGAAGTTATGGTCAGGCCTATTCGTGAAGTTTCGGTTATGCGCGGCCTTGATATCAAGGAGCATGTGCTGGCCACATTTGGTGGCGCGGGAGGGCAGCATGCCTGTGCCATCGCCCGCAGTCTTGGAATCTCCTCAATTTTTATTCATCGATTTGCGGGTATTCTTTCGGCCTACGGTATTGGCCTTGCCGACACCGTGGCTGAGAAACAGCAACCTGCGGCAGAAGTGCTTACGGAGAAAGGAATGGCGAGTGTTCTGGAAAAACTTGCAGCTCTTGAGCAGGAAACTGTAGCGGATATCAGTAATCAGGGCATTACGGAGGATGCTATCCAGAGTTTGCATTACCTGAATCTGCGCTATCAGGGAACGGATACCCCAATGATGATAGAAAAACCCGCAGATGGAGATTTTGCCAGGGCATTCAAATGGAACTACCTGCGGGAATTTGGATTTGAGCTCAGCGGCCGCGATATTCTGGTTGATGACCTCCGAGTTCGCTCCATTGGTAGAGCCTCAAGATTGAAATCGTTCCTTATTGATCGGGCAGAGGGTCCAGCGCAGAAACTGGAGACGGTGCCCTGTTACTTTGAGGGCGGCTGGCAGCAGACCGGTCTGTATAACATGGATGCTTTAAAGGCAGGTCACACTATCCCGGGGCCTGCCATTTTGATCCAGGATACCAGTACCATACTTATTGAACCGGATTGTACTGCCTCCATTACAGAATATGGCGATGTGGAGATTCAGACTAGCGCTCAGAATTGTCACAGGGTCGCTACGGCGGTGGATCCGGTACAACTCGCCATCTTCAGTAACCTCTTTATGTCCATTGCAGAACAGATGGGAAGGATGCTCCAAAAAACCGCTATCTCAACCAATATTAAAGAGCGGCTTGATTTTTCCTGTGCCCTTTTTGGTTCAAGCGGAAATCTTGTGGCAAATGCTCCCCATGTACCCGTTCATCTCGGTGCAATGAGCGAAGCCGTTAAAGAACAGATTCGCAGGGTAAAGGATATTGTGCCGGGCGATGTTCTTGTGGCGAATCATCCCGCAGCCGGAGGCAGTCACTTACCCGATATCACAGTGATGACGCCGGTCTTTAAGGATAATAAAATTGTTTTCTGGGTAGCGAGCCGTGGCCACCATGCTGATATTGGCGGGATTTCTCCGGGCTCCATGCCTCCAGATTCCCGGCAGCTCATCGAGGAAGGGGCAGCCATTCTCTCTTTCAAACTCGTTAGTAACAATGTCTTCCAGGAACAGGGTATTTCAGACCTCCTGCTGGCACCTGAGAAGATAGAGTCTGAGAAGGGTCGCCCTGCCATCAGCGGTACACGCCTTTTGAGCGATAATCTTTCTGACCTCAAGGCCCAGGTGGCGGCCAACCAGAAGGGCATTGATCTTATTCTGGAGATGGTGGAACACTACGGTATTGACGTTGTACAGGCATATATGCTGTACGTCCAGGAAACAGCAGAAGATGCTGTTCGAACCAGTCTCTGCGAAGTTTCCAGGACCCAGGAATTGGCTGAAAAAGATACCATAAGGGCCACCGAATATCTCGACGATGGAAGTCCGATCAATCTGACACTTACCATCGACCGCAGTAATGGAAGTGCAATCTTTGATTTTACAGGAACAGGAGCTGAACTCTGGGGTAACCTCAATGCTCCACGGGCCGTTACTCAGTCTGCCATCCTCTACAGTCTTCGTTGTCTGGTGGAAAAAGATATACCACTGAATCACGGCTGTCTGATTCCCATAGAACTTATTATTCCCAAAGGCAGCCTTCTTGATCCTTTACCCGAGGCGGCTGTGGTTGGTGGCAACGTGCTTACCTCCCAACGGGTGGTGGACGTGGTGCTGAAGGCTTTTGGTGTGGCTGCAGGCTCCCAGGGCTGTATGAATAACTTCACCTTTGGCAGTGAACGTTTTGGCTACTATGAAACCATCGGTGGTGGGGCGGGCGCGGGCCCCGACTGGCATGGTCAATCGGGAGTTCACACGCATATGACTAACACCAGAATAACTGATCCTGAAATTCTGGAACGGCGTTATCCCGTGATCCTGCATGAGTTTTCTATTCGTAGAGGATCAGGTGGCAGAGGGCAGTTCTGCGGCGGTGATGGACTGGTTCGAGAGCTTGAATTCCTTGAACCCCTGAATGTTGCCATACTCTCTGAACGAAGAGTTTTTCCTCCCTACGGGCTGGCAGGGGGAGAAGCAGGCAGCAGGGGCGAAAATATATTTATCCGTCGAGACGGGCATCGCCTCAATCTTGGTGGCAAAAATGAAATCCGGGCCAGAGCAGGTGATTCAATCCGTATTTGTACTCCCGGTGGCGGAGGATATGGCAGTTTGCAGGATTGACTATTTCCTATAAAATTACAAAATCAACGTAATATAGCCGGAAATTGATTCTCAATACTTTCGGTGTAGGGTATATATCAGAAAGATGTAGTAAATTTGAAGGTTTTTAAGATTCAAAAAAATCTAAAAATATATCCTGAAGAGGACAGCTATGAAACTTGGTGTTGATGGTAAGGTAGTTATTGTTACAGGGGCAAGCAGGGGAATAGGAGCAGCTATTGCTAAATCTCTTGGGCATCATGGCGCAACGGTGATCATTAATTATCATAACAACCGGGAGAAAGCAGAAGCTGTGCTGGTTCAGGTAAAGGAAAATGGTGGTGATGGTATAATCTTCCAAGCTGATGTTCGGGATGCTGATGCGGTTAATGCCATGGTTGAGACAAGCATTACAACCTTTGGGAAAGTTGATGTCCTGGTGAATAATGCCTTTATTGATTTCCCGATTAAACCATTTATTGCCCTGACTTGGGAAGAAATCAATGCCAAGATCACCGGCGAAATACAGGCCCTGTATAACTGTTCTCAAGCTGTTCTGCGGGATATGACTCCAAGAAAGAGTGGTAAGTTAATATTTATCAGCAGCAGCCTATCCCGACAGCCGGCTTATGGATTTGCCGCTCACGCCGCTGCAAAATCAGCAGTGGATAGTATGGCTAAAGTAATGGCAACAGAACTTGGCCCAGAGGGGATAACTGTCAACGTGGTCGGTCCCGGTCTTGTGAAAACAGATGCCACCGCCGGGCAACCGGCAGAAATGCATGAACAGATAGCAGCCTTCACTCCACTCAGACGCATTGGCATGCCCGATGATGTCGCAGGTGTAACCCTATTTCTGGCTTCTTCACTATCAGACTACCTGACCGGGCAATATATCCCTGTAACCGGTGGCAGCTTTATGATTTAAAGGAGGAGATGTGCCTATGAAAGTCCTTCTTGTTTCAGCCAATACCGAACAGTTCAACATGCCAGCCATGCCTTTGGGACTGGCATGTGTTGCTGAGGCCGTAAAAAACAGTGGTCATGATGTATTCATGTTGGATCTAATGTTTAAAATGGATGCCAATGTCACTCTTGAAAATGTCATTGCGGAATTCCGTCCGGAATGTATCGGTATTTCAGTGAGAAATATTGATGATCAAAATATTGAGGCCCCTCAATTTCTACTTGTAAAGGTGAAGGAGGTTGTGACGGCCTGCCGGAATTTATCCAATGTACCGATTGTCCTTGGTGGTGCAGGCTACAGTATGTTTCCTGAAAGCGTTCTGGCGTATCTTGAGGCAGATTTTGGAATAGAAGGAGAAGGGGAAAGAGCGCTCCCTGCTCTGCTGGCATGCCTGGAGAATAATGATGATTTTTCAGAAATCCCAGGACTGTATAGCCGCGGTCACTGCCCACATCAGGCCAAAACATTGAGTAACACTCTGGACCTATTTACACTTCCTGAAACTTCTCTTCTTTCAGCTTCCGCATCTCAGAACCACGAACCGTGGATTCCGGTACAAACCAGGCGTGGTTGCGCTCTAGGATGCAGTTATTGTTCTACTTCCACCATTGAAGGCCTTACCCTGCGGAAACGCTCACCAGAGGTTGTTGCAGGCTGGATTGAGGGTTGGGTGAAGGCTGGCTATGCAAATTTCTTTTTTGTAGACAACACCTTTAATCTTCCCCCTGCCTATGCCAAAACGATATGCCGCCAAATTATCGAAAGAGAACTGGATATGCATTGGCGTTGTATTATTTACCCGAAAAGTGTGGATGAGGAACTGGTTGAACTCATGGCTGTAGCCGGTTGCAGACAGATAAGCCTTGGTTTTGAAAGCGGATCAGAGCAGATACTCAAGAATTTGAATAAAAAATTCACCCTGGAAGATGTGACGACAACATCAACTCTGTTTGCTGATCACGGTGTTGAGCGCATGGGGTTTTTGTTGATGGGAGGTCCTGGTGAGACAAGGGAGTCCGTGGAAGAAAGTCTTGCCTTTGCTGATTCACTGAAACTTGATGCTTTGAAACTTACGATCGGTATCCGTATTTATCCAGACACACAATTGGCAGAGACTGCCAGACAACAAGGAGTCATCAGCTCCGAAGACAACCTGCTTTATCCGCATTTTTACTTGTCCCAAGGGCTGGAAGACTGGTTACCTGAACAGCTGAAAGAATGGCAGGCTTCCCGTCCTTATGTGATCATGTAGGTTGATATAAAAATATCCATCAATATTCTGGTACAGAGCATAAATTCCTTCCCGAAAGAGCAAGGAAAATCCAGTGGGCATTCGGGGGCACGATTTCTGTGTGAGTGCCCACTGGTAAGCTCTGCAACAACTTTATATAATTCTTAATAATTACATGTCTTATATATCACATCTGTTTGAATCCCGGATTCAGAGAGTAAAGGTATCTTCCCCAAATTACTCTGTAGCCCGCTTGTTATCTCTCCATTTGAACAAGTCATTCACCGATAATGGGAATTAGCAAGTACAAATAAGAGGAAAATGTATGACGAAAATTATTAGGCTAATGGGAATTTTTATTACAGTTGCGTTGATCAACGGCTGTAGTGGAGATGAGGAAATTCCAACGACACAATTAGATAATCTCATAATAGATAATGCCGGGATCGTTAATTTCTCTTTGGACATCATGGAGCAGTACCGAGAATACAACAATTACTTACTTGAGCGCTTTGATATCGATTTCAGGGTAATGACAACTGACAGTGAACAAGATATCAACTCTTTTACCAATGAAGCCTATGACACTTTTCAACAAGAAAGTCGCAGCACAAGCGGAAGAGCACTACTGCTTGTGATCAACACCAACCTTGACGAGACAAGGGTCGGCGTGTCCATGGCTCTGGAGCCTATTTATACAGATGCCTTTGTTTCCTACATCGAGCGAAAGGGGATGGTTCCCTACTTTCGCGACTCACGAGTGTCGGATGGGGTGTATATGATGATGGAGCTTGTCAAGGATCGGGCACTGGAGGCAGATCAGGGGAAGGAATTTATGGCCCCCATGGAAACCAAAACTCTGGGTGGAGGGGCGAGAAACGATGCGTTGATTGACCAAATCGACCCCAAAGCCAAGCAGGGAGAAAACATTTTTGCAGAGAAGGATGATTCCCCGGAAGGTATACTTACCAAACACCTGCAAGCCTTGAAGTCACATAATAAAAACCCGAACCTGGATATCTACTCTAAAGCGACTCAATCTTTTTTTCAGGATCGGACAGTCACGGATATCAATCAGGACAATGAGTACCGCTTTATTTCTCAATGTCATGATGGTGAGGTTGTTTATTCCGAAGACAACTCACGGGCAGTACTGCTTCACCCCATTAAGGAACGTGCATGCACTCCATATTATTTTATCAAGGAACAGGGGAAATGGCGCCTTGATATTGAAACTATGGCAAAGGTGCTACGCTTTAACACAGAAATGCACTGGTATTTTTCTCAAAAAGACAGAGAGAAATTCAACGCCCCCTACGAGTTTGTCTTTGAAAGGTTTGATTACGATGAAAATGGTTTTCCATATACAAAGCATGTCAAAAAGAAAAAGATAAACCGCTGGGGCTATACGTGTAACGACCATACTCTGCCAGGAGATTCACCGGATAAAATCCGATGTATGATCAGCTGGCTGGCGGAAAAAGGGGCCGCAAAGAATGAGCTTGGGTTGCAGGTGAATGATGTGATCACCGGGGTTGGTGATGGTGATCATTTTATTGAGGCACCGAACCTGTTCAAGGTTTCATGGTATTTTCATAGTGTCAAGCCTGGCGAGTTGGCAATTGTGACGGTAACCAGAAATGGGAATGGCAGTTATACGCTGCAGGGGGTGGCCCCATGAATGTTTTTCAATTAACAGATAAAAGGAGTTCTATGAAACCCATAATAAGCATAATCCTTGTATCCTCCTTTCTCCTCTTTGGTAACCATACTCTGGTGAATGCCATAGGGGCCACAGGTTCCAATTGTGGTTTTACAGAGGCAATGACTATTCTCGATAAATACAGCGGTGATCGTGATATATTCAAACAGGCATCTGAATGCCTGGAAAATATGGGAGCCAACGACCCACTGGCCTCTCTGGTTAAGGGACGTATTCTGGTCAAAAACGGTTTCAGTAAAAATGATGAATTCTCCAAAAAAGCAATGGCTGAAGCGACGAAATATTATGAGCAAGCCATTGATCTTGCTCCTGAAGACTACGAAGTAAACTACTATTCAGCCCTGTTTTACGGCGATGTGATAAGAGACGAAAAAAAGGCACAAAAGCATTTCGCAAAGATATCCGAGAATCCACTGAACAGGGAAAGAACCCTCTATGTAAAAATGGTACTCCCTCCAGATAGTGATTCGGAGAAAGAGAATTTGGCGCACCATTTCTCAGAGTCTCCGGTATTTATCCACAAACACCAAGCGTTAAAGATCTTGACTAGAATTTATTGGAAGAGTGACCATGACCTGGTGGAGATGGCCTATAAAGAGATTCTGAGAAATGGGAAAAAACATGATGTCAATATGGCCTGGGACTATTTGAATTATGCGGGATTTCTTACGTACCAAAAAAGAGAGTTTGATAAAGCGGCCGAAATGATGGATATATCCCGCTCCTTAATGAAATTCGGCATGCAGGATATATATGATGCAGAGATCGCCTATCGCAGAGGCTACCAGTATGTCTGGAAAGTAAACCCAAGGGAGTATGGAAAAGGTGTCACCCTGTTAGAAGAGAGTGTTAAGCTCAACAGGAAACACAAGTATGCCTATTACAGCCTTGCTATTGCCTGTTACTACCAGGGCATGAAGACAGGAAATAAAGAGCTGGTTTACAAGGCCAAAAAATATCTACAGACCCAGCAGAAACAAAACGCTTCTTACGGAGAGGGCGAAAAATATATGGCGATGATAAATCGGACAATCTCACAAATCGAAAATCAAAACTAGGCATTTTCCGGCTGGTTTTTTATCAATAACAACCGGGAACTTGCCCTGAGTGGCAATATCATCAGGGAATTGGTGTGCAAAGAATTCAAGATTGAAAATGATGCGGTCAAACCCTTGCCGAATAAACCCAATGCAACCCGTGAGTATTAAGGTCGGGCGATGAAGTAAAAACCAAGTCTGAACTGCTCCACTTTAGCCATACAACATCTGGCTACTGCAATAATGACAGCAAGATTCCAGACCTCTGATTCGCCTGAGCTTGGATTGAGATACCGGCTTGTTCGAGAATCTGATTCTTCAGCATATCAGAGACCTCGGTAGCAACATTAGCGTCAGAAATTCTCGATTCGGAGGCCGCAATGTTTTCCGATACGTTGCCCAGGTTGGATATTGTCGATTCAAAACGATTGAGGGTTGCTCCCAAGTCCCCTCTAGCACCTGCAACAGATGCAATGGCCTCATCAATTGCTCCCAGAGCCTCTTGTGAACTTTGTCCGGTAAGAAGGTTTAAAGACTCTGTTCCCAGATCTTCTTGAGTAGCTCCGTTTAGAGATACATTGATAGTTTCTTGAGCATTAGCACCTACCTGGAAATTTAAGCCGCCCTCCAAACTTCCGTCAAGAATATTTTTACCGTTAAAGGTTGTTGCACCCGCTATACGATCCAACTCAGACTGCATTTGAGAGAATTCCTCGTTCATTGATTTTCTGTCGTTGGCGTTATAGATTCCGTTGCTCGACTGCACAGCTAATTCTCGCATTCTCTGTAGGATACTCGTAGACTCACTTAGTGCACCATCTGCGGTCTGAGCTAATGAAATTCCATCATTTGAATTTCTCATCGCCTGGTTTAATCCTTTTACCTGAGAGTTCATCCCATTGGATATTGCCAATCCGGCAGCATCATCTTTGGCGCTATTTATTCTTCGCCCACTGCTTAATCGAGAAGCTGAATTGTCTGCGCTGTTTTTGGCATTAGAAATTTGATGAGAAGCACTAAAATTACTGCTAATGGAATTAACCATGGGGAACCTCCTTGCTACATGTTTGCCTTTTTTACCAACTACACAATTGAAACTGACTTACGAGCTTCTTGCAAAATGATCAATTGGAGAGGCAACGACAGACAAAGGTATTGGCTTTAGCCGACCGTATTGGTCGCGTCACCTATACATGATCGTTTAGTTAAGTTTTCGTTAAAATTTATGGCCTCATAGACGTACTTCTCCTGTGGTGGATCGGTT
>Ga0207996_1000229_pt1 | contig 52694 bp, 45 predicted proteins | sample AntAceMetag02UKG_FD_184773 | JGI IMG/M metagenome (GOLD analysis project Ga0207996, IMG submission 184773) | Saline lake microbial communities from Ace Lake, Antarctica - Antarctic Ace Lake Metagenome 02UKG (SPAdes) (version 2) | ecosystem: Environmental > Aquatic > Non-marine Saline and...
ATCTTAAAATTTTACCTTTATTTTTTGACTTTATTTGATCTACAAATTCTATCATGTTGTTTAAATTAATTAATTTCTTTAGTTTCATTTTCAATTTTGTGGAATACTTCTATCCTCTCAATAATTCTTTTCCTTTCCCAGATAATATACGATAATCACCTTTTCGAACTGTCCATCCCCTGTCATCAAAATATGAAAGAAGCAGAAGGCATATCTTCCTGTTTGCCTGTAAGTTATCCCGGAAATCAGCAAGTGCGAGCGTAACGTGCTTTTTAAAATGTGCAATTAAAACATTCTTTGCTTTCTCAATAATTTCTGCATGAATAAATGAACCTTCGATCGTGATGATTTTTTTATTTTCAACAAGATAATTGATGATATCATGCAACTCTTTCTGAGAAATTTTCTGAGCCAGTGCAAAATCTTTTATCTCACTCATCAAAGGAACTTTCATGTCCGAAGCAACTATAAATTGATTAATTTTTTGAATCCTCTTGATCTCTTCATCTGATAAACTGGTCGCTTGTCTGTGAAGCGCAAACGTTCCTGCGATTTTATCGAGAATCCCCTCATTACTCATTTCTTTGAGAATAATACTTAAAATTGCATTGTCATATTCATTATTCAAATTCAGAAGACTCGATAATTCTTCGAATGTTTTTCCCTTTTTTATAAGAGGATTATCTTGATGATGCGCTGTTAGTATTTTTGTAATTTTATCTTTTAAAAAGGCAATTTTTGAAACTGTTATAAACAATTCTTCGTTGTTTACTTCTCGTGTTTCAATATCCTCCGGGAAAGATGTGTGTATAATTCTTCTGAGTTCCTGATCAGTAGTATTAGAAATTTCCGTTAAATATTTTAGAGAGACTGCATGTGGTTGTTTTCTGACTTCTGCGGCTAAAAATGCTGACAAGCCACCTTCTGCAATACTCTGAAGATGTTGCACAACTTTTGTAGTTCTCTTCTTATGATGCAGAGGATACGAATCGAGAATCTTTCCCCCGCCAAGAGTAATATCTCCGGATGTGCTCCGGATAATGAAAGAGTCTCCATAAACAGGAAAACAATCTTTATCAAGATGAATTTGTACCAATCCTGTCTCACCACCCTGCATACTGTCTTTATCGAGCAGATGCAGCCGCGCCTGGTCCTCAAAAGTATCCATCAGAAATAGAGCATGATTCCATGTGCCAAATGTCCTTTCGTGCTCAAATAACGTGAGTGTTGCATCGATCATTTTTGATGGTTTGATCACACGTTCCGAAACAAGCATTCCGCGTTGAAAATCCTGAATATCTAATCCCACCACATTCAGCGAAGCCCGTTGTCCTGACACTACTTCATCCACTTCTTTTCCGTGATGCTCCATTTTGCGTATCCGCAGCTCCTTAGCTCCGGGAAGAAGAAATAAGGAAGTACCTTTTATTGCCTTTCCTTGAAGCACAGATCCGTTAATGACAGTTCCAAAACCCGGCATGGTGAAAATCCTATCAATATACATGCGGAAGAAACAGCCAATTGAACGCTGCTCAATCCGTTCTGCAATCTGATTGATCTCCTTCAGCAACTCTCCGATTCCTGTGTTGTCTTTCACTGAAGTTCTGATGATCGGAGCTTTTTCAAGGAAAGTGCCAGATACGAATTCGTTTATTTCAAGCTCGACGAGTTCTAATATTTCTTCATCAACCGTATCGCTTTTTGTCAGTGCAATAATACCGTTTTTGATCCCCAGAAATTCCATGATATGGAGATGCTCCCTCGTTTGAGGCATGATACTGCTGTCTGCGGCGATAGTAAACAGCACAAAATCAATAGTGCTGGCTCCCGATATCATTGTATTGATGAAATCTTTATGCCCCGGCACATCAATAATTCCGATACTGTTGCCATTTGGGAGATCAAGATGAGTAAATCCGAGATGGATGGTTATCCCTCGATTTTTTTCATCCTTATGTGTATCACAGTCAAAATTCGTGAGTGCTTTGATGAGCGCAGTTTTTCCGTGGTCAACGTGACCGGCTGTGCCCATAATCAAATGTTGCATAATATTATGAAGTAATGAAAAATTTTATTTTTACTGCAATATTCGAGAATTGTTCTTCATTTAATGTAAACACATCGAAAAGGATCGAACCTTCACGAAGAATTCCGAGAATAGGTTTGTCTAATTGAAGCAACTCGTGATAGAGTTGTTCTGGAGAGAGCTTAGATTCAGTAAGTTCGAGTTGAACTGCATAACTGGAAATTTCGACATGAGGAAGTGTTCCACCGCCGCATCGTGCAATATTATCAATAATTTGATTGTGAATGTTCTCTTTTGATAACAGCTTAGAAAATTTTTCTACCTTCTTATGAAGCGCATTTTTTTTCTGATTCAGCATGCGAAAAACAGGCACATCTTGGAGAAGTGTTTCATCCTTCAGATAGCACCTGACAACTTTTGAAAGTGCGGCAAGGGTCATTTTACCCACCCGAAGTACACGCATCAGCGGAGATTTTTTTAATTTCTGAATAAATTCTTTTTTCCCGGCAATGATGCCTGCTTGCGGACCACCCAGAAGCTTATCACAACTGAACATCACCAGGTCAGCACCGGAACGCAATGCAGTGTGAACATCCGGCTCTGTTTCTAAGGGTAATCCCTTAGGTTTTCTCAACAAACCCGATCCCAAATCAAAAATACAGACGAGTCCTTGAGCATGCGCTAGTTCAGCGAGTGCTCCAATTTCTACTTCCTCAGAAAATCCTTCTATGTAATAGTTGGATTTATGGGCTTTAAATAAAACTGCGGTCTTATCGGTAAGGGCTTCTTCGTAATCTGTAAGTCGTGTTCGGTTCGTTGTGCCGACTTCTCTCATAATTGCACCGCTTTGCTGCATGATGTCCGGGATTCGGAAGGAGCCGCCGATCTCAATAAGTTCCCCGCGTGAGATCACTGCTTCTTTGCCTGCACAGAATGTACTGAGAGAAAGAAAAACTCCTGCTGCATTATTATTTACTACAACTGCATCCTCAGCTCCTGTGATGAAAGTAATAAGATCGGTAATATGATCTTCCCTGTGTCCCCGCTTTCCTTTTTCACAGTCGAACTCAAGATTGGAATATCCTTCGATTATGTCTGCAACCTCTTTTGTAAGTGCAGAACCCAGCGGTGCGCGTCCAAGGTTTGTATGTAAGACAACACCCGTCGCATTGATCATCGGTTTTAAGGATGAAGTGCCGATGTTATATATTCTCTGCTTGATCATGGTGTGTATCTTATCATCGGATGGAATTCTTTTCCCTTTAAGAACAGATTCTCTGACTTTATCTAAAACCTGACGGATCGAGAAAACTGTAAGCTCTTCTCCATATTCAGCAATGAATTTCTTCATTTCGGAGTTCTTCATTACAATATCCACTCCGGGAATTTTCCTGAGTTCGTTCTTATCCATTTTATGTCCTATTTTAATATAAAAAAATGGCCGAGAGGGCAGGAATAGAACCTGCCATGGACGGTGTTATCCGCTCACTACTGGTTTTGAAGACCAGCTGGAACACCAGTTCCTTCCTCTCAACCGAAAGCTGTTTTAGGTTTTCAGAAACGCTATTTCATGAAGGTCATCGTTCTGGTCTGTGAAATGGAGTCTCCTTGTAGTCTATAGAAATAAACTCCACTTGCAACTGCTTTATCATTCTGATCAAAACCGTTCCACACGACATCACCTTCAGTATCTTCAAGTGTGAATTCTTTCACGACATCACCTTTAACATTATATATAGTGATGACAGCATTTTCAGAATTTTTGGGTAATGAATAAGAAATTGAAGTAGAACCCTTGAAAGGATTTGGTGCATTCTGCCTGATATATATCATATTGTTGTGAGGATCGTCAACCGAAATCACTTGATGATAGTACAAAGCACCCATATCTGCAATTGTTCCGTCAGGATCAGGTGGAGATGAAGGATCACCTGTATCGATACAAGGTGAGGTTTCCTGTAAACTCCAATCCGCAAGTAATCCGTCATACGCATTGCCGTCTCCCGCAGTAGGATTCACGAACTGAGGATCTACATCGATATTACCTGTTCCTGAATAACCACCTGAGATACATGTATAATTAACTGTTGGATTACCGCTAAAGGTCGTGAATATCAAACCATCATGAATAATGATAGTATTGAGCACATTCGGGTAAGAGGAAAGTATATAGATACAAGCATAGCTTCCAATATTATTTGCAATTGTATTATTGATAAGTGATGCATCAGAGCCGTTCTTCATTCCAATTGCACCTGCAAAAGTCGCTTCGTTATTCACAATGATATTGTGTGAAATCTCTACTGCTGCATTATCGAGAACAATACCGCCTGAAAGGACTGAGCTAAAGTTATTTGCAATCGTATTACCTTCGATCAACACATCACTGGCGTCTAAAACGTTGATTGCGGGTCCCTTTTGTGATGTATTGGTGTTTTCGTAAAAAACACTATTCAGAATATTCGCTACTGAATTATCGATACTAACTGCGCTTGAAGTTGCCCCAGTAAAATAGCAGTAATCTATGATATTCAATTCCTGGGTATCCTGGATTAAGAGACCTTCCCAGGTATCATCGGTTGAGAAATTAACAAAACCACGTTCTGAACCAACTGCTTCAATTTTGCCTTTTACTTTAATATTACTTCCGTTGTTTACAATTATATTCGTGTTCGGTTCGATTGCAAGAATGGTTCCTGAAGGCACTGTGACATCACCGGTAACGGTATAGGTTCCATAAGTTGGTGACCATGTACCAGCCGCATTACCCGAGACATTTGATGGGCTAAGCACAGTGATAAAATCTTCCATTGTTATTGTAGCATATTCAATCCCATCAGATATGCGCAATGTGACATCATATGTTCCGAAATTTTCATATATATAATATGGATTTTCTTCCGTGCTGTCCCATGTTCCATCGTTATCAAAATCCCATTCATAAGATATGATGCCGGTACTTGGACAGGATTCATTATAGAATTGTATCCCCAGTTCAGGAGGTCCTGATTGAACATCACTTGAAAACATAGGTAACAAAGCGTAGACTCCACATGTTGCAGCTTGGAGTATCATAAGATTCCCAGAAAAAGTCTGAACTATAGCTACTGCCTTTAGATTAGACACATCCCATGATGGATCAAACGTAAATGAATGAGTAAAATTCTCTGTTTGACCAATAGTTGTAAGAGAGAAATTCTCTTCATAATATGCGACAACCGCAGCAGTGTAATCATAATTATATTTATTCGTTAATAGAAGTATCAGTTTGTTGTTTGTTGTAGTAATACCACTTGTTACTTCAGCATCTGCCTGAATATCAACCGTAGATTTTGTTAATACATCCATAGTTATATCTATAGCAAGAGGGCTGTCCAGCGCATTTAGTGTGTAGTAATGAGGAAGGTAATCGCTATACATACTACCAACTGGAATTCCTCCAATCTCATATATATAGCCGCCAAAACGTGCATGCGGAATAGTACTTACTCCATACATTGTACCTCGAGTACTGTAATTGGGACTGGGCATTCCTACAAATCCGCTTGTACTCTGCCAGAATAAAGGTATAAAGTTATCAAAGTTTGCTGCCAAATCTCTCAGCCCGGTCCGGGCTGATGGACAGTATTGACAAGACGTTGCAGTAAATACTTCCCCAACCACGTTCATCTGTGTTGCAGAAAGAATTGCAGGAAGTATCATTAGAGCTGCGATCAATATAAGTGATTTTTTCATCTGCTCCTCCTGAATTATTTCATTTCATTCAGAAATACCCCAAATTTTTGTCAAATTTATGTGAAATTAATTAAACGATAAAATTTGTCCATCCTGATGGGATAAATGGATTATTCACAAAATTTTATACCACCAAATTGTTATATAAATATTCGGATATCCACCAGTAAGTGGACAGTCAGAAGTATGATTCATAAAAAAAGAAGCAGGACGAGAAATCCTGCTCCTATGAAATTTATGAATTTTAGGAAATTATCTCATCAACATCAATTTTTTGGTTCTTTCAATATCTCCTGCTTTGAATTTGTAGAAATAAATTCCGTTGGAAACAATATTTCCAGAATTATCTTTTCCATCCCATATTGTGCTGTAGCCAGAATCAGAAGCTTTTAATTCTAAGTTTTTAACTACTTCGCCTTTTATGTTGTAAATAGTTATTCGATCCAGTTCGTGTACATTTGCAGTTGAATAGAATGAAATTGTTGTTTCTTGGGTAAAGGGATTGGGGAAATTGTGTATAGAGACCGAAACGATTTCCGGATCATCAACTGCAATATCTTGATGATAGTACAAAGCACCCATATCTGCAACTGTTCCGTCAGGATCAGGTGGAGATGAAGGATCACCTGCATCAATACATGGTGAGGTTTCCTGTAAACTCCAATCCGCAAGTAATCCGTCATACGCATTGCCGTCTCCCGCAGTAGGATTCACGAACTGAGGATCAACATCGATATTACCTGTTCCTGAATAACCACCTGAAATACAGGAATAATTCACTGTTGGATTACCGCTAAAAGCAGTGAATATCAAACCATCATGAATGATGATAGTATTGAGTACATTCGGGTAAGAGGAAAGTATATAGACACAAGCTAAGCCTCCAATATTATTTGCAATTGTATTATTGATAAGTGATGCATCAGAGCCATTTTTCATTCCAATTGCACCTGCAAAGCTTGCTTCGTTATTCACAATGATATTGTGTGAAATCTCTACTGCTGCATTATCGAGAACAATACCACCTGAAAGGACTGAGCTAAAGTTATTTGCAATCATATTACCCATTATGAGGACATCGCTTGCATCCAACACATTGATTGCAGGACCTTTTTGAGTAGTATTTGTATTTTCATAAAAAGTGCTATTGAGTACATCGACTGTAGAATTATCAATATCAACTGCACTCTCTGTGCAGCCTGTGAAATAGCACAAGTCGATCACATTGTCTTCCTGACTATCGATGATCTTGATACCTTTCCAGGTATTATCGGTTGAGAAATTTATCAAACCCCGTTCGGAGCCATGAGCATTTATTTGGCCTTTCACTTCAATCTTGCTGTTGTTATTTACAAAAATGTTCGTGCTTGGCTCGATTGTGAGTACCGCACCGACAGGAACTGTTACATCGCCTGTAATAGTGTAGGCTCCATAGGTTGGTGACCAGTTACCGGCTACTTGCCCCGAGACATTCGATGGGCTAAGCACAGTGATAAAATCTTCCTGCAGAAGCTCATCGCTATCAGCTCCTTCATGCACGGTAAGAGAAACATCGTACGAACCAACAGCGGTGTAGGTCCACACAGGATTTTCTTCATGACTGTCAATTGTACCGTCATTATTGAAATCCCATTCCCATGTATCTGGGGCTCCAGATGATGTACTGGCAAATTGTACAGTAAGTTCCGGAGGTCCCTGGTTAATATTTGCATCAAAGTTTGCATACAATCCTAAAGACATAATTGCAGCATCAAGTGCAGCACTAACACTGCCTACGCCTGTACCTGTATAAAACACTTTATACTCACCACCAATCACTGCAAAATATGGAATAGATCCATTTCCATATTGCCCGTAATAAGGGTTGATATCATAAGAGTTGAAATACGTTGCTCCATAAGAAGTCCAATCGGTTTGAGATACAATATAGCAATGACCGGTTCCCTGGTAGTTTTGCCAGATAGTTTCTAATTGCGGCGCCGCCGCAGTACAGCCACCTCAAGTAGTACCTCCCCAGAAAAATACGATCGCTTTTTCAGCGTCGATGAGATCATAAATATTATGTGAAGTTCCCGTGTTATCAGTCCAGCTGAAATTTGAAACAACATCGCCAACTTGATATGCAGCAAAAACTGTTGATGAAATAATCATAAGAAATATAAGAACAGCTAATTTTTTCATCTGTTCCTCCTGAATTTATTTCATTTCATTCGAAATTCCTACAAAATTTTGTCAAATTTTTCTGGAATTATTTTATGGTTAAAATTGACCCAATCGAATGGGAAAAAATGGAATATTTATACTACATCTTTCACTAATGAGCTTGTAAATTTTAGATATTCCATTATGAGTGGTGCACAAAAAAAAGAAGCAGGATATCGAATCCTGCTTCTAAGAAATGTATGAGTTTTTGGAAATTATCTCATTAATATCAATTTTTGAGCTCTTTCAATATCTCCAGCTTTGAATTTATAGAAATAAATTCCGTTGGAAACATCATTACCATATTGATCAGTGCCATCCCATGTTGCATGTCCTTCGGTATGAGATTCCGTGACTGGATCGATAGTTTTGATGAGCTGACCTCGTATGTTATATATGGCAACCTTTGCATTCTCAACACCTACAGAAGCAGAGAATTGTATCTGTGTATCTGAGAAGAATGGATTGGGAGCATTATGAATGTTAAGTAGTGATTCAGCTTCCGGATTTGATGGATCGGTTGACGGTGGTGCATAATGATAAAACTTAATAGAACAATATACCATTTGACCACCGGTATTATCTCCTACACCTTGAATATAACTCCCATAATCATTATCATCAAAGAAGTACATATCAATTTGTCCCCATCCATCTCCGAGATCTTTTATAATAGGATCTACATACGGATATACCGTTATCATATCAGCGAATTCAGGAAATGCAGTACTATAAATATCGGATAATTCTATTGGATCATACCAATAATAACCGTTACTATTTGATATCGCGATATGAATGATAGGATGGTGATAATAATCCTCATAACCGGGGATAGGGTGATTTGTCTGTTCTGTACAGAGCATTTTTGTTCCACTAACCCAGACCTGTGCCATCCAATCATGTTCAAGATTTACTGCTTGTCTTTGGGTATTTGGATAACCACTGGGCGAATAATCGTTGGATGCAATATCACACCAAGGATAAATCAGGGTATCACCATTTACAGGATCAATTTTCCATGGAACAGTGAGTCCTGTCCAAGCGTCCGTTCCGGGCATGTTTGCCACATGACGAATATCCCATGTGCCGTCGGCTTTATATACAACTTCTGCCTGGAATAAAAAAGCGTATTCTGGCCAATAGGTTATAGAACCTGCATCTCCATCCACATAGCTGATCCAAAAAAGTTCCGGTAAGTGAATATTACCTTCACTATCAAAAACAGCAGTTCGATTATTTGAACAATTATTTCCAGGAAAACCAACCCACACGTGAAGCGAATCAAAAGGATTGCCTTCATCATCCGTAAAACCAGGTACATTTTCCACTGCATACAGCACATATTCGTTCAGCATGCCGACATCAGTTTCATAAGAATGAAAATTATCATATGACCATGTTTCTCCACCATCATAGGAATCCCACACATAGAATCCTTGCGGAACTATCTCATTACCTGTAAGCCCATTTACATAACCGGCATAACCAAATAATGCGACATGACCTGCATTGAACGGATCTACTGCAAATGAAGGATAAGGACGGCAATCGATACCTGCTGCCGGATCTGACCAGTCACGGCAAATGTTAACAGGACCTGACCAATTGTTCTTGTCGAGTATAATATCAAGGTCTCCATACACATAGGAGTCTTGAGGGACGTCGATCCATCGAAGAATAGAATGCTCGATCTCACCGTCAGGATTTTGGTCACTTATCTGATATACACGATAATTTCCGGTAGTGGCATAATCCGGTGACATTCCAATATACATATAGGGCCAGAGATATTCGTCAACATAAGGTGTTGGTTGGTCAAAAGTTACGGGTGTCTTCCAGAAACCGGGAATGTACAGCAGACCGTAGTCATCAAACGTTGCACGTGTGTTTGTATCCTCAGGAGTGCTTGCACCCATAATATCATGCCAGGTAACTATTGGATCACCTGAAGCCGGGTGCATCGTCATGCTGGGATATCCCTGCCATGTGCTGGAAGTAGTAATAGTACCATATTCAATTGAACCATCTGGATGAACATATGCACAATAAACTCTTCTGTCAGCAGCAGTATTTGGGCGTCCGTGGAATACAAAGTATACTCCACCGAATGCATCTGGCTGGCGCATAAGAGCCCGACCGCAGAAACTACCCGGCATATAGTCGTAGTAGTTAGTAAAACCTGTGAGTGTAGTAGGTTCCTGAATGAATTCCCATTCATGAAAATAGGGTCTATCATTGCATCTTTTTGATGATGTAACTTTGAGATGCTCTGGTGCGGTGAGAGGAATAATGGCTTTGTTGTTTATCGGTTGTGGAATATCTTGAGTCCAGATAAATCCTACAAACATGAGGTATATCAAGCTAAATATAATTATTTTTTTCATTTCTCCTCCATATTAGATAACTAATAAATTTGTTTAAACTAAATATCTTAAATTCTTTCATAATATTATCCGTCTAGCGAGCATATAAAACCAACATCAACTTTATTTAATGTAAATTCAAAATATTCATTTCTTTGTTGTCAAATTTATTCAATTCATTTTATTTTATATCCTATGAGACGACATAATTATATATAAAACTCACGCAGAGACGCAAAGATAGAAATACGCAAAGGCGCAAAGTGTAAAGAATGTAAAATAAAAGCTCTGACATTTCCGTACTTGAGTTGTCATGGACCATTCCGTGACACAACTACTGTCAGGAAGTGGTTCCTGACAGCTCAGGAAGCGTTAAACTTAAGCACTTGTCACAAGTCTTTGAGCTTGTGATAAGTTCGACCACAAGAAATTAAATTTGACAAAAAGTGTGTTTTTTATCTTTGAGGTACTCAAAGGGCTTCAAACGGTTTGTACAAAGAAGCAGAAAAAGAAATTATCTTTCAGTTTACACAACGCCACCTGTACATTAATTACCAGACATGTGATGAGATATGAAAAACAACAGAATAAAATATTCGTTTTACGTGACTATATGGTGGAATATACGAGATATAGTGTATAGTCAGTTGTTATACAAAAACCGAATTGTTTATTGTTGAATTTAGCATATAATAACATTTCGATGTTATTTGTATTGCATCTTTAAACATAAAATATTAAAATTAGGTAAAATAAATAAACAATGGTATAAATATGGACAATATAGAAATAATGAATAAACTACAATCTATTCTTAAATTATCGAACGAATCCGAAATTATAGAGTTTAAAGAAGCTAAATCAACCTACTCATTTGAAAAAATTGGAAAATACTTCTCAGCTCTCAGCAATGAGGCAAATTTAAAAGGCAAAAAATGTGCATGGTTAATATTCGGAATTAATGATAAACGAGATATTATCGGGACTAATTATCGTAGAGATACAAACTCACTCAATTCACTTAAAAGAGAAGTAGCTGATAAAACTACGAATAGAATAACTTTTATTGAAATCCATAATTGTGAATATAAATCAAAGCGTATATTAATGTTTCAAATTCCAGCTGCACCTAAAAGTATACCAATTGCATGGCAAGGGCATTATTTTGGTCGAGATCATAATTCTCTTGGTCCATTAAATCTTGAAGAAATAGAAAGAATTAGAGAACAAGATAATATAAAGGATTGGAGTGCTGCAATAATTCCAGATGCGTCATTAGATGATCTAGATAAACCAGCTATACAAGTAGCAAAAGAGAATTTTAAAAAGAAATTCCCAGATAAAATTTCAGAAATAAACGAGTGGGACGATATTACTTTTTTAAATAAAGCTAAATTAACAATTAAAGGTCAAATTACCAGAACGGCTATTTTATTATTAGGAAAAGATGCATCAGAATATTTCTTGTCACCATCTGTAGCTAAAATTCGTTGGATATTAAAAGACTCTAATGGATACGATAAAGATTATCTTAATGTTGGTTGTCCATTGCTTTTATCATCAGACCGGATCTACTCTAAAATCCGGAATGTTAAATACAGATATATTAAGAATGGGACTATTTTTCCTGAAGAAGTAGATCAATATGAACCATTCACTATTCGAGAAGCATTAAATAACTGCATTGCCCACCAAGATTATTTAGAATGTGGAAGGATAACTGTAATTGAAAAAGACGACCAACTCATTTTTATTAATTTGGGTTCATTTATTCCAAATTCTATAGAAGAGGTTGTCGTAGAAGACTCCCCTCCAGCATTTTATCGAAATCATTTTCTGGTTACAGCTATGTTCAATCTAAACATGGTTGATACAATTGGAGGTGGTATAAGAAAAATGTTTAACTATCAAAAATCTAGATTTTTTCCAATGCCCGAATATGACTTGGATAATGAGAAAATTAAACTAACAATTACCAGCAAAGTTCTAGATATTGAATTTGCTCGTATATTAACACAAAATCCAGAGCTTACTCTACACGAAGTAATAATGCTAGATAAAGTTCAAAAAAGAAAAATATTATCTAATGAAGAAATAAAACATTTGAAAATAAAAAAATTTATTGAAGGCAGAAAGCCAAATTATTATTTTTCTAAAAGGATTGCTGATAGTATTGGTAAAAAAGCTGTATATTCAAAAAATACAGGTTTTGATAAAAAATATTATATAGACTTGATTATAAAAGCTATAAATGAGCATAAAACGTTAACTAGAAAAGATATTGATGAATTATTGTGGGATAAACTACCTGATTATTTGAATGAAAAACAAAAAAAATATAAAATAAATAACTTAATTGCTGAATTAAGTAAAAATGAAAAAATAACAAATAAAGGATCAAATGTAAAATCTAAATGGGAAATATCAATCAACTAGCATATTAAAGTTTTATTAAAGTTTTATTAAAGTTTTATTAAAGTTTTATTAAAGTTTTATTAAAGTTTTATTAGAAATTTATTTGAAATCATTTTTCCCGATAAGTTGATATCTTATTCAGTTACATTCGTTTTTTCATTTGCAAAATCTTATACACTCCAATCACTGAAATTCGCTTGGGTTTCAAGGTTGCCAGCTAAAAGTTCAGATGTTGTGTTTTTGTGTATTATTAATTTGCTGATTCTCAAGTCAGCAAATTCGCTTAACAAACTTTGCGTAAGCAAAGCATTGTCCATAAAATAAAAAAGGCGATCCTTTCGAACCGCCTTTTTATAGAAATTTAAGTTATCAAATTTTACATATCTGCCTGGATCTTCATGCCGCCGTAAATCTTCTTCCCTTCCTGGGCACCGGTATTGTCTTTCATATTGTCCATCAAGCCAACTTCAGGAACGAGGAATACGTTTTTACAGATACTCACTTTCTTTTGTATAAATGCACTCATCGCAGTATCTTTTTCAGACCAAAGTGAATTACAGGTCTCTATATAGCTGACTCCTGCATTGAAGAGTTTGCATCCTACAACAATTAATCCACCAAATGTTTTCGTGTTCTCAAAAGATTTATTGCCGGAATCGTACACAACTGAAGATGGAGTGATCGTGCAGATACCGTAATTTCCGACATTCACACCATAACTATACTGAGCAAGTAAATTTATCATGCCGAGATCATATTTTCCTGTCAAACTGACTGCGTAGGAAAGTATCATCTTATCCAACTGGTCGGTATTGAAATTCTTATTGTATTTATTGATATTCACACCAACCGATGTTGAGAAATAGAATTTCTTATTAGTATATTCATAGCTTAGATTTACCTTTGGAGAGAGAGATTTCAGACCACCCAAACCGGTTACATCAATTTCTTTGGGAATAATGAGCATCGCCTGGAATCCTTTCTTACAACTAAATTTCACCATTGGCTGCCGACTATCATAGAATAATCCGTAATTAATAAAATTCAAATCATCTGCATACACCTGATCGCCATAGGGTTTAAAGCCGGAATAATCCTGCCCGATAATAACAGAGAGATCAGCTTTGGTCAGTTTTCCATAAAGGAGCCGCAAACCTACACTTGAGGGAGAAACAGCAAGTTCGACCTGTCCGGTTATACCGTTTGTTATAAATTTAGCTCCGAACCGGCTATTGCTTTGCATGGCATAGTTAAGCGCAAGATTGCTTTCGCTCACACCGTACTGGTAACAATTCCAATCTTTGTCCGTGTTTTCATACCAGAAACCCAGACGTGCTGAGCCATAGAACGTCGCATCTGCGCCAAGAAACGCAACTGCGCCCAACATAATGACTACACAACATAGTACTGCTTTTTTCATCGTACCTCCGATTTTAATGCAATAAGAGCATCTTTTTTATATACGTTGTATTTTCGATATTCACTTTGAATAAATACAAGCCCGATGTGCACATCAAGCCGTTTTCATTGCGTCCGTCCCATATTGCCTGATACACAAACGCATCCCCCTTTTTCTCTATAAATTCCGATGTAGCACTTTTTATGAACTGCCCGGAAATATTGTAAATATTTACAGAATATTTTTTTTGCTTTGTTGACTCAAAATAAAACTCGCAGTCCTTATCCTTGTCCGGATTAAAAGGGTTAGGTTTGATGGCGTTCACTTTCTGAGTTAACACCTCGTTTCCCTGAACCGGGAAATATGATACTACGACTTGCCATCCAATAGAAACTTCATACTCCTGATCACTAGCGACTACCGTAGAGGAGAAAGAGAACACCAAGCAAAACTTTTTTCATTTTTTCTTTTTTTTATTTTTCTTCTTATGTGTGGTGACCCTATCCCTCACTTTGTCGATCAGTCTTTGATGAAGAACCTTCTTTATCGCATCGACTTTACCGTATGAAATGATATTATCACCGAGGAGCATCCTGGTATCATCAGTTAGATTTGTAATTATATTCCTACCTCTTTCTATAGCAAGGATCTTCATCTCCGGATATTTTTTAACGATGTCGGTTAAACTGATGTGATAGAGCATACTGTTCTTTGTCACTTCAATGTTTATAATACCGAATCCCCCTGCAGAAATAACAAGATCCTGCACATACGTTCGATTGATGAAATTTTTCTTTAAAAAGAAATCTTGTATTACTTTTGTGAGTTTTTTTGAAAATTTTGTATGGGAAAAGAGGTAGAGAACGATCCAACAAAAAAGTGTAATGATCACAATATTTATCAGAATGGACAATGTCGGCAGATTATCCAGGTGAATAATGGGCTGAAAAACCTTATGAACAAGTTGAGAAGGACGCATGGAGTTCACAAAAGTTGCGATCAGTGAAACAAAACCTGCATGCCCGATGATCATGAGTATTGTAGCGATTTTCCGCCGCTGCTGGCTTTTTACGACCAGTTCGGATTCTTTGGTCGTAAAACCCGTGCTGGTAAAGCAGGAAAGCGCTTGAAACTTCGCAACTGTCCATTCCAGCCCCGTGAGCTCGAATGCAACAGCCCCTATGCGAACTACAGTAATAGAAATAATCACGACGATGATAAATAATATTAAATTCATAGTGTCCTTTTTATAAGTAGCGTTTTAATTTAAAAGTAAGATCTTTGCTCAGTATGAGATGAAATTTGTTATACAGATGGGGATATGCTTCTTTCAGCCGTTTTAATTTGGAATTCTTCCACACAATAAGACGCATATCTGTTTCTGCGATCACATCAGCTGATGGTTTTTCATCCATAAGATACTGCATTTCCGCAACAAAATATCCTCGTGACAGGTGTGCAATGACCTTGTCGTTCTTTTTCACCACGGCATCGCCATCAATGATCTGAATGACCCCATCTGCCTGCACGCCGTCATGGCATACAAATTGACCTTTATGGAGTCTCTTCTCTTCGCCCATTTTCCAGAAAACCATGAACTCGCGAGTTTTCATTTCAATGAATATCTTCTTATACAGATCAAGGATCCCAGCATCGATATGCACTTCTTTCTTTTCAAGAAGGATGCGGATAACCTGAATAAGGTTGATCACTGCGAATAGCGACATCCAGAATACGATCACGTAATCCTGCAGAATGATGCCACGAGCGGTCATGCACAATCCTGCAACTATAAGCACCACCCGCAGCCAGAACATCTCTTTTATGATAAATCCGATGGCTGTGCCGATATAGTATAGATTCTGCAAAATGACAGTAATAGTTAATGGAAATTTCATATTTACCTCACAACGAGCATTTTAGTAGTAGTGCTGAAAGTGTTATCATCTATTCTTATGAAATAAATTCCTGAAGACATATTATCTGAGAATCTGAGAGTGAACTCATTATTACCAGCATGGGCTTGAAGTCGCTGCTGTGTGGTCTTCCTTCCTTTGACATCATATACAGTGCTGGAAATATACTCCGCACATTTAGAATAATATGAAACGTTCACAAATTCTTTGGCAGGATAAGGATATATTTCTTTGATGAGAAGTGCGCCTTCCTGTTCGGGTATTGGATGATCAGCGCTGACATACTCAAAGAGTTCATCGGTCGTAAAGTAGGTTGGTGCAAGCTGATAAGCCGGCACACTGCCAGTTCTTGCTGACCATAATATCTCACCCGTGGAGGGAATGTACTGAATTGTCTGAATATTAGTAGAAATGCCTGCGGCACCTGCGAGCAGGGACCAGCTTCGATTGGGATCAATGAAAGTACTTTGGTCAAGAGAATCAACAATGTTATCATACCTGTAGCAATAGACCGGGGCATACAATTTCCTGAAATGATTGGTAACAGCAAGATTATCACCAGTAATCACCGTATTATCTGACTTCGTGCGAACTGCAACACCATTTATGTTATTACATTCTATTACGAGCGCAAAGCTGTCCTTTTCTGTTGCTGCGATCACATTCATAATGGAACCTGAACGCTGTACATCATCACTTACAGCTTGTACCACATCCATCGGATTACACTGTCCCGAGCTGTCATAATCCACTACTTCGATGCCATTTCTTATAGATAGAAATATTGGCTCAAATGAATCCTGTGGATTGTAGGAGTTATTATTTCCAACATTGTAGAAAGATCCTACACCATTCTCATTTATTGCAGAAAGGCAGCCAAACAGTCCCGGAAAAGTAAAAGATATCCAGTTCTGCTCATCTGGTTCTGATGGAAAAGAAATCAGTATAATGTGGTTATCCGTGAGTGATTTGTGAGGAATCCAATCAAGAAATCTGGTTATGATGCTCTCGCCCAAAAGTTCGGGTGCATTTATTGTACTCGTGCCCCAGCTTGTGATGGAAGAACAAAGCTTATTGTTGGCAAAGAGAGCTTTGTCATCGGTAAAATCCACAATGGAATTGCACATCATAAGATCAGTTACATCAATATCTCGCTCCAACACATAGTTATACAATGTCTGTCCCCCTGCAACCATACCATCGAGCAGACCATTACCTTCTGTGATATATTTATTATCAACGACAAAATTCTGCTCAAAATTCGCTCTGGTCAAACCGTAGAGATAGGCATTGTTATTAAATAGATATCCAACAAAATATGTGCAGAACACATCGGTAATTTCGTCACACAGCAAGTAACCCTGAGCATAGCCGCGTTCATAATGTGTTCCCCACACTCGCACGAGTTTCTTGTTTTCCTTGTATTCAATATATCCTTGCGGTTCCTGGGCAAATAATAGGTAGGAAAAAAGCATAAACATGCTCAAAACCAACAAGGCAATCTTTCTCATTTAAATTCCTTTAACCGTTCATTATTCGGAGCTGCTTTTTCTAACTTATTTTTCTGTTGTTCGTACTCATTCTGCCTATCATTTGCTTTGAGTAATCTCAAGTAGAGGAACTGCACATCAAGGTCAGTGATCTCCTTATCGGCTTCTTCTATATCCTTACCTTTGTAGGAAAATCCTGTTTCCAGAGTTGCAAGAGCTATGTCATTTTTACCCATCTCTTCCTGTACTTCTGCAAGCATGACATAAGCATCGTAATGTTCTACGCGAGTTTCAATTGCTTTTTGAAGTGCGATCTCAGCTTGCTCAAGTTCGTTGATTTTGAAATACGCTTCCCCTTTATGCCGCCATGGGCATGACCAGCCCGGATACTCGATATTCAATCCCCCATACACTTCTATGCATTCATCATATTTACCGATTCCCAGTAAAAGATTAGCATATTGAAACTGAATATTCGGAGCCAGCGAATCGATCCGTACTTCAAACTGCCCCAGCATTCTTTCCATTTCGAGCATGTACAGATAGGAAAGCATCAATCGGGCATTATTATCTTCTGTATTCTCTGCAAGTTGCGTAGAATAACTTTCATAAGCTTTTTCAAAAGTAGAAAATGAAGGGTCTGCATAATAGTCCTGGAAAGGATTGGTTTGCTGTGTTGTTTCTTCTGCAAATAGTATTAATGGCATACATAGAATTATAGAAATAAATACTAATATTTTCATTCATACCTCTTATTTAAATAATATTGGAAATTATGAAAATACACTAATTTACGTCAACGATTTTGAAAATAACAATATAATATTGGAAACCATATAGAGTGCAGAGGAATAGAGAGAAATAAATCTCATTCTGAAATAGCTTTAATATATCATTAAGGATAGCTTTGGTGTTTGAGATCCTTACATGAGCAGTGAAGTCAAGGATCGACTCGGGTTAGGAAGATGAAAAAAATAATTTTGTATCTCAACATTCCAATATTGAAGTCGCAAGATTGGAATCTTGCTTTACTTCACCAACATCCTCGTTTCCAAGTGCCACAGGTTGTGTGAAAACGATTTCTGTAATTTATAATTACCCCCATCCCTACCACTTCCCCCTATCGAAGGGGAAGGGAAATGCATAGAGCAAAAGAAGATAGATTCTCCCCCTAAATAGGGGTATTTAGAGGGGGTTGAGAAAATATCGAGCATTTCACTAATTTTCACACAACCTGGCCAGGTAATGAATAAGCGATTTGCGTTCCCAAAGTGGGCTTTGGGAATGAGAGACGAGTCAGGAGGGTTGGGAACGAGAAGGTTTAATCGATTATTTCAGAAATTTCTTGTCATAGATTTCTGTGCTTGACATATTATTGCTTAAATGAAAAAGCAAAAAATATAATGAGGTCAGCATGGATAGATTAGCACTACTCAAGGAACTCACCCTTTTACCGGGCATTTCCGGATTTGAACATCTCATTAAAGATTTTATGATCGAGCAGCTTAGTGATATCGCACCGTATGAGCAGGACAGACTCGGACAGGTCACCTTCACTATGAAAGGACAAGCAGACACTCCGAAAATTCTTTTTATTGCTCATCAAGATGAGATCGGTTTCATGGTTGCCGATGTCATGGATTCCGGCTTGATACAATTCCATCCAATCGGCGGGTGGAATAAGTACACACTCCTGTCCAGTCCGGTTGAGATCATTACACAAAGCGGGGAAAAGCATGCTGGCGTGTTCGGTTCTGTGCCTGTGCATTTCACTCGAAATAGCAAAGAGAGAAATCTTGAAATATCGGAAATGTTCATAGATATCGGTGCCAAATCGCGAGAAGATGCCTTTGAAAATTTTGGTATCAATATCGGAGATCCTATTATCCCCATCCCCTATTTCCATTATGAAAAACGCAACCGCAGGATCATCTCAAAGGCGTTTGATGACCGTGCAGGCATTGCAGCGCTTATCGAATTGGGAAAAGCCCTCAAAGACATCCCTCATCCGAACACAGTATATTTAAGCGGAAGCGTGCAGGAAGAAGTTGGCGGTCCCGGCTCCCGAACCCTTGCACGAACAATGGATGCTGATATTTGTGTGGTTCTCGAAGGTGCTCCTGCGGATGATATTCCCGGCATTCCATTCCGTGCGCAAACCTGTGTGGGCAAAGGTGCTCACATGCGTGTGTACGATCCGTCAATGATCGGTGACCCGAAGCTGAGAAATATATTTATTAAGCTGGCAAAAAAACATGATATTCCCTTGCAGGTAACACTTCGTCGCGGTGGCGGTACTGATGGCAGACATATTCAAACCTCAGCACATGGCATTCCTTCGATCGTGTGCGGCGTGCCGGTTCGTTATGCTCATACCCACAACAGCATGATCAGTTTGGATGATTTCGATGCGTTGATAAAGCTGTTGGATGAGTTTGTGAAAGTGTATAAATAATTTACTAACCCAACATATTTACTCGTTTAATCGAAGGTGAGAATGCGCATTCTTACCTTCATTTATTTGTTGTAGCATGAACCATTCCATGACATAATTATCCAGTCAGGGAGTGGCCCCTTACTACTCATTTAATATAGTATAAATAAAACATTGCTCCAAGCGTTAAAATTGCTGCAAATCCTTTAAAAACAGCACTATAAAAATATAATAATGTCGTATTCATTACACACCCCAAAAGTCTTATATTTCTTTTAATATTTTTAGTCAACTTATAAAATTCCAACCTTCAATCCCAAATATTTTCACATTTTCTTGACATCATTATGCATAATAATTATATAAAAGTTCTCATAATTCCTTAGATGGTTTATTGATTGGACTCCCAAACCCAATCAGAGCCATCGTTCAGTTTCCGCTTCATAACGGAAATTCTCGGGAGAAGGAGTGCGCACTCTTTCTCCCGTTATTTTTTCTATTTATTTTACTTCAATTCCTGTAATGTTTATATATACTTCCCCTCCGTGAGTTTCTTTAATAAAAATATATTGTTTTTTATCAATATTTTTCAGACTTGATTTTTAATCATTTCTATTTACTGTAGTATATTCTTCAACGAACTTGTGCATAAGTTCTCTGGTTTTATCTTCCATTGCAGTTTGCAGATTATCCACACCAATCGTAAAAACTCCCAGGTCGGACAACCATGTAGGACGCCACCAGTAATTAATTTCTGATGACAACATACGCAATAAATTTCGCAAGGTCTGGCTTTGAATGCTATGCATCACCTGAACCGAATCCATAACAGAACCGTCTTCACTTAATTCACTTCCAATTTGCGCATATCCTACCGCATCTTCAAGTAGCTTCATAAGATGTTTCCTGGGTATTATGTACTCATACAAATCCATCGTATAGGATACAGCAACGATGCCACCCCTATACGAGGTAATTAAGTGGAAAGCAAGCTGATTGAATCCCTCCGGGCTTACCGTTATTCCATTATTGCGTAGTTCCTGTTCACAGATAGTCTGGATACCCTGTTCAATGGATTCATGATCGATATTTTGAATATTATCGTCCCAAGTGATGTAAACTTTCACCTCAACAAACTTCAGCCCCTTCAAGAGACTCTCGGGAGATTGTGCAAATATATGGGTAGATAAAAATATTGAAGTTATGATGACTATGAATGTGAAAACATTCTTAAATTTACTAACCATTAATGAAGCTCCTTAAAGATTATGTTTAATTTCAAAAATATTTATACAATCAAATATTTCAAAGCGTTATCTTTGATGTCAAGAGCTGCTTGAGAAGCTTGATATTTTCTATATTGATCTACAACGTGTGGAGCTAAGAATAGCCATACTCGACCTTTGTTTTTGCGGTTAAATTGGGGAGATGATCCTATTGCACTAAAACCAATTTCATTACTTCCTCTATACTCCCTTGTACAAATTTACAAAAATATATCCCCGATCTCATTCCATCCGCATTCCATTCAACTTCGTAGCTGCCGGTGTTTTTGTGCTCATTGAGAAGTTGTTTAACCAGTCTACCCCGTAGATCGTACACATGAATTTTTACATCACCGTTATTCCTCACATAATATTGAATTGCAACTGAATTTTTAAATGGATTTGGAGATGCGATCAGAAAATCTTTATCTTCATATTCTTCATCAATAGCAAATGATGACCACACGAGTTCATCATTTACCCAAATATTCTCACCATCAGTTTCAACAAGCACATCATCATCTAAACTCACATCATCTGAACCATTCCCACCGCTTATCCACCAGGTATTCCAATCATCAGCAGTCGAGTATATGAGCGATCCCTCATCCTGCAGTAATCCAATCACTGTTTGAGTAGGATGACCATAGGAGTTATTACCAGAACTTATTACGGATACTGCGGGAGTGACTTCTGCGAGAAATGCGTCACTGGTGCCGTCAATGCCACCGTGGTGCGACACTTTCAACACTTCCGCATCAAGATCATATGTATCGAGAAGGTACTGATTATTATCCTCTACACTATCACCAGTAAATAGAAAATCTACCTCACCCAAACTCATTTTTATCACAATAGAATTATTATTATCTCCTGAAAAACCATTATCATAATTCGGTGAAAGAATATCAGTGGTCATTGTCCAATTCAGATCGCAATTATGATCAACCGAGTCAACCGGGATGTTTTCGTTCAGCAATAAATTCATAAGTCTGATGTACGAAACGTTCATGGATATATCTTTATTTCTAATAAATTTTTCTATATTGAACAACTCGCTCTCAATCAGATCTTCAAATTCGCCATAGTGGTCATAATCAGGATGGGTGATCAGGCAGGCATTCAGCGTAGTTACACCAACAGAATCCACGTAATGAATGAGCTTATTCGAACTGAAATTTTTTCCCGAGTCGATAATATAGTTCTCTCCTCCATACTGGATCAGTATTGCATCACCCTGCCGCACATCGATAAAATGTACTTTCAGATTATCAGCATGGATTTGTCCAAAACTGAGAATTATGATGCCCAAAACTAACAGACTAAAATATAATTTTTTCATTCATATTTATCTAATATCTAAATAATATTAAAACTTATATGGATTTCAAAATACTGTAAATTGTTGTCAATATTGATAGCAGAAAGTTTTAAATTAGTATATCCTAATTGTTATGTCTTCATGATAACATGAAAATAAAATTTGTTGAAAACAGTCTTTATTCAAAAATATCTGGAAAAGTTTTTATTAATCCTTTTGAGAGGGTTTGAATATGAGAAAGATGACTATAAAAATGAAACCTGCAATAAGATAGAAATGATACTTTTTTATGAACTCAGCTGCTGGAGATTCCTTAATTTTATTAATCATTTCATCAAATTCATGATCACTTATTTTTAGATCATCTTGGGAAATTTCCTCTTTGATTTCCTTTTTCACTTTTACCACCGGTTTTTCAGACAGTTTTTCTTCTTTCATATTTTTTGTGTATTGAATCTTATACTTGGAAAGAGTTTTTCTGTCTTCATTTGGAAAGGCATCCCTTAAAGCTGCATTTGAGCCGTATCCTTCTTTTTTCAGTTCCTGGGAATGTGCCTTGAACCAGGCAAACACTTCTTCACGTAAGCTCATCTGTCCTCCATCGGACTATTTGATAGTGAACGTACAGGTGACAGTTACTCGGATTGATTTTTTCCTCGTCGAGGTTTGGTACATTCCATAGTCGGAAAATTCCGTTGAGTAAGGTTCCGTGATCTGAAAAACACCCGTGCGTGCTGAGGTTATTTCTTTTACTTTGCTTCCTGTTGATTTAGCAATTTCGTTTGCTCTTTCAATAGCATTTTCTGTAGCAGCGCCAAGCAATTTCATTTTGATATCCGGTAAATCAGTAGAGAAATACTGCATATTGGAGTATTCAAATGCCAGTCCTTCTTTTGTGAAATCTGCGGGATTTATTGCGAGATTTTCTATAGCATCAAGGTCTTTTGAGATGATGAAAATATTCTGCTCGAGAATGTCACCTTCAATTTTTCCATACTGTCCATACATCTTTCTAACAGTAATGGGCTGTATGTTGAAATCTTTATAGGAGATTGCAAGTTCATTCCAAATTTTTTTAAGTGTCTGAAGCTTGTCGTTCATATTCTGATATCCTGTGGTGAGGTTTCCGACCGGAACAGTTTCCGAGAAAGTAAAACTCCACTTCACAATGTTAGCTTCAAAATCATAGGTAGAATATCCCACTACTCTGACTGTTTGGTCAGTTTGTCTCGATCCATAAAAGAATACTCCGAAAACAATGGCTGCGACAATCAGTCCGAAGCTGAGTATCCATGCAGATTTTATGTTCATGCCTGCTCCATTTATTTCTTTTTTCGTTTGAAAAGACTTTTGATTCCAGACACAACGACCATAAAAATGAGAACCTTGAGAGCGTTTAGGATAACACGTGTTTTGTCGATTATTTCAACATATTCTGCGTTACCATCTTTAATTTCGATATAACCAACGGGATTGACATCTACAGTCATGCCAAGACCACCACCTTTGCCGGTTTTAGCACCAGGTTCATCGCTCTTGCTTTCCTCTTCTGATTCAGTTTCAGTTTTGGTTCCCACGAAGCCGATGCCACCACCTCCGCCACCTTTCATTGTGAAAGAGCCCACGGGAATGATCGAAATACCATCGACTTTCATGACGTCGCCGAATATTGATTTTGTGTTTGCAAATTTTTCGAGATTTTCCTTAATCTCTTTGATAAGTTGTTTAACTTCCATTGTACCCCCTGATATTTATTTAGTTACGATGATGACTATATTTTTTATTATTCGTCAACTATTTTATTTTTTATATGTAATAAAAGTCCACCTTCATTAATAATGTCCTGCATCTGCTTTGGAAAAGGAGGAAAGGAAAACTCTTTGTCGCCCACTTTTACCAATCCCTTCTTTTCATCAACCTCAACTTTGTCTCCATCAGAATAATATTCCACCGCTTCGGGACTCTCGATTAATAAAAGTCCCTGATTTGTCGCACTTCTGAAAAATATTCTTGAAAAAGATTTGGCGACAATTGCTTTTATGCCAAGAGCTTTTAAACCGACAGACGGTTGTTCTCTTGATGAGCCGCAACCGAAATTCTTCCCAACAAATATTATATCCCCTGGCTTCACATTTTTAGAAAATTCTACATCAAGGTCTTCGAATAAATGCTCTTTTATAAACTCAACATCTGAAGATTCATAAGTATATTTCCCGGGAAACATCAGGTCTGTATTGATGTTATTCTCATCATAAAAAAAGACAGCCATACTTAACTCCTTTTATTTTCCGGGACGTCCGATACAATAATAGATAAATCCCAATTCTTTCATCTGATCGGGTTGATACTGATTTCTTCCGTCAAAAATTATTTTTTCTTTGAGCAATGAATTCATTTTGTTAAAATCGGGCATACGGAACTGCCTCCATTCTGTGACGAGAAGGATGGCATTTGCATCTTTCAAAGCTGAGTATTGATCGTCGAAATATGTTATATTAGGATTATTTCCAAAAATCCTTTTTGCTTCTTTCATTGCTTCAGGATCGTATGCCTGTATCTTTGCACCCTTTTGAAAAAGTTCATTAATTATAACTCGAGATGGTGCTTCACGCATATCATCTGTCATCGGTTTGAAAGAAAGCCCCCACATGGTAAATACCTTCCCGTTGAGATCCTCGCCGAAATGTTTCACGATCTTTTTAACAATAGTAAATTTCTGTTCATCATTCACTTCTTCAACGGCTTCGAGAATTTTGGCAGTTGAATTATGCTTATGTGCAATTTTGATAAGCGCTTTCACGTCTTTTGGGAAGCATGATCCCCCATAGCCGATTCCGGGATATATAAAACTGTAACCGATTCTATGGTCAGAACCAATGCCAGTTCGCACGTCTTCGACATCTGCATTGACTTCTTCACACAGTCTTGAAATCTCGTTCATAAATGAAATTTTGGTTGCGAGCATAGCATTTGAAGCATATTTGGTCATTTCTGCTGAGCGTATTCCCATAAAAATAATTCTATCGTGTTGTAAAGTAAAAGCTGAATATACTTCGTGCATGAGTTTTTTTGCTCTATCACTTTCTGCGCCGATGACTACTCTGTCCGGTTTCATGAAATCGTCAATTGCGACACCTTCTTTAAGAAATTCAGGATTTGAGACTACATCAAACTCATAGTCTGCTTTTCGGTTTTTAAGGACGTCAGAGATAGTTGATTTAACAAAATCGGCGGTTCCGACTGGAACTGTTGATTTATCAACCACAACTTTGTAGCCATTCATGTAATTTCCAATATCCTTTGCAACTGCAAGTACATATTGAAGGTCTGCAGAACCATCGTCATCCGGGGGAGTTCCCACAGCAATGAAAATAACCTGAGCATCTTTTGTTGCTTTTTTTATATCAGTTGTGAAAAATAATCTACCGTCCTCAACATTGTTCTGGACAAGCTCTTTCAAACCCTTTTCAAATATGGGCATCTCTCCACTATTGAGCATTTCGATCTTTTCTTTATTATTATCAACACACGTCACAATATGCCCTACATCAGAAAGGCATGCACCACTTACCAACCCGACATAGCCAGAACCAACTACAGAAATTTTCATATAATATCTCCTAAGTAATAAATTTAATATCCGTTTGGATTATTTGACTGCCATCTCCAAGCGTCTGCACACATATCCTGGATGCCCTTTTCGGCACTCCATCCAAGTTCTTTTTTTGCAAGAGCAGGATCTGCGAAACATACTGCGATATCACCTGAGCGGCGTTCAATAATCTTGTACGGAATTTTCTTATCAGAAACATTTTCAAAAGCATGTACGATTTCAAGTACGCTGTATCCTTTTCCCGTCCCCAAATTATAAATAGTAAGCCCCGCCTTCTGTGTAATCTTTTTAAGAGCTTTTAAGTGCCCTTTTGCCAAATCAACTACATGTATATAATCACGGACTCCAGTCCCATCAACAGTGGGATAATCATCACCAAAAACAGAGAGTTTTTCTAACTTTCCAATTGCAACTTGCGAAATAAAGGGAAATAAATTATTAGGAATACCGTTGGGATCTTCACCTATTTTTCCGCTAGAGTGAGCTCCAACCGGATTAAAATAACGAAGCAGTACTACATTCCATGAATTGTCAGAAGCAAACAGATCTTTCAAAATTTGCTCAATTTCTAATTTTGTTTGCCCATAAGGATTTGCCGGATACAGGGGAAAATCCTCTTTGATTGGTACTGTATGAGGATCACCGTACACGGTCGCTGATGAGCTGAACACAATATTTTTCACATTGTATTCCTGCATGACTTCAAATAAAGTAATGGATCCGCTCACATTATTGTGATAGTATAGGAGCGGCTTTTCTACAGACTCGCCAACTGCTTTTAGTCCGGCAAAGTGAATGACTACATTAAACGTATGCTGAGAAAAAACCTCTCTCAATCCCTCTTTATCAAGAATATCAATTTTATAAAAAATTAAATCTTTACCAGTAATTTCTTTGACTCGTTCGAGCGCTTCCAGTTTACTGTTAGAGAGATTATCTATAACTACTATCTCATGTCCAGCTTCGAGAAGTTCTATACAGGTATGGCTTCCAATATAACCAGCTCCTCCTGTAACTAATACTTTCATGGCTTCCACCTTTTTTTACGAAAATGAGTAGTTAAATGTATCCATAACTTGCACTACTCGCTGCGCAGTATGCCCGTCCCACAATGGCGGGATGCTTCCTTTTTTATACTTCCCATCTAAAATTTCATTTACTTTCTGAACAATTCCATCTTTATTCAATTCAACAAGTTGATTTGTACCAAGTTCAATAGTGATGGGACGCTCAGTATTTTCTCGCAAAGTTAAACATGGTATACCAAAAACAGTCGTTTCTTCTTGTATGCCACCTGAGTCTGTGAGCACAAACTTTGCATACTTCTCAAGTTTTAGAAAATCAAGATAACCTATTGGATCGATGAGTCTTAGGTTTGCTATCTTATTAACTTTTTCTTCAAAACCGAACACCGAAATCTGCTTTCTTGTGCGAGGATGTATGGGAAATACGAGTGGAATTTTCTTAGCTATCTCAGAAAATGCATCAAGAATTATTTCGAGATTCTCTTTATCGTCAACATTGCTTGGTCTATGCAGGGTTATCAAAGCATAAGAATGTTTTTTTAGCCCAAGATCATCCATCATTGTAGAGTGCTCAGCTTGTTTTTCATATTGTATAAGAGAATCTATCATAGCATTACCAACAAGGAAAATCTTATCTTTTGAAATCCCTTCACGAATAAGATTCTCATCAGCATCTTCTGAGGGTGTGAGCAACATACTCGAAATACAATCTGTCTCTATCCGGTTGATCTCTTCAGGCATTCTTCTGTCATATGAACGCAGACCGGCTTCAAGATGCGCAACATGTATATGAAGTTTTACAGCATCAATAGCACAGGCAACTGTTGAATTCACATCACCTGCAACGAGAACGAGATCCGGCTTCTCCTGCAAGAGGAATTGCTCGAATGCGATCATTACTTTTGCTGTTTGTACCCCGTGAGTTCCTGATCCCACTCCAAGATATACATCGGGTTTTGGAAATCCGAGTTGTTCGAAAAATATTTCTGAGAGATTCTTATCGTAGTGCTGCCCTGTATGAATGAGCAACGGTGTGTATCGTGAATGCTTTTTTAGTTCAAAGTATATAGGACCCACCTTCATAAAGTTGGGACGAGCCCCTACAACTAAGGCAATTTTCACTTTAACCTACTTCAGAAATTTTAACCACAAATTAACACGAAAATACACGAATTAAAAAAGAGAGACACAAAAATCATTCTTCATCTTTCCTTTACGTCTCTGCATTCTTCTCTCTGCGTCCTTTGCGTGATTCTTTGTTTTCATGATAACTTAGTAAGCTTCAAATTTTGGGGACTAATAACGTTTTTTATTCGGGCTGTAGCGTTTTGGTCGTTCCTTATGTTCAACAATAGCTCCTTCGACGTCTTTCATGCTCAACTGGACTTTTCCATCACGATCAATGCCAATGACTTTCACCCTTACTTTATCGCCAAATCCTACCACATCAGCAACGTTTTCAGTTCGCTTATTTTCCAGATTCGATACATGAACCAGACCTTCCTGGCGAGGAAGAAATTCTACAAAACAACCAAATTCACGTACATTTTTGACAACGCCGTTATAGATCTTTCCAATTTCTGGTTCTTCAACTATGCTGGCAATTCTTTCTCTTGCCTTTTGAATTGAATCCCTGTCAGGGGAAGCTATTCGAACAGTACCATCATCGTCGATATCAATGGCTACGCCTGTTTCTTCAATAATTGATTTGATCATTTTACCCTGAGGTCCGATAATATCGCCAATCCTGTCAGTTTTAACTTTCATAACCTCTATGTGAGGTGCTATCGGTGAAATATCCGGGCGTGGTTCTGCAATGGTTTCCTTAATCTTATCAAGAATAAAGAAACGGCCTTTATTAGCTTTTTCCAGGGCAACGGTCATGATCTCATGAGTGATACCTTCAACCTTGATATCCATCTGCAGGGCAGTAATACCTTTATCTGTTCCTGCAACTTTGAAATCCATATCACCGTAATGATCTTCCATGCCCATGATATCTGTAAGTACAGTAAATTTATCATCCTCAAGAATGAGTCCATTTGCTATACCGGCAACAGGTCCTGATATTGGCACACCGGCAGCCATCAAAGATAAAGTTCCACTACATACGGTTGCCATTGATGAAGATCCGTTTGATTCCAGAATTTCTGAAACAATCCTGATAGTGTATGGAAATTTCTCTTCATCCTCAGGAATGACAGGGAGTAATGAGCGTTCTGCAAGATTTCCATGCCCGAGCTCTCTTCTGCCGGGTCCTCTCATAAAACCAGCTTCGCCCACACTGAATGGAGGAAAATTGTAATGGAGATAGAATTTCTTTTTATACTCTTCACCGAGTTCATCAATAATTTTCTCATCAGAGCTCGTGCCGAGAGTTACCACTCCAAGGGACTGAGTTTCACCCCGTGTGAAGAGTGCAGAGCCATGAGTGAAAGGAAGAATATCAATTTCACAAGTGATATCTCTTACATCATCCATACCTCTGCCGTCAACGCGTGTATTGGTTTCGAGGATCTTTTTTCTCAACAGTTTTTTTAGAGTTCCATCAAAGGCCTGATTGATCTGCCCTTTTTTCTCTTCAAATTCCTCTACAGATAACTTCTCCTCAAAAGAGCCAATGACTTCATCCTTGATAGTATCGATTAATGCATTTCGTTCCAGCTTATCTGGCACATTCAATGCGTTCTCGATCTTTTCGGTGGTTGCATTTTCAACTTCCAGAATAAGATCCTCATCAATAATATCGATCTCATATTCACCCTTTGGTTTCGCAGCTTTTGCAATGAATTCATTTTCAAAAGTGATCAATTCTTTAATACTTTCATGGGCTTTATTGAGGGCTTCGAGCATCTGCTCTTCGCTAATTTCATTAGCGCCAGCTTCGACCATCATTACAGCATTATCTTTCCCTGCAACAGCGAGATCCAATTTGGATTTCTCAAACTCCTCAACTGTGGGATTGATAACGAATTCATCATCGATCAATCCAACATTTACACCTGCAATAGGTCCATGAAATGGGATATCGGAAATACTTAATGCGGCAGATGCCCCGATCATTCCCAACATTTCGGGAGAGTTCTTTTTATCATATGAAAGCACTGTAATAACTACATGCACATCATTTCTGAAACCATCCGGGAAAAGTGGTCGCAGTGATCTATCTATTAATCTTGCTGCAAGTGTTGCGGTAGTTGAGGGTCTTGCCTCACGTTTGAAAAAACCACCGGGAATTTTGCCTGCAGCATACATTTTTTCAACAAAGTCGACCATGAGGGGGAAGTAATCAATTCCCTCTCTTCTTGTCTTGGAAGCTGTGGCAGTAACAAGAACAACCGTACCTCCATATTGCACAAGCACTGAACCACCCGCCTGTTTCGCCATTCTGCCAGTTTCAAGCGTCAGCGTTCTGCCGGCAAATTCTGTTTCCATCCTAATTATGTTACTATCCATCTAGCTCCTGTCTGAACAAAGGAATACAATTCATCCTGTTCAATCTGCTCTTACTTTCTGATCTTAAGAGCTTTAATTAACTTTCTATAGCGAGTAATATCTTTATTTCTAATATAATCTAAAAGTCTTCGTCTCTGTCCGACAAGCATAAGAAGCCCGCGTCGGGTATGATGATCTTTCTTGTGAACTTTCAGATGTTCTGTAATACTCGCAATTCTCTGAGTGAGGAGTGCAATCTGTACTTCAGGGGATCCTGTATCAGATTCATGTAAACCAAACTCTTCGATTATTATACGTTTTGCGTCTTTTTCCAAAGCCACTCGTCCTCCTAAATAAGACTATTTAACAAAATTATCCAGCACTTCTGTAAGTGTCGGTTGACCAATTTCCTGCAATTCGTAGGATACTCTTACTGCAGGCTTGTTTATTTTTATTATTCTTCGTAAATCAATGGGAGTTCCAATTACAACAACATCACAATCAACTGTATTTATAGTTTTTTCGAGATCTTTTATCTGCTGCTCGCCATATCCCATAGCAGGAAGAAGAATTCCGATCTCAGGATATTTTTTATAAGTCGCTTTAATTGTACCAACAGCCCAGGGACGTGGATCGACAAGTTCTGCTGCGCCCCAACGTTCTGCTGCAACAACGCCTGCGCCGTATTTCATCTCACCGTGAGTGAGTGTTGGTCCATCTTCCACAACGAGGACTCTCGCTCCTTCGATAATATCAGCATCATCAACAAAAAGTGGAGATGCAGCGTCGATGATGATCGCATTTCTATTTACAGAACGGATGTTATCACGGACTTCGAGCACATCTTCTGGATTTGCAGAATCGATCTTATTAATCACAACTACATCAGCAAGACGGAGATTTGTTTCACCGGGATAATAATACAATTCATGACCCGGACGAAGAGGATCAGCTACCACAATATTCAACATATTATCTGATTTATAAAAGGAAGTATCGTTGTTTCCACCATCCCATACGATGACATCGGCTTCTTTTTCTGCTTCAGTAAGAATTGCTCCATAATCGACACCGGCATAAATGATGCTGCCCATCTCTATATGAGGTTCGTACTCTTCCATTTCTTCAATCGTACATTCATGTTTTTTTAGATCTTCAAGCTCTGCAAATCGTTGCACTTTTTGCTTAACAAGGTCTCCATACGGCATAGGATGACGGATCGAAGCGACCCTCAAGCCCCTGTCCTTCAGGAACCGCACAACTGCACGTGAGGTTTGGCTTTTCCCACAACCTGTTCGAACTGCACAAACTGTTATAAGAGGTTTGGTTGTTTTGATCATTGTCTCGGTTGCACTCAGGAGCACAAAATCAGCACCTGCTGCATTCACGATCGAAGCTTTATGCATAAGATATTCGTAATTTACATCACTGTAGGCAAATACAACCATATCGATATTATGTTCCTTAATCAGATATACCAGTTCAGATTCAGCAAGAATTGGAATACCTTCGGGATAAAGTTTACCTGCCAATTCTGCAGGATATTTTCGTCCATCGATATCCGGAATTTGTGTTGCTGTGAAGGCAACGATTTCATAATCGGAATTATCACGATAGATCACATTGAAATTATGAAAATCTCTGCCGGCAGCGCCCATAATAATGACTTTTCGCTTCATATTATATATCCTTTCTAGGTACATTTTTTTCGATATAACTTTGGGGGTAGAATAATGTGTCAAGTTTCACGATGCTATCCCATATTTTACTAAAAACTTAATTGCTAAAAATGTAAGTCAAATAAAATGATCGTATATTTCCATGTAAAGAAACGCTCTAAAAATTGGCAGTAGATTAATTAAAATTTTCATTCTTTAGGAATGTAGTACAATTGTTTACTAGATTAAAACAGGACACAATTGGGTGGTCGAATGTAGCTCAACATTCCGACCTGTCGGGGATTAACGGAGTGAAGACTGATGTTGAGTATGTGCAGGATGCGCAAGATTGGAATCTTGCGTTACCGCGCTGGAGTAAAATAATCGAGTTTAGGATTATATTTTAACTCAAATTAAATAAATCTTAATCTTTCACACAGCGAACAGAAAAACCGTTTCTCAGATCGAAGTAGCTACGACCTAAGACTGAACTAGCGTAACCCAATAGTCTGCACCAAGCACCGTAACTATAGTACTCACTAGAAGACCAAAATAGAGCTGTGGCACCCATATCGTAGAAATCACCATCATATGCGTCTCGGTAACCACCAGGCAAAGCTGTAAAGCCACTCTCATTTGTCGCACCTGTGTTAGGATAGTTCCAGTGTGTAGTCCCAGTCTCTTTAATCTTTCCCCCTGCAACACTACCTCCTCCAAGATAAAAAGACAATATTTCCCAATCATCATAAGTGGGTACATGCCAACCATCAGGTGCTATGCCCCTACTGTCATCCAATGCATACCAGTTATATAAATGACCATAGGTAGCTACATTTCCATTATTGTTTCCATAATTGCAGTATGCACCTGTACTTAATCCAGTCCATGTGTTATTATTAGTCACTTTAGATATTGAGCTTCCATTTCGATAATGTGTTACTTTCAGGTTTTCTGTCATCCACCACTGATTTCCGATTTCTCTTGTCTGATAAACATTGTCATCTATATCTGTTACTGTTCCAGTGGCCACGTAAAGAGTAAAATAGTTATTACTGTAATCATATACAGAACTATTAGAGATGCTGGTTATCTTAACCTTGTAACTCGATGATTCTGCCAGAACATTGGAAATATTCCAATTAAATAATCCATCACTTGAGGTTGAGGTAGTAATTGTCCTATAATATGATCCGGATTTATATAAATCAATCTTAACATTGCTACTTATATTGTCATTCCAGGTTATTTGTTGAGTAGTTAATATCTTCCAGGTTTCACCACCATTGGGTGAGGTGACGGTTATGTAATCTTCTGCTTCAATAGTAAAATAGTTATTACTGTAATCATATAAATAACTATTGGAGGTGCTGGTTATCTTCACCTTGTAACTCGATGATTCTACTAGATCAGTCGGAATGCTCCAATTATATGTTCCATCACTTGCAGTTGAACTGCTAATTGTTCTGTAAAATGAACCTGATTTATATAATTCAATCTTTACATAGCTACTTATATTATCATCCCATGTTATATCATGTGGAGTTCCCATTTGCCACGTCTCACTCCCATTGGGTGTGGTTACAGTTATGTAATTTGATTCTACAATAGTAAAATAATTATTACTGTAATCATATAAAGAACTATTGGAGGTGCTGGTTATCTTCACCTTGTAACTAGAGGATTCTGCAAAATCAGTGGGAATACTCCAATTATATGTTCCATCACTTGCAGTTGAACTGCTTAAAGTCCTGTAAAATGAACCTGATTTGTACAATTCTATCTTAACATTACTACTTATGTTATCATCCCACGTAATGTTATGTGACGTACTCATTTGCCACGTCTCACCCCCATTTGGGGAGGTTACAATTATGTAATCTGCTTCTACAATAGTAAAATAATTATTACTGTAATCATATAAAGAACTATTGGAGGTGCTGGTTATCTTAACCTTGTAACTAGAGGATTCTGCAAGATCAGTGGGAATACTCCAATTATATGTTCCATCACTTGCAGTTGAACTACTTAAAGTCCTATAAAATGAACCTGATTTGTATAATTCTATCTTTACATTGCTACTTATGTTATCATCCCATGTAATATTGTAAGGTGTACCCATATGCCAGGTCTCTCCTCCGTTTGGGGATGTAACTTTTATGAATGGTGGTTTAACTATTGAAAAATAATTATCGCTAAAATCATTCACAGAACTATTGGAGGTGCTGGTTATCTTAACCTTGTACCATGAGGATTCTTCCACAATCGGAAAACTCCAGCTATATGTCCCATCACTTGATGTTGAACTAGTAATTGTCCTGTAAAATGAACCTGATTTATATAATTCTATCTTAACATTTTCACTTATATTATCATCCCACTTTATATCATATGTAGTGCCCATTTCCCAGGTCTCACCACCATTGGGTGAAGTTACTGTTATGTAATCATCAACTGGTTCTTCTTCAATAGTAAAATAATTATTACTATAATCATTAACAGAAATATTGGAAGTACTGGTTATCTTTACCTTGTAACTCGATGATTCCGTCAAATCTGTTGGGATACTCCAACTGTAAGAACCATCACTCGGTGTAGAATCTTTAATTTCCCTATTATACGTACCTGACTTATACAGATCAATCTTAACATAACTAGAAATATTGTCATTCCAGGTGATATTGTAAGATGTTCCCATTTGCCAGGTCTCGCCTCCATTTGGTGAAGTTACTGTTATGTAATCAGCAACTGGTTCTTCTTCAATAGTAAAATCATTATCGCTAAAATCATATACAGAACTATTTGAGGTGCTGGTAATCTTTACTTTGTAACTTGAAGATTCTATCAGATCAGTTGGAATATCCCAGCTATAACCACATGAAGTTGAATCAACTATAGTCCTGTAATATGAACCAGATTTATACAATTCTATTTTTACATTGCTTGTAATGTTATCGTCGCAAGTGATATTGTGAGATGTTCCCATCTGCCAGGTCTCACCTCCATTTGGTGAAGTTACTGTTATGTAATCTGCCACTGATTCTTCTTCTATAGTAAAATAATTATTACTTTGATCATTCACAGAACTATTACTCGTACTAGTAATCTTTACCTTGTAACTTAAGGATTCTGCAAGATCAGTGGGAATACTCCAATTATATGTTCCATCACTTGCAGTTGAACTACTTAAAGTCCTATAAAATGAACCTGATTTGTATAATTCTATCTTTACATTGCTAGAAATATTATCATCCCATGAAATGTTATGCGAAGTACTCATTTGCCACGTCTCACCCCCATTTGGGGAGGTGACGGTTATGTAATCAGCTTCTTCAATGGTAAAATAGTTATTACTGTTATCATATACAGAACTATTGGATGTGCTGGTTATCTTAACCTTGTAACTTGAGGATTCTGTCAGATCAGTCGGAATACTCCAACTATATGTCCCATCACTTGAAGTCGAATTACTTATAGTCCTGTAAAATGAACCTGATTTATATAATTCAATCTTTACGTTGCTAGCAATATTATCATCCCAGGTTATATTATGGGTAGTTCCCATCTGCCAAGTCTCACCTCCGTTGGGTGAAGTTACAGTTATGTAATATACTGGTGGTTCGGGTCCTGTTCCTTCACATGAAATTAGTACTAGTAAGTAAATTGTTATCAAAATTATTAATATTTTTTTCATTTTTCCTCCAATTATTTACATCATCTTTTTTTAACAAATTACCATAAGTTCTTAATTTTTTTACCATAAAATTTCCTTCAGCATCATAAAAAACCAAGTACAATTATTTTATTAATCGTTTGTTTAATTCACTACCATTGTTTGTCAAATTTTTTAGTACATTTTGAGTAAAAATCTCCTCTAAAAAGAGGAGTACGGCTTTAGCCGGGAGGTGTGTTGTCTATAAAAAATACTGGATTCCCGATGGGGCTCGGGAATGACATCGCTTTTTTGTTAGGATACTGATGAAATTTAATGAATAATTGTAACTCAACATTCTGACCTGTCTGGGTGTCTTGTCGGGGCGTAACGTAGTGAAGACTGATGTTGAGTTTGTGCAGGATGCGCAAGATCGGAATCTTGCTGTACTTCTCTCTTCCTACCTCTTTACCAATTCTCCCGACCTGTCGGGAGTAAAGCAATAATACAAAGAAGCCCCTTCTTCCAAACAGCTTCATTAAACTGGGGCTTGGTAAAGAGAAATACATATTATTGTGGAGTAAAAAGTCGCAAGATTGGAATCTTGCGTTACTTTTCCTGTAAAGAAGCGCTACTAATAAATTATCTGCGTCTGACCGGGAAAGAGTATCATTTCAAACAAAAATACCACAAGAGAAATCAGCACACTTGCAATTGCAGACGAAAGACAGCCCTTTGTTTTGACATTCTTAAAGAATGCTGCTGCGATAATGATCATCAATCCGTTTATAAAGATCAGAAATATCCCAAAGGTCAATGCAATAAGTGGAAGTGAGATAAATAAGAAGATCGGTCTTATAAGCACATTAACTATACCAAGCACAAAAGCGAACAAAAGTGCAGTACCAAAGTTCTTGATCTCGATCAATTTTGTGAACCTGCTCACGATGAGTATTGCAAGCGAATAAATTACTAATCTAATAATGTAATCCATTTTATTCTAAGGTATCCTTTACGTATTGTCTTCTTATTTCATCCATGGAGTATTCGTTATTTTTTGGTGCTAGGAGCTCTGATTGCTTTATCCTTGCCATTATTTCTTCAAGCTCTTTCTGCCTATCCTCTTGTGTTTGCTCTTCTTCCAAGGGAAGGATATCAATTTCCTTCCTGTCTGTTGAGAGCATTCCTGTGGCAATTACCGCAATTGAAATAACATCTTTAAGATCCTTATCAAATACCAGTCCATGAATGATATTTGTATTATCATGTGTTTTTTCATAAATGATCTTCGTCACTTCCTCGTATTCTTTTGTCACAAAATCAAAACCAACTGTGATGTTTACAAGAATAGCTTTAGTCTCCTCCAAAGAAATATCCTGTATGAGTGGATTATCAAGCGCCTGATGCGTAGCTTTTGCAGCCCTGTCTTCACCGCTTGCAGAACCAAATCCAATAAGTGCATATCCCATTTCCGAAAGCACAGTTTTCACATCGGCAAGATCAACATTCATATATCCTTCTTTATTGATGATCTCCGTGAAAGTTTTCGCCGCATTATAAAGAACGAAATTGGATTTTTCAAATGCCTGGTACAATTCAATGTCATCATATGTTTGAAGGACTTTATCATTATCAATAATAATGAGAGAGTTTACATATTGTTTGAGTTCTGAGATGCCCTTTTCTGCATTTTCTTTGCGGTATTTGCCCTCAAAGCTGAAAGGATACGTTACGATTGCGATAGTTAGGATATCCATCTCCTGGGCTAGTTTAGCAAAGATAGGAGCTGCTCCTGTACCGGTTCCGCCACCCATTCCGGCAGTGAGAAATACTACATCAGAATTAGCAAGTGTCTTCTTAATATCTTCCTTGCTTTCTTCTGCACACATTGCGCCGACTTCGGGCTTTCCGCCCGCACCGAATCCCTTCACGAGGTTCTTGCCGATCTGCAATTTATCTTCCGCAGCAGAAACATTGAGAACCTGTTGGTCGGTGTTCACTGCAACATAATCGACACCACCGAGATTATTTTTGATCATAGTATTGACCGCATTGTTGCCCGCTCCACCGATACCGATGATCTTGATCCTGGATATTTTGTTCGTCGAATGATTAAATTTCAGCATATATGCTCCCTATTTGACCTTTGTCAGGGATTATGTTTTACGTAAAACTTTGTATTTCAAACCATTTTTTTATTCGCTTGAAAAGACGATCTATGATCGAACCTTTGCCCGGTGCAAGTGGTTCGTTCTTATAATTTTTCACACCCCAATACAGTAAACCGACAGCCGTTGCATATTTTGGATTTGAGAGAGTTTCTGTATCTCCGTAGATCCCTTTGAAGGATGGGTACCCAGTTTTTGTAGGAATCTCATGAAATACTTGAGAGAAAAGCTGATTTGTACTTTTTAGATTAGCAGTTCCGCCACAAATAGAGATTCCCGCAGTTATCATCTCAAGATATTTACTTTTTACAACATTATTATAAACCAACTGGGCGATCTCCTGCATTCTGGGATTGATGATCTCTGCAATGAGTTTTTTTGTTCGGAAGGTTGATGGATAACCGCCAATTCCCGGCACTTCGATCTTTGAGTCATCATCAACATTTTCCGGAATAGCATAGCCGAAATCTATCTTGATCTTCTCTGCCTCTGCATTTGGAGTGCGCAATCCTACTGATAGGTCAGACGTGATATTCTCACCTCCAAATGGTATTATGCAGGTGAATCTGAGACTGTTTTTATAATATATGGATACGTCTGTCGTACCACCACCTACGTCAACGAGCACTGCACCAAGCTCTACTTCATCATCATTGAGAACTGCCATAGCAGATGCAATGGGTTGAAGGATCACGTCTTTCACATTCAATCCTAAAAGCTGCACGCTGCGGTAGATACTGTTCAAATAGCTCATATCCGCAGTAACAAAATGCACATCAGCTTCGAGACGATGCCCTGTCATTCCTATCGGGTCAATTATGCCAGTGATGCTGTCTATCATAAAATATTGGGGTTCTACATGAATGAGTTTCTGATCGCTCGTCAACGGAGCATTTTTGATCGCATCATTTTTGACATTTTCGATCTCGGTTTCAGTAACCTCGTACTCGTTTATCTCTTCGGTATATTTGCTTTTGCTGATAATATTTGCCATGCCATGACGCACAAAACTGTGGATCATTTCTCCAGCTACGCCGACAATAATATTCTCTGCATCGATCCCAGCCATCTTCTCAGCAGTCCGGACTGCGGAATCAATAGATTCCGATGCAGCGCGAATATTTCTGATCATTCCCCGAGTAAGTCCCTGAGATTTTGTCTCACCGATGCCCGAGATCTTCAGTTGATTGTTTTTATCAATAACTGCTATGATACAACATACCTTCGTTGTACCGATATCCAATGCTGTTACTACTTGTTGTCTTGCCATTATCTTAATATCACCAATTCATGTATTGGATCGGAAAATCGCACATCGATTTCAGAATAAGTTGCCACACCAAAATTCTGGTATGCAAAGACCAGTTTCTCTAGTCTTTCATCAAAATCACGATCACCGATTATGAATCTCACTCCTCTCTCTTGTTCTGAAATGATAACATCTCCATCTTCAATATAGAGCTCAGCCACAGATGCAAGAAAATCAGGATATTTCATTTTTAATGCCTTGTACACATTGAGGAGGATCTTAAAGTTTGTATCTGATACCTCCTGTCCCAGTGTCAAATTATTTATGCTAATTTCACAAAAGACAGGCATATCTACACTACCTGCAAATTCAATTTTATCTAGTAAAACTCCTTGTTCATCAATAAGAAAATATTCATTTTGATCGGTTTGGATATATGCGATCGGGAGCCGTTCTTCAATGACGACCTTTAATGTACTCGGGAATATTCTCAATATTTTAACATCCTTCACGCATGGAAGTTGCGCCAATCTATCCCGGACTGCATCGTCCTCAAGAAGATATAGATTTTCACCTTTGAACTCCGAAAGAGCGATATGAATAATATCGGGATTAATGTGAATAGTGCCTGCTACTTCACTGTCTTTCATTTGAAGATAATTCCAATTTGTTACACCAAACTTCAACAGATACGCACTTGCCCCGGTAATACTCATACACAACACAAGCATGATAAGTGCTTTCTTAAAAATCGGTTCTTTTATTCTCGTTTTATTTTCCCGCATAAGAAAAATCTCCCCACAGTTTAACTTCTAATTCAAGGTTTATTCCAAATTTTTTCCTTACTTCATCTTTCATTTTTCGTATGAGAAGATATACATCTTTGGATGAAGCATCTCCGTTATTAATGATAAAATTTGCATGACTTTTGGAGATTTGAGCATCACCAATGGAATATCCTTTTAATCCGCATTTTTCAACAAGTTCACCTGCGTAATAATCCGCACCGTTCTTGAAGGTCGAACCAAAGGTCAGGGCAAGCCAGAGATTCTTTGATTTCCTCTGTGAAATATAGGAGTCGCAGAGCTCTTTCACTTCCTGCATATTCTTTTTTTGAACATTGAAAGTTCCTTCCGTAATAATAAATTTCTCAAAAGGAAGTTTGGTTTTTCTATATGAAAATTCCATATTTTCAGCTTGGATTCTGACAATTTTTCCTTCATGTGTTACTGTTTTTATTGAATCAAGAGCACTGTCCACATTGTGACCAAAAGCACCAGCATTCATTGCAATGATTCCACCCATAGTCCCCGGGATACCACTCAAAAATTCTAAACCACTCAAGCCCTCGAGTATGCATTTTTTTTGAAGATATGCACATTCGATATGAGCAGCAACTGATAATTTTCCGCCGTGCAATTCAATTAAATAGGGAAAATTCTTCAGTGAAATGACAATGCCTGGAAATCCCAAATCAGAAACTAAAATATTCGAACCATTCCCTATAATTTTGTAATGAATATTATTTCTGCAGATGAATTCGAATATTTTCGAAAGCTCATCATAACTGTCAGGATCTATAAGATAATCAGCTTCTCCACCGCATTTTACGGTTGTAAGTAATTTTAAAGAAACCTCTTTCTTTACACACGACAAATGATGTTCTTCAATGAATAAATCAAATTTTTTAATCATTATTTTTATTTGCTACAAATGCACAAAGTCACCAAGAATCCAACTTCGACTACTACATCAAGCAACTTTGTGTCTTCGAGTCTTTGTGGCATCTTTAAACTTTTCTTTCTTTCATTATTTTTTCTTGCCACCAAGGCGCAAAGTCACCAAGAATCCAACTTCGACTACTATATCAAACAACTTTGTGTCTTCGAGTCTTTGTGGCATCTTTAAGCTTTTCTTTCTCTCATTATTTTTTTTTGGATTGAGCTTCATTTTGCTTCTCGAGTAGGTGAACAAATTTTTCCGATACCTCAAAAATATTTCCAGCGCCCATGGTGATCACAAAATCACCACTTTTGGCCATTTTCATTAGCTCGGTTGGGATATCCTCCCTATCTTTTATGAAGTAAACTTTTTTGTGACCGAGTTCGCGCGCTACATCATAAATAAGTTTTCCGGTCACTCCCTCGATCGGATCTTCGCGTGCCGGATAAATATCATTGATAATGAGAACATCCGCAATCATAAGAGCTTCCGCAAATTTTCTATAGAACATTTTTGTTCTGGTAAATAAATGTGGCTGGAACACAGCGACTATTCTTCGAACAGAACCTTCTTTTATGCCCTGAAGTGTTTTTCTCACTTCTGTTGGATGATGGGCATAATCATCATATACGAGAATATCATTCACAAGACCTATTCGTTCAAACCGACGATAAACACCTTTGAACTTCAGCAAACCGTTCCTGATATCTATGAAAGGTATTTCAAGCTCGAGTGCTATGGAAGCAGCGAGGAGTGAATTTTGAACATTATGTGCGCCAGGTAAAGAGAGATTAATTGTTCCCAGTTTTTTATTTGCATATATGAGATCATACTCGGATTCAAAATTTGAATACTTAATATTTTCCGCTTGAACTGTTGCACTTTTATCCAATCCAAAAGTACATAATCGCTTTTCAAATCTTGGCAGCAAACGTTTCACTGCCGGGTCATCAATGCATGCAACGATCAATCCAAAAAAAGGAACAGAGTTCGCAAATTGGAGAAATGCATTTTCAAGTTCCTCCACAGTCGGATAACAGTCCACATGTTCTTCTTCAATATTGCAAATACCTGCTATTATTGGAGTTAGCGACAAGAATGAACGGTCGTATTCGTCAGCTTCTACAACCATGTATTTTGATTTTCCAAGAACAGCATTACTATCAAAATTCTTTACCACTCCACCGATCACGAGTGTAGGAAGCAGCCCGGCTTCGGTCAGTATCATACCTGTCATTGAGGTTGTGGTTGTCTTTCCATGCGTGCCTGCAATGCTTATACCCATTTTCATTCTCATAAGCTCATAGAGCATTTCAGCACGCCTGATGACCGGAATATTCCTATTTACCGCTGTTTTTATTTCGATGTTGGAATTTGTAACCGCAGAAGATTTCACAACCACATCAACGTCTTTATGAACATTGGATGCTTTATGCTGATATGTGATCTCAGCACCCATTTTTTCAAGACGTTCGGTCACGTGGGATTTTAACAGGTCAGAGCCGGAAATCATGTAACCGTAATTTATGAGCAGTTCGGCGATTCCGCTCATACCAATACCGCCAATACCGACAAAATGCAATTTTTTTGTTTTTCCTAACATTCTATTCCTAACGTGCTAATAATATCGCTGACAATATCCTGACTTGCCTGTGGTTTTGCAAGGGACTTCATCGCATGTACCATATTTTTGGATTTCTCCAGATTATTCAAGATATTCACGATCTCATGAAATAATATTTCTGATGAAAGGTTTTTTTCTTCTATCACTACTGCTGCATTTCTATTTCCAAAACTCTCTGCATTTTTAACCTGATGATCCCCTGCAGCCCATGGAAAAGGAATAATAATTGCAGGGATTCCAAAATATGCAACTTCAGAGAGTGAGATCGCCCCAGCCCTGCACACAACAAGATCGCTTGCAGAATAGGCAATGTCGATGTTATCAAAAAATGGTTTTATAATAAGATTTTCATTTTTTCCATAGAGTTCAAATATTCTTGAATGATCACGTTTACCCGTCTGAAAGATCACCTGAAGATTATTTTGCATCATTTTCTCGAGAATCGGAAGCACTGCATTATTAATCGGTGTTGAACCCAGACTACCACCATAAATAAAAACTGTCTTTTTGTTTTGCAATCCCAGTATTTCCAGCGCTTTCTCCCGGGAAATCTTTATCGGTGTACGAATTGGATTCCCTGTATAATAAATTCGATTTTTGCAACATTCCAAATAATCGCCTGCTTTGTGATTTCCAAGATAAATTCTTTGAGCATAAGGTGCAATGAAACGTGTGCTCAAACCGGGATAGCTATTTTGTTCCTGCAAAAATATTGGAATTCTTTGCAGTTTTGCAGCATAACCTGCTGTTCCGCTGACAAATCCCCCGCATCCTACAAAAATTGATATTTTGAACTTCCTATAAATATCCTGTGCCTCAGCAATACTTTTCAGCATATAATATGGAAATAGCAGATTTTTAAATGTGAAGAATCTGTATAATTTCTGCACATTCGTCGGAATGCATTGATATCCGTATTCTTTCACTAACTTATTTTCTATACCGTTCTTTGATCCGATAAATATTACTTCGCATTCATCCAGCTGCTTTTGTAGTTCACGAGCAATTGCAATACCCGGAAAGATATGTCCGCCAGTTCCACCTGCTGCAATAGCAATTCTATGCATATTGAAGATCCTTATCAAGTCGTTCATAACGGTCACGTTTACTTGCATTGATAATTACTGCGATAGCGATAGAGTCGATCAAAAGCGCTGAACCGCCATAACTTATGAATGGTAATGTCACACCTGTCGAAGGAATCAGACTCACTGCCACTGCGACATTTACAAAAATATTATAAGCAATTCCGAATCCCAATCCTGCGATCAGAAATGAATAAAAAGGATCGTGGGCACGCTGCGCTAAAGTGAAACAATTAAGTAACAGAAGCAGATAAAACAACAGAAGCATGATACTTCCTACAAACCCATATTCCTCACCAAGTATGGAAAAAATATAATCGGAATGGGCAAAGGGCAGGTAATATAATTTTGCCTTCCCCTCTTCAGATCCTCTGCCTGTTAACTTGCCATTAGAAAGTGCAATAAGGGACTCTCTCGGCTGAAAGAACGTGTCATTATGATTTTGAATCTGCACCTCTTTGCCTGTAAGAAATTTCACAAACGAAACATACCGGGCTCTTCGATATGAAGGACCAACCGATATGAGCACTACAAGCACAACAAGGACACTCACAGATATCAATGTGATCGTGGACAGTTTCACTTTTGCGATAAAAAGCATGCTCAGAAAAATAAGAAAGAGAATACCCGCCGTGCTGAGATCCGGTTCAAAGTATATCAGGCCGACATAAAGTACAAGGGCAAAAATGATGGGGGAAAAATTTCGAAGGAAATATCTTGGTTCCGATTTTTCAAGAATATCCTGATTTTTTGCGAAGAAATGAGCCAGGTAAAAGATAAAGATCAACTTTGCCAGGTTGCTGGACTGAAAGGTGAATCTGCTAAAATTTATCCAGCGTGATGAATTATTAACCGTTTTCCCTATTCCCGGTATAAATACTGCTACAAGCACGATAAGTCCGAGAAATAATAAAGGAAATGAAAGAATTCTCAATCGCTGAAGATGTATATGAGAAAAAATAAAAAAGAAGATAATAGACACAAAAATCCATGAGCTTTGCAGAACGATATTTCTCGATTTGAACTGAAAAGAATCAATGCTGCCGATGAGTAACAAGCCGATCAAAACCAAGATCAAGCAGATGTAGACCAGCGAATCTTCCAGAAATTTAGTCGAAATCTTCATTTTTTTATCTCATGAACAAGCAGTTTGAAGTGCTTTCCGCGCTCCTCAAAATTATCATACATATCATAACTGGCGCACCCAGGTGAAAGTAAAATATATTCACCGGGTTTTGAAATTTTATATGCCATGTCCACTGCTTCTTGCAGTCCAGAAACCTCGTTTATGTTCACATATTTTTTGAACGTGTCAACGATTTGGGCTTTGGTCTCTCCAAGCACGAAAAGATTTATCACATTTTTTTGAATGAGAGGAATCAGGGACGAAAAGTTTTCATTTTTGTCAGAACCGCCCATGATAAGATTTATCGGCTTATCGAATGATGCCAATGCTTTCTCGACAGACACACAATTTGTCGCCTTTGAATCATTAATAAAATTTCTCTTACCGATCTCAGCTACCCATTCAAGACGATGCTCCAAGCCCTTGAAATTTTTGAGAGCTGCGTTTATTTTTTCGGGTTCCAATCCGCATAACACACCAACCAGAGAGGAAACAACTGCATTGCTGATGTTATGTAATCCCCTTATTGGAAGCTCATTAGAGCTCAAAGACAAGGTTCTGCCTCCTGAATTTATCACAATCTGATTGTCATAAAACCATACATGCTCATTCACTTTTTCATGAACACTGTAGAATATTTTTTGTGATAAACCAATGTCGCGTAATCGCTTACATTCATTATCATCAAAATTTAAAACTGCGATATCTTCTTTGGTCTGATTTTCAAAAATTCGTAATTTCGAGCTCCTGTATTCATCAAAAGTATGATACCGGTTCAGGTGATCAGGAGTGATGTTCAGCATAATTGCAATATCGGGTCGGAATTGCCTTATCCCATCAAGTTGAAAACTGCTGACTTCTAATACGATGTAATCATATACGCCTTTTTCAATTGAAAACGATGTGAATGGCAATCCAATATTTCCGGCAAGAAGTGCATTCCTGCCACTCTCTTTCAAAATATGATGGATAAGCGAAGTGGTTGTGCTCTTCCCATTTGAGCCGGTTATTGCAATGATCTTTGAGGAAGTGTCTTTTGTAAGCTGAAAGCCGAGTTCCAGCTCGCTCCATAACGGGATTCCTCTTTCACGAGCTTTTCTTAAAATTGGAATATCAAGCGGAACCCCGGGACTCACAATGATAAGCTCGTTCTGAAGAACTTGCTCGGTATGCTCCCCTGCTTCAAATTCAAAATCCTTTATCATTGGAGGAATATTTTTCAAATCCTCTATTGAACGTATATCTGACAAGAAAGGTACAGCACCAATCTCTTTGAGCTTCTGCACAGCAGCAAGACCGCTTCTGGCAAGACCGATAACAGCAACTTTCTTATCTTTCCAGTACATATTATCTCAGCTTCAGTGTTGCAAGTCCGATAGCTGTCAAGAGCATTGTCACGATCCAAAAACGTATCACGATCTGGCTTTCGGACCAGCCCTTCAACTCGTAGTGATGATGGAGCGGAGCACATAGAAGTATCCGTTTTCCTTCTCCATGTTTTATGCGGGTGTGCCTGTAATAGTACCTCTGAACCAGTGAGGAAAGCGCCTCTACAACGAACACAAGACCGATCAATACAAAGAATATCTCTTCTTTAAGGAGAATAGCCATTACGGCAAGGACACCTCCCATGGAAAGCGCTCCGGTATCTCCCATGAACACCTGAGCAGGTTTGATATTAAACCAAAGAAAGCCCAATATCGAGCCAATTATTGCAGTTGTAAAAACGGTCAGCTCCCCTGCATCAGATATAAATTCGAGCTTAAGATAATCTGCGATCACAATATTCCCTTTAACATATGCCATTACACCCAAACCGAAAGCTACAAGAGCGATAGTTCCTGCTGCCAGCCCATCTAATCCATCCGTAAGGTTGACTGCATTCGAGTAAAAGGTGATAAAAAGTGCAACAAAAGGAATGAAAAATACACCAAGCGAGATAGAGGCATCCTTTAAAAATGGAATACTAATATAGGTGATCGAATGGCTTTGCTGATAACCGAAATAGAGAGTAACCGCGATAAGAATTCCGAGAACAAGCTGACCTGCGATCTTGTACTTTTCCACAAGTCCCTGCTCTATGTGCCGTACATTTTTCAGATAATCATCCAGGAATCCCAATCCGCCGAGCCATAGCGTAACAAGCAGTGCTATAAGCACATAGGGATTTGTAAGATTGTTCCAGAGCAAGCTGGAGACGATCAAACCAAGACCAATTATGATACCTCCCATCGTAGGTGTACCCTTCTTCTTCATGTGTGTGGCAGGCAGGAGATTACTAATATTTTCCGTAACCTGATGCTTCTTCAGGGATTTGATGATCTTGGGACCAAAAATAAAACATAAAATAAGTGCGGTGACAAATGCACCGATCGCGCGGAAGGTAATGTATTGAAAAACATTAAAAATGATATTAACCCTCACGAGGGGATACAAAATATGATAAAACATTAAGTTGCCAGCCTTTCTATGATTTTTTCTAACGCAATACCCCGGGATGCTTTAACCAATATTGCAGCATCCTCAGGAAACGTCTCATCCGAGAAATGATCTATGAAATCTTCTGCAGATGAGTAATGTGTGATAAATTTATAAAATCTTGCCATATCTCCAATAGCGACCGATCTCCTCAAACCCATATCCCTTACCAGCAAGCCAATATCTTCATGATACCTTTGACTCTCTTCACCCAGCTCAAGCATATCACCGAGAATCACTATCTTATTTTTGTGATGAAGAGAATGCAAATATTCCAATGCTGAGACCATTGATACTGGATTGGCATTGTAACAATCAGCGATGATCGTCCATTTTTTTATTGCGTTCTCCCTGATCTCCATTCTCAAACCGACTTCAGGTGTGATCGCTAAACCTTGCTGAATTTGTTCGTGAGAAAGTTCAAAACGTTTCCCGATAATTATCGCAGGGATCGCATTGAGCACATTGTGATACACATCATTAAAAATAAAATATTTTTCATCATTTACCAAGAATGAATACTTGTGATCTACTCGAGTTATATCCCTCACGACAAGGTCGTTATCATCATCAAATCCATAGGAAAAGTAAGATTTGTTGCCTTTATTATTCTGAAGATAGCTAATATTGCCGTTAAATATTTTCAGAGTTTTTTCCGGAGAATATTTGAAGATATCGTTCTTTTCTTTGAATACTCCTTCAAGACTTTCCAAAAATTCCAGATGCGAGGGACCGATATTCGTAATTATTGCTATATCGGGTTCAACCATTTCTGTGAGAGTTTTTATCTCTCCAAAATGGTTTGTGCCGAGTTCAAGAACTGCTATCTCATGTGTATCCTCGATGTCAAAAATCGTTATTGGGAGTCCGATAATTGTGTTGAGATTCCCTTCGCTTCTATGAACCTTATATTTTTTAGATAACACATTTGCAATGAATTCTTTTGAAATAGTCTTCCCTACTGAACCGGTAATTGCGACTTTGGGAATATCAAACTGACTGAGATAATATTTTCCAAGCGCATTCAATGCCTTTACAGTATCCTCAACAAAAATGAGTTTTCTTGCATCAATGTCATCCTTGAGCTCGTGATCTACAACCGCAAAAGATGCCCCTTTTGAGAGGACTTCCTGAACAAAATCATGTCCGTCAACCTGCTCTCCACGTATTGCAAAGTAAAGTATCTCCTTACCGGAATGCAAGTTGCACTCTCGAGAATCATGTATGACACAGTTAATCTCTGCATTTTCCGTTGCAGTAGTAGTTGCTTTGAGCGCTGTAATAATTTGCTTGATATTCAAATTTTTCATAAAGAAACCTTAGACTTTGATCCTCGCTTAATGCGTCAAGTTTGCATTCTGATTATTTTGTGTGAGTATTCGAAATCCTGTTTGGAGGATTATCGAAGATCCTTCCAGCATTGTCACGCCTGGTTTAGGGAACTGATCTACCACTACTTCACCGTCACCAAAACTCGTGAAGTCAATATTGTGCTCAACCAAAATTTGGCTTGCTTCTTTCACAGATTTTCCAATGCATTTCGGAACGAGCACATATTCCCGATTGGCTTCGTTGGCAATGTATAGAATATCATTATGAGGAAGGACGGTCATTTCCTCAACAATTTTTCTGAAGGTCGGAACTGCCGAAATGCTTCCATACCGGTGATCGTAATTCGGTTCATCATATAAGATCACCATTACGATCTGGGGATCCTCAACAGGGAAAAATCCCACAAAACTCGTGATATAGGCACCTTTAAGGTATCCATGACCTTCAGGATCGAGTTTTTCCGCAGTACCTGTTTTCCCTGCGATAGAAATATATCCAAGCTTGGTTCCTATCCCGTGTCCCTCATCAACAACTGCCTTTAAATAACTTCTAAGTGTGTCAAGAGCCCATAGATTGGATACATGTCTTACTACTATTGTTTGCGGTTCAAACAGGATGTTCTGCTCCTCATCTTCAATTTTATAGATTATTATCGGTTGTAGCATTCTACCACCGTTCGCCAGTGAGGCATAAGCATATGCAAGCTGAAGGACTGTCACGGTCAGTTCCTGACCAAAAGAGAGCGAGTGCAGTGAATATTTCGACCACTTGCTCGGGTGCCGAACAACTCCAGCACTTTCACCATTAAGAATAATACCTGATTTATGACCAAATCCGAGGTCTGTCAGTGTTTTGTATAATTTATAGGGCTCGATATTATCTGCAACCCTCGTAATCCCACAATTGCTTGATTTTGAAAGCACCTGCTTGAATGTTAAATATTGAAGCGGTTTCACATCGGAAATAGTTCGCCCGCCGATCTTCCTCGTTCTGCAATCGATTATATCAGTTGCATGATATATATTATCTTCTATTGCAATGAGTGCTGTGACCGGCTTAAGAGTGGAGCCCGGCTCGTACTGCCAGTTGATTGGATAGATCGGAAGCGTATGGCTGGTTCGTATTGAACTCCCAATATAATCCCGATTTATTCCCCTCATCGCAAAAATTTCACCTGTTCGGGGTGAGATTATTACTCCTATCGCACCTTTTGCTTCATATTCCTCAATACCATGTAAAAGATTTTTTTCCAGAATTGCCTGCAGGTGGGCATCAATAGTGAGATAGACAGATTTGCCGGAAATCGGTTTCTGCAAAGGCATGTCATCAAAATGAAAATCATCACCCGTGCCATATTGTATCACTTCGGACCAACCATCCTGACCAGTCAATTCGTTATCGGACACAAGCTCAATTCCACACAATGCGTGGTCATTATCATATTCATAAAATCCAATTAAGGGTCCCGCCAGATCGCCTTTTGGATAGACCCTTTCCGATTTTTGCTTATAATCGAGCACTCCGTGAATCCCCTGGTCGTTTAGTGCTCTTAATATCCTGTCTTTCTGAGCTGCATCAATTTGAGTAACCAGCTCAAAGCCGTAAGGAAAATCCTCTTCAAAAGTGGATATCCTGCCAGCAAGCTCGTCACGAGTTTTATCTGTATTTTGAGCGACAATATGAATTATTTCATTATAGACTATCCCCCTATCAACAGTCGAAAGAGAGTCTTTCTTTTCCCATTTGATAAGCTTTGGGCAGAATTCCAGTTTATATAATTTCTTGTTCCCTGCTAATGAGATTCCGTATCTGTCATAGATAAAGCCGCGTTCTGCGGGTATGATGGTCTTCTTATTTTTATATCTTTGATAATTGTTATAAAAGCCGTATACGTCTAATAATTGGATGGTAAATAATCGAAATATAAAAACACAAAAAATAAGAATGAAGATAACTTTTATTGATGCAATCCTACCCTTATTTTCCTGCATGGGACAGTGATATTGCGCTATTTATCCGCAGCGATAGCTTCCGGAGAGATAAAGTTTAATAAAGAGTAGTTTACTTGATCTGATGAGACTTGATTTTTCTTAACACTGATAATGCTGGCTGGATCAGGAAAACCCATATTAAGCATGCTGCCGGCAATTTCTATAATACGGGTATCCAGGGACAACTGGCTGATTTCATTTTTCAGATCAGTAATAATATCCCGACTATCCTGATTTTTTTGCTCGATGGTTAAGAGTTCTCTTTGCTGTTCAAGAAAGAGAGAGCGGAGCAAACTGGAAATCACGATGAAGCAAAAGAATGAAATAAAAATGATAAAAAGTATGGGTGGTTTTTTATTCATCAGCACCTCTCTGCGACGCGTAATTTTGCACTTCGTGCACGTGAATTTTCCTTGATCTCTTCCACGGTTGGAACGATCGGTTTTTTTGTTATGATCTTCAATCTTACTTCTTTTTCACACACACAGCGGGGTAAATATGCCGGACATATACATTCAAGATTCTCATATTTGAAAAATCGTTTTACGATCCGATCCTCGAGAGAGTGATAAGAAATAACTGCGATCTTTCCGCCTTTTTTTAGGACTTCTACAGAAGATTTCAATCCCTTTTCAAGCGCTTCCAGCTCTTTGTTCACTTCAATTCGAAGTGCCTGAAAAATTCTCGATAAAGTTTTGAATGCTTTATCTCTTGGAATGACATTCTCGATAATTTCTCTGAGTTGTTTTGTTGTTTCGATCTTTTTATCTTTTCTTGCCTGCAAAATTGCGTTACTGATACGTTTCCAAAATCTATCCTCGCTGTAGTCATGCAGAACCTGTTCCAGTTTATCTTTTGGATAAAAATTTACGATATCATAAGCGGTGAGTTTCCCGTTGTTGCGATTCATTCTCATATCGAGCTCATCATCCTGAGTATAACTAAAACCACGTTGCTGGTCGATCTGATGGGATGAGAAACCAAGATCAAAAAGAATTCCGTCAATTTTTGTAATCCTGTTAAGTGCCAGTGCAGATGAAAGATAAGAGAAATTTTTATTCACAAATATAATTCTATCCGAATATTTTGATAGGCGTTTCAGTGCGAAATCGATTGCATCCTTATCATGATCAAAAGCAACGACACGAATATCCTTTTCATGCTCGAACATCGCTTCCGTGTGACCCCCACCGCCAAGAGTGGCATCAACGTAGACCCCATCTTTTTTTATTTGCAGGAGTTCAATCGATTGGGCTTTAAGAACAGGAATGTGAAAGGATTTCATTGCACGTACTGGTGGGTTTGACCCTGATGCAGGTTATAGCTGAGATGTTTTTCGAAACGTTTAAAATTATCTCCATCCCAGATCGAGAAGTAGCGATTGCCGCAATGCAGTAAAATATGATCATTCACTTCTTCGATATCAACTATATCTTTGGGGTGCATGAGGTGAGGAAGGGTTTCTACAGAAAGCAGAGATGAATACATTTTAAATTTTTCAAGCAGTTCTTTTTCTTCTTCTGAGCCGTTCTTGAGCTTTTTCACATCAATATAATGAGCAACATTCCCACTTATCTCATAAGCAAAGAGACCAAATTCTATATCATTCGGCACCTCATCAAAATTTACAATCTTAAAAGATCCTTCCGGAAGTTTCACTCCCTTGATCTTCTTAAATTGCATGATCTGTCCGATGGATACTTTCATTGTTCCTCCTGCAGATTTATAAGAGAAATTCATTCTCTTGTAGTTTTTCATCATAGCGCTGAGCAATTTCTTCTTCGTATTTTTGGAAATTTTCAGGATTCCAGATTGAAAAGAACTTGCCTTCACCCAGGAAAACGATCTTATTTTCTATCTCAGCCATCTCCAATAATTTTTTGGGTAACAGGATGCGTCCCGGTCCTTCGACTTTGAGTACAGTAGCATAGATGCGGAACATCTTCAAGAGTTGTTTTTGGTTATCCGTT
>Ga0207996_1000230_pt1 | contig 52690 bp, 49 predicted proteins | sample AntAceMetag02UKG_FD_184773 | JGI IMG/M metagenome (GOLD analysis project Ga0207996, IMG submission 184773) | Saline lake microbial communities from Ace Lake, Antarctica - Antarctic Ace Lake Metagenome 02UKG (SPAdes) (version 2) | ecosystem: Environmental > Aquatic > Non-marine Saline and...
ATAACTTTTGGCGGTGTGGAAAATTCCTTTTTTAATCTTTCTACTATGCCGTCTATCATTGAGCTAAAACCGTACACAATTCCTATTTGCATGCTCTCTGTAGTGTCCTTTCCAATAATTGACGTGGGCTTTTGAAGCAGCTCTACCCTCGGCAGTAAGGCAGTATCTCTGTAAAGCGCATTCAGAGACATTCCTATGCCCGGACATATTATCCCTCCCAAGTATTCCCGTTCTTCAGATACCATGTCAAATGTGGTAGCTGTTCCGCAATCAACAACTATTGCAGGAGCTCCATATAGATTATACGCAGCTACAGCATTGACTATTCTGTCGCTTCCAACCTGAGAAGGCGCAGCGTATGTTATTTTTAAACCTGTTTTCGTCTTATAGTCAACTACCAGAGGAACGATGTTAAAGCGCTCCTTAGAAAGTCTTGCCAGTAATTTCGTTACATCCGGCACAACAGAAGATATTACAAAACTTGTTATTTCACTTTTTTTAAGATTTGATTCAGTTAGAAAATTATTCAGCTTCTCGAAATAATATTCAACATCTTGCTTTATCTTTGTTTTTATGCTGATTTTAGATACCAACAGGTCATTAGCAAATATACCAATGCTAATACTTGTGTTCCCTACATCAACTGCAATAAGCATACTCAATTGTTCCTTCTGTAATACGTCTTGATATACCTGAATCTAGTCTGAGAATCAGTGCCCCGTCGGGATCGATTCCAAGTGCTTGACCTTCTGCAATCCCATTTGGCAAAATCACTCTAACTTGTTCTCCCATAATAGAAGACATTTCTTTCCATTCCTCAAACAGCAGACTCCCCTCCCCTTTTTTTAGATATAAGTACATCTCCTCTATTTCAAATAACACTTTCTGTACAAGCTCCACCCGTGATATTTCCTTAGCACATTCTATCTTTAACGAGGTAGCTTTACCATATAAATCGCGTGGAAAATCTTCTTCGTCTAAATTTACATTTATTCCAAAACCTACAACTATAAAACCTGTTTTCGTTTTTCTTTTTTCAGCAAGAATTCCGCAAACTTTTTTCCCTCTTATTACTACATCATTTGGCCACTTAATATAGTTAGGTAGAAAGGTTGTATCTCTTATTGCCTTAGAAACAGCAACAGATGTTCCAATAGTGAGCAGATTTAGTCTTTCTAAAAGTATATTTGATTTTAATATGATTGAGCACAGAACGCACTTCTGCGGCAGAGAAAACCATTCTCTGCCTAACCTGCCTCTTCCTTTTGTCTGTCCTTCTGTCAGAACGACAACGCCTTCTGAATTATGTTTCTCAGCCAGTGACCATGCTACATCATTTGTGGAAGATGTTTTGCTGTAAACATATATTTTTCGCCCTATTATTTGGGTTTCCAGACCGTCTTTAATTGTATCTTCAGAAAATTCTTCCATATCTCATTAATTAATAATTCTTAATGATATATCCATTGCTTCTGCAGAATGAGTCAGTTTTCCGACAGAAATTCTATCAACTCCGCATTCGGCTATCTTCTCAACACTGTCAAGGCTGACATCCCCCGAAACCTCTATCTCCGGAAAGTTTCGAGTTTTGAGTTTTGAGTTTTGAATTAAAGAAACAGCCTTTTTGATAGTCTGTATATTCATGTTATCCAGCATGATTATATCCACTTCAGATTGAAAAGCTTCCTTAACCTGAGACAAATTCTCTACTTCTATCTCAATCTTTACGTTTTTTGGGATTTTCTTTCTAACAGATTGCACAAGTTCCTTTATATTCTTATTTTCTATTTTTAGATGATTATCCTTTATCAATACCATGTCATAAAGTCCCATTCTATGGTTTTGTCCTCCGCCAACACTTACTGCATATTTTTCTATATCACGCAATCCTGGAGTGGTTTTTCTCGTATCAAGTATCCTTGCTCTATAAGGTTTGACTTTTTCTACATACTCTCTTGTTAACGTTGCAATTCCCGAAAGCCTCTGCAAAAAGTTGAGCGCCGTTCTTTCTCCGGCTAAAATGGGGGTTACAGGACCTGATAATTCGGCTATTACATTTCCTTTTTTAACCTCTATTCCATCTTTAATCAAAGATTTGAATTTTATCTTATTATCAAGTATTTCAAATACAGCCCTTGCTATTTCCAGTCCTGCAATTATTCCGCACTGCTTTGCTATAATTCTGGCTTTAGCATTCCTCTTTTGGAAAACACAGGCTTCTGTAGTAATATCGCCCTTCCCAATATCTTCTTTTAGGGCTGCAGCAACAAGTTCCTTAACTCTATTTTGGGATATATTCATATTTGCATGTACACCTTCTCCGTTCCTCCAATCATTCTTGACACGTTGAACACTGTTTTCACGCGCTTCAGTCCCTTCTCTCCCATTTCCTTTGCCGCTTCTTTATTGGACAGTAGTTGTATAATAGCATCTGCTAACACCTTTGGTGACTTTGGTGGGACAAGAATACCTGTTTCTTTGTCCACAACGACTTCCGGTATTCCGCCGGCAGTTGTCGCAACAACCGGCAGTTTCATTAGCATTGCATCCATAAGAGAAGTACATAATCCTTCAAGGTGAGAAGGAAGAACAAAAAGATCCATTATCGATAATAATTCACCAATATCTTTTCGAAACCCGGCAAAGATCACATTTTTTGTAATATCCAGCTTCTTAACTTGTTTCTTCAGAGCTCTTTCCAGTTCCCCTTCACCAATAATAAGAAAAAGCGCATTTGGAAATGTTTTTAACACCTCAGGAACAGCGCTGAAAAGATATTTATGTCCCTTGTGATCTGCCAGATGTGCAACCGTACCAATAATTGGCGTATATTTCGATAAATTAAACTCTTCGTATAAGTAGCGAGTATCACTAATGCTGTCGAATTTTTCTGTATCAATTCCGCTGTAAACAACACTTATTTTGTTCTGAGGAATACCTGCCCCTATCAATATGTTTTCAATAGCACTGGATATTGCAATTATCCTATTCGCGAGATAATTATACTTCAGACTTGAAAGAATATTTCGCGTAACCTTAAAATCAACTCTTCGCGTAACAACAATTGGAATCTTCTTTATCTTTGCGGCAATTGCTCCGATTGTATGCGCATGAGATGTATGAGCGTGAACAATATTTATGCGTTCATCGGTTATTATCCTGCAGATACTTCTTATCGCCTTGAAATTCAATTCTCCACGCATTACTACAGGACATACTCTAAAATTATTGCTAATAGCTCTTCTTACCAGCACACTATTTGGCTGAGCGGATACAATATTTTCGTAATTCCTGTCTCTTAAGCCATTCATAAGAGACATCATCTGGACTTCTCCGCCTCTCCAGTCGTGCTCTGTATTTATATGAAGAATGTTCAAAGCTTATCCAACCCCCTCAATCCCCCTTGACTGGGGTGAGGGTTTTACTAACCCACTTCATTAATCCGCCTGCAGATATAAGTTCCTGAATAAATTCGGGAAACGGGCTGGATTTGTAAGACTTGTTCTTTGTAAGATTTTCTATAGTACCTGCTGATAAGTCAACTTCCAAAATGTCTCCTTTATCTGCATCCTTGACTGCTTCCTTACATTCAAGGATCGACAGTCCGATATTTATTGCGTTGCGATAGAATATTCTTGCGAACGAATTTGCTATGATGCAGGAAATTCCTGCTTCCTTTATAGATATCTGAGCATGTTCTCTTGATGAACCACAGCCAAAATTCTCCTGAGCAACAATGATATCGTCTTTCTCAATACCCTTAGCAAAAGAAGCGTCTATATCCTCCATGCAGTGTTTTGCCAGTTCTTTTGGGTCGGAAGTATTAAGATATCTTGCAGGAATGATCTCATCTGTATTTACATTGTCCCCGTATTTCCAAGTCTTTCCTTTAAATTTCATTTTATTTTTATCTCCTCTGGATCTGTTATTCTTCCTTTAATTGCCGATGCGGCTGCAACGGCAGGACTTGCAAGATATACCTCACTCTTAACATGTCCCATTCTTCCAACAAAATTACGGTTCGTTGTGCTTACGCATATTTCTCCTGCTGCAAGCACGCCCATATGTCCGCCAAGACATGGACCGCATGTAGGAGTGCTTATAACTCCTCCGCTTTCCAGAAATATATCAAACAGCCCTTTTTTCATAGCATCAGCATATATCTTTTGAGTCGCGGGAAGAATTATAAGTCTTACATACGGATGTATCTTGTGTCCTTTTAGTATGGATGCTGCAATTTCCAAGTCTTGCAGTCTTCCGTTTGTACACGAACCTATAACTACCTGATCTATTTGTGTATTATCAGCATCACTTGCAGGTTTTGTGTTTGACGGTAGACTAGGACAGGATATCTGGGGCTTGATTTTTGACACATCATATTCCTTGATATCCACATATTTTGCGTCGGCATCGCTTTTATATAATTTATAATCCCTTTTTGCAATATTCTTAACATAACTTAATGTCTTTTTATCAGGTTCGATAATGCCGTTCTTTCCACCGGCTTCTATTGCCATATTACACATTGTTAACCTGTCAGACATAGCTAATCCTGATATAACGTCTCCGCAGAATTCCATGGATTTATAAAGAGCGCCGTCTACTCCTATATCTCCTATTGTATAGAGAATAAGGTCTTTGCCGCAAACCCACTTATTAAGTGTTCCTTTGTAGACAAACTTTATGGTTTCAGGGATTTTAAACCATGCTTTGCCTCTTATCATCGCTGCTGCAAGATCAGTACTTCCAACACCTGTTGAGAATGCGCCTAAAGCTCCGTAAGTACATGTGTGAGAATCTGCGCCAATAATACAATCCCCGGGAAGAACAAGTCCCTGCTCTGGTAATAAAGCATGCTCTATTCCCATCTTGCCTATCTCAAAGTAATATTTAATTTTCTTTTTCCTTGAGAAATCCCTGAGTATTTTACACTGCTCTGCTGATTTTACATCCTTGTTTGGCGCAAAATGGTCCGGTACTAAAGCAATTCTATCTTTATCAAAAATCTCCAATTCCCTGCCTTTTTCTTTCTCCACAGCTTCAAATTCAGAGATTGCAATTGGTGCAGTAATATCATTGCCCAGAACAAAATCAAGATCCGCCTCAATAAGTTCCCCGGGTGAAACCTGAGACATTGTCTCCTGTTTCTTTTCTACATGCGCAGCTAATATTTTCTCTGTTACAGTCATTCCCATTTCCATCTCCTATGTTAAAAGTCAAATTTCTATTAGAAAGCTGCCGCTTCGAGCAGCCGCGATAACATAGCATCAGTCATATTCATGCTCGTGTTTATCCCGATAAGGCGATAGGGATTGGTGCTAAAGCTATTTAATTTAAATTGATCGTCTCCGCGCCAGTCGCGGGCAGTTCGATAATATCGTACGACATAGGATTCAACTTCCTCAGACCAATCACCACTAGGATAAGCAAAGTGTTGAGGTTTGAATCCCAGTTCCCGCTTGATTGCCTCGTTACAATTAATTAACTCATCCCGTATCCGTTTTGAGCCGTCAATGCCATCAGCTCCTTTGAGCATTTGCGCCAATTTCAAATGCGAAGCTGTATGCGCCCCGATGGTCCAGCCATCTTCAGACAACTTACCCAGGTGTTCCCAGTTCATCCATGGATAACTTTGCATAAGAGGCAGGTCGCCATCAGCAAGCCGTGAAATTACAAATACAGTCCCCTTAAAACCGTACTCATTCATCACTGGATGTGCATTTTCAAAGACATTCAGACGATTGTCATCAAAATCGATGCATGCAATCGGCCCTGAGGGAAGAACTGCTTCACCATACAGCCATTTCATTACTATTTGGTGAGTAACAACAGTAAACCCTCTCTTGGCCAGCATAGTCATGTGTCTTCGAAACACCGAGCAAGTTACGTGACCACAATATCTCCCTGCAACAACAGACGGCATTTCTGCGTCATCATCACGATGCACGCGATGATAGCAAAGAATGGGAACTTGTCTGGTGGTCTCGTCCTTTATCATTCCATCTCCTTTGATTCTTATTGATACTCTTTTCTTGCTCTATACTAAGTGTTTAATCAATGCAAGCGCAAGACTGAAGTATATAAGCATGCCCGTAATATCATTTGCTGTTGTTACAAAAGGGCCTGTAGCAATAGCAGGATCAATGTTAAACTTATTAAATACAAGTGGCATAATTGCTCCTATTGTTGCTGCTACAATAATAGCCATAAACATTGCAATAGAAAGAACAAGACCGAAAGCCATCTGTCCTTGCCATAACATTCCAACTGCTCCTACAACTGCACCACATGCAAGACCCATAATAGCGCCTATTCTTATTTCCCGAAGAAGCATTCTCCATACCTTTTTGGTATCTATTATGCCTGTTGCCAATCCTCTCACTACAATTGTAGATGATTGAATCCCAATGTTCCCTCCCATAGCAGCAACTATGGGCATAAAAAAAGCCAGAGCTATAATCTGTTCCAAAATAAATTTAAATCTGCTTACAACAAACACACATATTAATCCCCCCAGAAGAGTTGTAATGAGCCATGGAAGACGTATCTTCGCAACACTGAAAGCAGATTTTGTCAGGAGTTCGTCCTCTGTTGTCCCAACAGACTTATATGCATCCTCAGTGGCTTCTTCTCTTATCACGTCAATAATATCATCAACTGTTATTATTCCAAGAAGCTTGTTTGAAGCATTAGTCACAGGAACAGCTAAAAGATCGTACTTTGCAACTAGATTTGCAACATATTCCTGATCACTGTCAGGCTTTACGCTAATAATGTCTGAAATCATCACTGTGTTTACCCTCTTCTCAGGATTTGCCATAATCAAGTCTTTTAATGTAATTACTCCGCGAAGATGGTCATCTCTATCAGTTATGTATATGTAATAACTGGCTTCTGCGTCCATATCTTTTCGCAGATGTTCTAATGTACTAGCAACTGTAGAATCTTCCTGAGAGGATACAAATTCAGTTGTCATTATTCCACCTGCAGTATCCTTATCATATTGAATTAATTCTTCGACTTCTTCTGCTTCTTCTTCTGTCATTTGGGACAGAATTTTTAGATGTTTTTCTTCCGGAAGATACTGAAGAATATCAGCAGCATTGTCAGGAGGCATTGTATCAAGCATTTTTGAAAGTCTTATGGGACTCATAGCTTGAACAAGTTCTTTTGCTAACGCAGGATCTATTTCATTTAGAACTTCAGCAGTAACCTCTGGCTTAAGTATGTTCAGTATTTTCTTTCCCTCTTCAGCTTCTAAGTAACTAATAATATCAGCCACATCAGCAGTGTGAAGCTTATTTAAGAATCTCTGAAGCTTGAGCGGAACATTGCTACTAAGATAATCCTGAACAATGTTTACAAATCTCTCTATTTTCTTTTCCATAAAACTAATTCCTACACACTCATTCATCTAGCATTAAGATATTATAGCAATGGAAAAGCAGTAAAGTCAAAAGCAAAAAACAGAATTAATACAAAAGGATTTAGAACTTGACACACTAAATTGGGCTATGATAGACTGTCGGTGGAAATATTGGAGGAGAATATGGGCAAATTGATGAAGGCTGGTATTATTTTGTTTTTGGTAGTATCTCTCTTATTTGCAGTTGCTACCATAGTTATAATAGGGCGAAACCAGGACCAAAAGACTCAAATCGCAAATCTCACTGATGATCTCAACAAAACAAAAGAAGCCAAGGCAAAGGTAGAGGAAAACCTGAAAAACATGACTGCAACAAAAAATTCTCTGGAAAAACAGTTAGCAAAAACACGTAAAGAACGCGATAGATACAAAACATCTCTAACATCGGAGAAGCAAAAAACAGCTCGCTTAGCACGTGATATTAAAAAAGAAGTTAAAGCAAGGAATAGCTATAAGACTCAGTTAGCCAAGGCCAATTCGCAAATTAGTTCTCTTAAATCTCAGAAAGAAAATCTTAAGAAAGAGTTAGAAAAAGAAACAGCGAAAAGGATAGCTTCTGAAGTGCGTATTGGGAGACTTCTTGGCAAGGAAATTCCTAAAGAGAAAGCACAGGGAGAAAAACAAGAAACAAAAGATGTGCCTATCTTCAATGAGAATATGATAGGAAAAATCTTAAAGATTGACAGAAAAACAGGAATAATTGCCATAGACTTTGAGCGTGACATAAGTAGACACACAGGCAAGAAACTTGCTGTCCTTCGTAACGGTAATCTTATAGACAAAATTACAGTCAAGAGAATATACAATACAATAATGGTTTCAAAAATAGATGCGTTCGATAATATAAGAAAGATTAAGGATAGTGACACAGTTCAGCTTTTGAACCGGGATCCAATGGAAGAGTAGCTAAAAGGAGAACAAAATAATGGAAGATGAAAAAGCAAAACCAATCCAGGAAGATAAAGACATACAAAAGGGACCTAAATTAACTCAGAACTCCGGCATAAACATTGAACCTCCCAGACAGGAAAGTGAGCCAGTCCCTGCTGCTCCACCAGCACAAGATCAAGTTCAACCAATCAATAAAGCGGCTCAATCATTAGTTAAGGGCAAAATAGGATCTACTAATGTAATTAACCCTCCGGAAACTACACAAGACATCAATATAAAAAGGAATGAAAGAGAACAAACGCCTGAATTTCTAAAACATCCTCCTAAAAAGTTGGATAAAAAAGAGAAATCAAAGTTTATGGGAACTGTTATAATACTTTCTCTTGTCATATCGGCGTGTTCTATTATATTGCTTTTATTCTGCATAAAGGACTCTGCAATACCATCATTTATTCAACCAGCAATTGATTATTTATACAAAATTGCGCAAAATCACCTGTAAAATTAATCAACAGTGTTTAAAGAGAATCTCTTTAAAGCCATAAGCAAACTTGGGCTAAAACCTGTACAGGTAGTTGTTTTAAGCTTTGTTGCAATCATTACATTAGGTACTCTTTTGTTGCTACTGCCTCAGTCCAGGAAACCAGGCATAAACCTTAGTGTTACAAACGCTTTGTTTACAGCTGCTTCAGCAACGTGTGTTACAGGACTTACTGTAGTTAATATATCAAATACGTTTACACTTCTTGGTCAGCTCGTAATTCTCGCTCTTATCCAAATTGGAGGACTTGGTCTTATGACTATGGTTGGCTTCTTCTCTATTATTCTAAGAAATATGAGTCTAAATGAAAGCCTGGTTATACGTAACGCCCTCAATTATGAAACTCTTGACAAAATAGCTCATATGCTTGTATCAATTCTCCTTATCACATTCACAATAGAGATCATAGGGGCAATATCTCTGTATCTGTTTTGGATAGAAGATTTCATAAGTATAAAAAAAACTCTCTACTTTTCTGTATTCCATGCAGTTTCTGCATTCTGCAATGCTGGATTCTCACTGTTCCAGAATAGCTTCACCCCCTACAGTAAGTCTGGTGTATTTAACATTATAATTACATCTTTAATTATACTGGGCGGGCTTGGGTTTATAGTAATCACTGATATTATTAGATTTATTAGCCTCAAATTGAGAAAAAAACCATCAAGATTAAAAGTCCATACAAAACTAGTTCTAATTACCAGTATTATTTTAATAGTTGCTGGTATGCTTGTTCTATTCTTCGTTGAAAATGGAAATTCATTATCTTCGTACTCAATAAAAGAAAGATTGATAATATCTTATTTCCAGTCTATAACAGCAAGAACTGCAGGATTTAATACCATAAATATCGGTGGACTAGCAAATGCATCTTGTCTTATCCTCATAATTCTTATGTTTATAGGGGCATCTCCAGGCTCTACAGGAGGCGGAATTAAAACAAGCACATTTGGAATTGCAATAGTAAGTTTGCGAGCATTTATTCGAGGGCAACAAAGGGTAGAGATATTCAAGAGAAGTTTACCCAGGCACTCTTTAAATAGAGTATTTGGAATTATTTTTATTTCTGCTATATTTATTACGACATGTATTGTAATATTACTAATTACAGAAAAAGCAGGTTTTATGGAAATTTTGTTTGAGGAAATATCTGCTTTCGGCACAGTAGGTCTTTCAAGAGGAATAACGTCTAACTTAACTACATCAGGTAAATTAGTAATTACAATCACAATGCTTACTGGTAGAATTGGTCCTCTGGCTATGGCTCTGGCGCTTACAGGAAGGAGAAGAAAGGCTATATACACATACCCAGAGGAAGAAGTAATTATTGGATAATTAGAGGAGAAAAACAATGACAAAATTCGCAGTAATAGGACTTGGGATGTTTGGATATAGAGTTGCAGTCACTCTTGCTGAGAGAAATGCAGAGGTGATTGCTGTTGATAAAGATCCCAGAAAGATAGAAGCTCTGAAGGATACAGTGACGTTAGCTGTAAGAATGGATTCCTCAATTGAAGAAAACTTAATTGCACAAGGAATAAATAGGGTTGATAGCGCATTAGTCTGTATTGGCGAAAATTTTGAGGCAAATCTACTTACAACTGTTCTACTAAAAAAACTCGGGGTAAAGCAGGTAATAGCCAGGGCTGCGAATGATATACAATCACAAATATTAAAATTGGTTGGTGCTGATAGGATTGTCTCCCCTGAAGATGATATGGGAAAAAGAATTGCACAAAATCTGCTTATGTCAAGTATCCTGGATTACATTCCTCTCACGAACGGTCATAGCTTGGTTCAAATCAAAACCCCATCAAGTTTTCTACATAAAAAGTTGCGTGATCTACATCTAAGAGACCAATACAAAGTAAATGTTGTGGCAATCAAAGAGCAGGGTGTGGACCAAGATGGTAAGACTATAGAAAAAATCCATAGTGTGCCGGACCCAAATCATATCTTTGTAGAAAATGATGTGCTTGTTGTTGTAGGAAGCAACAGTGACATTGAAAAAATAGCAAAATGAGGAGACTTTAATTGTGAGAGCAAATCATAAAAAGATTATTGAAGCAGTAAAAACGATACTAGAAGCTGTTGGAGAAAATCCAAAAAGAAAGGGACTTATTAGAACACCGCAACGTATTGCAGAAATGTATGAAGAAATATTTGCAGGATTGCATAAAGATCCTAAAAAGGAATTAAAAGTTTCTATTCAAGAAGACCATGACGAAATTGTTCTTGTGAAAGATATCTACTTTGCTTCAATGTGTGAACATCATTTTCTCCCTTTTACAGGGAAAGCTCATGTTGGCTATATTCCAAAAGGTAACAGAGTAATAGGACTTAATACATTAGTTCACGCTGTTGACTTATTTGCCAAGAAGCCTCAGCTACAGGAAAGATTAACTACAAACATTGCTGATGCGCTCATGGAAGTATTGAAGCCTCAAGGTGTTATCGTTCTAATAGAAGCAGAACATTTATGCATGACAATGAGAGGCGTTAAAAAACATGGTGCAATCGCAGTTACTTCCGCTGTGAGAGGAATATTTAGAAAAAACAGCAAAACACGCGCAGAGGCCTTAAGTCTTATAAAAAATGGATATAAATAATAAGAGAACGCCATTGTTGTAACGATTGAAAGCGGAGATAGTTAAATATGAAAAAAGATGTTCTGGCATTAGCAGATTTAAAATATTCACAAAAAGGATGTTCAAAGGAAACCCTAAATCATGCAGGGTTGATAAAGCTGGCTTCAGGAATTGACCCTCTTGAGGACACGAAAGATGCATATCTGAAGGCATATGAATCACTGGGAATAGACATTATTAACAGGGTTCCTGAAGAAAATGCCATTGTTCCTCTAAAGGATGGGGAAGTTGTTGATCTGGGAAACGGGTATAAGAAGGCATCACTTGGTTTATACGATACAGTTATGCGGTACAGATATCCATTTGAGAATGTCGACGATTTCTGGAATGCTCAAGAGATTAATCCAAATTATCACGAGCTTATTACAGGCGTTCCTCATAAGCTCAACAGTGATGTAATTAAAAGAAAAGAAAAAATTGTAGGGGATATAGGTGTTTATTATTATCAGCTTTATACCACGTTCTTTATGTGGGGTGTTGAATATTTGGGATGGGAAGTATATATGCTTGCTGCAGCCATGGACCCTGAAGGATTTAAAGAGAAGTTCTTGGATGTGGTTTGGGAAGAATCCTTGACATTAATTAAAGAGCTCTGTGAGGTTGACTGTCCATTTGTCTTCTGTCATGACGATCTGGCAGACGCAAGGGGTCCTGTTTTTCACCCAGATTGGTATGATAAATATATCTTTCCACGATATGCTGAATTATGGGAACCTGTTAAGAAGGCAGGGAAAAAAGTCATTTTCGTAGCAGATGGGAATATGGCTTTTTTTATTGAGTCTTTAAGAGAAACAGGAATAGATGGTTTTATGTTTGAAAATCCAGCTACTGATTTCGATCTTATGCTGAAACAAGTTAGAGATAAAATCGTTATTGGAGGCATAGACACTAAGTTACTTACTTTTGGCACAACTGAAGAGATAACAAAACATGTTATGGAAGTACATGAGAAAACAAAAGACATTCCAGGATTTGCAATGTCAACACCCGGCGGTATTCATGGAAATATCCCGCTCAAAAATCTCGAGGCATACTTTAATGCAAGGGTAAAAACAGGGCATACCCTTGAAGGCTGGAGAAAATTATAAAACGAAGATTAGAAAGGAGATAAGAAAAATGAAGTTGAATAGTAGGGGTTATAGTTTTGAGATAGAGGATGAAAATCTGGTAATATCAAAAAATGGTAAAAGATTTATGTGCTTTCCCTTAATACCAAAAGTTGAAGGAGAAAGTTATAAGTCTGGACAATGGGAACAAGTTGAAAAAGAATGTTTTAAGATGAATATTAAAGGATTGGGCAGTATCTATATTGCTATAAGGGAAGGATACGTTTGTTATTGGATTGAAACTACCCGTAAACATTTTCCAAAGCTTACATATTTTCCTGATAGTCATCCAACTGATATTGGCTGCCATACGTTTCTTTCAGATGAACTGGACAGACATTGGAGTATCGATGAAAATTTCGACGTGCCATTATCGAGTGCATATTTAGATATGCATGTGGATAAGCAAGACGGTGCTGGCATGACTGATCCTGGAGATAAGCCACCTACATGGATTTGGAATATTCCTGTAAGGGCTCTGGCAATTGAAGGGAAAGGGGGTTGGATGGGCCTGTCTATACCAGGTCCTTTGTCAGTAGGGGTTACGCGTCTAACAATGAAAAGGAGAAAGTTTAATATAACTTTTGAGGAACTAAGACCAACTGCCAGGGAATGGGGACCGCCAAGGGTATATTTTGTACCGGGATTAACGGATCCTTATGACACACTTAACCATCATCGCACTATATCAGAGCAATGCGGACTGATGAATAAAGAAATAAAATCGCACCCGGAGTGGTGGGCATATCCTCCTTTTAAAGTTGTTGACGAAATTCACAGATTAAATAAAGGCAAATGGATGGATGTTGATAAAAAAGGAAATGCAGTTACATCTTTAACAACAGAAAACTGGTTAAAATGGACACAGCATGTTGAAAATTATGCAGGTATAAAAGGAAAAATAAATTTAGAGCTTGACCAGCTATTTTTCTATGGTTATGGCGGGAAAAAAGCTATTAATACCTTAGGAAGCACAGAAGGGCTGAGAAAGACGATTGACAACCTAAGAGGCAAGGGAATACATGTGGGATTATATATTCATTTATATATGCTTGATCCGACTGCTACTGATTTTCCAGATAAACATCCTGAAGCAATTTGCAAAAAGAAGAATGCTTCTACGGTTATCAAGCACGGCTGTAAAGTGGGGTCTCAGGATATGGTCTATGTTGACTGGACTCATCCTCTGGGGAGAGAATACATGATGGGTTTAGTAGAATGGCTGCTCAGTGATAAACCAGGATGTTTGAATGCCGATTGGCTGCTTATGAATAATAATATGGGAGTAGATCCGCGCAGGTTTGAATTTTATGATCCTGATTGGGGAATAGGTGATTTGATGTCCATGAAAGCCACAAAGCTTGCCTATGAGAAGGCAAAACAGATTAAACCAGATTGCCTGGTGCGGCGTAATTCGATTGCTGAACCTTATATGCAGCCTTACTGTGATATAACTAATATGTGTGAGGAATGGAACGGACAAACAACAGCCTGGTATAAAAGAGCACGAATTGCTACCCGTACATTATATAATGTAATACATCAGATTGATGGTTGGTTTGTGACTTTGACAAAATTGACGGAATATTATTTTGGGTTGGCCGCATTTACAATTCCAGAAATTTATTCAGTTGAGCATGCTATCCACCCATATATCTCTTATCGTGAAATGCGTCCTAAGGATTACAAAAGAATAAAGGGCGCGATACAAACTTATATGAATGCACCGATAAAAAAAGGTGATGAGAGCTGTCTTAATTGTAAAAATATCGATAATCCTGAGATCTGGCGCAAGCACTGTGAAGGCAAATTAAAAGGATGGTATGCAGCAATCGGACTTACTAAAAGATGTTTTGTTACCTATAGCGAACAGGAAGCGAGGTTATGTTCGTCCCAGGAAAGAAGAGTAAGCATACCTTTACCACCTGGAGCTGAGTTAAAAGGTGTTTATGCAATACCACATAAAGGGAAAGCCAGCTCATATGCCTATGAAAAAATTATTGAAAGAGGACAAAATAAATTAAGGCTGTGGGCTTTGGATGCAGGAGAAGAAATAATGTATATAGCTATAAGGTATGTATTTTAATAAATGAATTGTATCCTTCTAAAAGATTAGTGAATATTTATAAGATACAAGGTGGGAGAATTGTTTTTGAGGATAAAATATCACGTTGTGACTTATATGTAATAGATGACAAAATCTCCTTGAAAGCGCCACACTACTCTGTAGATAAAGTAATTAATGCCGAGGGAAAGTATATATTCCCAGGGTTTGTTGATATTCATTTTCACGGCTCCAATCTGTTTGATTTTACACTGGGTAAATACAATCCGAAAACAAGATCATTCAATGACTCCGAAGAGGCTTTTTCTAAAGGTATCGCTATGCTTGCAATGGGAAAAGCAAGACAGGGAGTAACCTCTGCATTTCCTTCTACTTTTGCAGCTCCGATAAAAAACCTTCAGGCATGTCTTGAATATCTAAAAAAGTTTATGGAAAGCAAAGCCAATGGATTGCAGGGAGCTTTTCTACATGGAGCTTTTCTTGAAGGTACTTTTATAAGTCCTGACTTTCTTGGAGCTCAATCCCCTAGTTATGTTTTTAGACCTGATATAGAAATATTTAACCAAATAAACGAATCAGATGCGATTAAATTACTAAATGTTGCCCCTGAGTACAACGAAAACTCAATTAAGCTTATTAAATACTTAACAAAAAACAACATAGCAGTTGGGGCAGGTCATACAAAAGCCAACTGTTCTCAAATTGATAAAGCTATGAGAGCAGGATTAAAATATTTTGTGCATTTCATGAATGGGCCTACTAATACTTCTTATAAGCCGTTTAACGGCGGAGGAGCTGCTGAAGCTGTTCTGAAAAATGATAAAATTTATGCAGAACTGATTTTAGATGGTTATCATATCAATCCTGCTTATGTGAGAGATGCAATAAACAGAAAAACAGATTCAAAGATTATAGCTGTAACCGATTCTATGTTTCCAACAGGCAGTAATAAAGTTAGAGAGTTTGAAATCGGCGGAGTTAAAGGCATAGTAAGTGACGGTAGAGATTATTTGGCTGTTAAAGGAAAAGAAAATACTCTCTTTGGAAGCTTGCTTACAACAGATAAGGCATTCTCTAATCTATTATCATGGCTGACACGGGAAATGGAAGGTATATGGATAAGAAAACATCATGCGTTAGACCTCGAAAAAGCCCTCATATCCATGGCTAAAATCTTTTCCACTAATAGCTGTAATATGCTCGGTTTAAAGTCCACAGGGGTTATTGAACAAGATAAACAGGCTGATTTGACTATTGGGTCTATTTCCGGAGAGCAGGGCGACTATAACTTCAAGGTTGAACACACAATAGTAAACGGAAGAATTGTTTTTTCAAATGATTAAGTCCTCTTATAAATCTTTTCTGGATTAAAGAGCTTCTTTCCGACAACAATAAAATCATCTTTATCGTACTTCCTGTAAAAGCATGTTCTATAGCCTGTATGGCATGCTCCGCCTATCTGTTCGGCTTTTATAAGAAGAGTGTCATTATCACAGTCTATAAGGATATCTTTTACTTTCTGAATATGTCCTGAAGTCTCTCCCTTTATCCACAACTTCCGTCTTGACCTGCTCCAGAAACATGTTCTTCCTGTCTTAAGTGTTGTTTCCAGCGACTCCTTATTCATATACCCAACCATGAGAACTTCCAAGGTTTTAAAATCCTGAATTATTGCAGGAACTAATCCGTTTTTATCAAATTTTACTTGTTCTATAAGTCTCATTACATTTATCTCCACATGTTAGTTTAGCTGCTTCTTTAAAATCAAATCTCTTTTCATAAAGTGCTTTTCCAACTATTACACCCACCAAGTCCTTTATTGAAACCAGTTTTTCAATATCATCCAAACAAGAAATCCCTCCGGACGCTATTATGTTTATTGTTTTTCTATCAACCAACTGTTTAAGCCTTTCTAAGTTAGGTCCTGTTAACATGCCATCTCTACTTATGTCAGTATAAACAATTGTTTTAACTCCTACATCCTCAACTTTTTCTATTATATCTTTAACTGTAAATTCTGACGCCTTCTGCCACCCTTGGACTGCAACGTTATCGTCATTTGCATCTATACTTACGATTATTTTTTCGCCAAATTTCGAGTAAACTTGTTTTAAAAAATCAGAAGAAGCGCATGCCTGAGTGCCAATAATTACCCATCTCGCTCCATTTTTCAACAATGTATCTATAGTAGAAATATTCCTTATCCCTCCTCCTACTTCAACAGGAATTTTTAATACTCTGCATATTGAAGCAATTACCTCCGGATTTTTAACGCTGCCTGTCTTTGCCCCTTCTAAATCAACGATATGAATTCTTTTTGCGCCTTCTTTTTCCCATTTTAGAGCATACTCAAGAGGATTATTTCCATATATCTTTATGTTGTTAAAACTCCCCTGTTTCAAACGAACAACTTTTCCCTGATATATATCTATTGCAGGAATTACAATCATTATAGAATGCCTTTCGTGGATGGAATGGCTCTCTGTCTTACATCTATTCCCGTTGCCTTATCCAGAGCTTTTCCCAGTGCCTTAAAAATAGATTCATATATATGATGAGTATTTTTTCCATATATAAGATTTACGTGTAGTGTAATTGACGCAGTGTTTACAAATGCGCGCATAAACTCTTCTACAAGCTGAACCTCAAACTTTTTTATTCTTTTTGCCGGTGCATTTACATTGAAAACCAAGAAAGCTCTACCGCTAATATCAATACTAACTTCTCCCAGCGCTTCGTCCATTGGAAGTCTTGCGTATCCGAAGCGTTTCATTCCCCTCTTATCTCCAAGAGCCTTTTCAAGCGCCTCACCAAGACATATTCCCACATCTTCAACTGTGTGATGATCATCCACTTCAATATCCCCACATGCCTTTATATTTAAATCAAACAAACCGTGTTTTGTCATTAATGTAAGCATATGGTCAAAAAAAGGAACCTTTGTTTTTATATTTGAGTCTCCCCTACCGTCCAAAACAAGTTTTAAATCAATATTGGTTTCTTTCGTATCACGTTTTACAATTCCTATTCTTTTCATCTTCTCCTCCAAATATTTTATTTATATATTTCTTTTCTATGACGTATCCTCAATACTACTATGTTTGATTCTTCTATGTCAAAAATTATTCTATGATTACCGATTCTCCATCTGTATTGGCCCAAGCGAAAGTCTATAAGCTTCTTTGCGTTTTTTAACGGATTTTTAGCAAGGAGAAGTATTTTGCTGCCAATTTGTTTTTTAACAACAATATCTAATTTTTCTATATCCCCTAAAGCTCTTTTAGTATAGACAAGGCGATATTTCACTATAACTCGCCAAAAGCATCAGCATGGCTGAAAGTTTCCCCATTTTTGTATTCCTTGCGGGCTTGTTTTATGCTTTCAAGATAGTCACTGTCCGCAAGAGAAAGCAGTTCTTCCAGCAGGTCAAGATTAACCAATGCAGAAACAGGTTTATTATTTTTTAAAACAACAAAAATCTCTTTCTTTTTGTCAACTTCCCCAAGAACATCCGCCATATGCTGTCTCAAAACACTGGCTTTTACTGTATGCATTGCACCTCCTATCTATAATGCTTATTATTACAATCTAATTGTACGATATACTTGTAGAATGTCAAGTGATTAAAAGAAATCTGAAGTTTCTTCGCTTTCTTCTTTTAAGGATCAATCCACACCGGGCTTGCCCAGGCAACTTCGCCGTCTGATTGCAGAACTCGTACGTAATAGAAGGTAAATGGATGCTTGCAGAACCGTGCGGCTGACATCCATGTATCGTCTATCGGGGCTATGTCTTCCCAAGTTATGCTCAAATCCAATTCATCGGTCCCTGACACCGAATGCACAATGGTGTTGTTGCGTATGATGTCGATCCGATCGATTGCAGCCGTACCGTGGAATTCCACGGAAAGCTTTCGACTGGAAGTCAGCTTGGGCATGTTCTTCAGGCTTAGCTCAGAACCCATCGGGCTGTCGTTGAGACTGTAGGTGAGTAACATTCTTGCGCCTGTTGTAGCCACGACCCGCCGGTTATACATTGCCTGGAAGACAGCTTGGCGGGTTCGCTCGTGAGCCTCTACACTCATTAACCCCTGTTTATAGTTCGTCTCTCCCAAGTTGAAACGAAATTCGGTGCCCCAGTGGCCGAGGTGATCATCGCCGCCTGCCGTGAACCCGACTCGCCAGCCGAGTGCAAGAGCGTTCCGTATGTATCCGTCTGTGTACGGTGGAGGATCGCTGCCCTTCGCCGCCGGGACCGGATTCCCGTCTTTCTCCGAGCATTCGTAACTGCCGCGTACCTGAAAAATCTCCACAAGCCTCTCATGCTGAGGGCTGTGATCTTTCCAGTCGCAGAAATTCCCCCCATGTCCGGTGTGGTGCGGGATGACAAGAGCTCTCTCTTTGTTTTTTTTTAAGATATTAAATAGATCCGGAGGCGAGGGATACTCTTCGTCATCCGAGCGATATAACGGCCGGTCATCGCCAAGATAGTAGACGTTGCGGTCGCCGTCGCCATTCTGTCGCCACTTGGCCCATTCATAGCCAAGGAAGGTAACGAATTCTCCAGGAGTATGCCAGCGTTTCACCGCATTGCATGTTACTTTCCAGAACTCGTCGGAAGTCTCCCAAAGATGATCATGATCCCCGGGAGCACCGAAATCCAGCATTACTTCATTCTTGAGCTGGTGAAAGTAATGATCGATATTTCCTGTCCCGTCGGATAATTCTGTGTGACCGTGAATCATTCCCCAGTAGAAGGATTGAGTTGAGTTTGAGCAGATCACGGGATTGCTTATCGTTTCATATCCCGAATCTGTTTCCCGCACCTCAAGGCGATGAACTCCTGTCGCAGACAGCGAGACCATTGCTCTAAGACATGTAGAATTGGGGACCTTCTCAATCTGCGCATCGAGAGGCTGTCCATCAACAGAGATGACAATATCGGACATTTCCTGATGAGAAAGGTTGCCGAACTCATCTTCAAGTCGGACAAGGACATGGAACGGTTTTTTGGGAATGGTCGTGGCCGGGACATAAGCACGGATATGATTCTTAGAACCTCCAAGTACGTGCATCGTGCAGGCAGCGACAATGAGGTCTTCCGTTTCCTTGGTCCACACGTTGCTGCCGGCCCATTGAGGGATTTTCGATTTGCCTACTTCGTTTGGAACGCTGTAGAGGATGAAGAACTTGTTCAACAGGCGGTTGCGATCAACCTTGATTCCTGCGCTTCCATGCGTACGGTCTCCGAGAACGATGACCAATTCCTGGCCCTTTTTTAAACCGTGTCCGTCGGGCAGAGAGAACACATATGTTCCGATATTCTCGGCGGACCGCATGGAGATAGTCATGCCGTCATCAAGTTCAGCTGAAATGTATCCTGCAGCTTCAGGATTCTTGATCTGCGGGTCCAGAAAAACACTTCTGTTGTTTCTGCCACCGTACAACTGGAACATCAGAAGCGATCCGGATGGTACGTCTTTGGACAGTTCAAAACCCAAACGCCAAGTTGATGTTTCCCCCGCAATGGCGAATGGCGGATCAGCATGCGTAACCTCGACATTCTCAGGTATTCGAATAGGCCTCGACCATACAGGCATGGTGTGTGGTGCTTCTTGCGACATAAATCTCATACTGACTTACCCAATTCAAACGCTTTATGAAGAACTCGTACGGCTTTTTTGCCTTCCTCCTTATCTACTAAACATGAAATCTTTATTTCAGATGTGCTTATTGTTCTGATATTTATTTTATTTTCGCCAAGCGCCTGAAACATCTTTGCAGCAACACCTGCATTGCTTCTCATACCGATACCTACTATCGAAATCTTAGCTATATTCTCGTCGCACTCTATTTTCTTAGGCTCAACAATGCTTTTTAATTTATTGGTAACATCAAGCGTTTTTTTAATATCTTCTTTTGCCACAGTAAAAGATATGTCAGCTATTCCTTTTGCGCTTATATTCTGAATAATCACATCTACGTTTATATTTTCATCCGCTATCCTACTGAAAATTGTTCCTGCAATTCCCGGTTTATCTGGAATACCAATAATTGATATCTTTGCCTCATCCTCGTTTAATATAACACTTCTAACTAATGCTTCTTCCATTTTCTCCCTCTCTTTTGATATAACCCTTGTGCCAGTTTTGTTAATAAAGCTGGATCGTATATGGAGCGGAACCTTAAACCGCTGAGCTATCTGCATTGAACGCGGCGCCATTACCTTTGCTCCAAGACTTGCCATTTCCAGCATCTCTTCATAAGTAATATTTTCTATCTTTTTCGCTTCAGGTATTACCCTTGGGTCTGAAGTAAAGACCCCTTCAACATCAGTATATACTTCGCACTCATCTGCACCTAGAGCCGCAGCAATTGCAATGGCACTTGTATCTGAGGCTCCGCGTCCCAATGTTGTTACATCTCTATTGGTGCTTACACCCTGGAATCCTGCAATAACTACGATCTTTCCTTTTTTAAGCTCTTCTCTTACTCTCTTTGCTCCAATCTTCAGGATCCTAGCTTTTGTATGAGATGTGTCAGTAATTATTTCTACCTGAGACCCTGTAAAGGATACGGCATCATACCCTAAAGAGTGTATGGCCATTGCAATTAATGCTATTGAAATTCGCTCTCCTGTAGAAAGAAGCATATCCATCTCACGTTTTGATGGAGAGTCAGTTATTTCTGCTGCCATTTTTATCAAATTATCCGTGGTCTTTCCCATGGCAGAAACCACTGCTACTACATTGTCATATTTACCTTTAGCCTTAACAATCAGCTTCGCTACATGCTTGATTCTCTCTGCATTTGCTACTGATGATCCGCCATACTTCTGAACAATAAGACTCATAACTCATATTCCTATAATTTTTAGTATTTTATCCACTTCTGCTTCTGCTACAACGGGTTTCTCAACACTCTCTATTGCGCGATCCGGATCCTTTAAACCATGACCGGTAAGAACACAAACTGTTACCTGTTCTGAATGATTATCAGAATTCTGCTGCTTTTTAAAATAATCATTCTTTGCCAATTTAAGTATTCCTGCCACACTCGCTGCTGATGCTGGTTCAACAAAAACGCCATCCTCCTTTGCCAGCAGTTTATAGGATTCAAGAATCTCATCATCTGTAACTGCATGTATTAATCCTAAGGACTCATCCCTTGCTTTCTCCGCCTTTTTCCAGCTTGCCGGATTACCAATTCTTATTGCAGTTGCAATGGTCTCGGGATTATGCACAATCTCCCCTTTTACAATGGGTGCTGCTCCCGCTGCCTGAAAACCCAGCATTCTAGGAAGATTCTCAATTTTACCAGCTTCTTTATATTCCTTATATCCCATCCAGTATGCTGTAATGTTACCAGCATTGCCAACCGGAATTGCATGAAAGTCCGGCGCTCTTCCATCAAGCTGGTCACAGATTTCAAAAGCCCCTGTCTTCTGTCCTTCAATTCTATACGGATTTATTGAATTTACCAAAGTGATAGGATAATTGTCCGTTATCTCTCTAACTAGTTTTAGAGCATCGTCGAAGTTACCCTTAATAGCAATAACCTTTGCCCCATGGATAAGAGCTTGAGAAAGCTTGCCCATTGCAATTGCCCCTTCTGGAATCAGCACAATACAGCTCAGACCAGCTCTGGCAGAATATGCTGCGGCGGATGCTGAAGTATTGCCGGTTGAGGCACACATTACTGCCTTTGAACCCTCCTCTAGCGCCTTGGAAATTGCCATTGTCATTCCACGATCCTTAAAAGAACCTGTTGGATTTAAACCTTCAAATTTCAAAAACACTTTCGTTCCTGTTATATTCGAAAGCTTCTCGGAAAAAATCAAAGGGGTATCGCCTTCATTAAGTGTTACTACCGGAGTAGCATCCGACACAGGAAGATATTTTTTATACTTGTTTATAAGACCATTCCACATAATCTAACTCTCCTCCTTGACATTGAATCTTTGACTTATTATTAAAACCAGTTTGGCCGATAGATAACCGATCATACTGCCTGCAATTATATCAAATGGATAATGAACTCCTATATAGACTCTGGAGAAAGCAGTCAGACCAGCCAATAAATAGAACAATAGCCATCGTTTTTTATAATAGCCAGATAACACTGCAGCTATTGAGAAAGCAGCTTGGGAATGTCCTGATGGAAAGGAGTTTTTTCCACACAGTCCTCGTCCACACACGTTTATGTTTATAGCCTCGAACAATGGCTCAGCCAATGGTCTTGGTCTCTGAATAAGCTCCTTTAGGATGTGAATGATTATTCCTCCAAAAAGAATAGCAATTATTGATATAATAATCACTTTTAAAGCCTTTTTTCTGTCAAAGATTAATAGACCTGTTATGATAAGCGGCAATAGAAAATAGCCGCTGCCTAAATGCGTCAATATAAGCATTGCAAACCCAGTATACGAATTCCAGAGATTCTGATTGATAAACAAGAAAATCGTTTGGTCTGTTGATATGATGTATTCGAGCATTAATCTTCAACTCGTATGATCACGCTTTTTCTCTTAATAATGTCCAATCTATCAATCTCTCTTATTGCTAGGTAAATATCCTTTTCCTCTGCTTCATGGGTCATCATGATAATTGGAACAGCTCCTCTTTGTTTTCTAGCCTTTTGTATTACTGAAGCTATACTGATGTTACACTTGCCCAATATGCCGGAAATTTTTGCAAGAACTCCAGGTTTATCTACTGCTGAGAATCTAATGTAACATCTTAACTTGTTCTCTGCTATTTCTTTCATGTTTAAACGTTTATTAAAAGAATAACCATCAGTTATTTTGCTCTCGGTCTTTGTCTTTGCAACAATATCAATAATATCTGAGTAAACAGCATTAGCTGTTGGCATTTGTCCTGCCCCTAATCCGTAGAACATCATTTCCCCAATACTGTCCCCACGTAGATATATTGCATTATACACATCAGACACAGAAGAAAGTAAATGTCCTTTGGGAATCAATGCCGGATGAACACGAACATCTAACCTGTTTCTATCCCTATTTGCTATGGCCAGAGGTTTAATTACATATCCTAATTCCTTAGCATATTGAATATCATCCAACGTTATATGTCTGATTCCTTCTACATAAATATGATCCATATCAACCCTTGTTCTATAAATGATAGAGCTGAGAATCGCTATTTTATGAGCGGAATCAATTCCATCTATATCAAGAGAAGCATCAGCTTCTGCATACCCGGAGCTTTGAGCCTCTTTTAAGGCAGAGGAAAAAGTCTGTTTCTCCAGAGACATTCTGCTAAGTATGAAATTAGATGTTCCATTAACTATTCCTAAAACAGACGTTATATCTGTTGAACGGAAGCTATCTCTGAGGGCTTTTATTATAGGAATCCCTCCGGCAACGCTTGCTTCGAAATTTACATACACATTATTATCTTTTGCGCTTTGAAATATTTCATCGCCGTGAGTCGCAAGAAGAGCTTTATTGGCGGTTACAACATGCTTTTTGTTCTTTAACGCCGTAAGTATAAATTTCTTTGCAGGCTGTACACCTCCTATTAACTCTACAATTATATCAACTGAGGGGTCATTCAACACTCTGTTTACATCAGTAGTAAGTAAGGCTTTATCTATCTTCACATATCTAGGCGTTGTGATATCCAAATCCGCTATATATTTTAACTCTACCTGTTTTTCTTGCCGAATTATCTTTATAAGACCAGTTCCTATTGTTCCAAACCCTATAATCCCAACTCCAATCTTTTTCATTTATTTACCTCTAATTTCTTCAATGCGGATTCCATTCTGTCCATACCTTCTTTTATGTTCTCCATTGATGTAGCATATGACATCCTGATGTGATGTGGAGAGCCAAAGGCAGAGCCTGGAATAACGCCGACTTTGACAACATTCAGCAGGAAATTACATAAATCAATATCTGTATTTATCTTCTTACTCTCGTATTCTTTCCCATAATATGTAGATATATTCGGAAATACATAAAAAGCCCCTTTTGGCTCTTGGCATGAGACGTTGCCGATATCATTTAATCTTTTTACGATATAATCACGCCTTTTCCCGAACTCGTTCACCATATTGGTAATATCATTTGTTTTCTCCTGTATGGCAGTTAAAGCCGCTTTCTGAGAAATGGATGTCGGGTTTGATGTGCTCTGACTTTGAAGCTTGCCAACTGCTTTTATTATATCTGCGTCTCCAGCCGCATAGCCAATTCTCCACCCCGTCATGGAATAGGTTTTTGAAACTCCATTTACTACTATAGTGCGTTCTTTAATATCACTGTTCAAAGATGCTATGCTAATATGCTGTATACCATCATAAATTATTTCCTCATATATCTCGTCTGAAATCACAAAAATATCATGTCTGCAGGCAATATCTGCAATTTCTATCAGTTCATTCCTCGAGTATACGGTTCCACATGGATTTGAAGGACTGTTGATGATCAGGATTTTTGTTTTCTTCGTTATAGCATTCTCCAATTCATCAGGCACGATTTTAAAAGCATTCTTTTCAACGCCTTGTATGAAAACAGGTTTTGCTCCAGCAAGCTTCGCCATGTCAGGATAGCTGACCCAATATGGCATAGGAATAATAACCTCATCACCCGGATTACACATGACTTGAATGAGGTTATAAATAGAATGCTTTGCTCCGCATGAAACAATAATTTGTTCAGGGGTATAATCAAGCCCGTTGTCATCTTTAAACTTATCGCAAATCGCCTTCTTAAGTTCCAGAGTTCCTGATGCAGGTGTATATTTTGTGAAGCCATTTTTTATTGAAGAAACAGCAGCATTCTTAATATATTCAGGAGTATCAAAATCCGGCTCTCCAGCGCCAAAACCAATTACATCTATCCCTTGCGCACGCAATGCCTTTATCTTAGCAGTTATAGCTAATGTGGCTGACGGCTTTATACTTTTTATTCTATTAGATAATTTTTGCATTTTATTATCCTATTCCTGCTATCTTTTGTCCAACCTTGACTATGTCTCCTTCCTTGACAAGAATATCCTTCAAAACACCGGATACTGGCGCAGGAACATTAAACGTAGCCTTATCTGTCAGCATCTCAATCACATCATCACCTTTATTTATATTATCTCCTTCTTCACACATCCAAAATGAAACCGTTGCTTCCTCAATCCCCTCTCCGAGCTCTGGCAAAATAAAATCCACGCTATTATTCCTCCTTTAAATTATTTCAAAAACTTATTACTAGGATTATATAACATAACTACTTCCTCAATCAATAACAATGTATTTCTCTCTATTTACCACATCAATACAGGTAAATATTGGTGTAATACTCACTGGAAATTTCCTGAAAGCTATGATAAGATTCCTCATCCGTATTAAAAAGCGAGGAGACAAAATGCTAAAAGCAGGATTTTCAAAAACAGATATTACTCCAGATATCGGATGCTATCTTCAAGGGCATTTTGATGTAAGAATAGCTAAGAAAATTCATGACCGGTTATTTGCTAAAGTTGCAGTATTTGATGATGGGAAAAACAAAGCATGTATAGTTTCGTGTGATTTAGTTGGAATGGAAAAGCAGGAAGTTAAACTTGCTAGGCACCTTATAGAAAAAGAAACTGGAATTCCTGATGAAAATATCATTATCTGCGCAACTCACACCCATACAGGTCCTTCATTAATATACAAGAACGACTCTGGAATTACACACGGACTGGATGAAAAATGGCTTACAGCATTACCTTCCAGAATAGCGTCTGCAGCAGTTGATGCTTTTCACTCAACTAAAGAAACAAAAGTAGCATGTCTGAGCGGAGAAGAAAATAATGTTTCCTTTAACCGCAGATTTATAATGAAAAACGGAAAAGTTGTAACAAATCCCGGCATAGGAAATCCTGATATTGTTAAGCCTGCCGGGCCAATTGACCCCGAAGTGGGAGTTTTGGCTTTTGGCAAAGACTATAATGACATTAATGGACTTATAGTTAATTTTGCTCTGCACACAGATACTGTTGACGGATATGAGGTATCAGCGGATTTTCCGGGAGTTATGAATGATGTTATACGCAGACAAATGGGAGATATAGGATTTATTTATACTTCTGGCGCTATGGGCAATATCAATCATCATAATGTAAAAGGAGATCCAAATAAAAAATACGAATATTTTGAACATGCATCACGAACAGGAAGGATTCTCGGTTCTGAGGCAATTAAAACTGTTGCAAGAATGAAGAAATTTAGAGACGATGTTACTGTTTCAGGAGAAAGAATTTCACTAAAGCTTCCTTTAAAAGATTATGATGAGAATTCTATCAGGAAGGCAAAAGAAATAATATCAAGCAGAACAAGTTCTGCAGATGCAGATTGGCCGGGACATATGGAGGAATTTCTTGCAAGTCGAGGACTGCTTAGAGCCCAAGAGCTGGGGAAAGGTGAATATACTACTGAAATTACTGCTATCAGAATAGGAGATACAGCGTTCGTAACTGTACCATGTGAATATTTTGTGGAGTTCGGACTTGAAATAAAGAAGAAATCCCCTTTCCCAAAAACCTTTATTGTAGAACTCGCTGGAGATTCTCTGGGATATATCGCAAGGAAAGAATCTTTCGAACAAGGCGGTTACGAATCAAGCGGCGCGGCTTTTAAACCGGAAACAGGCTATATATTGAGAGATAATGCGATAAAACTACTTAATACATTACACCAAGAAATAAATGACAAGGAGAAGACCCTATGAGTAAAGAACAACTTGCAATAGACGGAGGGGAACCGGTTTGCAAAGAACAATTTCCAAAATGGCCCCATTTTGAAGAAGAAATAATTCAGGCTGCAATGGGCCCTTTAAAAAATGGAAAAACTAATTACTGGTCAGGACCTCTTGGAATGGAATTTGAGAACAAGTTTGCTGAGTGGAACGGAGCAAAATTCGGTATATCCGTAATAAACGGAACCGCTGCGCTGCATACAGCAGTTGCATGTCTGGGAATAGGACCTGGAGACGAGGTAATATGTCCTTCATATTCTTTTATAGCATCTTCCTTTTGTATCCTGCAGGCAGGAGCGATACCAATCTTTACTGATGTTAAAAAGGAAGATCATACGATTGACCCTGCGAGCATTGAGGAAAAAATAAACAAAAAAACAAAAGCTATTCTTGTCGTGCATCTCTACGGCATTGTCTGCGATATGGATCCGATTATGGAGATTGCAAAAAAGCATAACCTGTTTGTAATTGAAGATTGCGCGCAATGCTTCGGAGGAGTTTATAAAGGAGAAAAAGTCGGTACAATAGGTAATGCTGGAGCGTTTAGTTTCTGCCAGACTAAACACTTTACAACTGGCGGTGAAGGCGGATGTACAATTACAAATGATGAAGACCTGTCATGGAAATGCAAGTCATTCAGAGATCACGGATATAACATCCCAGCGAGACTCAAAGCTCAGGCTGAGGGCAAGAGGCTTCCATATATTCACGAGATGGTCGGCTTTAATTACAGAATGACAGAAATGCAGTCAGCTATAGGGCTAAAAGAATTGGCAAAGCTTGACAGCTATCATTTAAAGAATAGAAGACGAAACGGAGAGATGATAATAAAAGCATTATCTAATCATAATGCGGTTAAGTATTTACCGCCGCATGAATCTGACAGATTAAATGCATTCTGGCTCTTTCCAATTACATTAAATATGGATAATTTGACATGCGATATTCAAACCTTTGTAGGTTCAGTTGCGAAGGAAGGCGTTCCTGTTATGCCTGTTCAGTGGTGGCAATCCTACAGGGAAAAGGCATTTACTGAGCATATGGGCTTTGGCACGGCTAAATTTCCGTTTGAGTCAAAAGAGTATACACGAGCAGAGGCAGTAGATTATTCAGGTTTTATATGCAAAAATGCTTCGTGGCTTGAGCAGAGAACCTGCACATTTCCTGTTCATCCTGTATATACCGAAAAACACATTCAATATATGATAAAGGCATTCAACAAAGTCGCAGATGTATATATGCGTTAATTTTTAATTTCTAACCAATTATTAAATTTATAGTTTATGCTTTTTTGCAAGCTTAAGATAATACCCTCCTTCTTTTTCTCTTCCATACTTAACACATCCATTTCCATATATTCGGCATTTTCTCTTAAGTTCTCCCGTGGCAAGTCTTCTCTGGTCATCACTGAGAATATTGCCTGCTTCAAGAACCTTAGCAATTGCCTGTATTCTGAATTTATCCATACCTGTTCTGTAAATAAAAGAGAGTTGATCAGATCTGCCGCCATCTTTTAACGTCAGAGGTTTATCTATAAGAAGGAATGGATGCCTTACACTTATTCTTAGCCAGAAGTCATAGTCTTCACAACACGGAAAATTTTCATCGAACTCCCCTACTCTCTCAAACAGCTCCTTTTTTATCATAACTGTTGACATACCAACTGCGCACAGTGGCAGGCATTTATCGAAAATATATCCATGGTATTTTTTGTGTTTTTTCTTTTGACTGAGTAACTTACCATTTCTATACCATATTTCCCGTGTGTGTGAAATTAAATAAGAAGGGTTTTTCTGCATCTCATCTATCTGTATTGCAAGTTTTTCTTTATCCCAGCAATCATCAGAATCAAGAAATGCCAGAAACTTATTTTTTGCTCTTCTTATCCCTGTATTACGAGCTGCTGCTACACCTCTATTTTTTTGATTTATATAAACGATATTATTCTTAAATTCCGATACAATCTCATACGTATTGTCAGTTGATCCATCGTCAACAACGATAAGCTCAAATCCCTGATATGTCTGCGACAGAACTGATTCTATTGCTTTCTTCAGGAAATTGGCCCGGTTAAAAGCAGGAATAATAACACTGATATTATTTTTCATAATAACTATTTTGTCTTATTAAAAGGCAATGCAAGATTTAAAGAACGCCATATGGACTTTTCTTCCATGCATAAATATATCGGGGCTTTTTTATGATGTTTTCTCATCATATCTATAATTGATTTATAGATGTTGTATCTCATAGAATAAGGATATCTTAATTTATTGTCATATCCTGGGATTAGTTCAGCATCAAGTATTGTGTTTTCCGGAAATCGAGTCTCAATTATCTTTTTTAATTCAGGATTAAATCTCAATGTACCTACACTTATCCATGCTATATGCTTCAGTTTTATTTTAGTGAACAGACAATCTATAACTTGTTCATAGTCTTTTTCCCATCCTTTGTAATAAAAGATAGGGTCAAAGTGAAATGCTACCTTATAACCTGCTTCAGCGCATTGTAGAGCTGCCTCAATACGCTCTGCCAGAGAAGCAGTATAAAATTCATTTGTGGCTATTATGCTTTGCGGATTCAAAGACCACGCAGTAACAATATTCCCTGAATGTTTTGTTTTTAGCAGGTTCTCTATATTTGAGCTTTTTGTTTTAAATTCAAACATTACATCTTTTTGCTTTTTAAAAAAATCTATTATAGGAACTGAATATTCGGTTATATCATCCAGCATAAGAGAATCTGAAAACTCTCCTGTTCCAATACGCATACCAGCGCTTTTATAAGAATTAAAGGCATTAAAATAATCATCAATATTAGCGGGAAAGATTAGCCCTGGACTATTGACATATTGTTGAAGATAACAGTAAGTGCATTCAAATATACATCCGAATCCAAGGTTGAATATGTGATATCCACAGGTTTCAGCACCCTTTGTGCATGGGCACTTTTTGAAAAAATCGTATATTTCATTGATAATAAAGGCCGAATTGCACCTGTTGTTATAATCGCTTATTGTAGAACCCTGGGTTTTTTTAATGTAAGCTTTCAGGGATTCTATTTCTAAAAATACAGCGTTAGGAAAGAACTTTCTGAATTTATTTGCAACATAAGAGGTTTGAACAGATTTTTCTATAAATATCTCTTTAGGATAAAAAGGTTTTTTCTTTATTACAAGACGCTCTTTAGTATCTATTTTGATATCCGGTAGATTGGGATTTGATAATTCGTTATGGGAATAGGCATACGGAAACCGTCTTTTCAGAAGAAATTCTTTTGCGTCATAAAACTTGTTTTGATTTATGCATTTGATAATTTCTTCAGGGAAGATATTGTCTCTTTTGGATATTTCGTATAGAAGACGTATAATCTCACGTTTTTTATTTACGCCAAAACGTGGAAATCCGGATTCTACTAAAGAGGTAATTTTTTGATAAAGCTGCATAGAATTCTTACTGCATTCTTTATTGAAGAATTAATTATTAATTCTTCTTTTTTATTTAATCTCATATAGAATGGTTTTTCTATTAGTATGTCTGTAGCATAGAAAAGGGTCATAGCCCTGCAGTTTATGTGTTTTGATGCAGAAAACACTGCAGAACACTCCATATCAACTATCTGTATGCCTTTTGTCTTGAATAAGTCGATATTTTTTTCTTCCATGTTTAGAGAGCCAACGCTTGCGCAAGCAGCTTTTCTTACATACTGGTTGTTTGTTTTTAAAAAGCTTCCCAACATGTTTTCGTCCGGATATGAAACACTCCAATTCTTGCCACATCCTGATAGCATTTCTGAAAAACTCTCTATTGATAGGCAATTCAAAGGAGTGATAAGACTTCCTAATTTGATATCCTTTGTGCTCTCTATAAGGCCACAGGAACCGAAAAGTATTATGTTTTTGCATGAGGTATTATTTAGATACAATACTGCATCTCCTGTAAGCGCAGCCCCCATTCCTGTTTGTATCAATGTAAATAATTCGCTATTGCCTGTGCTGTATAGCTTCCCTTTCGATAACTCTTTTATGCCAAAGTCTTTCAGAATATCCTTTTTTAAAAAAGGCATAATAATACATGTGCTTTTTATCTTTGATTTTTTTACACCAAATAATGTTTCAAATTTGTTCATGATTTTATCCATATCTTCTATCATAAAGAGTGGCGGATGGCAAATTTATTGCAAAGTTCTGCCAGTATGCTAATATATGGGCTTATGAATCTAGGAGCATAAATGACGCGTAATAGTAAAGTTCTTTTTAAGAAAATGAAGCAGACACTTTCAGAAATGAATGTCAAAAGATGGAAGGATATCTCAGCTGTCCTTGAATCTGTAAAAAGGGATTCTCCTGAGATTGAGGCATTTACTGACAAGGAATTCCTGAGCGCGCTTCATAATGGTATTGCGTTTATGACATACGATTTTGGGATTGACGGAGTTTCAATTGAAATAAGCAAATATGCTCATTGTATGGAAAAGATTTTTACAGACGCTCATACCACTCTCCCTGTTCTTCATTTTATCAGCGGCGATTTTTATGACAAAGCAGATAGTGTTCTTAAGCCGTACTGGAATCGCTTCCATATTCGTGAAATGAACGGATGGGCTAAATGGCACGATGGAAAATGGTTTTCCAAACTTTTCTATGAGGACATTCCCGAAGGCAGTAAAGTTTCCAGTGATATTGCAGTAGAGATGTGGAGTCAGATAGTCTCTTTTGCAGAAGAACTCGGCTCCTATGTAGTGGATAAAAACATTGCATTGCTCTTTCCTGTTAATATTTTTTCAAATCCAGGGAACTTTGCTATTGCTATTGCAACTATTTTAGTTTCTGAATCTCTTGGTATGTATGTTTTGAATTCCAATCATGATTTCTATTGGGAAGGAGGGAAACCTATTTCAGAACGCAACCCCGGAGAAAAAGCAGGAGTGAGAGATCACTTCTTTAGAAATATTAAGAATCGGGCATTTTTTTCGTTATTTAAAACGCTATATCCATGGAATGGAAAGCGATGGATTCAGGTAAATATAAATCATAAGCAGTCGCGTTACCTAATTACACATTACGGGTTTCCTGAGAACAGGGTGTTTGACTTATCTACTTTTATAAGCGATGAATTTTTGAGAGAATATACAAAACAAGATGTCGTATCTTCACGTCGGAGAATGACATATATACTTTCAGATGGTAAGTCTAAAATTAGTCCTATTCCGGTTTCAAAGCATGTCACAAATCTTAAAAACTGGATGAAAGAACAGAAGCCCACGGTTTGTGGATTTAGAGAAGGACTTGAGCTTGATTTAACAAGCAAAAAGATTATTTACTGTCTTCAGCCCACACGCGTGATTGCCAGAAAACGCATTGAGAAAGATCTGCATCTTTTTTCCGCGCTTATGAACTACCCTGATTTTCGCATGAAATTTGAAAGCAATAAAGACTTACAACTTGTTCTCCATATAACAGGGCCTGTGCCTATAGAGCATCAGGCAGACCTTGAAACTGTTTTAGGAGCTTATACAGATTTATGTTTAGCATTGCCAAAAGATATTTCTGACCGTATCTTTATCGCATTTTCAGTAGGAACAGAGGAACATCCAAGCTTTAAGGTAAATGGACTAAAGCGCATGCATATTGAGGACATTTACAGACTTGCCACAGTAGTTTTATTCCCAAGTGAAACCGAAGGCAGAGGATTGCCTATTATTGAGTCAAGTGCATGCGGAATTCCTATTATATGCAGCCGCTATTATCCTGAAGAGGTTTTTGCCAATGTTATAGGTAAAAATCTTCCTGAAGATAAGCAGATAAAGTACATGCCTTTTCCTGAAAATGATTTTTCTCATGATTTTCTTGGTAAAGTTACAAAGCTAATGTTCGGAGAAAATGAAGAAGAACTTAAAAAGCATAACAGAGAGGCTGTAAGAATGCGTTATGGCACGGAGGTTCTTGCTGAGACCTTTTATGAATTGCTTAAAACCTTAAAAAAGTCCAAGAACTAATTATAGGAAGATTAAAAATATGCGTATCGGATTTATCGAAGACACACATCTTCACGGAGGGACTCAGATCTGGGTTTCCGAAGCTACCAAAGTTTTCATTAACAAAGGAGAGACTGTTACTGTTATTGCGCCTCTGAACAGCTGGGTAGCTAATGAATGTTCTAAAGCAGGAGCGCGTATTATTGCGTATGACTGGGATAGGATTGTATCCAAAGACGATGAATTTAAAAAGATATGGATTGAGGGTCTGAGTAATTGTGATGTGGCTGTTTGTACTGTGCATCCGCCGAGAAATAGCTTCCATTGTTCTGTTTTTGGCGCTGAATGCATAAAACAAGCTGGTCTTGACACAATTCTTATACCAAAAACAGGGACTATTGTACCTGAATATCTGAGGGAATTTTATCTTCCTGATGACTCTATTAATGTAAGAGTCATCAGTATCACAGACTTTACACGCAAGTATCTTGTTGATAATTACAAAATACCTTCTGAAAAGGTTGAACTCATCTATCAGGGAACAGAAGTTGTCCGTTTTACTTCATCAGATGAAAACAAAGCTGAAGCCTTGAGGCGTTATCCTCTTTGTAGTACTGCCGCTCCGGTTCTGGGCTCAGTTGGCTCTTTTGAGGAAAGGAAAGGACAGTCTCTTCTTCTTGAAGCGGTTGCAAAGCTCGCAACCGGTTCTATTCCTGACATCCACTTGATGCTTGTTGGAGACGGGCCGGATGAAGAAATGTTAAAAGCAAAAGTCAAAACAATGAATATTGAAAAAAACGTGACATTTTTTCCATTTACTAATGAACCGAATTATGTTTTTGAAAGAATTAATATATTAGTTCTTCCCAGTCTCTATAAGGAGGGTTTGCCAAATGTCCTGCTTGAAGCAATGTCTATGGGACTGCCTGTTATAGCATCAAAATTAGCAGGAGTGCCTGAAGTTGTCTTTGACGGAGAAACAGGCTATATGGTAAAACCCGGGGACCGGAACGAGCTTATAGATGCGATTATCAAACTCTCCTCAGATAAAAACAATTACCTGCAGATAGGCAAAAACGCCCGTAAACTTATGGAAGAAAAGTTTGATAAAAGAGTGCAGTTTAATGAATTCTTAAAGTTCTTTCACAAGATTACGGGTAAATAACTTATTTCATCATTTTGTTCCCTCGTCAAACAAGGCTTCGATATTTGCCGGGGAAATGTCCAGCAGAATAGCTTCATGACTTGGAGAAATCATAAGACCGGTGGGAAAAACATTTCTCAGTTCCCTTGCATTCTTACGCACATTCTCAGGAGTTCCTTTTACCAATAAGTTCTGAGCATCCACTCCGCCGCAGAATGATATATTATCGCCAAAACGGTATTTTAGGCTTTTAGTCTCCATATCGAAAGCAGAGCACGCATCCTAAAAATGGGCTGACTACATTACCCCCATTACAGCCATATCAGAAGGAGCTTTCTCTATAATTTCTCTGCATTCGTCAAAAGACATATGATCTGCCGGATCGGGCCAGTTGAAATTATCTATTGCCGAAGGATCGGAATAGTCCTTAAAAAATCCGGGGGCAGTCAGGGTACGCTCAATCTTGATTAATTTATTTAAACTATTTTTCACTAACTTATTTAGATTAACAAAAATGGTAGTGTAAGAACTGAAACTTTTTTGAAAAGTTATGAAAAAAATAAGAAAAGTATGTAAAAATTTGCTTAACTATTTTTTTGCATTGGCAAAAACATAATCGACTGCTGCCAACAAATCCAGACGTTTGAATTTAAGATTGGTTCCAGGATCGTTTACATCCGCTCCGGTTTTCTTGAAGATATTCATCATAGCGTCCGGAAGGGTTTGACCGTTACGGTGCCAATCATATTTACTTTTTTCGATGGCCTCGCGAAGAATCATTGAACTGCCAACGATATGGGCGTTCGATGATGATGTTGCTGTGGCAGGGGCCAGAATGTCGGTGTTGGAAAATCTGTCCAGGTGTGCCACATCCTCATTTTGTTTTGTCGCCCCGATTGCAAAACAACCCGGCTGACAGGCAGGCCAGGAAATGCCCTTTGTGAAATGGTGATTCCCGCATGGTGCACTAACCCAGATGCCAAGTTTTCGCAGTGTGGCGAATTTCTCATCGATAATTGTTGGAACAGCTTCTGCGTGCTCCTGGTCGTCGAGGGCGGAAAAATTGATGGTTGTAATGTTATATTTCTTGTGATTGTCAATTACCCACTGCAAAGCCCTTGCGATGGACGGCGTTTCGTCTTTACGTAGATGTACAACGGTTACCGCGCGAATGTGTATCAGGGAATTATTGAAAGCTACACCCAATTTTCCTTTGTAATTAACCGAAGATGGACCTGCAATAGTTGTGCCGTGATAACCCGGGGGTATCGGCGAAGGGTCATTATCGGTATCAACACTATCATAACCAGCAACCACTTTTGGCCCCCAGGGCATGCGTACCTGCCATGCGGGGTAGTTGGGTTCACATCCATCATCTAAGATAGCAAGGGTCTGTCCTTTGCCCCAGGACAGCACATCTGCATATTTTTTCCATGTATCGGTTACGCGCATCTTAGCGAATGCGACAGGATTAGACGGAACTCCGTTCGCGGGGGCAGCATTATATTCGAGGGTGCTGACTATGTTAGCATCCGTATTAGCAGGTGCTTCTTTTTTATTGTCCGCAAACCCGTAATCCATCCCGGCTAGAGCACTAATAAAACCAAACGATATGAATGCAACTATAAACTGACATTTCCCATTTACACGGTTAAAAAGCATATTTTTCTCCGTACGATGCCAATAATTCTACAACAATCTACCTGAACTGTCAAAATTGAGCCTATAAGCATCCTTGCTTCTTTCACCCATTGGGTTCTCCAATTTGGTATAACAATAACTCAATCAAACGCCTTCCATAAGCTCTATTCTAACAAATTTCATTTTTTTTGCACAACTTCATATGGGAAATCAGGGTCAATATAATCAGAACCTTTCTGTTTTTTTGCAAAGTCAAAGGCGCAGGCAATATGGTTTGCCGGCGGATCAGGAAGTCCTAGCCAACATGCGGGTCTGTCAACCTCTTTGCGCTCTACCGTAGCAATAAATCCCTCTTTATGATTCACGGATATTTCTTCCCTATACTTTATCTATCTGGAAAACTTTCGAATTCGAGCTTTATGACTATTGCCTCATTTGAAAGTTCATCAACTGGTATATTCCAGATATGAAGATATTTCTTTCTATCCTTGAACAATGTCGGCATAAGCTCAACAGCTGCATCCAGTTTCTGTCCGTTATTCAGAACAGTCGCCTTTTGGGGCAGAGTATCAATAGGATTAAGTATAATGCCAGAAGATTTAGGTTCCCTGAAAAGATGGACATAAAGAATATTCTCTCTTTTTGTAAAAAGAATATCTTTGTTATCCGTCATATATGAAACAGGTTTTGTGTCAGTAAATGCCTCTTTTGTTTTATGATACCATGTGCCTATTCTGCCCAGAATACCAATAGCTTCATTGGGTAAAGTTCCATCCGATTTTGGGCCGACATTGAGAAGATAATTACCTCCTTTTACCAGGTATTCATCTATGCTCCTTGTCAAATAACCTGTTGAAAAATAGTCTTCATTTTTTCTGTAGCCCCAGCTTTCCTTGCCTATTGACTCACATGCTTCAATAGGCTTATTGTAAGTTCTCTGTTCATGTAAATTTGAATAATATTCATACTCTCTTTCCGGCGTGGAAAAATCCCCCTCGTCAAAGCCGCGATTGTTGATGATAATTCCCGCCTGAAGCGATCGGATAAGTTTATTAATTGATTCATCCTGAAGCTTCAACGTATGCCTATTCCCATCCCACCAGAAGCCGTGAATCTTCCCGTAATTTGTGCATAATTCTCTGACCTGCGCCTTTACAAACTCCACATATTTGCCGACATCTGGTTCATCACCATCTTCAGGAGCCGGAAGTTCATAACTCCGTCCCTGATTAGGGTAGTATTTGCAATGCATATCGGGTACGGAATAGTAAATGCAGAGCGGGAAGTTTCTTCTGTGGCAGGCTTCCGCCAGCATTAAGAGAATATCCCTGCCGTAAGGTGTATTTATAATATTGTAACTAGTTTGAGAGGTATCCCACATGCAGAAACCGTCGACATGTTTTGCCGTAAAACATATGTATCTCATTCCTGTTTTTTCGGCAATATCAAGCCATTCATCCGGGTTAAAATCTTCCGGGTTAAACTTTTCCATAAGAGGTACATAGTCGCTTCTTGGAAGACCCCGGCGATACTGCTCCTGCTCATGCCATGCGTTTACTGAGTAAATACCCCAATGGATGAACATACCAAAGCGTTTCTCGAGAAACCAGTCCCGACCATCATCGAATTCAGGAATCATATTTCACCTCATGTAAATTTTTAATCTATTATAATTTTCTCAAGCCATAAACGGTTTTTTTGCATCCAATTACACTTGTAAGATATTCTTATTTATTTTTCAAGCAAAAATGCATTTTAAAAAATGGGAATTTGTTTCTGGTTTCAATATTCGGATTCCGAATTTTCTTTTGTATAGATTGTTTTATAGTTCTGATTTATAATGAGGTTCTAACATGAGGTTATGCGAAATAATTCAAGGAGGATACTGGAATGGATGACAGTAAGATTGTTGAAGCGGATTTAGGGGCAATTGAAGAATTTAAGAATGCCAGAGAGAAAATTCTAAGCGAAATCCGCAAGGTAATTATTGGGCAGCAGCAGATAATGGATGAAATTTTAATTGCCATGTTTTCCAGAGGGCACTGCCTTGTTGTCGGCGTGCCAGGACTGGCAAAAACATTAATGGTAAATACAATCGCTCAGGTCATGGATTTAAAGTTTAAAAGAATTCAGTTTACCCCTGACCTTATGCCCTCGGATATTACAGGAACAGATATCATGGAGGAGGATTCTCAAACGCACAAGAGGAATTTTAAATTTATAAAGGGTCCGATCTTTGCAAATATAGTGCTGGCTGATGAGATAAACAGAACCCCTCCAAAAACACAGGCTGCCCTGCTTGAAGCAATGCAGGAATACGAGGTAACTGCAGGAGGTACAACCTATCCTCTGGAGCTTCCGTTTTTTATTTTAGCGACACAAAATCCTATAGAGCAGGAGGGCACATATCCTTTGCCTGAGGCTCAGTTAGACAGATTTATGTTTAATATCAATATAGACTATCCCTCCAAAGCTGAAGAGCAGGAGATAGTTAAATCTACTACATACGAAACTAATACTGAACTCAGCCCTGTATTGAACGGAGAAAAGATACTTGAACTTCAGAGAATCACAAGACGCATTCCTGTTTCTGACCATGTAGTCATATATGCGACAAACATTGTAAGAGCATCCAGGCCAAGGGATGCTTCTGCTCCGGAATTCATAAAAGACTGGGTTAGCTGGGGAGCAGGCCCAAGAGCTGCTCAGTATCTAATACTCGGGGCAAAAGCAAGAGCAATAACACGAGGTGACTATAACGTGTCTTGTGAGGATGTAAGGAGTGTTGCTGCTCCTGTGCTCAGGCACAGGATTATTAATAATTTTAACGCAGAAGCTGAAGGAATAGACTCAGAGAAGGTTGTAGAGAAGCTGCTCAATACAATTACAGAACCAACAGAAAAGGATTATGCAAAGCTATCGTAGATTTCTTGATCCAAAGGTAATTGCAAAGATATCCAATCTGAACCTTGTTGCAAAACTTGTTGTTGAAGGATTTATATCCGGCCTGCATAAAAGTCCATATCAGGGATTCAGCGTTGAATTCTCTGAACATAAAGAATATTCCCCAGGAGATGATCTGAAACATGTAGACTGGAAAGCATATGGGAAAACAGATAAATTTTATATAAAGAGATATGAAGAGGAAACCAATCTTAAAGCCTATATTCTTCTGGATGCAAGTAATTCCATGTTCTTCAAGTCAGGACATGTTTCAAAGTATGAATATGGCTGTTTTCTTGCTGCATCCCTTGCTTATCTGATGATTAAGCAAAGAGACTCTGTAGGTCTTGTGGTATTTGATGAGAAAATTAGGAACTATATACCTCCTAAGTGCAGTAGAGGTCACTTAAAAAACATCCTGCAAACACTTGATAAAACTTCATCAGGACAAGAAACCAATATTAGTAAAACCTGCCATGATCTGGCTGAAACAATAAAAAGACGAGGATTGATAATCTTGATATCAGACCTGTTTGACGATGCGGAATCAGTAATAAAGGGGTTAAAGCATTTCAGGCATAAAAAACACGAGGTCATTGTTTTTCATATTCTTGATAAATACGAGACAACATTCCCTTATGAGAAGCCGGCTGTTTTTCAGGATCTGGAAACAAAAAAAACTCTTTCTGTGAATCCTAAACTTATCCGTGAGGAGTATTGGGCGGAGATGGATAACTTCACCAATAGATATAAACGCGATTGTTCTGAAGGCATGATAGACTATGTAAAGGTGGATACATCTATGCCTCTGGACGTAGTGCTGTGTTCATATCTTTCCAAAAGAGCAAGATTAGGATAAATGTCAATATTCTTCCTTAATCCAGTTTTCCTCTTCGGTATGCTGTCAGGGATTATTCCTATCGTAATACACATGGTATCAAATCGCAAAACTGAAACTGTCCAATTTAGTACTTTAAGATTCTTAAAGCTTTCACATCTTAGGACAATGACAAGACTAAAGCTCAGACAGATTGTATTATTATTGCTCAGGATCCTTATCCTTATACTCATATCACTTGCAATATCAGGGCCTGTTGTAAAATTTTCAGGATTTTCATTTTTCGGGAAAGGGAAAGCAGTAAGCGCTATTATTATCCTTGATAATTCATACAGCATGGCTTATAGAAGAGAAGATACTCCTTTTATAAAGGCAAAGGGTGCTGCTATACAAATATCAAAATCCACGAAAAGATCAGATGAAGTTGCGCTTATCCTAACAAACAGCACCGGATATCAAGATAGTCTTGGAGTCTTTTTAGACAGATCAAAGATTCAGGATATTCTGCCAAATATTTCATTATCAAATGATTATGCTGACATTGGGACGGCTTTAACTGAAGCAATAAAAATTCTTAGCAAATCTGCAGGACCTAATAAGGAGATATATTTAATCACAGATTTGCAAAAGGCTTCATGGAATAATATAAAATCATCCATTAATCTTGCATCTGATGTGCATCTATATCTTGTAAATGCAGGGAAAGAAAATTCCTCTAATACTGCAATAACAGATGTAAAGCTTAAGGTGCAGAGAATGTCTTTGCATGCAAATGCTGAGATAAATAATTTTTCAGGCTATGCAACAAAAACCAATGTATGTATCTATATTGACAATATGAAAAAACAGGAACAGGCAGCATATATAGATGCCAACTCAAAGATTATCCTGAATTTCTCAGTGGACATGGATAAGCCGGGATTGCATCACGGCTATATCAGTGTTGAACATGACGGGCTGAACATAGACAATAGATATTTTTTTGCTGTTAATGTAGCTCCTGTATTTCCAGTTCTCCTTGTTAATGGCCATAAGTCTGTTTTCGCATATTTGGATGAGTGCTTTTATTTAAGATCTGCCTTAAGCCCGTCTAAAGGCTCATTATCAAGCATAAAAATAGATGAAACAACAGCAGAGAGTTTCTTATCTGAAAAACTGGATAAATATTCCCTTGTTATACTTGCCAATGTAAAGGTCAACAGCCAGAGTATTCCAGACACACTAAAACCATACGTATCCAAAGGTGGAAATCTGCTGATATTCATGGGGGATAATATTAATGTTTCAGATTACAACCGTTTCCTTTATGAGAAAGAATTACTGCCTTCTAAACTTCTTATGCCTATGGGAGATGAAGATGACCATTCTAATTTTTTTACGTTTGCAAAAGTACGTTATAAAAATGAGATATTTGACATATTTGAGGGAACAAATGTCAATTTGAGCCGTATACATTTTTATAAGATTTATGCTGTACAATATGACCCTGCCATGGAAAAATCGACAAAGGTACTCTCATGGTACACAAATGGTTATCCTATGTTCTTAGAAAAACAGTTGGGGAAAGGAAGAATCTTCCTGTTTACAAGTTCTCCTAATATTTCGTGGAATGACTTCCCTATTCATTCTACATACCTGCCGTTTCTGCATCAGATTATATATTCACTGGAACGAGATACAACCCAGCCTCAAAGTTATTTAGTTAATTCAGCACCCAGGCTTGAGATTTCTCCCGATGTAGAGAAAGTTTCAATAATAAGCCCTGACGGTACTCTATGGCAGACTACAGATGATACATTTAGCTATACAAACACAAAAACGCCGGGTATTTATCAGATTAATCCAGGCAAGACTCTATTTGCTGTTAACCTTGATACTAAGGAGTCAGATCTGTCAAAAATAGATAAAAACGAGATTGGCGAGTATATAAAAGGAAATTTGAACTTTATATCTGCATTTGATGAGATTATTCCGAGTATGAGAAGAACAAGAGAAGGCGTAAGACTTTCAAATCCTTTACTCTTTTTATTAATATTGCTGCTGCTTATTGAGGGAATTGTAGCTAACAGGTTTATCCCTTCCTATGCTGAGCGTAAAAAAATGTTTATGAGTGCAAGAACCGTTAAATAGGTGAATCATGGACTTGTGGCGACTACAAAATATAAGAATAGAATTTGAGAATCCAGTAAATTCTTTTTTGCTGGTCGTAATACTAGCCATAGCTATTACTGCTGTGATCTTAACGTATATCAGGCTTTACTCTGTTCTTTCCAGGAAGCAAGCAGGCTGGATAGTTTTTCTCAGGATTCTTTTGATAATCATAGTTTTAGGCGCAGTATTCAGACCGAGACTCAGTTTCTTGAAATCAAAGCTTCAGAAATCCTGCTGCCTGCTTTTGTTTGATACTTCAAAAAGCATGGATGAACATGACCCCTTTTCTCCAAAGACAAAATTAGAGATAGTTAAAGATACAATTCAGAGAGATAAAAATAATTTTATTAGAAGACTATCTAAACAGTTTAGAGTTAGAATATTCGAATTTTCAAAAGCCTCTGCTGAAATGTCTGAAGAAAACATATCTGAAAGACTCAGCGCGCATGGCAATTCTACAGATATTGCTGCTTCAATAGAAAATGCAGTAAAAACAATTGAAGAAAGCCCTATATCCGGGGTGATATTATTTACTGATGGAAATAATAATGCAGGCAAAAATACGGTCAAAAGAATTAAAAGCCTCGCAGTTCCGATATACAGTGTTGGATTGGGCAATATAGAGGCAAATAAATCATTTAAGGATGTATCAATCAGCAATATCAACTCTCCGTCAATCGGGTATTTGGGAGAAAAGATAAATATAGATATTAGGATTAAAAGTCAAGGATATGAGGGAAAACTGGTTCCTGTTAATGTAGAGCTGGATGGAGAAGTGATATCCAGCAGCAGTGTGTTGCTAAAGGAATCTGAGAATGTACAAAATCTGGAGATCTGTCTTATTCCAAAACAAGTAGGTGTCTGTAGATATGTTGTGGAGATTCCTCCTATGGAAGGAGAGCTTATAACACAGAACAATAAAAGGACTTTTACTGTTCTCATAAACAGCCAGAAAATCAAAATACTCTATATTGAAGGAGGTCTAAGATGGGAATATAAATTCCTTAAGAGGACCCTTGAGTCTGACCCGCATATAGATATTACTGCTTTTATATTAACTTCATCAGGACAGTTTTATCAACAAGGAATTTCCACTTCTCGAGAGATCAATGATATTCTGCATCACAAGGAAAATCTGAAAGAGTATGACATTATCATTCTTGGAAATATTAAAAACATGTTTGACGAAAAATCTGTTTCTAATATTATGAATTTCACCAGAAATGGCGGCGGTTTTCTCATTTTGGGTGGCAAAAATTCTTTTAAAAGCGGAGGATATCAAAGAAGCGAGCTATCAAAGATATTTCCTGTTGCTCTAGGTGGCAGCAGCAGATGGGAAAAGGAAACTTTTATACCAGTGCTTACACCTGAAGCATCCAGACATCCAATTCTAAAGAATATAAAAACATTACCTGCTTTATCCGGGTTTAATCTTCTCTCAAGACCTAAGCCTGGGGCCATAGTGTTGCTCTGCGCTTCAGACTCTAAAGCCTCGGAAAAAAAATGGCCGGTATTAGTAGTTCAAAATTATGGAGAAGGAAAAGTAGCTGCTATAGCAACTGATTCTACATGGAAATGGGCATTTGCCGAAAATATTAGTATGTATCAGACATTCTGGGGGCAGATGGTGAGATGGCTATGCTCTGGAGATAAAAAGCCAAAACAAGATACAAATCATCTTCTTGTATATACAAACAAGGATTATTACGAGCCTGGCGAGATAATTCATATTATGGCATCTGCGTATGATAAGGAATATCGCAGATATGATAAAGCAAATATAAATTGTCAAATAACTACACCATTGAATAAAAAGACCTTTCTGAACTTGACTAATGTGGAAGGTAAGACAGGAGAATATGGAGCAGATTACGAGGCAGATGACATCGGATATTATCAATTAAAGGCTACTGCTAGAATCGAAGATATTTCAGAAGAGAAACTGATTGGATTTGCTGTCGGCAATCCTTACATGGAAGAGGAAGACATTGGTTTGAACGACATCCTGCTCAAGGACATAGCGCTATCTACAGGAGGAACATATCATACCCCAGAAGATATAAATGGCATTTTCGATGAAATAAAAGTCAGGCATAGACAGGCAGTCACGTCTTACAGCATAAAATTGTACAACTCTCCCCTACTGCTTTTTCTTTTTATCATACTTCTCAGTGCAGAATGGCTTATAAGAAAAAAGCTGCAACTTGTATAGAATCTAATTTTCAAAACCATTTTCAACTCTCTTCTTTTTCTGCCGAATAATCGATAGTTATTGTTTTATTTTCTCCCGGCTGCAGAACATTTATTCGGCAACCATTTTGCCAATTGTCCGAAACAAGAAATTCGTAAGCTCCTAAGCCTTTTGTCCATGGTTCAAGACAGATAAAATCAGAATTCGCACCGGCGTAAACAACAAGCATTTCAATATTCTTGTCAAAGTCAACATGTACCGATTGTTCCATCTTCTGATCAATTATCGAAGCGCGATTTTTATTCAGTCCGTTAAATGCAATATCGTATGTCTGCCCTTTTTTCAGTGACAGAGAGGATAATGCTGTGTATTTTCTACCTGTTGGTATTAATAGCGACGTGTCAAGCTCCACTCGTTTCGCCGCCGGAATATGAAGCTGGACACAATCCCTGTCTTTTATGCGAAAATACGGATGGAGTCCGAATGCGAAAGGTGCAGGGATTTTTCCTATGTTCGCAAAAGATCCCTTAATTCTAATTGCGGTACGGGTTAGTGTGAAAGATAAATTAAAAGAAACTCGAAAGGGATAATATTTAGAGAATATATTTTCATTATAGGAAAAGGAATATTCAACCCGCACACGTTCCTCTGTGATCTCATCACTTTCTTTAAGCCATTTGCCAAAAGGCAAAACGCCATGGCAAGGCATTTTATAGACACTTTTTTTGCCGTAAACTCTGTAAATATCTGCAATCGGCCTGCTATGACTTCTGTCCCATGTCCTGCCTACAGATGGAAAAAGAACAGGATTTCCTCCCGAAAAAAACTCACTGTGGTTTTCAGGAAATCCCTTCGGGCAATAGAGAAGCTCTTTTCCGTCGATCTTCCATGAAAACAGATTGCATCCATGTTCAGGAGCGATTGCAACAACTGTATCAGGTTTTAGTCTGTAAATATCGTGTTTCATTATTTTATTATCATCTAAGTACGACCCGTCTGGGAAAAAGTTTTCTCTAATTTTTTATACCATTGTTTACCAAGCATTTTAACAAGAGCTTTTTTACACGTATGAAAGACAGGAGTAGAGCCTCTTAAGGCTGATTTGCATTCAGAATATTGGCAATATCTTAATGATATTATTTTCCCCAACCGTATAACCCTTATTGGAAATAAAGAACAGGAGATTGGTTTTATTTGAACAGGATCTATTCCAACATTTACACAATAAGTATGAATAGCACATTTTGTTATTTCCTTGTTCTTGTATGAAAAAACACATGGTCCATTATCGTAAAGAGACTCGACACAACTGCTTCCGCTTCGATATGTTTCTGTATATCCATTCTTTTTTATGAGTTTTATATTTTCCTCCGGAAGATATTGTTCAATGGCTTTTAAATGTTTATCTATTATTTTTACGTCTTCCTCAGAGATTGGGGCTCCGAAATCCCCTGTTGCGCAGCAATGCCCATGACATATCTCAAGGCAGCATGAAAAATAGGTTTTCAAAATAGCCTCGTCAACAACAATTTCATCTATTATTATCATCTCAAAACCTTCTTTAAGAATCTTCCCGTATATGAGAGCCTATTCTTAGCAACCTGTTCTGGGGTTCCTTCTGCTACAACCTCTCCCCCATTGTCTCCTCCCTCTGGTCCAAGGTCTATAATATAATCAGCTGTTTTTAGAACATCTAAATTGTGCTCAATTACCAACACTGTATTTCCTTTGTCTACCAGCCTTTCTAAAACATCCAATAACTTCTGAACATCCGCAAAATGCAAACCTGTGGTTGGTTCATCAAGTATATAGAGTGTCCTGCCTGTTGAAACCTTACTTAACTCAGCAGCCAGTTTAACCCTTTGCGCTTCCCCTCCTGAAAGAGTAATAGCAGACTGTCCCAATTTCACATACCCCAGTCCTACGTCATTTAGAGTCTGCAATCTCCTTTTTACAGGTGGGATATTTTCAAAAAGCTTCAGAGCTTCTTCAATTGTCATATTCAAGATGTCTGCTATGTTTTTATCCTTATATTTTATTTCCAGAGTTTCTCTATTGAATCGCGTTCCTCCACATGTTTCGCATGTTACATAAACATCCGGAAGAAAGTGCATCTCAATCTTTTTTAAGCCGTCTCCTTTACATGCCTCACATCTTCCGCCTTTAACATTAAAAGAGAATCTTCCAGGCTTATATCCCCTTGCTCTTGAGCCCGGAACCTGAGAAAACAGACGTCTTATATAATCAAAAGTGCCTGTATATGTGGCAGGGTTGGAACGAGGGGTTCTGCCTATTGGTGACTGAGTGATATTTGCAACTTTGTCTATTTGAGAAAATCCTTTAATGTCAATATGTTTACCTGGTTTTTCTTTTGAGCCGTATAGAATTTGAGCAAGGACTCTGTATAATATTTCGTCAACCAGTGTGCTCTTACCGGAACCGGATACGCCTGAAACACAGACCAATAATCCTAAAGGGATATTTACGTTTATCTTTTTTAAATTATGTTCAAAAGCCCCAACTATTCTAAGCTGCTTTTCAGTTGGTTTTCTTCTTTGTTTAGGTGTATCAATCTTAACTTCTCCTGACAGGTATTTGCCTGTAATAGAATTCTTGTTTTTAATTATTTCCTCCGGCTTGCCGCACGCCACAAGATTTCCGCCATGGATACCAGCTCCCGGACCAAGATCTATTACATAATCCGCATTTCTTATTGTCTGTTCATCGTGTTCTACAACAATAACTGTATTCCCTAGGTCGCGTAGACTGGTCAATGTCTTCAGTAATTTCCTGTTATCTTTTTGGTGAAGTCCAATACTTGGCTCATCCAGAATATACAGCACTCCCACAAGACTTGAACCAATTTGTGTAGCAAGCCTGATCCTCTCCCCTTCCCCTCCTGAAAGTGTCAGCGCTGTTCTATCCAAAGTAATATAATCAAGTCCCACATTGGAGAGAAATGTTAATCGTTCTTTGACTTCTTTCAGAATATCATGCGCAATAAGTTCTTCTGTTTTGCCTAGACGCAGATTATTAAAGAATCTGATAGCAGATTTAATTGATAAAGAACATATTTTCGCTATTGATTTCTTATTGATTTTTACAGCAAGACTTTGAGGGGAAAGTCTTGCGCCTCTACACTCAGGACATAATCTGACTCTCATATATTTATTGTAAATCTCTGACTTTACATATTCCGAGTCAGTTTGGCTCCATCTTCTCTCAAGGTTGTTAATTACTCCCTCAAATTTCATTCTATGTCTGTGAATTCTACGTCTGAGCCGCAGCTTAAAATCAAGTTTTTCTTCTGTGCCATACAGAATCATGTTTTGATGTTCTTTGCTTAAATTCTTAAATGGAATATCAAGGTCTATATTATAATGCTCGGCAACCGTCTCCAGCATCTGAAATAGGTATCTTCTTGTTGCTGCTTTCCAGCGATGGCGCCTTGTTGTTATTGGATCGCTCCATGAAACAATAGAGCCTTCATTAATTGACAGATTCTTATCAGGCACAATCAGATCCGGATCAACTTCCATCTTTCTGCCCAGTCCATTACATGTTTTGCATGCGCCATAAGGACTATTAAACGAAAACATACGAGGTGTGAGTTCAGAATAATTTATTCCACAATTAATACATGCAAAATGTTCACTAAACAGGATATCTTTCTTGTTGTTAACGCACACCAAAATTAAGCCTTCACCCAGTTTTAGAGCAGTTTCTACGGAATCGGTAAGTCGTGATTTGATATCCTGTTTTATAGCGAGCCTGTCTACAACAACTTCAATGTTATGTTTTTTATTTTTATTGAGTTTTATCTCGTCTTCCACATTGTAGATATTTCCATCAACTCTAAGTCTTACAAAACCTTTTTTTCTGATGTCCTCAAAAAGCGCGCTATACTCTCCTTTTCTACCTATCACTATTGGGGACATGAGCATAATTTTAGAGGATTGAGGGAATTTCATAATATTGTCAACGATTTGCTGTGGGGATTGACGCTCAATTTTTCTTTCGCATTTATGACAGTGGACTTCTCCTATCCGTGCAAATAACACTCTCAGATAATCGTAGATCTCCGTTACTGTTCCAACTGTTGAGCGCGGATTTCTTGCAGAGGTTCTTTGTTCAATGGAGATAGCTGGAGAAAGCCCTCCAATATAGTCAACATCCGGCTTATCCATCTGTTCAAGAAACTGACGTGCATAGGAAGAGAGACTTTCTACATACCTTCTCTGTCCTTCCGCATAGATTGTATCAAAGGCCAGAGAGGATTTCCCAGAACCACTGAGACCTGTAATAACAACAAGTTTATCTCGTGGGATTTCCAGATCTATGTTTTTAAGATTATGCTGGCGGGCGCCTTTGATGATTATACTGTTGCTATTCATGAAGATGAAAGAAAATTTTTTAAAAGAGGAAAGAGTTCCCTGTATTTCTCAAGTTTTTCGAGATAAATTTTGTGTCGTACGAAATTTGGTTCAAAAGTCGCATCTCGCTTAACAAAACATCTAACCCCTTCTTCCGGATTTTTAAAAACTCCTGTTGAAATTCCTGCAAGTATAGCAGCTCCAAGGATACTTGCCTCTGTAATACATGGACGCACAAAGGGAATACCGAAAATATCCGCTTTAATTTGTAGCCAGTGAGACGATTTTGCTCCTCCACCTGTTGCTATAAATTTTGAAGTGTCAATGCCAATCTCCCCTAAAGCATTGAGGCTGTCTGCAAAATAAAAAGCAGTACACTCCATAATAGCTTTAAGAATTTCGCCTCTTGTAGTACTTGTTTTTAACCCAACAATAACGCCGGATGCGTTATAGACAAAATCTGGTGGACCAGTCATTTCAAAGTAAGGAAGAACTAGCAAATTGCTCGGCTCAACAGGCATCTCATTTGAAAGTCTTTCATAAATATCATCTCCATCTTTAATGATTTTTTTATCAGCTGATGCAAAGGTATCCCTAAACCATCGAACCAACGATCCTGCTTGATTATATATGAAAGACACAAAAAGATTAGGAAGTACATGATGTTCAATATTGAGCCCATTCTTAATCATCAGGGAAGAATCCGGAATATGATTATAGGTTGGTGTTATACACTCAAAGGTTCCTATACCGCATACTGCAGTGCCTGCCTCATATATCCCTGCACCCAGAGAATTACAGCATTGGTCGTGTCCGCCAACTACTATTTTTACTCCATTGTCAAGATTGAGTTCCCTAGCTATCTGATTGCTAACCGTACCTGCAATAGTACCACTGGGTACAGGTTTTGGAAGTTTATCGCGTGAAATTTTGTTGATTGTCAGGAGCTTATCAGACCAGTCCTCTTTTCGGATATCAAAAAATAGTGTGCGATTTGCGAGGGAATAGCTTGTAACAGCCTCACCTCCGAGCATAAATGTGATAAGATCACCCCATAGGAGAAACTTATATGTTTTTGCATAACATTCAGGATCATATTGACGAAGCCAGAGAAGTTTGGGTAAAGAATAATTAAGTCCTAAAATGTTTGGATTGATTTCATAAAAGGATTGCTGATCAATCTCCTTTGATAAAAACTCTATATACTCTCCTCCACGAATATCCGAAGAAAGGATACAATTTTTCAGAATCTTTCTGTCTTTAGTAACAGGCGTCATTGCCTCCCCCATTGAACTCACACTCAACGCAGAGATAGGATCTTTGCTGGTTTGTGCAGTAACTTCTGCAATAGAGGATTTGACCAAAGTTAATACTTTCTGACTGTCAAGTTCTGCCCAATCAGGGCGCGAATGCAGAATCTCATATTCTCTGTAAGCACTTGCAAGACAAATACCATTCTCCGAGAAGGCTGCAGCCTTGCAACCAGTTGTACCTACATCTATACCTAACAGACTCATACTATGCTTACTTCATAGCCAAGGTATTTTTCAAAGGCTTCTTTTACTGGCTCAAGCACATGCGAGGGAGCAACACTAACATGATGACGGTGCCCCATATACCCTATTTTTTGAAGCAGATTCTGTAGGTTGCTGATCTCTGCAACACCTGCACAGCCAAAAAAATCTTCAGGGATAGTATCATCTGTAAAACGCCCCTGTCCGAGGTAGAACTTCAGTTTACCTGTCTCAGTCAGCATACTGCCAAATGTTATTGGATTAGGCACAATACGACCTACGTTGCAGCCATAAGCATGTCCTTTGCCCACAGCATTGGCTATGATTGCATGGTCAGTGATTTTACCCTTACCTGTCATCATGCTTTGTGGAACAGAACCGCAGTGGAAAAGAATACACTTATTTTCCTCATCTCCATAATTATTATTCCAATCCAGAACTGTTGCAACATTACCTGATGCTTGTGATAAGGCGTACATGGTCACTGCATTGCCCACGTCTACTTCACAGGCGGCAATCATACCACGGTCATTCATCTCGCTTAGAAGAACACAGGGTGAAATACCAAGCTGTTGCTGCATCTCGAGCCAGCAACGAATGGCAACTGCATCCATCTCGTATTCCTCAATAACGCTATCAAGCGCAACGCCAAGTCTCACACTGGTATGAAACGCCTTTTGAGGAACTCCTTTCCATGAGCAATATTGTTCCAGTCTCTTTGCCTTTGCCTGTATCTTTTTATCAGTATCCTTAAATGAGGACATTCTTGCAAAAATGTCCGACAGATCCAATGTTTCCATAGTAATCCCGTGCTTTTGAAGTGCCAGCTCATCAATACGAACCGTTTTAAAGGCTGTTGTCCGTGCACCTATGGCTCCAACAACCAGTTTTTTCATTCCATTCGCAACGCTACATATTCGATCAAAAAAATCTATATTTGCAGCAAATTTCTTATCATTTGGATGCACAGTATGTGGTTTAAGCGCGGTAAAAGGTATGTTGTTCTGACAAAACATATCCATGATGGAGAACTTTCCGCAAAACGCATCCCTTCGCAGTGCTGGTCTCATTTTATCCAGTTCATCAGGATATGCCTGAATTAATATAGGAACTCCAGCCTCTTTAAGAGCTGCAACTGCGCCTGTTTCATCTCCAAAATTGGGAAGGCACAAAATCACACCATCGAACAGCCCCTTATTTTTCTGAAGAAAATCAGCGAATATCTTTCCTTCTTTTACAGTTTCAACTGCTCCATTACGCGTGGCATTAGCGTCCAGCATTAGAGTCTTATGTCCCAGTTTGTTCAGAGCTGTGCCCATCTCACTACGTGCGTCTTTAAGCAGTGTCGCAGGGAAAAATCCGCGATTTCCAAAATATAGCGCAAATGTAGATTTTTTCGTCTTCATAATTCTCCTTTCTGTTTTATAAATTATGGGTTAACAATTTCTACTGATCCTCCAATTTCCAATTCTTCTCTGATAATCTGTACGGTTTTTTTATACACGGCTTCTTGAGCAAGAGCTACTGAGCCATGATAAAAACTTTCGTATACCTGACGAATAGCAGTGCCAATATTGATTTTTGCTATACCGTTTTTAACAGCATCAAGAATATATCTCTTATTTATGCCGCTCCCGCCGTGAAGGACCAAAGGAATTGAAACTTGTTCTCTGATCTTTTTTAAGTGTTCAATATCTATTCTAGCCACTATTTTTTTTACATCTTTTGCTGCGTCAGAGATTGCGCCATGAATATTACCTACTGCAACTGACAACCAGTTCACATTGGTTTCTTTAACAAATTGTTCGGCTTCATTAGAATCAGTAAACCCTTTTCCTGAAGAGAATAATTCATTGTACGGAGGAAGATTCCCCTGCTCGTGACCGAGAACAGCTCCAAGCTCCCCTTCTACAGGAATTCCTGCGGCATGTGCCATATCTACAACTTTTTTCGTTGCTTTGATGTTTTCCTTAAGTGAGAGACGTGAACCGTCGACCATCACAGACTGATAACCAATCTGAATAGCCTGCTTAACAACAGATTCATATTCAACCTGAAGGCCGTCTTCATCAATTACCGGTACATGATCCAGATGCAGTCTTGTATATCTTTCATCCTTAATCCGCTGATACTCTTTAAAAATCTCTTTAAGTCCTCCTGCTTCAAATTTTTCCCATTCAAGCCGAGCTACTGCAATAAAGCCAAAACATTCTGTATCTCTGAGTGCTTTGACTACGGGTTCCATCATCGGTAAATACGGTATGTTAAAGGCAGGAATTACTGTCTTTGCCTTCCATGCATTAATAATTAATTCGTCAGATTTTCGCATTATCTTCATTATTTACTTTACTGATTCAGAAATCCATTGAGTGTACTGGCTGGGCACATAGGTAACACTTTTTGTTTAAGATTCTCATTACAATTCTCAATATATCCCATAGGTGTTAAATAATCAAGCGCTTGATGAGGGCGATTAAAATTAT